>Ga0070741_10002951_pt1 | contig 43767 bp, 43 predicted proteins | sample Coa_R1_4_FD_66440 | JGI IMG/M metagenome (GOLD analysis project Ga0070741, IMG submission 66440) | Surface soil microbial communities from Centralia Pennsylvania, which are recovering from an underground coalmine fire - Coalmine... | ecosystem: Environmental > Terrestrial > Soil > Unclassified ... | reverse complement strand
CCGAGAGCGAATCCGCCGTTCCGCAACGGCACTCCGAAAACATCGCCCTCTTTGTATGGAAGCTTCTTCATTGGCCTGTCTGTTCGAGATACTCTAGGCCAGAAATCACATAGAAGTCGAAGTTTTGATTGGAACTGCTAATCGGATTGATGTAGTTAAGCGGATGGGCGTATTGATCATGTAACAGTTGCTCCAGACCGCGCTGCTCTGCATAGACGTCGGTCCGGTAGATTGTCTCGAACTGATAGTCCTTGAGCAACGGATCGCGCAGGTGTTGCGCTTGCCGCGTAGCCAAGCAGCTAGTGCGCCCTGTCCTCATAACTTGCCCATTCTCAAGGTTTCGCAACAGATAGACGCCGCCTTCTGCGGCCTCGTCTTCTACAGCAGCCGCCGGCCCCGACAAAGGTGTCTGCGTACCAGTTGCGAGTTCGGCTCCAGCAATAGTTGCCACTCCGACAGCTTCAGAATACTCGGTCAGGAATATCCAGGCAGCGCCCCAAACCAACCCTCTCAGCCGCTACCCCGCTGCGGCCCCGCGGCCGACTGCGGCAGCGAGTCTTCCGGATGCGGCGGCCTACCGGGCCGCGTGCCGTCGGGATGGGGCGCGCCTTCCAGCCGCAGCAGGTTCACCGGCGCCACCGCCCCGCCCGCGTCGACGTACTGCAGCCAGCTGCGCAGCTCCGGCGCGCGCAGCGGGTACCGCGGCAGCTCCGCCAGCGCCACCCAGCGCGCGCCCAGCGATTCCGCATCGGGGCGCTGCTTGGGCTCGGCCGCAGGATCGAGCGGATGCGCGGTCAGCCAGAGGCGCAGCCGTGCCGCCTGCGCCTCGCGCGCCGGCAGGTGCTCCACCGCCAGCACGCCGTCGAGCTCCACCTCGATGCCGGTCTCCTCGCGCGTCTCGCGCCGCGCCGCGGCGCATACATCCTCGCCCGGATCGACGCGGCCCGCGGGCACGTACCAGCTCTGGCCGAACTTGCGCTCCTGCACCAGCAGGTAGCGGCCGGCGCGGCGCACCACCACGAGCACGAACCACCAGGTGGGAATCGGCTGCACGGCGCGCCGCCTCACCCGCGCCGCCGCACCGGCGCCGCAACTGCGCCGCGCTGAGAGGTGTCCATGCCGTCGCTCCGTGCCTGCCTGGACTTCCGGCAGCGCCTGGCGGCGCAAAGTTCAGCGGGCGCAAGGGCGCTCCGGGCATGCCGGAACTTCCGCTGTTGCGCTTCCGTCGCAATTGCATGGCGCCCGCGCGCCGTTGACGGAGAAACACCCATGAGGGCGCTGTGCTGGCATGGCAAGAAGGACATCCGCTGCGACACCGTGCCCGATCCGGTGATCGAGGACGGGCGCGATGCCATCGTCAAGGTGTCGAGCTGCGCCATCTGCGGCTCGGACCTCCATCTTTACGACGGCTTCATGCCGGGCATGAAGCACGGCGACATCATGGGCCACGAGTTCATGGGCGAAGTGGTCGAGGTCGGCAAGGGCACCACGCGGCTCAAGGTCGGCGAGCGCATCGTGGTACCGTTCACCATCATCTGCGGCGAATGCGAGCAGTGCCGCCGCGGCAACTATTCGGTGTGCGAGCGCAGCAACCGCAACAAGGACCTGGCCGACAAGGCCTTCGGCCATACCACCGCCGGCCTGTTCGGCTACACCCACCTCACCGGCGGCTACCCCGGCGGCCAGGCCGAATACGTGCGCGTACCCTACGCCGAAGTCAGCGCCGTCAAGGTGCCGGACGGCCTCAGCGACGAGCAGGTGCTGTTCCTCGGCGACATCCTGCCCACCGGCTGGCAGGCGGCGGCGCAGTGCGAGATCGAGCCCACCGACACCGTGGCGGTGTGGGGCGCGGGCCCGGTCGGGCAGTTCGCCATCCGCAGCGCCGTGATCATGGGCGCCAGGCAGGTGGTCGCCATCGACCATGTGCCCGAGCGGCTGGCGATGGCCGAGGCCGGCGGCGCCGTCGCCATCAACTTCGACGAGGAGAGCGTGCTGGAGCGGCTCGGCGAGCTGACCGGCGGCAAGGGCCCCGAGAAGTGCATCGACGCCGTCGGCCTGGAATCGCACGTCGGCCGCTCGGTCGATTCGATGTACGACCGCGCCAAGCAGGCGGTGATGCTGGAGACCGACCGGCCGCACGTGCTGCGCGAGATGATCTATGTCTGCCGGCCGGCCGGCATACTGTCCGTGCCCGGCGTCTACGGCGGACTGGTCGACAAGCTGCCCTTCGGCGCGCTGATGAACAAGGGCCTGACCGTGCGCACCGGCCAGACGCACGTCAACCGCTGGACCGGCGACCTGCTGCGGCGGATCGAGGAAGGCCAGATCGATCCGACGTTCGTCATCACCCACAGCGTCGACCTGGCCGACGGCCCGGCCATGTACCGGACCTTCCGCGACAAGCAGGACGGCTGCATCAAGGTCGTGCTCAGGCCCTGACCACCCCACTTGGAGTTCGATCATGAGCCAAGCCGCCCGCAAGCAGCGTCAGGCGCCCCCGTCCAGCCCTCCGGCGGAGGCGCGTACCACCACCTGGGAAGACGGCTGCCGGATCGCGCCGCGCCCGCCGCTGCGGGAGAATCAGCGGGCGGACGTGGTGGTGGTCGGCGCCGGCATCGCCGGCCTCACCACCGCCTACCTGCTGGCGCGCGACGGCCGCAATGTGGTGGTGATCGACGATCGCCAGCCGGGGGCGGGCCAGACCCATCGCACCACGGCGCACCTGAGCTGCGCCATCGACGACCGCTATTTCGAGATCGAGCGGATCCACGGCGCGGCCGGGGCGCGCCTGGCCGCTGCCAGCCACCAGGGCGCCATCGACTGCATCGAGCGCATCGTCCACCGCGAGGGCCTGGACTGCGACTTCGAACGGCTCGACGGCTATCTCTTCCTGGGCGGTGGCCAGCCCGAAACGGTGATCGGGCGCGAACTGGAGGCCGCGCACCGCGCCGGCCTCGACCAGGTCGAGCGGCTGCCGGGCCTGCGCATCGCCACGCTGGAGAACACGCCGGCGCTGCGGTTCCCGCAGCAGGCCCAGGTCCACGCCCTGCGCTACCTCAGCGGCCTGCTCAGCGCCGCCGAGGCCCTGGGCGTGCGCGTCTTTTCCGACGCGCGCCAGCTCGGTCAAGGGCGACAGCCGCGGCGCCACGGTGCAGACCGCCGCCGGTTACCGCATCGACGCCGGCGCCGCCGTGGTGGCGACCAACACCCCCGTCAACGACGTCGCCGTGATCCATACCAAGCAGGCGCCGTACACCACCTACGTCATCGCCGCGCCGGTGCCGGCCGGCTCGGTGCCGCACGGCCTGTACTGGGACACGCTGGACCCGTATCACTACGTCCGCCTGCAGCGCCTGCCGGACGACCGCCGGCACGAGCTGCTGATCGTCGGCGGCGAGGATCACAAGACCGGCCAGGCCAACGACCGCGAGGAGCGCCACGCGCGCCTGGAGGCCTGGGCCCGGCCGCTGTTCTCCACCATGGAGGAAGTGCGCTATCGCTGGTCGGGACAGGTGATGGAAACCGTCGACGGCCTCGCCTTCATCGGCCGCAATCCGCTCGCCGCCGGCAACATCTTCATCGCCACCGGCGACTCCGGCATGGGCATGACCCACGGCACCATCGCCGGCATGCTGCTGAGCGACCTCATCCAGAACCGGCCCAATCCCTGGGCGGATCTGTACGATCCCTCGCGCAAGCCCCTCGCAGCCCTGCGCGATTTCGCCGATGAAAACCTCAACGTCGCGCGCCAGTACCTGGACTGGGTGCTGCCCGGTTCGCCGCCCCCGCTGGAGCAGCTGCCGCGCGGCTGCGGCACCGTGGTGCAGCAGGGGCTGAACAAGCACGCCGTCTACCGTGACGCCGAGGGACGGCTGCACGCGTTCTCCGCGGTGTGCCCGCACCTGAAGTGCATCGTGCAGTGGAACGGCGTCGAGCGGATCTGGGAGTGCCCCTGCCACGGCTCGCGCTTCAACGCGCTGGGACGCATGCTCAGCGGCCCGGCCGCCCACGACCTGGCGCCGGCCGACGGCGGAACGCAGGGCTGAATCCAGCGCGCGGAGCAGGCGCTACGGCAGGAGGCCGGCCGGCGCACAGCGGCATCGGTCGCGACGCCATCTGCGAGAATCACAACCGACGCCCGGCAGAGTCGCTGCGGGCCGCTGCGCTGCCGCTCGCCTTCGCCGCCCTGCTCGCCAGGTGGCTTGTGAACGAGTGTCCGAGCCGCGTCAGCCTGGCCGGCCGACGTTGCGAAAAAAAAGCGCCCCCGCGCATGAAAGGAGCCGCGCCCCGCTGTTCAAAGCCGGGGCGCGGCTGCTTCTGTGCAGGCCATGAACAGCGGATCCACGTTGTCGAGACGTTTCTTCGCTACTCCATGCAATGCATCGAAGCACCATCTTGGAAGCCATCGATGCATCGAAAGTTCACGGCCCGGCGGTCAGCGTGCGGCGAGATCGAAGCGGTCGAGGTTCATCACCTTGTTCCAGGCAGCCACGAAGTCGCGGACGAAGGTTTCCTTGGCGTCGTCGCTGGCGTAGACCTCGGCCAGGGCGCGCAGCTGGGAATTGGAGCCGAACACCAGGTCGACGCGGGTGCCGGTCCACTTCAGCTCGCCGCTGGCGCGGTCGCGCCCCTCGTAAATCCCCGGCGTGGCGGCGGGACGCCACTGCGTGCGCATGTCGAGGAGGTTGACGAAGAAGTCGTTGCTCAAGGTGCCGGGGCGCCGGGTGAAGACGCCGTGCGGCGCGCCTTTGAAGTTGGCGCCCAGCACGCGCAGGCCGCCGAGCAGCACCGTCAGCTCCGGCGCGGTCAGGCTCAGCAGCTGCGCGCGGTCCACCAGCAGCTCCTCCGCCGCCACCTTCTCGCCTTCGCGCAGGTAGTTGCGGAAGCCGTCGGCGCGCGGCTCGAGGAAGCCGATCGAGTGCGCGTCGGTCTGCGCCGGCGAAGCGTCGGTGCGGCCCGGCGTGAACGGCACCCGCACCGCGTGCCCGCCCTTCTTCGCCGCCTCCTCCACCGCGGCGCAGCCGCCCAGCACGATGAGGTCGGCGAGAGAGATCCTGCCGGCGCCGGCATTGAACTCGCGCTGGATCGCCTGCAGCTGCTCCAGCACGCTGCCGAGCTGCTCCGGCTGGTTCACTTCCCAGTCCTTCTGCGGGCTGAGGCGGATGCGCGCGCCGTTGGCGCCGCCGCGCTTGTCCGAGCCGCGGAAGGTGGAGGCCGAGGCCCAGGCGGTGGTGACGAGCTGCGACACCGTCAGGCCCGAGGCGAGGAGCTTCGCTTTCAGCGCCGCGATGTCGGCGGCGTCGACCAGCGGGTGGTCCACCGCCGGCACCGGGTCCTGCCAGATGAGCGCTTCCTTGGGCACCAGCGGGCCCAGGTAGCGCGACAGCGGGCCCATGTCGCGGTGGGTCAGCTTGTACCAGGCGCGGGCGAAAGCATCGGCGAACGCCTGCGGATTGTCGTGGAAGCGCCTGGAGATCGGGCCGTAAACCGGGTCGAAGCGCAGCGCCAGGTCGGTGGTGAGCATGAACGGCGCGTGCTTCTTCGCAGGGTCGTGCGCGTCCGGCACGGTGCCGGCGCCGCCGCCGTTCCTGGGCGTCCATTGGTGCGCGCCCGCCGGGCTCTTGGTGAGCTCCCATTCGTAGCCGAACAGGGAATCGAAGAAGCCGTTGCCCCATTTCACCGGGGTGGTGGTCCAGGCGCCTTCCAGGCCGCTGGAGATGGTGTCGGCGCCCTTGCCGGAGCCGTAGCTGTTCTTCCAGCCGAAGCCCTGCTCCTCGATGGCCGCGGCTTCCGGCTCCGGGCCGACGTGGCTGGCGGGAGCGGCGCCGTGGGCCTTGCCGAAGGTATGGCCGCCGGCGATCAGCGCCACCGTCTCCTCGTCGTCCATCGCCATGCGGCCGAAAGTCTCGCGGATGTCGCGCGCCGCGGCCAGCGGGTCGGGATTGCCGTTGGGGCCTTCCGGGTTGACGTAGATCAGGCCCATCTGCACCGCGCCGAGCGGGCTCTCCAGGTTGCGCTCGCCGCTGTAGCGCTCGTCGGCCAGCCACTTGCCCTCGGGGCCCCAGTAAATGTCCTCCTGCGGCTCCCAGCGGTCCTCGCGGCCGCCGGCGAAGCCGAAGGTCTTGAAGCCCATCGACTCCAGTGCGACGTTGCCGGCGAGGACCAGCAGGTCGGCCCAGGAAATCCGGCGGCCGTACTTCTGCTTGATCGGCCAGAGCAGGCGGCGCGCCTTGTCCAGGCTGACGTTGTCGGGCCAGCTGTTGAGCGGGGCGAAGCGTTGCATGCCGTAGCCGGCGCCGCCGCGACCGTCGGCGACGCGGTAGGTGCCGGCGCTGTGCCAGGCCATGCGCACGAAGAAGGCGCCGTAATGGCCGAAGTCCGCCGGCCACCACTCCTGCGAGTCGGTCATCAGGGCCTGCAGATCACGGATCAGCGCGTCGAGGTCGAGGCTCCTGAACGCCGCGGCGTAGTCGAAGCCCGGCTCCATCGGATCGGACAGCGGGGAATTCTGGTGCAGCACCTTCAGGTTCAGCTGGTTCGGCCACCAGCCGGCGTTGCTCATGGCGCCGGCGAGGGAGTGCTTGCGATCGCCCGCGAACGGGCACTTGGATGCGTCGGCTGACATGGATTCCTCCGCTGCTTGTTGAGTTGGAATGCCGCGCAACGGTAACGGCTGCGCGGCCGCCGGGGAAATTGTCCTTGCGCAAGACGTCGATAGGCTGTGCCTATACAGCGCCCGCGCCCTGGATCTGGCCGACGAACGTGAAGCGCGGCACGCGGCGCCCTTGGTGCTCGACCGTCTCGTTCCATACCGACAGCCGGCGCGTCGACATCGGCAAGCCCTCGCGCTCGTACAAGCGGACGTAGACCACCACCACTTCGTCGGTCTCGTCCTCCCGCGCCAGGCCCAGCGCGAGGTAGTCGCGGCCCTTGAAGTGCCGCCAGATTCCGGGGGTGAACGACATGGTGGGGCTCGCGCAGCGGGGGGATTCCCGGACCGCAGCATATCCGGGGACGATCACGGCCGGTTGACGCGGCGCGGGGACCGGTGCTGCACCACCCGGACCGGCGCCCGTGCCCGCAAGATTCAGGAAGAGTCCGCGGCCGCGATGCGCCATGATGGCCGCATGCAAGACCCGACCCGACACCAGGACTGGCCCGCCATCCACGCCGCGCTGGACCGCGACGGCTGCGCCCGGCTGCCGCGGCTGCTCGACGCGGAGCAGTGCGCCGGCCTGCGCCGCTGCTACGCCGAGAGCGAGCGCTTCCGCTCGCGCGTGATCATGCAGCGCCACGGCTTCGGCCAGGGCGAGTACCAGTACTTCGCCGAGCCCCTGCCCGCGCTGGTGCAGCGGCTGCGCGAAGCGCTGTACCCGCGGCTGGCGCGGCTGGCCAATGCCTGGGCGCAGCGCCTGGGCGAGGCCACGCCGTATCCGGATACCCTGGAGCAGTTCCGCGCGCAGTGCCACGCCGCCGGCCAGACCCGCCCGACGCCGCTGCTGCTGCGCTACCGTGCCGGCGACTACAACTGCCTGCACCAGGATCTTTACGGCAGCGTGTACTTTCCATTGCAGGTGATCGTGCTGCTGAACCAGCCGGGGGAGGATTTCGACGGCGGCGAGCTGGTGCTGGTGGAGCAGCGGCCGCGCATGCAGTCGCGGCCGCAGGTGCTGCCGCTGCACCGCGGCGACGCCGCCGTGATCGCCACCGACCACCGCCCGGCGCAGGGGGCGCGCGGCTGGTACCGGCTGAAGCTGCGCCACGGCGTCAGCCGCATCGAGCGCGGCGAGCGCCACACCCTGGGCATCATCTTCCACGACGCGGCCTGAGGCGCGCCTTCCCCGATGCGGCGTTGCGCGCGTACCGGCGCAAACGGTACTTGCCGGTGGCTGCGAAAAGCGCAGAATAGGCGCGCGACAACCACACACACAGGGAGGCGGGGGTCATGAGCATCGGCATTGCGCGCCGCGGCGCGGCGGAATTCATCGGTACGGCCTGGCTGGTCTTCGGCGGCTGCGGCAGCGCGGTCCTGGCGGCGGCCTTCCCGCACGTCGGCATCGGCCTGCTCGGCGTGGCGCTGGCCTTCGGCCTGACGGTGCTGACCATGGCCTACGCCATCGGCCACATCTCCGGCTGTCATCTCAACCCGGCGGTCACCGTGGGCCTGTGGGCCGGCGGCCGCATCCCGTCCGGCGACGTGCTGCCCTACGTCGTCGCCCAGGTGCTGGGCGGCATCGCCGGCGCCGGCGTGCTGTACCTGATCGCCAGCGGCGGTCCCGGCTTCGACCTCGCCAACGGCTTCGCCTCCAACGGCTACGGCGCGCATTCGCCGGGCAGCTACCCGCTGTCCTCGGCCCTGGTGTGCGAGCTGGTGATGACCTTCATGTTCCTGCTCATCATCCTCGGCGCCACCCACCACGGCGCGCCCAAGGGCTTTGCGCCGCTGGCCATCGGCCTGGGCCTGACCCTGATCCACCTGGTCAGCATTCCGGTGACCAACACCTCGGTCAACCCCGCCCGCTCCACCGGCCCGGCGCTGTTCGTCGGCGGCTGGGCGCTGTCGCAGCTGTGGCTGTTCTGGGTGGCGCCGCTCGCCGGCGCGCTGCTGGCCGGCGTGTTCTCGCGCTGGCTGGAAGCCGACAAGGCCGCGGTGGTGCCGGCCGCGGCGGCGACCACGCCGGCGCAGGGCTGAGCTTCGGCGCCCCTTCCCTTGCGGGGGAGGGGGCCATGCTCGCAGGCGCCGCTCAGGCGATGAGCGGCGCCGTTCCCCGGCTGTCCTTGAACCGCTCCCGATAGGCGCTCGGCGAAACCTTCAGCTGCCGCAGGAAGGCGCGCCGCATCCGCTCCTCGTCGCCGAAGCCGCAGCGCTCGGCCACCGCGCTGACCTGCAGCGGCGTCTCCTCCAGCAGGCGGCGCGCCGTCTCGATGCGCATGCGCTCGACGAACTTGGCCGGCGGGCAATGCAGCTGCTCGCGGAACACACGAGTGAAATGGCGCGGGCTCATGTGCGCGCGCGCCGCCAGGCATTCCACGTCCAGGTCGTCGCCCAGATGTTCGGAAATCCACTCGATCAGGTCGGAGAAGCCCTCGCGGCCGCTGGACTGGCCGGCCAGGAGCTGGCTGAACTGCGACTGCCCGCCCGGCCGCTTCATGAACACCACCATGTGCCGCGCCACCTGCATGGTGCGGACGTGGCCGTGGTCCTGCTTGAGCAGGGCCAGCATCAGGTCGATGGCGGAGGTGACGCCGGCCGAGGTCCAGTACTTGCCGTCGTTGACGAAGATGGCGTCGTCCTCCACCGTCAGCTCGGGGTGGCTGGCGCGCAGTTCTGCGCAGTACTTCCAGTGGGTGGCGACGCGGCGCCGCGCCAGCAGGCCGGCGGCGGCGAGCACGAAAGCGCCGGAGCAGACCGAGCAGACCCGCCGCGCCTGCGCCGCGGCGGCGCGCACCCAGTCGAGCAGCGCGTCGTCCTTCACCGCCTGGTGCCGGCCGGCGCCGCCGCAGACGATCAGGGTGTCGATGCCGCGCGGCTTCGGCAGCGGCTGCGTCTGCACCGCCAGGCCCGCGCTGGTGGTGAGCAGGCCGCCGCCGGCCGAGACCACGCTCACCGCGTAGGGCGGCTGCTCCGGCGTGCCGAGCAGCATGTTGTAGGTGGCGAACACCTGCATGGTGCTGGCCACGTCGAGCAGCAGGGCGTTCTCGTAGGCGAGGATCACGATCGAGCGGGTCGTTCCGGCCATGGCATGTCCTGAAAAGAGGAGAGCAGGTCTTTTACGCTAAGGCGGCGCAATGCTAGCCTCTTGGCCTGAAAATTTCCATACCCTCCTTTCGCGCCAAAGGCGCGGGAGACCAGACGGAGATACGGATGCGCGCCTCGCTCGCCGGCAAGCTCGGCCGGCTGCACTACAGCTGGGTGGTGATGGCGGTGATCTTCCTGTGCCTGCTGGCCGCCGCCGGCGTGCGCGCCACCCCCGGCGTGCTGATCGTGCCGTGGCAGCAGAGCCTGGGCTGGGACCGCGCGGTGATCTCCCTGGCCATCGCCATCAATGTCTTCCTCTACGGCCTGATGGGGCCGTTCGCCGCCGCCTGCATGCAGCGCTTCGGCATCCGCCGCACCGTGCTGAGCGCGCTGGCGCTGCTGGCAGTGGTGGTGGCGGCGAGCACGCGCATGAGCGCGACCTGGCAGCTGATGCTGGGCTGGGGCGTGCTGGTCGGCACCGGCTCCGGCTTCATCGCCGTGGTGCTGGCCGCGGCCGTGGTCAACCGCTGGTTCAGCCAGCGCCGCGGCCTGGTGATGGGCATCCTCACCGCCAGCACCGCCACCGGCCAGCTGGTATTTCTGCCGCTGCTGGCCGCGGTGGTGGAGCACGGCGGCTGGCGCCCGGTGGCGCTGATCGTGTCCGGCGTCGCCGCGGCGGTGGCGCTGCTGGCGCTGTTGCTGCTGCCAGAGTCGCCGCGCGAAGTCGGCCAGCGGCCCTACGGCGCCGCGCCCGGCGAGGAGCCGCCGGCGGAGCCGCAGGTCAACCCGCTGCTGCGCGCCTTGCGGGTGCTGGGCCAGGCAGTGCGGGTGCGCGACTTCTGGCTGCTGTTCTTCAGCTTCTTCGTCTGCGGGCTTTCCTCGAGCGGCCTGATCGGCACCCATCTGATCTCGGCCTGCATCGACGCCGGCCTGCCCGCGACCAGCGGCGCCAGGCTGCTGGCGATGATGGGCGTGTTCGACCTGATCGGCACCACCGCCTCGGGCTGGCTGTCGGACCGCTACGACAACCGCCTGCTGCTGTTCTTCTACTACGGCCTGCGCGGCCTGGCCCTGCTCTACCTGCCCTATTCCGGCTACGCCCCGCTGGGCCTGTTCCTGTTCGCCGTGTTCTACGGCCTGGACTGGATCGCCACGGTGCCGCCGACGGTGCGCCTCACCAACCAGGTGTTCGGCGTGCAGGACGCGCCGGTGGTGTTCGGCTGGGTGGTCGCCGGGCACCAGCTCGGCGCGGCGGTGGCCGCCTATGGCGCCGGCCTGCTGCGCGAAACGCTGGGCAGCTATACCAGCGCTTACTTCACCGCCGGCGCGTTCTGCGTCATCGCGGCGCTGATGGTGACCAGCATCGCGCGCCGCGGCCAAGTGGCGGAGCCGCAGCCGGCGTAGACGCCGCTCAGCCCTGCGAGAGCGCCCGGCTTTCGCCGTACAATCCGCGCATCTTGCCCCTTGCGACACGGACATGTCCTACCCCTGCATCCGGGCGGCGCGCAGCTTCCGCGCCGCCGCCCATCTGCCCTTTTTCATCGGCGGCGAGCGCCTCGGCTGGATCGGCCGCGACGACCTGCCGCTGCTGGCGCTGTGGCCCGAGTGGTTCCACTGCACCGACACGCGCGTCGACCTGGCGCCGGCGCTGGACAGCGTCGAAGCGCGCAGCGCCGCGCTCGGGCAGGTGGCGCGCACCCTGGCCGAGGGCGGGCGCATCGCCGGCTGGCGCGACGAGATCTATGCGGTGCGCGCCGCCTTCGACGCGCCGCCGGCGGCGCTGATCGAGCGCGCCGCGGCGCGCTTCTTCGGCACCCTCACCTTCGGCGTGCATGCCAACGGCGTCGTCGCCGACGAGCACTCGCCGCACCTGTGGCTGGGCAAGCGCAGCGCCGCCAAGCCGATCGACCCGGGCAAGTACGACAACCTGGTAGGCGGCGGCATCGGCTGGGGCTACAGCGTGGTGCAGACCCTGGTGAAGGAGTGCTGGGAGGAATCCGGCGTCTCCACCGAGCAGGCGGCGCGGGCCCGGCCGGGGCGCAGCATCTGGCTGCTGCAGGAAGTGCCGGAAGGCGTGCAGGCCGAGCAGCTGTTCGTCTACGACCTGGAGCTGCCCGCGGACTTCAAGCCGGCCAACCAGGACGGCGAGGTCAGCGAGCACCGCCTGGTCAGCGTCGGCGAGGCGCTGCGCCTGATCGCCGCACAAGCGCTGACGGTGGACGCCAGCCTGGTGACCCTGGACTGGCTGCTGCGCAGCGGGCGGTTGCAGGCGGACGCGCCGGAGGTGGCGGGGTTCGAGGCGCTGCTGCGGCCTTTGTAGAAACTGGGGCCACCGCCCGCATCGAGCACTACACCACCCGGCTCGCCACTTCCCGCCCCTGCTCCACCAGCCGGATCGTGCCGCCGCCGGTCTCGAACACCGTGATCGAGCCGTTGGCCGGCCGGAAACTGACCACGCGCGAGGCGCCGAGCGCGGCGGCGGCGAGCGCATTGATCGGGATGAAGTGGGCGAAGATCACCGTGTCGCCGGCGCAGTCGAGCACCGCCTGCGCCACGTCGCTGCGCCACCGGGCGAAGCGCTGCGCGTAGCCGGCCTCGTGGCGTTCGCCGGACTGCGCCGCCTCGTCCCAGCTGCCGCCCAGCACGCGGTCGAGCCAGGCGTCGCGGCTCAGCGCCGGGTCGTGCGGCGACGGCACCTCGATCACCCTGGGCTCGATGCGCGGCTCCCGGTTCCAGGCGCGGGCCAGCGGCGCCGCCGTCTCCCGGCAGCGGCGCAGCGGGCTGCACAGGATCGGCAGCGGATGCGGCAGGCGGCGCTGCAACTCCTGCGCCGCGGCCTCCGCCTGCGCCTGGCCGGCCGCGTCCAGCTCGGGATCGCGCGCATCGTGCGGCGTGGCGGTGACGCGGCCGTGGCGGACGAGGTAGACGAGGGGCATGGCGCGGGAGCATAGCGCAGTCACCGCAGCGACTGCGCCGCCTGCCGGCACGGCGCGCCCGCCCCTCACCGCTTGTTATGCACCTCCACCACCTGCTGGAACGTCGGCCGGTTGATCCAGCGGATCGGCGGCACCGGCAGCAGGCTCAGGTCGGTGTGCTTCACCTCGTCGTAGGTCTCCGCCGTCTCGCCGGTCTTGCCGTCGGCGGGATTGGCCAGCTGGGTGCCGTCCCAGTTGGCGGCGTTGGCGATGCCGCCGAGATCGGCGATGGCCTGGTCCAGGGCCTTCAGCACCGCGGCGCGGCAGGCCGCGGCGTCGCCGCTGCCGGCGCACTTCAGCGCGCGGTAGTCGGTGTGGCCCGGGGTGTTCAGGGTCATCTCCAGCACCCGCTTCATGAACTCGAACCAGCCTTCCTGGTAGGCCGAGCCCTGCGCGCGCGGCGCATCGTAGCGGCCCTGCAACGCATAGCTGTCGCTGCCCAGGGCGGTGACCTGCGGCAGCAGGCCGTCGATCAGGTGCGGATACCAGGCATCCATCAGCACCACCTGCTTGCGGAAGTCGTAGATGCCGTCGCCATCGCGGTCGCGGCGCCAGCCGGCCAGGCCTTTGGCGGTGTCGCCGATCCAGGCGGCGGAGCTGGTGCCGTCGAGCCACTGCTGCATCATCGTGGCCGCGGCCTGCTCGTCGGCGGTGAGGCTGCCGCTGCGCATCAGCTCGAGCAGCTGCGGCAGCACCTCCTGCGCGCGCAGGTCGGTGTAGGCGGCGTCGGCCTCGATCTCGACCATGTTGGCGAAGTCGAACTTGCGGCCGCTGTCCTTGAACGCCTTGACCCGCTTGGCCAGCATGTCGACGCGGTGGATCGGCCCGTAGGTGCCGTTGCTGTCGGCGGCCCACCAGCCCGGCGCGGGATGGTTGTTCCAGCTGTCCATGAAGCCGCGCGCCGGGTCGACCGTCCTGGGGTGCGCCGCCAGCGGCAGATAGTCCTTGAACTCGTAGTAGCCGGTGCGGACCGGATCGCCCTGCGCCTGGATCACCGCGCGCGCCGGATACGGCACGCCGCCGCCGTGGCTGTCGAAATAGCCGCTGTTGGCGCCGTTCACCGCGTCGGCGTCGGCCTGCCACTCGAAGCGGCCGTCGCCCCACACCGGCAGGTCCGGATCGTGGCCGGCGGCGCGGCGCGGATACAGGCCGCTGTGCAGGTAGGCGATGTGGTCACGGTCGGTGTAGAGCCAGTTGAAGGTGCCGGTGACGCCGTTGAACACCTGCTGGAAGCTGGCCGGATCATGGATGACGCCGGCCGACGCCAGGGCGAACGGCGCCGCCGTGCCCAGCTCGTAGCTGAAGGTGCTGCGCTGCTGCGAGATCGCCACCGGCGCGCCGTTGACCGTGGCCAGGCCGGTGACCGGGCCGTAGTGGGTGCGCAGCACGTAGCGCGTCACCGTCTGCGGCACGGCCGGCCCGCCGGAGGCGAGCGAGGCCGGCGTCGGCAGCGCGGTCCAGCTGTCGGTGCGCTTGAAGAAGCGGCGGCACTGCGGGCCCTTGCCGTCCTGCGCGTCGTAGAGATAGCCGTCGGCCTGCGGATAGCCGCCGGACAAGGCGACCGACGCGGCCGAGCCGTCGAGGTTGCACAGCTTCGACACGCGCATGTCGATCAGGTCGGACTCGCCCGAGGTGGCGCTCCAGGCGTAGTCCACGCCGCGGCCGATCTCGATGTACGGCAGCATGGCGAAGTCGATGCCGCGGCCGTTGAAGTCCAGCGGCGTGCCGCCGTGCGAGGTGACCGCGAACTCCCACAGCAGCTGCGGCACGAAGTAGCTGGTCTGCGGCCCCATCACGACGATGGGATGGCCGCTCCTGGTGAGATTGGCGTTGACCGCGATCCAGTTCGACAGGGTGTTGGGCAGCGACCAGCCGGCGCGGCGCAGGCCGGCGCGGGCGCCCTCGACCGGGTTGTAGGCGACCTGGATGCGATGCAGCGCCTGCGCCGCCTGCTTCGCCGCGGCGCGGCGCAGGCCCGGCAGCCTGGCGGCCGAGGGCCTGCCGCCCGGCACCGCGCCGGGCAGGCCGCCGACGTTGCCGTAGGTGAAGCTGGTGAAGCCCTGGAAGCTGCCGGCGTCCCACACCGCCGCGCCGGGCTGCACCGCGTGCGGGCAGCTCTCGTCCAGGCTTGCCGGCGACTGCGTGGCGAAGCGGTCGTCGATGGTGTTGGGCGTTTCCGGGTCGTCGGCATGACGCAGGTCGCGCCACAGCAGGCAGGCGCTGTTGCCCACCGCGCCGGCGCCGGCGGTGAACGCGGGATCGGCCTTCTGCAGCATCAGCTCGTTGGTCACCTCGCCGCCGCCGCCCACGGCGAAGATCGACTGGATCAGGATGGCCGAGGCGACGACGTCGTTGATGGTGAAGGGCTGGGTCGGGAAGCCGCCGGGCTTGAGGGTGGCGTATTCCGGCGGGATCTTGCCGGCGTTGGCGCCGCTCAGGGTGGCGATGTAGGCGTTGACGCCGGCGACGAAGCTGGTGGCGTCGCTGACGAACACCGGCCCCAGCGCGCCGAGCTGCTTCTCGGTGTCCTGCACCATCTGCGTCAGCTCGTCCTCGCTGTAGCCGGCGACCGCCGCGAGGTTGGCGTCGAAGTCGGTGATGCCGGGCGCCACGCCTAGGTACTGGGTCACGGTGCCGCGGCCGAGGTGGCGCAGGATGTCGTCCAGCCACAGCCGGTCCTCGGCGTTGGCGTAGCCCACGCCGTACTCGGCGTCGGCGCGGTTCGGCGCGTCGATGAAGGGCACGCCCCAGTTGTCGCGGGTGATGGTGACGGTCTTGCCGTCGGGCGCGGTCAGCGTCTCGGTGGAAGCCACCGTGTCCGGCTTCAGGCCCTCGTGCTTGTAGTAGTTGCAGGCGGAGTTCGAAGCCTGCTGGTGCTGGCTGGCGTCGGTCGGCGGGCTGCAGTTGTCGGTGCTCAGATTCTGCCTGGCGTAGCTGAGGTCGCCGTACAGCGCCAGCTGGTCCTCGAAGTTCTTCGGATACGACACCACCGGCACGCCCGGCAGCGGCGCGCCGACGCCGCCGGCCGCGTTGCCGTTGGAGCCCGGCGGCAGCACGTTCAGGTAGATGCTGTCGCCGTCGCCCACTGTCCCGCCGCTGCCGCCGGAGGAACCGCCGCCGCCCCCGGGGGCCGTGGCGGAGTTCGCCACCGGCGTGCTGCTGCCGCAGGCGCCCAGCGCCAGGCAGAACGAAAGAAGGAACGGAATGGCGGCACCGCCGATACGCTGTGACATGGAGAACCCCTCGCCGGCGCCCCGCCGGGCGGCGGAGGCGTATTGTTTTAGATGTGTTTTATGACGCTATCGGGCAGCATAGCCGCCGCCACCGGAGCCACCACTAGCAAAAATGACTCACGCCGATGTCATGCCGCTGTCCCAGATCGGCATCGAAGCCCTGCGCGGACTGCTGTGTCCTTACGGCCTGCGCATCGAGTTGCTGCCGGATGGCGCCGCCATTCCCGGCAGCTACTGGGGCGAACCCGAGGCCGGCCTGGTCGGCAATGTGCTCTACCTGCGCCGGGACACCCCGGTGCACTCGGCCCTGCACGAGGGCTGCCACTACCTGTGCATGGACGAGGCGCGCCGCGCCGGCCTGCATACCGACGCCGGCGGCACCGACACCGAGGAAAACGCCGTCTGCTACCTGCAGGCCTTGCTGGCGCCGCGGCTGCCCGGCTATTCGCGCGAGCGCCTGTTCGCCGACATGGACGCCTGGGGGTATCACTTCATCCTGGGATCGGCGGCAGCCTGGTTCGAGCACGATGCGGAAGACGCGCGGCAATGGCTGGAGCGGCGCGGGCTGATTTCCGCCGTCGCCGCATCCGTTGGCCCCGGATAGCCCGCAGGACGTCTTCGGGGGCTGCCGGTTCAGCCGCCCGGCGAAGAGCGCGCGGCCGTCATCGGCCGCGCGCCGATTACGCCGCGTTACTGCAGGCCGGGGAAGTCCACCGTGGTGGTGGCGCCGGCGGTGACCGTGGCCGGGGCCGTCGCGGTGTTGCCGGAATCCGAGGTGGCGCTGACGATGTACTGCCCCGCCGCCGCGGCCACCGGCGCCGGGACGATGGGCAGGGGCGCGTACGGCGCGAGCTGCGGCGCGGCGGTCGGCAGCGTGAAGTCGTAGGCGCCGGTGCTGCTGTCGGCGTTGGTCTGCGCGACGGCGTAGCTCAGGCCATTGAGCGTCTGCGAAGCGACCAGCGAAGCATTGGCCGCGGCGTTGACCGTGCCGCTGACCGTGCCGGTCGGCGACGCCGCCAGCGTGAAGGGCGCCGCGGCGGTGGACAGGGTGGTGGTGACCTGGGCCGCCACCGGCACCCCCGAAACGACGTCCGCAGCCTTGCCGTTGTTGACGATCACCACGTCGTAGTTGCCGGCGCCGGAGCTCTGCTCCAGCGGCGACAGCACGAAGTGGCCCGAGGCGTCGGCAACCGTGCCGCGCACGATCACGCCGTTTTGCTCGGCGAATACCTGGGCGCCCGGCACGGCGACCCCGCCGCTGGTGGTGGTGGCGTCGGCGGCGTCGACGTAGCCGTCGATGGCGCCGCTGACCACTTCCGGCGTGGCGGTGATCACCGGCTTGAGCAGGAAGCCGGTGGCGCTGTGCGTGTTGCCGCCCTTGGCGCGGCCGGTGGTGACGATCGACTTGCAGGCGTTGAAGTCCAGCACCAGGTCCACCAGCGTGCCGGCCGCGACGGTGAACGGCCCGCGCGTATTGACCTTGATGCCGCTTTCCGCCGCGCTCGGCGTCTTCAGCGCGACTTCCGCGGTCTGGCCGCTCGGCACGACCGAGTTGTTGAGCGTGGCCGCGCCCTGCACGTTGGGCAGCAGCACCAGGCGCAGCTGCTGGTAGGAACCGGCCGGCAAGGCCGCTTCGCCGAGGCTTTCCAGCGCGCCATTGGTGAGGCCGAGCAGGTCGATCTTCTGCGGCGAGGCCAGGGCGATGTCGACCCAGCTGCCGCTGCCGTCGGTGCGGGTGTTGATCTGCGCCTTCGACACGGTGACGAAGACATGGTCGTAGCCGCAGGCGGGAGCGTCGGTGAGGGCCGCGCGGACGCCCGTCGGAGGCGGATTGTCGTTGCTTCCGCCGCATCCGGCGAGAGTGGCGGCCAGAAGGCCGAAACAGAGGTTCAGGGATTTGCTTTTCATAAGTTCCTTCTTTTGATTCACGGTGTTGCCCGCTTCCAGGTTGCGGCGTTGCTGTACCCGCTCCATCTGTCGCCAGCCGGCTTTGGTGTCGCCAAGTTCGGCACGCCTCCTCGGCCCTCGGGAGGATCCTTCCACAGGGGCCGCATGACTTAACACGGCGGCGCCGGCGCTTTGGTTCCGGCCGGCCGCGCGGCAGTAAGCGCGTCGTCACGCGCCGTTCGGTGCCGCGGCGGCGAGGACGCGCGGCGGCGATGCCGTAAGATGGCCCGGCGGGTTCCCGTACACGACAAGGAGAGCACCATGTTCGGCCTCATCGGCACCCTGATCATCGGCTTCATCGTCGGCCTGCTGGGACGCTGGCTGCACCCGGGCGACGACAAGATGGGCATCATCCTGACCACCGTGCTCGGCATCGCCGGCGCCTTCCTCGCCACCTATGTCGGCCAGGCGCTGCATTGGTACGCCCCCGGGCAGGGCGCCGGCTTCATCGGCGCCGTGGTCGGCGCCATCGCGCTGCTGGTGATCGTCGGCGTGATCCGCAAGGCGGCGAAGTAGGCGCCGCGCGCGCCGTCAAGAAAGGTAAAGCCGCCGCCGGCCCGCGCAGCTTTACCTTGCGCAACGCGGGCTGAAAACTGGGTGTAAGCGCGGTTCAGCTAAGGTTCAGGCGGCACTGCGATACTGTGCCCACGGTTCGTGTTCCCCATCCCTGGCGCGAACCGTGTCCCCATGCCGTGTCCCCCCTGGCACGGCAAGACGGCCGCCCGGCTATCCCCAGTCGGGCGGCCTTTTTAATTTCCGCCGCTTTTACTTCTTCGCCTTGGCCTGGTTGGCGACCGCCTCGGCGGCGCGCTTGGCCGCCTCCGGATCGCCCAGGTAGCGGTGGCTCCTGGCCTTGAGCGCGCCGTCCAGCTCGAACAGCAGCGGGATGCCGGTGGGGATGTTCATCTCCACGATCTCGCTCTCGGACATGCCGGTAAGGTACTTGTAGAGCGCGCGCAGCGAGTTGCCGTGCGCCGTCACCAGCACCGTCCGGCCGCTCTTCAGCTGCGGCGCGATGGCGTCGTGCCAGTACGGCAGCACGCGGTCGAGAGTGGTGGCGAGCGACTCGGTGTCGGGCAGCGCGCGCGCATCCAGCGCGGCATAGCGCGGATCGTTCCGCGGATGGCCCGGATCGGTTTCGGCCATCGGCGGCGGCGGGATGTCGTAGCTGCGGCGCCACTCCTTCACCTTGGCCTCGCCGTGCCTGGCGGTGGTCTCGGCCTTGTCCAGGCCCTGCAGCGCGCCGTAGTGGCGCTCGTTGAGGCGCCAGGTCTTGTGCACCGGGATCCACATCTGGTCCATCGCGTCGAGCGCGGTCCACAGGGTGCGGATGGCGCGCTTGAGCACCGAGGTGTGGGCCACGTCGAAGCGCAGCCCCTCGGCATGCAGCAGCTTGCCCGCGGCCCAGGCCTCGGCGCGGCCGGCCTCGGTGATGTCCACGTCGACCCAGCCGGTGAAGCGGTTTTCGAGGTTCCACTGGCTCTGGCCGTGGCGCAGGAGGACGAGCTTGTGAGTCATGGTGAGTTCCGTCTATCCAGGCAAACAAAAAACTTGCGAATGTCATCCCGAGTGCGGCGGAGGACCGGTGCCGCGCGTTTGCCGCCGGCGACCGCACCCTTCGCTACGCCCAGGATGACGGCATCAGCTGTGCACGGTGCAGCCGGTCTTGCGGCGCAGCTCGTCGAACGTGACTTCCGGCGCCAGCTCCGCCAGCTTGAGGCCGTCCGGGGTGACGTCGAGCACGCCCAGCTCGGTGATGATGCGGTCGACCACGCCCACGCCGGTCAGCGGCAGGCTGCACTTGGGCAGGATCTTCAGCTCGTTGCCCTTGGCGGTGTGCTCCATCAGCACCACCACGCGCTTGACGCCGGCCACCAGGTCCATCGCCCCGCCCATGCCCTTGACCATCTTGCCGGGCACCATCCAGTTGGCCAGGTCGCCCTTCTCGCTCACCTGCATGGCGCCGAGGATCGACAGGTTGATGTGGCCGCCGCGGATCATGGCGAAGGAGTCGGCGCTGGAGAAGAAGGCGCTGCCGGGCACGGTGGTGATGGTCTGCTTGCCGGCGTTGATCAGGTCGGCGTCGACTTCGTCCTCGGTCGGGAACGGGCCGATGCCGAGCAGGCCGTTCTCGGACTGCAGCCACACGTCCATGTCCTGCGGGATGTAGTTCGCCACCAGGGTCGGCAGGCCGATGCCGAGGTTGACGTAGAAGCCGTCCTGCAGTTCCCGGGCGGCGCGCTGCGCCATCTGTTCTCTGGTCCAAGCCATGGTGTTCTCCTGTGGGAGCCGGCCTGCCGGCGCATATCGCCGCGCCGGCGAGCCGTCCTACATGTTCATTTCCTCAGGGTGCGCTGCTCGATGCGCTTTTCCGGATGCGGGTTGTGCACCAGCCGCTTGATGTAGATGCCGGGGGTGTGGATCTGGTCCGGCTCGAGCCGGCCGGTCTCGACGATCTCCTCCACCTCGGCCACGCACAGCGGCGCGGCGGCGGCGATCATCGGGTTGAAGTTGCGCGCGGTCTTGCGGTAGATCAGGTTGCCCGCGGTATCGGCCTTCCAGGCCTTGACCAGCGCGACGTCGGCCTTGAGCGCCTTTTCCATCACGTACCATTCGCCGTCGAACTGCCGCGTCTCCTTGCCTTCCGCTACCACCGTGCCGTAGCCGGTCTTGGTGTAGAACGCCGGGATGCCGGCGCCGCCGGCGCGCAGCTTCTCGGCCAGGGTGCCCTGCGGCGTGAATTCCAGCTCCAGCTCGCCTGCCAGGAACTGGCGCTCGAACTCGCGGTTCTCGCCGACGTAGGAGGAGATCATCTTCCTGATCTGGCGCGTGGTCAGCAGCTGGCCCAGGCCGAAGCCGTCGACGCCGGCATTGTTGCTGATCACGGTGAAGCCTTTCTTGCCGGTGTCGCGCAGCGCCGCGATCAGCGCCTCCGGGATGCCGCACAGGCCGAAGCCGCCGACCGCCAGGGTCATGCCGTCGTGGATGATGCCGTCGAGCGCGGCTTCGGCGCTCGGGTAGAGTTTGTTCACGCTCACTCCCGTTCAGCTTTTCTTCACGCGGCCTAGTTTACTGGCTGGCTCGCGGCCCAGCTTGGCCGATATCCAGCGGCCGGCCTCGACCAGCGCGTCCAGGTCGACGCCGGTGTCCAGGCCCAGCCCCTGCAGCATGTACACCAGGTCCTCGGTGGCGACGTTGCCGGTGGCGCCGCGCGCGTAAGGGCAGCCGCCGAGCCCGGCGACGCTGGCGTCGACCGAGCGCACGCCTTCCTCGAGGCAGGCGTAGATGTTGGCCAGGGCCTGGCCGCGCGTGTCGTGGAAATGCACGGCGATGCGCGCCATCGGCACTTCAGCCGCCACCGCCTTGAGCATGGCGCGCGCCTTCGCCGGCGTGCCGATGCCGATGGTGTCGCCCAGCGAGATTTCGCCGCAGCCCATCTCCGCCAGCGCCCGGGACACGCGCACCACGTCGGCCACCGCGACCTCGCCCTGGTAGGGGCAGCCCAGCACGCAGGAGACGTAGCCGCGCAGCCGCAGGCCCTGCGCCCGCGCCGCCTCCGCCACCGGCCTGAGGCGCAGCAGCGAGGCGGCGATGTCGCAGTTGATGTTCTTCTTGTTGAAGGCGTCGGAGGCGGCGGTGAACAGCGCGACGTGGTCGGCGCCGGCGCGCGTGGCCCGCTCCAGGCCCTGCAGGTTCGGCACCAGCACCGGGTAGGACACGCCGGGCTTGCGGCGCAGGCCGGCCAGCACCTCGGTGGCGTCGGCCATCTGCGGCACCCACTTCGGGCTGACGAAGCTGGTCGCCTCGATCACCGGCAGGCCGGCGTTGCCGAGACGCTCGATCAGCTCGATCTTGACCGGCGCCGGGACGCGGGCGGCTTCGTTCTGCAAGCCGTCGCGGGCGCCGACCTCGACTAAACGGACTTTGTCCATTTAGCAGGGGTGTGTGTCCGTCCTGGACAAGACGGCGCCATCCATGGCGCCGACCGTTGAAACAAGCAATAACTATTCATCGCTGTTCAGGTAGTGGTTCTTGATCCGGACGTAATGCTCCGCCGAATACTTGAGCTGCGCAATCTCGCGCTCGGTAAGCGCGCGTACCTGCTGCGCCGGGCTGCCGCGGTAAAGGAAGCCGGAGGCCAGGCGCTTGCCCGGCGCGACCAGGCTGCCGGCGGCGATGAACACCTCGTCCTCGATCACCGCCTCGTCCAGCACCCGCGCGCCCATGCCGATCAGGCAGCGGCTGCCGATGCGGCAGGCGTGGAGGATCACGCCGTGGCCGATGGTCACGTCCTCGCCGATCCGCAGGTCGGCGCCGCCGGGGCTGTAGGGTCCGTCATGGGTGACGTGCAGCACCGAGCCGTCCTGCACGTTGCTGCGCGCGCCGATGCGGATGCGGTTGACGTCGCCGCGCACCACCGCCATCGGCCACAGCGAGACGTCGTCGCCCAGCTCGACGTCGCCGATCAGCTGGGCGGAGGCGTCGACGTAGACGCGTGCGCCCAGGCGGGGCAGCACGCCGCGGTACGGGCGGATCATGGCAGACCCTATTTCGGCGGCACGTAGGTCTGGATCGACGACGGCGGCACCACGCTCGGCGGATTGCCCGCGGTGACGCGGCGCACGAAGGCGTCGATCTTGTCCATCACGTCGGCGCTGCCATGCAGGCGCGGCGCCAGCACGTCGAGGACGCGGCTGTGGGTGAGGTCGGGATAGATGACCTTCTCCGCGGCGCCGCCGGCGCGCTTGACGCGGTCGAACAGGTTGTTGGTGTTCTTGATGTCGATCGTCTCGTCCTTGCCGCCGTGGATCAGCAGCAGCGGCGGGTTGTTGCCGTCGACGTGGAAGATCGGCTGGGTGTTCTCGAAAGTCTCCGGCGGCCCGAACAGGTCGCGCAGGTCCGGGTCGGTGATCGGCAGGAAATCGTAGGGGCCGGCCAGGCCGATCATGCCGCGGATCCAGCTGCGGTTGCCGCCGGCGCGCACCATGTACTGCGGGTCCAGGGCCAGCATCGCCGCGTTGTAGGCGCCGGTGGAATGGCCCATCACCACCACGCGCCCGCCGTTGCCGCCGTAGCCGGCGATGTGGTTGTGGACCCAGGCCACGGCGCGGGCGCTGTCGTCGAGCAGCTCGACGTAGTGCACGCGCGGATACAGCCGGTAGTTCGGGATCACCGCGACGAAGCCGCGCGCCGCCAGCGCCTGGCCGACGAACTTGTATTCCTGCTTGTCGCCGCTGCTCCAGCGGCCGCCGAAGAAGAACACCACCACCGGGGCGTTGCCGGCGCCGTGCGGCGTGTACACGTCGAGCTTCTGGCCGGTGCTGTCGTCGTAGACGATGTTCTGGGTCAGCGAATAGCCCGAGTCCGAAGCCGTGGCATTGAGGATTTCTCTGCTGGAACAGGCGCTTAGGGCCAGGACACCGAACAGGGCAGAAAGCAGGGCGCGCACCGGAACTCCGTCAGGCTGGTGAAGTGGGGGGATGAAAGATGCAGTGTATCGCACCGCCGCATTCCCGCACATGCAATACTGGCCGCGCCTGAGCCCCTCAATGAGCTTATAAGCCCATGATTTCCCACTACATCGTGCTTGCCGTGCTGGCGGCGGTCCTGGTCTGGGCGGCGCTGGTCTACAACGGCCTGGTGGCGGTGAAGAACGGCGTGGCCAAGGCCTGGAGCAACATCGACGTGCTGCTCAAGCAGCGCCACGACGAGATCCCCAAGCTGGTGGAAGTGTGCAAGGCCTACATGCAGTTCGAACGCGACACGCTGGAGCGCGTGATGCGCGCCCGCGCCGGCAGCCAGGCGGCGCTGGAGCAGGGCGATGTGCGCGGCATCGCCCAGGCCGAGGGACCGCTGCGCGCCGGCGTCGGCCGCATCGCCGCCACGGTGGAGGCCTATCCGCAGCTCAAGGCCAACCAGCAGATGATGAACCTGCTCAACCGCATCACCACGCTGGAAAACGAGATCAGCGACCGCCGCGAGTTCTACAACGAGTACGTGACCAACAACAACGTGCGCGTCGAGCAGTTCCCGGACCTGATCGTGGCGCGGCTGTGCGGCTTCCGCCGGCGCGTGCCGCTGGAGTTCAGCGCCGAGGAGAAGCAGGACGTAGACCTGCGCGCGCTGTTCCGCGCCTGAGAGTTCCGCCCCGCTTGGAAGCCGCCACCCTGGCGTTGGAGTGGAGCGCCGCTGTCGCGGCCGGCGGCGCCCTGGCCGGCTGGCTCGGCCTGCGCGACCTGCGCCACGCGCGGCGCCTGGCCGACGTGCCGCTGTCGCGCATCCGCTCCGCCGCGCAGGGGTATGTCGAGCTGCTCGGCCGCCCCCGCCTGATGCCCGGCCCGCAGATCGTCTCGCCGCTCACCGGCACGCCCTGCTACTGGTGGAAATGCCGCGTCACGCTCAGCGCCAACGACGACACCGAGGTGATCTTCGACGCCACCAGCGACGACCTGTTCTACCTCAGCGACACCACCGGCGACTGCATCGTCGATCCGGTCGGCGCCACCGTGCATCCCAACCTGGCGCGCAGCTGGCGCGGCCAGCTGCGCAAGCCGCTGCGGCCGCCGCGCGGCGCCTGGGACGCCTTCTTCAGCTTCGGCCCCTACCACTACACCGAGCAGCTGATCACCGGCGACGTGCTGATCGCCGCCTCCGGCTGGTTCCGCACCCAGGCGGCGGTGCAGGCCGCGGACGAAAGCCGCGACCTCGCCGCGCTGCTCGGCGAGTGGAAGCGCGACCGCGCCAGCCTGCTGCGACGCTTCGACGCCAATCACGACGGCCGCATCGACCAGCAGGAGTGGGAGACGGCCCGCGCCGCGGCGCTGGAGGAGCTCCGCGCCGCGCGCGCCGAGCAGCAGCTGCTGCCGGACCTCAACGTGCTGGGCCAGCCGCCGGACGGGCGCCAGTACCTGCTCTCCACCCGCTCGCGCCAGGCGCAGCAGGACCGCTACCGCCGCCGCGGCGGCGCGCTGCTGCTCGTCGCCGGGGCCGCCGCGGCGGTGGTGCTCCTGCTGCTGCGCCGGCACGGCGCGGCTTGAACGCGCGCCGAACTTGAATTGAGCCGCTCCGGACAATAGGTTTGTCCCTATCCACGACCCGCAAGCTCCCCATGGAAAATCCCCTGCTGACCCCCGCCGCCCCCGGCGTCCTGCCCGCCTTCGACCGCATCCAGCCGGAGCACGCCGAGCCGGCGGTGGACCGGGTGCTGGCGGACAACCGCCAGGCGCTGGACCAGCTGCTGGCGGCGGGCGCCGACAGCTGGGAAGGCCTGATCGAGCCGCTGGAGGACATGGGGGACCGCCTCGGCCGCGCCTGGGGCCCGGTCTCGCACCTGTTCGGCGTCACCTCCACCGCCGCCTGGCGCAAGGCGTTCAACGCCTGCCTGCCCAAGGTCACCGAATACGGCCTGGAGCTGTCGCAGAACGAAGCGCTGTTCCACGCCTACGAGCGGCTCAAGGCCCAGGCCGGCTTCGCCGCCTTCTCGCCGGCGCGCAAGAAGGTGGTGGAGGACGCGCTGCGCGACTTCCGCCTGTCCGGCATCGCCCTGCCGGCCAGGGAAAAGGCGCGCTACAAGGAGATCGCGCTGCGCCTGTCGGAGATCCAGACCAGGTTCGAGGAGAACCTGATGGACTCGGTGCAGGCCTACGGCAAGCACGTCACCGACGAAAGCCTGCTGGCCGGCATGACCGCCCAGGGCAAGGCCCAGGCCGCCGAGCGGGCCAAGGCCAAGAACCTGGAAGGCTGGCTGCTGGCTCTCGATTTCCCCAGCTACGACGCGGTGATCAGCTATGCCGACAACCGCGCGCTGCGCCAGGAGCTGTACACCGCGTACGCCACCCGCGCCTCGGACCAGGGGCCGCTGGCCGGCCAGCACGACAACACCGCGCTGATGGAGGAAATCCTGGCGCTGCGCCACGAGGAGGCGCAGCTGCTCGGCTTCCGCAATTTCGCCGAGCTGTCGCTGGAGACCAAGATGGCGGAGTCGCCCGACGCGGTGGAGCGCTTCCTGCTCGACCTCGCCGCCAAGGCGAGGAAGTTCGCGCAGTCCGAGCTGGACGAGCTGAAGGCCTACGCCAGGAAGCGCGACGGGCTCGACGACTTCCAGCCCTGGGACGCCGCCTACTACTCGGAGAAGCTGAAGGAGGAGAAGCTGGGCTACTCGGAGGAGGAGCTGCGCCCCTATTTTCCGGCGCCCCAGGTCATCAAGGGCATGTTCGACCTGGTCGAGCGCCTCTACGGCGTCAAGATCGGGAAGGCCGACCACATCGCCACCTGGCACAAGGACGTCACCACCTACGTCCTGCGCGAGGCCGACGGCACCGAGATCGGCCTGTTCTACCTCGACCCCTATGCGCGCCAGGACAAGCGCGGCGGCGCCTGGATGGACGAGTGCCTGGGCCGGCGCCGCAGCCCGCACGGCCTGCAGCGCCCGGTGGCCTACCTCACCTGCAATTTCACGCCGCCGCTGGGCGGCGACCCGGCGCTGCTGACGCACGATGAAGTGCTGACCCTGTTCCACGAGTTCGGCCACGGCCTGCACCACCTGCTGACCCGGGTCGACGAGGCCTCCGTGTCCGGCATCCGCGGCGTGGCCTGGGATGCGGTCGAGCTGCCCAGCCAGTTCATGGAGAACTGGGCCTACGACCGCGACACGCTCAACGGCTTTGCCCGCCACTGGCAGACCGGCGCGGCCATTCCCGAAGACCTGCTGAAGAAACTGCAGGCCAGCCGCAGCTTCCAGTCCGGCCTGGCCACGGTGCGGCAGATCGAGTTCGCCCTGTTCGACCTGCGCATGCACCGCGACTTCGACCCGGCGCGCGGCGGAAGGGTGCTGGAGACGCTGAACCAGGTGCGCAGCGAAGTCAGCGTGCTGCCGCCGCCCTCCTGGAACCGCATGCCGAACAGCTTTTCCCACGTTTTCGCCGGCGGCTATGCCGCGGGCTACTACAGCTACAAGTGGGCCGAGGTGCTGTCCGCCGACGCCTTCGCCGCGTTCGAGGAGAGCCGCTTCGCGCCCGAGACCGGCCACCGCTTCCGCGACACGGTCCTGGCCAAGGGCGGCTCGCAGGACGCGATGGAGCTGTTCGTGGCGTTCCGCGGGCGCAAGCCGAGCATCGAGCCGCTGCTGCGCCACTCGGGCCTCACGGCTTAGAACGGGAAAGCAACAGCCCCGCGCAAAGACGCTGCGCAAAGGCCGCAGAGAAGGCGAAAGACGCGGGATGTGCTGCGCGCAGCGAAGCGCATCCTGCGCCGCTGTTCGCCGCGTTACGCGCCGGGCTTCACCGGCGCCCGCTGCGCCGGATCGTAGAAAAACTGCTCCTCGGCGATGCGCTCGCCTTCCCAGCGCTGCCAGGCCAGCTCTTCGATGCGCGTCACGCTGCCGTCCTGCCATTCGAAGCGGAACACCCAGCGCACCACCACGTGGTCGCCGTTGACCAGCACCGGCCGGATGCAGCGCGACTCCACCGACCTGGCCCGCGCCATCACCAGGCGCTCGTTCGCCACGTGCGCCGCGCGGCCGACCCGCGGCGGCGCCTGGTTCTCGCGCATGGTCGCGCCTTCGGTATAGAACTCCTCCACCGCCTCGACATGGGCATTGGACTCGACGCGGGCGATGAAGCGTTCCAGGGTCTGCGCAGCGGGCATGGCTAACCCTGCCCGAGCGCCGCGGCGTCGCCGCGGGCCGGCGGCATCTGCGTCAGCAGCCGCCGCGCCCTGCGCCAGGCCTCGCCCAGCGAGAATGATTCCACCACCCAGGTGGCGGCGCTGGACGACTCCATGCGCGGCCGGTAGGCGCGCATCAGCGCCAGGTGCTCGGGGTGGCTGACGAACTTCCTGAGGTCCTCCTCGCTGCGCCAAAGCGACACGGTGTAGGTGCTGCGCCGCCCCATGTCGGCCGCGATCGACACGCCGATGCTGCCCGGAAAGCGCGCCCAGGCGCGGCGCAGCCGCAGGCCGTTCCAGTACACGCCCGGCATGTCCCACCGGCTCTTGTAGGTGAAGCGGGTGGCGCTGACCACCATCGGTCCTTGCGCCGGAGGAAGCTGACCGTGCCGCCAGGGGAGTTTTGTCATAATCGCCTCGCAGGAAAATGGCGGCGCCGGGGACGGCGTCACACTTACATACTGTCGGTACGTAACTTACATACTATTGGTATGTAAGTCAATGCGGCCGGCTGCGCGCGGAATGCGCGAGGTGAGGCGCGATTGAGCAGGACCAGGCAGACATCCACCCGCCGCAGCCAGGAGGAGCGCTCCGGCGAGACCACCCGTGCGCTGCTGGCGGCGGCGGCGCGGCTGTTCGAGCAGCAGGGCTACGCCGCCACTTCGATCGAGGACATCAACCGCGCCGCCGGGCTGACGCGCGGCGCCATCTACCACCATTACGCGGGCAAGGCGCAGCTGTTCCGCGCCGTGTTCGAGGCCGGCGAAGCGGAACTCACCGCCGCCATCGCCGCGGCGGCGCAGCAGAAGAAGGACCCGTGGAAGGCGTTCCAGGCCGGCTGCGAAGCCTTCCTGCAGGCCTGCCTGGACCCGGCGGTGCAGCAGATCATCCTCAAGGACGGTCCGGCGGTGCTGGGCTGGGAGGTGATCCGCGAGATCGAGGCGCGCTACTCGATGGCGATGATCCGGCGCGGCGTGGAGAACTCGATGCGCGCCGGCAAGCTGGCGCGCCGGCCCGCCGAGCCCCTGGCCCACCTGCTGCACGGCGCCCTGGCGGAATGCGGCCGCGCCATCAGCCGCGCGCCCGATCCGCAAGCCAGCTTCCGCGAGGTGCGCGCCGAGTTCAACCGGCTGTTGCAGGCGCTGGCGGCGGAGTGAGCAGGCGCCGGCCGGTGCATTGCCGCACCGCCGCCTGCGGCTTCAAACGCCGCGGTAGTTCCAGGCCAGCACCGCGAACCCCGCCGCCGCGCCGAGCGAGCCCAGCACCCCGACGACATAGCCGGCAAACACCAGCCGGTTCGCCAGGGGCCCGCCTGCGCTCAGCCCACGCTGGCCGCTCGCCGCGGCCAGGACCATCGCCGCGCTGAAGGCCCAGGCCGAAGCGATCGCGCTCGCGGCCGCCATATCGATCAGCGTCCCCTGCGCCCGCCAGGCCCGCAGCATCAGGCCGAACACCAGGGTGATCAGTCCGGTGCCGATCAGGCCCGCGTGCGCCGCGCGCCAGGCCTCGGCGCGCCGCGCCGGCGCTCCCGCCGCGATGGCCCGCCCGTACGGCGCGCCGGCCAGCAGTCCGGCCAGCAGCACCAGCGCGCCATGGAACAGCAGCAGGCCGCTCATCAGCGTGCCGCCGCCTGCGGCGCCCGCGCCTTCTGCTGCTCCTGCTGGTACAGGGCGAACTCCTCGCGCACGGCGCGGCCCAGCGCCGGCCGCTGCAGCAGGCGCTGGTAATAGGCGTCGACCGCCGGCCACGGCGCGAGCTTGAGGCCGACCGCGGCCGACCAGTTCAGGACCGTGGCGAGATAGGCGTCGGCGACGCTGAAGCGGTCGAGCAGGAACTCGCGGCCGTCCAGGTGCTGCTGCAGCACGCCCATGCGCAGCGGGATCTTGTCGCGGGCATAGGCTTTCACCGCATCCGGCGCCTTGGCGTCGAGCAGCGGCACGTACACCGCCTTGTGCAGCTCGGTGCCGACGAAGCCCAGCCACTTGCGCAGCTGCGCCTGCTCCGCGCTTCCGGCCGGCGCCAGCCGCGCCTGCGGCAGCTGCTCGGCGAGGTACTGCAGGATCGCGGTGTTCTCGGTCAGCAGGCTGCCGTCCGCGGTCTCCAGCACGGGCACCTGGCCCATCGGATTGACCGCGAGGAAGTCCGAGCCGTCCTCCAGGCGCTTGGCCTTGGTGTCGGCGTAAACGTACTCGGCCGTTGCGCCGGCCTCGTAGAAGACGATGCGGCTGGCGAGCGAACAGGCCAGCGGGGAGAAATACAGTTTCATGCGGCAGCCCTCTGTTTTTGTACAATCTGGTACAATAATAGCCGGACCCATAATATTGTTCAATATGGTACAAAATAAACCCGCCCGCCCGCGCGGCCGTCCCCGCGCCTACGATGCGGATCAGGCCCTGGCGCGGGCACGCGACGCGTTCTGGCAGGCCGGCTTCTCCGCCACCTCGCTCGACGACCTCAGCGCCGCCACCGGCATGAACCGGCCGAGCCTGTACGCCGCCTTCGGCGACAAGCAGCGGCTGTATCTGGAACTGCTGCGGCGCTATACCGCGGCGTCCGACCAAGCCATCGCCCGCGAGTTCGAGCGCGACCAGCCGCTGGCCAAAGCCCTGACCCGCTTCTACCAACTAGCGCTGTCGATGTACCTGCCGCAGGGCGGCCCCGCGCGCGGCTGCTTCCTCATCGGCACCGCCCTCACCGAAGCCGTGGACGACCCGCAGGTGCGCGAGCAGCTGGGCGCCTCGCTCGACGGCTTCAGGCGCGCCCTGGAGCTGCGGCTGAAGCGCGCCCATGACGAAGGCGAGCTCGACCGCGACGCCGATCCCGTTGCCCTGGCCGAAATCGGCTCCGCCGTGCTGCACTCCCTCGCCGTCCGCGCCCGCGCCGGCGATTCGCGCACCGCGCTGAACACGCTGGTGAAATCGGCCGTGCGCCTGATTTGCGGCGGGAAGGGCGGCTAGGCCCCGCTGTCGTACCCGTCGTTCCGCGAAAAAAACGGAAAGCCCCGGTCGCCGCTCCCTGCCGGAGCGCTCCGGGCGCAAGCCGGGAATGTCGCCGCGCAGCCGCCTTGCCGAAGGCCTGTAACGCGCGTCCCCCGGCCCCGGTCTATACTCGGCCATGGTTCGCTCGGCGCTTCTGTGGTGGACCAGTGCGCTGCTCGGCGCGCTATGGATTCCTTTGGCTCACGCCGCCGCTCCGCCGCGGGCCGCCCTGCTCGAAATCACCGGCCCCATCGGCCCCGCCAGCAGCGGCTACTTCGAGCGCGCCCGGCGCCAGGCCGTCGCCGACGGGGCGCAGCTGATCGTGCTGCGCCTGGACACCCCCGGCGGCCTCGACAGCGCCATGCGCGACATCATCCGCGACATCCTCGCCTCGCCGGTGCCGGTGGTCGCCTGGGTCGGACCCGGCGGTGCGCGCGCCGCCAGCGCCGGCACCTACATCCTCTACGCCAGCCATCTCGCGGCGATGGCGCCCGCCACCAATCTCGGCGCGGCCACGCCCATCCCGGTGGGCGGTTCCTGGCCCACGCCGAAGCCGGGCAAGCCGCGGGACGAGGCGGGCCAGGACCAGGCCGGGGCGCCGCCCGACGCCGCCGAGCTGAAGGCGGTGAACGACGCCGTGGCCTACATCCGCGGCCTGGCGGAGAAGCGCGGCCGCAACGCCGACTGGGCCGAGGCCGCGGTGCGCTCGGCCGCCAGCCTCAGCGCCGAGCAGGCGCTGAAGCTGAAGGTGGTGGACCTGCTGGCGGACGACGTGCCGCAACTGCTGCAACGCATCGACGGACGCAGCGTGCAGACCGCCAGCGGCCCGCTGACGCTGCATAGCGCCGGCGCCGCGGTGACGCACTACGCGCCCGACTGGCGCACGCGCCTGCTGGCGGTGCTGACCAGCCCCACCATCGCCTACGCCCTCCTGCTGGTCGGCATCTACGGCCTGCTGCTGGAGGGCTATCATCCCGGCGCGGTGCTGCCGGGCGTGGCCGGCGGCATCGCCCTGGTGCTGGCGCTCTACGCCCTGCAGATGCTGCCGGTGAACTACGCCGGGCTGGCCCTGATCCTGCTCGGCGTGGCGCTGCTCGTGGCCGAGACCTACGCCGCCAGCTTCGGCGTGCTCGGCTCCGGCGGGGTCGTCGCCTTCGTGCTCGGCTCGGTCCTGCTGTTCGACACCGGCGCGCCCGGCTTCGGCGTCAACCTGGGCGTGATCGCCGGCCTCGCCCTCGGCGCCGTCGCGGTGCTGGCGCTGACCCTGTTCCTGGTGCTGCGGGCGCGTCGCGCGCCGGTGGTCACCGGCGCCGGCGCCCTGCTCGGCCAGACCGCCGAAGTGCTGGAAGACTTCAGCGGCGAAGGCTGGGCGCGGCTCATGGGCGAGCGCTGGCGCGTGCGCAGCGCGGTGCCGCTGGCCGCCGGCGCGCGAGTGCGGGTGACGCGCATGGACGGCCTGCTGCTCACGGTGGAACCCCTCGATGGACACTGATCCAATGGAGATGCGGACATGATCGGCTTGCTCGGCGTGGTGATATTCATCGGCGCGGCGGTGGTCTTCTCCGCCTTCAAGGTGCTGAAGGAATACGAGCGCGGCGTGGTGCTGACGCTCGGCCGCTACACCGGCTCCAAGGGCCCGGGCCTGATCGTGCTGTGGCCGGTGATCCAGCAGATGACGCGGGTCGACCTGCGCACGGTGGTGATGGACGTGCCGCCGCAGGACGTGATCTCGCGCGACAACGTCTCGGTCAAGGTCAACGCCGTGGTCTATTTCCGCGTCGTCGACCCGTCGCGGGCGGTGCTGCAGGTGGTGCACTACTACGAGGCGATCAGCCAGCTGGCGCAGACCACGCTGCGCTCGGTGCTGGGCCAGCACGAGCTGGACGCCATGCTGACCGAGCGCGACGTGCTCAACCGCGACCTGCAGGCGATCCTCGACAAGGCCACCGACGCCTGGGGCATCAAGGTCAGCAACGTCGAGATCAAGCACATCGACATCGACGCCACCATGGTGCGCGCCATCGCCCGCCAGGCCGAGGCGGAGCGCATCCGCCGCGCCAAGGTGATCCACGCCGAGGGTGAGCTGCAGGCGGCGGAGAAGCTCAAGGAAGCCGCGCACGAGTTGGCCAAGGAGCCGCAGGCCTTGCAGCTGCGCTACCTGCAGACCCTGATCGACATCGCCGACGAGAAGAACTCGACCATCGTGTTCCCGCTGCCGATGGACCTGATCACGCCGCTGCTGGACAGGCTGAAGAAGGACTAAACGGGCGCCCGCGGCGCCGGACGGTCCGGCGCCTGGCAGCCGGCCGCCACGGCTGCCGCATGCCGCGCCGCGCGGCGGCCGGAAAAGACGCAGTCGGCATAGGACAGGCCGCTGACGTAGATGTTGGAGCAGATGCCGATGGCGTTGCGGCCGGCCGCGTAAAGGCCGGCGATGGGATGGCCGGCGCCGTCGAGCACCAGGCCGCTGCCCTCTTCCACGCGCAGGCCGCCGACGCTCATCGTCGCCATCGGCAGCAGCTTGCTGTCGACAGAGGCGTCGATGGCGCAGTATGGCGGCTGCAGCAGCTGCGCCATTTCCTCCGGGCGCTTCTCGTAAGGATCGGCGCTCTCGCCGCGCGCACCGCGGTTATAGGCCTCGACGGTGTGCTTCAGCGTCGCCGGATCGAAGCCGACCTTCGCCGCCAGCGCCTCCAGGCTCGGCGCCCTGTGGCAGTTGAACAGCAGGTTGAGCAGCGCCACGTCGCGCTGGAACGGCACGATGCGCGGGTCCTTGGCCTGCTTGAAGGCGTCCTGGCGCAGCTTGCCGTCGAGCACGATCCAGGCCTTGCCGTTCTGCTTCTCGACGATGGCGTCGCCGAGCGAGGCGCCGTACAGCGTCTCGTTGACGAAGCGCTCGCCGCGCTGGTTGACCATCATGCCCTGGGCCCAGGCCTTGGGCGGGTTGATGAAGCGCCAGGCGCTGATGCGGTTCATCAGATCCAGCTTGCCGCCGGCCGAGGCGCCGAGCAGCAGGCCGCTGCCGTTGTCGCCGAGCGTGCCGTTGGGCAGGCCGCTGGAATACGGCGCAGCGTAGTGCCTGACCATCGCCGGGTTCATGATGAAGCCGCCGGCCGACAACACCACGCCGCGCCGCGCGCGGAACCAGCGCGACTGGCGGTGCGCCGCCTCGATCGCCTGGGCGCGGCGCAGGTACCAGTTGCCGATGGCATAGGTCAGCCAGGCCAGCGGGAAGCTCGGCGGCAGCGCCGCGATCCACTTCGCCGCCTTGGCGATATTGCGGCCGAAGCTCGCGCTTTCCGCGCTGCCGGCGGGAATCTGCAGCGCCTTCACGCCCACCACCCGCCCCTGCGCGTCCAGCGCCAGCTGGCGCACCTCGGCGTACTTGTGGAACTTCAGGCCCAGCTTGAGCGCGGCGCTGCGCAGCGGGTCATAGATGCCGAAGCCCAGGCCCCAGGCCTTCTTGCCGTTGCGGGCGAAGACGCGGTGGCCGCGCGCGGCGGGCTTGGCCTGGCGCATGTAGGGCGCGGCCAGCGAGCTGTCGGGGTGATACAGGAAGCAGTCCAGCGGCGGATAGGAGGTCTTCTCCTTCCACACGGTGCTGTTGAACTGCACGCCGTGGCCGATCATCCAGTCGACGGTGGCGACGCTGTCCTCGCAGAAGCGGCGCAGGGTGTCGTCGCCGACCACGCCGCCGACCTCGATGTGCAGGTACTTGTACATCTCCTCGACCGAGTCGGTCTCGCCGGCCTGGCGCTGCACCGCGGTGCCGCCGCCGGCGTAGTAGATGCCGCCGTTGGCGGCGCTCGAGCCGCCGCCGTCGTAGCGGTCCAGCGCGATCACGCTCAGGCCCCGCTCCACCCCTTCCAGCGCCGCGGCCACGCCGGCGCCGCCCAGGCCCACCACCACCAGGTCGGCGCTCTCGTCCCAGGCGTGCCGCTCGGGATCGGCCAGGCGCAGCGGCGGTTCGATCTGCAGGCCCCATTGGGCGCCGTCGCTGGGCAGGTGGGGGGCTTCGGTGTTCAAGCGCGTCTCCGCTGCGGATCTCGAGGAATGCGAGCGCAGAAGATGGCATCGGCGGTGCAGGGCGGCGTCGTCCGATGGGACGACGCCGCTTTACCGATGGGCCGCTCCAGGCCCATCAATGGCTTGCGGCAGCCCGGGCCCGACTTGCGCCAGCCTGGTTTTGGATTTAATATTTCATTTCTGAATTATTCATACCTGGGTAATCACGACCTGTATGAACAGTCGCCAAGTCGCCGCCCTCTTTCTCAGCCTGGCGCTGGCCGCCTGCGCGGACTTCTCCGGCATCACGCCGCAGTCGCAGCCACTGGATCCGCGCACGCTGGATCCCGGCGCCGCGCTGCAGGCCAGCGCCGACGCCGCCTGGCCGACGGATTCCTGGTGGCGGGCCTACGGCGATGCGCAGCTGGACCGCCTGGTGGCCCAGGCCGTCGCCGGCAACCCCAGCCTGCGCAGCGCCCGCGCCCGGGTCGAGCAGGCCGCCGGCCTCGCCGCCGTCGCCCGTGCAGGCACCCTGCCGCGCGTCGACGCCGCCTCGGAGCTGACCCGCACCTACGGCACCCACGCCGCCTTCCCCATCGACACCCGGGAAGCCTACACCTACTGGGAGAACACGGCGCTGCTGAAGATCTCCTACGATCTCGACCTGTGGGGCAAGGACCGCGCGGCCTCGCAAAGCGCGCTGGACAGCCTGCATGCCGCCGAAGTGGAGGCGCGCGCGGCCCAGCTGGCGCTGGCCAGCGCGGTGACGCAGGGCTACGTGCAGCTGGCCGCGCAATACCTGCTGCGCGACGTGGCGGAGGCGAACCTCCAGCGCCAGCGGAAGGTGCTGGACATCGCCAGGCGCCGCTACCAGGCGGGCCTCGGCACCCAGCTGGAAATCACCCAGGCGAGCACGGTGCTGCCCGACTCGCAGGCCCAGATCGAGCGCATCGACGAATCCATCGCCCTGCTGCGCAACCAGCTCGCCGCGCTGATGGGCCGGGGCCCCGGCGAGGGCGAGCGCATCGCCCGCCCGGCGCTGCGGCTGGAGCACGGCCTCGAACTGCCGGCCAGGCTGCCGGCGGGCCTGCTCGGCCACCGCCCGGACATCGTGGCGCAGCGCTGGCGCGTGGAAGCGGCGGCGCAGCAGATCAAGGCGGCCAAGGCCGGCTTCTACCCGGACGTGAACCTGGTCGCCGCCGGCGGCGTCGCCAGCTTCGGCTTCAGCCGCATGTTCACCGGCGACAAGGCCACCGGCGAGTTCGGCCCGGCGATCAGCCTGCCGATCTTCGAGGGCGGCCGCCTGCGCGGCAACCTGCGCGCGCAGAGCGCGGCCTATGACGTGGCGGTGGAGGCCTACAACAGCGCCGTGATCGGCGCCTTCCACGAGGTGGCGGACCAGGTGACCAGCCTGCGCTCGCTCGCCCGCCAGCTCGAGCTGACCGAGGCCGCGCTGGCCTCGGCGCGGACCGCCGAGGACCAGGCCGAGCAGGGCTTCCGCGCCGGCCTCACCGATTACCTGAGCGTGCTCAACACCCAGGCCGAGCTGCTGGTGCAGCAGCGCAACCGCGCGCAGATCGTGGCACGCCAGCTCGAGGCCCACGCCGCCCTGATGAAGGCCCTCGGCGGCGGCTACACCGAGCCGGCGGGGAGGCAGGCGTCATGAGCGACCGTCACGGCGAGAACCCGCCGGAAGACCGGCCGGACAGCTTCAGCGAGGTCGAGCGGCGCATCGAGGTGACGCGCCGGCGCCTGCGCGGCTACCCGCAGGACCAGGTGCGGCTGGCGCGCCTGATCATCCACGTGCAGAAGCGCCAGAACGAGCTGACCAACCAGGTGCTGCGCCGCCACGGCCTCAACTACGTCACCTACACCGCGCTGATGATGATGTACGGCGCCGAGGACCAGGCCACCACGCCCTCGGAGCTGAGCAGCGCCACCGGCGAGAAGCCGGCCAACATCACGCGCATCTGCGACGAGCTGCTGGAGCAGGGACTGATCGAGCGCAACCCCTCCACCGAAGACCGCCGCCGCGTGGTGCTGCGCCTGACGCGCCGGGGCGAGCGCCTGGTCGAGCAGGTTCAGCCCGAGCTGTGGCAGCGGCTGGAGCGCAGCTTCGGCGGCTTCAGCGGCAGCGAGATGCGCCAGCTCACCGGCCTGCTGCGGACGGTGCTGGCGCGCATGGACCAGGACGCCTGAGCGTGGCCGCGCCGGCCGCCCCCGCCAGGCAGGGCCCCGCGCTGCGCCAGGCCCTGGCTGGCTGGGCCGGCAGCGAGGGCCCGGCCTGGATCTTCGTGTTCAAGACGCTGGCGGCGGCGCTGCTGGCGCTGTGGATCGCCTTCCGCCTCGGCTTCGACTCGCCGCGCAGCGCCATGCTCACCGTGTTCATCGTCGCCCAGCCGCAGACCGGCCTGGTGCTGGCGAAGAGCTTCTGGCGCACCGTCGGCACCCTGGTCGGCTGCCTCGCCACCTTCGTGCTGGTCGGCCTGTTCTCGCAGGAGCGCGAGCTGTTCCTGCTGGCGATGTCGGTGTGGGTCGGCCTGTGCACGGCCGGCGCCGCGCTGTTCCGCAACTTCCGCGCCTACGCCTTCGTGCTGGCCGGCTACACCGCCTGCCTGATCGGCTTTCCCTCCGCGCTGCAGCCGCAGGCCACCTTCAGCACCGCGGTGTTCCGCGTCTCCGAGGTGATGCTGGGCATCCTCTGCGCCGGCCTGATCACCGACCTGGTTCTGCCGCAGCCGCTGGGCCTGCGCCTGGTCGGCGCGGTGCGCGGCGGCTACAAGGAGTTTCTCGGCTTCGTCGCCGGCGCGCTGCGCGGGCGGCTCGACCACGCCACGCAGGAGCGCTCGCACGACCATTTCGTCGCCAACGTCATCGCCTTCGAGGCGCTGCGCGACGCCGCCTACTTCGAGAACCCCGACGCGCGGGTGCGCAGCGGCCGCATGCGGCTGTTCAACGCCGAGTTCATGGCCGCCACCACCAGCATCCACATGCTGCACCAGATGATGCAGCGCCTGCGCCGCCGCCAGTGCCACCGCGCGCTGCAGCAGCTGGCGCGGCTCTACCAGGAACTGGCCGACGTGCTGCTGCCCGAAGGCGGCGCGATGCCGGCCACCGCCGCCGAGGCGGCGCCGCTGGTGCAGCAGCTGCGGCAGCACCGCGACAGCCTGCCGCAGCGCATCGCCGCGGCGCGCCAGGACGTCGCCGCCCGCGCCGACGCCGAGGAGCTGCTCGACTACGACAGCGCCGCCGACCTGCTGCAGCGCTTCGCCGCCGACATGCACCACTACACCGAGAGCTATGCCTCGCTGGCGCATCCCGGCACGCGGCGCCCGGCGCGGCAGGCGCCGCGCTACGTGGCGCATGCCGATCCGCTCACCGCCGTGGCGGCCGGCGTGCGCGGCGTCGCCGCCCTGCTCGCGGTAAGCGCCTTCTGGATCGCCACCGCCTGGCCCAGCGGGCCCAACGCCGCGATCCTGGCCTGCGTGTTCTGCTGCCTGTTCGCCTCGGCGCCGTCGCCGCTGACGGCGATGCGCGGCGTCGGCATCGGCTTCGCCTGGGGGCTGCTCGCCGCCTTCGTCTGCGCCTTCGTGGTGCTGCCGCCGCTGGACGGCTTCGCCCTGCTCGCCGCCGGCATGGCGCCGTTCATCATGGCCGGGGTCAAGCTGATGACCGATGCGAAGACCGCCGGCATCGGCGTCGGCTACCTGCTGATGTTCGGCAACATCGTCGGCGTGGAGAACGTCACCCGCTTCGACCCGGCGCAGGTGCTCAACGACGGCATCGCCAGCCTGGCCGGCGCACTGGCCGCGACCCTGGCTTTTGCCCTGCTGCTGCCGGCGGAGAGCCGGCGCCTGCGCCTGCACATGGTGCGCAGCCTGCGCCGCCGCGCCCTGCTGGCCTGCAACGGCTCGCTCGACGGGCTGCGCCACCGCTTCGAGAACAGCACCCGCGACCTGCTCGGGCAGCTGCTGGCCGGCGCCGACCGCGCCGCCGGCGAGGACCGCCGGCTGCTGGCGCGCGCCCTGTCGGTGCTGGAGATCGGCCACGCCATCATCGACCTGCGCGAAGCGGCCGCCATCGGCACGCTGTCCGTCGGCAGCCGCGCCGCCCTGCACGCCTGCGTGCGCGCCGTGGCGCGCCTGTTCCAGAAGCCGAACGCGCTGCACCGCGCCCACGCCCTGGAAGGCGTGGCGCGCGCCGCGGCGCGCATCGAGCACGCGCTGGGCGAAAGCGGCCTCGACCTGGCCGAGCGCGCCGCCCTGCAGCGCGGCCGCGTCGGCCTGCACCTGCTGCGCACGCTGCTGCTCGACGACGACACCTATCAGACCCTGTCGGCGGTGGAAGCCGCCGTGGCCGAGGAGACCGCCCATGCCGCGTGAAATCGAACTGCTCGGCTTCTACATGCCGACCCTGCTGCCGGTCTTCATCCTGGCCTTCGGCCTGCAGTGGCTGCTCGACTCGGCGCTGGCGCGGCGCGGCTTCTACGCCCATGTCTGGCATCCGTCGCTGTTCCGCTTCAGCGTTTTCGTCTGCCTGTTCGGCGTCATGGGCCTGGCGCTGTACTCCTAGGACCGGGCGCCAATGGCCACTACGGTGCCGCCGCGTTGCGGCCGCAATCGCCCCTGGCAAGGCGCCGGCCGCCCGTCGCCGGACCCGGCACACCCCGTCGTTCATCCCCTGCGCTGCGCGGAAGCAGACCCCGCCGCAGCGGCAAAGTACCGGCCATCGGAGCCTCATCCATGAACCTGAAATCGATGCTGCGTTTCCTGCTGACCGGCGCCATCTTCGCCGTCGCCGTGCTGGTGGCGATCGCGCTCTGGCGCCATTACATGTATTCGCCCTGGACCCGCGACGGCCGCGTCAAGGCCGACGTCATCAGCCTGGCGCCGGACGTCTCCGGCCTGGTGACCGAGGTGCCGGTCAAGGAGAACCAGCTGGTGCACGCCGGCGACGTGGTGCTGCGCATCGACGCCCAGCGCTACAAGTTCGCCCTGGCCCAGGCCGAGGCGGCGGTGGCGGCGCGCAAGGCCGACTACCAGATCAAGCGCAGCGAAGCGGCGCGCCGCGCCAGCCTGTCCGGGGTGGTCATTTCCAGCGAGAACCGCGAGTCGGCGCTGTCCTCGGCCACCGCCGCCGAAGCGCTGTACCAGGAGGCCGAGGCGGCGCGCGACACCGCGCGGCTCAATCTCGAGCGCACCGAGGTCAGGGCGCCGGTGGACGGCTACATCACCAACCTCGACATCCACCCCGGGGACTACGCCAGCGCCGGCCGCCAGCTGATGGCGGTGCTGGACAGCCACTCGTTCCGCATCAACGGCTACTTCGAGGAAACCAAGCTGCCGCACCTCAAGGCCGGCGACAAGGTGCGCATCCGCCTGATGAGCGGCGGCCCCGAACTGCAGGGCCACATCGACAGCCTGGCGCGCGGCATCACCGACCGCGACAATCCCGACGGCCCGCGCCTGCTGGCCAACGTCAACCCCACCTTCAACTGGGTGCGCCTGGCCCAGCGCGTGCCGGTGCGCATCGCCATCGACCAGGTGCCGGACGGCGTGGTGCTGGCCTCGGGGATGACCTGCACGGTGATCGTCAGCGGCCACGGCGACGCCGCGCAATAGATCAGGGCCTGCCGCCGGCAGGCGCAAGACCTTGGGAGGAGTGATGAGATCTGACCAGACCAACCGCCGCTTTCTGCTGCGCCGGCGCCCCGGCGGCGACTTCGACCCCGCGGTGCTGGAGCTGGTGCGCGAGCCGCTGCCGGTGCCGGGCCCGGACCAGGCGCTGGTGCGGGTGAAGTACCTGTCGCTGGACCCGAGTAACCGCATCTGGATGGGCGAGGGCGAAAGCTACATCCCGCCGGTGCCGCTGAATGCGGTGATGCGCGGCGCCGGCATCGGCGAGGTCATCGCCTCCAACAACCGCAGGTACCCGGTGGGCAGCAAGGTGATCGGCCTGCTCGGCTGGCAGGACTACGCCCTGGTCGGCGGCGGCGAGGAGTTCCCGTCGCAGCGCCTGCCGCGTTTCCTGCCGGTGCCCCTGCCCAGCCTGCTCGGCGCCATGGGCTTCACCGGCATGACCGCCTACTTCGGCATGCTCGACATCGGCCGGCCGCGCCGCGGCGAGACGGTGGTGGTGTCCGCCGCCGCCGGGGCGGTGGGCAGCGTCGCCGGCCAGATCGCGAAGATCCGCGGCGCCCGCGTGGTCGGCATCGCCGGCTCGCGCGAGAAGTGCGACTGGCTGGTGCGCGAGCTGGGCTTCGACGCCGCCGTCAACCGCCGCGACGCGGACTGGCGCGCCCAGCTCGCCGCCGCCTGCCCCGACGGCATCGACGTCGATTTCGAGAACGTCGGCGGCGAGATCATGGAGGCGGTGTTCGAGCTGCTCAACCACCACGCCCGCGTCGTGCTGTGCGGCATGATCGCCGGCTACGGCGAGGACGGCGCGGCGCGCGGCCCGCGCAATTTCTCGGTGCTGCTGATGCGCCGCATCCGCCTGCAAAGCCTGATCGTGCTCGACTACCAGCGCCGCTTCACCCGCGCCGGCATGCACCTGGCCTGGTGGATGCGCCGCGGCAAGCTGAAGGATCGGCAGACGGTGGTGCGGGGCCTGGAGCAGGCGCCGGCGGCCCTGGCCGGGATGTTCCGCGGCGAGAATACCGGCAAGCTGCTGGTCGAGCTGGGCTGAAAAAAAAACGCCCGCGCGGGGCGGGCGTCCAAGTACAGCCTTACGACGGGGACAGGCTTGAGCGAAGCCCTCGATCCGGTTCGCCTCAGTTGAGCCGGGTGATGCGGCTGGGGGCCGCCGGCGTCAGCGGCGAGTTGGCCTTGAGGTAGGCGGTGAAGGCGTCGACATCGACCGGGCCGGTGTAGAGGTTGGTGCCGGCGGTGAAGCCGGTGAAGCCGTCGCCGCCGCCGGCGATGAAGTTGTTGGCCTCGACGCGGTAGGTCTTGGTCTTGTCGATGGCCACGCCGTTCAGCTTGACGCTGCCGTCCACCACCTTGCTGGCGCCATCGGGCATGGAGTTGTCCCAGGTGTAGGTGAAGCCCTTCGACACTTCCAGGATTTTCGGCGAAGTCTGGCCCACCCACTGCTGGCCGAGGATGGTGTAGATCTGCGCGCCGGTCAGGTCCATGTCGGTGAGGATGTCGCCGAACGGCTGCACGTTGTAGGCCTCGCCGTAGGTGATCTGGCCGTTCTGGATGTTGGCGCTGGACGGAATGCCGGCGCTGGCCGGATTGAAGAACAGGCTATTGCGGATGCCGCCCGGGTTCATGAAGGCGATGACCGCCGGCTTCGGATCGACCTGGGCGCCCTGCAGCTGCGAGTCGGCGATCAGGTCGCCCAGCGGGGATTCACCGCTGCCGCCGGAAGACACCTGCTCGCCGGAGGTGTTGAAGTCGGCGGTGACGGTCCCGACCACCTTGTTGACCAGCGGCGCCGCGGCGGTGTCGTACTGGCTGACCAGGGCGGCCACGTTCGCGTCGGCGCTCAGCGTCGGGTAGGCCGTCGGCGCCGGGTTGGTGCCGTGGTCGTTGACCACCAGCTTGTTGTCAGCGGCGATGCTGGTGATGGTGCCGCTCGGCACGTCCATGGTCAGGTCCAGCGCGGTGATATAAGAGCCGTACTTGCCGGCGCTGGTGTAGAACACCTTGCTCGAGGCGGTGCCCTGCCCGGCGGGGCAGATGTAGGACCAGTGGGTATGGCCGCTGATCACCAGCTTGATCGAGGGATCGAGCTTGTCGAGGATGCCGGTCAGTTCGCCGTTGGCGCCGGCGCAGGTCTTGTTGTTGAAGCCGACGTTGGTGAAGATGCCCTGGTGGATCAGCACCACCACGGCGTTGACGCCCTGCGCCTTCAGCTCGGGCAGCAGCGCATTGGCGGTGTCGGCTTCGTCCTTGAAAGTCAGGTTGGCCACGCCGGAGGCGGTGACCAGGGTCGGCGTCTCCTTCAGCACCAGGCCGATGAAGCCGATGCTCACCTTCTGGCCGTTGCCGACGTCGAACTGCTTGATCGCATAGGGCGGGAACAGCGGCTTGCCGGTGGTGTTGTCGATGACGTTGGCGGCGAGGTATTTCCAGCTGGCGCCGGAGAACGAGCCGTTGACCAGGCAGGTGTCGCTGCCGACGGTGCCGCCGGGGAAGCAGCCGCCGTTCTGCTTGCGCAGCAGCTCCGCCTGGCCCTTGTCGAACTCGTGGTTGCCGACCGAGGTGAACTCCAGGCCGATCTGGTTCAGCGCCTGGATCGTCGGTTCGTCATGGAACAGCGCCGAGTCCAGCGGGCTGGCGCCGACCATGTCGCCGGCGCCCACCACCACGTTCAGGGCATTTTCGTGCTTGAGCTGCTGCACCAGCGTGGCGAAGTAAGCCGCGCCGCCGAGCGGCTCCTTGATGGTCTTGGTGGAATCGTTCGGGTCGGTCACCGAGACCGTGCCGGGCGAATCGATATAACCGTGAAAATCATTGAAAGCGATGACGCGCACCGTGGCCGAAGTGACGGTGCCGCCGCTCGAACTGGAACTGGAGCTGCCGGAACTGGAACTGCTGCCGGAGCTCGAACTGCCGCTGGAACTGGAGCTGCCCGAGCTCGAACTACTGGAGCTGGAGCCCGTGCCGTTGTTGTTGTCGTTGTTGTCGCAGCCGGCGAGCAGGCCGCTCGCGGCGCAGACGCCGAAAAGTGTAACGGCGAGGTGCTTAAATCGCATTGTTCCCCCTGCGAGTGTTGAGATATGACTGGAATCCTTCCGAGCGCACACCTTAGCGTCGCGAAGTTGCGAGGGCGTTGCAGATTGTTGACAGCGGCGGCACCGCGACTGTCAACCGTACTGCTGGGTTGCCTGTCCGCCTGTTCCGGCGCATCGCCGCAGCAGCTGGCCGCGCTACGCGCGGGGCACGACGCCGTGATGCCCTGCCAGGAGCGGTTCCACGAGGAATCGCAGACCTATGCCGACTGCGCGCGCTATGTCGCGCAGCAGGCGCAGGGAGACCCGGTGGTACGCGACTGGCGCCGGCTTGGCGCGCTGTACACCGGCTGGGTGCAGGCCGACCTGGTGGGACAGCAGGGCGATGCGCCGGCGGCGGAAGCGGCGCGCCTGCTGCTGGGCGAGGCGCTGCAGCTGCAGCGGCGGCTGCGGCTGCGCGACGCGGCCTTGTGCCGGCTGGTGGAGCAGCCCTGCGCCGCGCTGGAGGAGCGCCGCCGCGTGCTGTTGCCGGCGGATTCCTGAAATG
>Ga0070741_10002950_pt1 | contig 43777 bp, 43 predicted proteins | sample Coa_R1_4_FD_66440 | JGI IMG/M metagenome (GOLD analysis project Ga0070741, IMG submission 66440) | Surface soil microbial communities from Centralia Pennsylvania, which are recovering from an underground coalmine fire - Coalmine... | ecosystem: Environmental > Terrestrial > Soil > Unclassified ... | reverse complement strand
TTCCAACTGTTCAACCGAACGCACGCCGCGCATTCGGATTTTTGATTGCGCTTCCACGGCGCGCTTCAAAATCGCGCGTGCGGCATCGCGGATCGGGCGCTGCTGCGCCGCCGCCGAAAACGCAATGCAGATTGCGGCCGCACCGCACAAGAATCTCATAACGAACTAACGGATTCGCCAAACAGAACTTTGTCGCTGTCGGTCGGCTTGGCATTTTGATCTCCGCCTGCCGCGACCGCCTCTTGATGCCATCGGACCAAATCTTGCGAAATCGAATTCGGTTCGGGCTGCGGGCCGTTTGCAAACGTCAAAAACAGTGCGATCCCTGCGGCGGCCGTGGCCAAACCTCCGGCTGCGAGTTTCACACCCAAGTGAGAAAACCACCGTTTTGGAGCCGGTCTCATCTGTTCAAGTTTGGCATTCAGGTGTGCGCGCCAAGCCAGGCTGGGTTCACACGGAACCATCCCCTTCACTTGTTGAACGTGATCGGACTGCGCGTCTTCTTCCAAATACGCTTCGAGCAGCGCCTGCTCGATTGCGGTCAGCGCCAATCCGGATTCCAGTTTCGATCTCAACTCTTCGCGGCTCACTTCAAATCTCCCACGTTCCCATACTGTTTCAGCGCCTGTTGGAGCGCTTCTCTTGCCAAAAACAGCCTCGACTTTACCGTCCCCACCGGCACGTTCGAGATTTCGGCGATCTGTTCATAACTCAGCCCTTCATGATCGTGCAAAAGCAGCACCGAGCGAAGTTTTTCCGACATCGAACGCAGTACGTTTTCTAACACATCTCCCATTTCGGATGCAACGACGTGGCTTTCCGGATCCCAGCGCGAATCAGGTATCCCGTGTGCACGGTCTCGGTCTTCTCCTGCCAGCGGAGTTTCTTCCGGCCTTCGATTCGCGCGGCGTTTTCTGTCAATGCAAAGGTTGTTGGCTATTTTGAACAGCCAGGTGCTGATGGATGCCCGGCCGTCAAACCTCTCGATGCTTTGAAACGCGCGAATGAACACCTCCTGCGAAATGTCTTCCGCATCTTCGATGGTCGGTACCATCCGCCGCACGTACCCGAAGACGCGCGCCTGGTACTGGTCAATCAGATAGCCGAATGCTTCCGAATCGCGCCTTTTGCATCGGCTGAGGATCGTTCCGTCCAGCACAGATTCTTCGGTTTGGTGCGACAAACGAACTGCTCCTACGCTTGCCACATCGGTGCTCCAGGCCTGTAAATACGCCCGCAATCGGCCCAAGTTCACCAAATGGCTGCCGATATTGTTGCCGGAAACCGCCTAAAGCCGCAGCCCGACCGTGAACGCGAACCCGTCCAGGAAGCTCCCCACGTTATTCACGCTGAAAAACCGGATCTGGAACGTGACCGGGGTGCCGCCCCCTAAATCGTATCCGACCCCCACCTGATAGGCAAGCTCGAACGAATCCTCGAAGTTCGGCCTATGCGCCAAAGCCCCTCCCAAACCCACATTCCAAAAGAAATGGCTGCTGGTGTATTGAATGTAGTTGAGGGTGATCGGAACCGCCGAAGCGCCCGCTTTGCTGTAGGCGTCGCCGGACAGGCTCCATTTGCCGGGGAACTGGCCCCCGCCTTTGAACAGGGGGAACCGGCCAAGCCCAAGTTCGACTCCACCGGTAAACCACGCCTGGCCCAAGTTGCCTGCGTCGTTATCGGTGGGTGAAAAGATTCCGGCTCGAATCAAAGCCCCCAGCGGCTTGGTTTGAGCCTGGGCCGAAACGGCCGCTAAACTCGACGCAGCGACGATCCACGCAATCCATTGCTTTCTCATGCCTTCCATTCTCCATTCCTTAGACGGGCCTTGGGCGGCGTGTTATGCTGCCTCGGCACCCGAAAGTTCATCTGTTATAGCACTTCGGTCGAACGCGCCGGGAGGGCCGAACGTCCCGAACAGAGGAACTATGTTGGTTTTTTGACCCAAAACGTGTAGAATGGGTTCAGGAGTTAGAGATGATCGCACCCCTTGCAGCTATCACCCTTATCCAAGTGCAGACGTGGCACCTGCCCGACGAGCCCGACCTGATGCAGACGGTTACGATCTCTGGGTCTGCCAGCGATGATGCCGGGGTTGAAGTTTCCATTGACGCAGGCTGCGCGCGGTCTCCCAAGGCTGCTCAGCAGGCGGCTGTCTCCCGGCGCGCTCAGTGGGCGTATGTGATTCTTGCCCCTTTGCATGGCGAGTTCATGGTGTGGATCGAAGACCCGGCCTCGGCCAAGCGGGCTGAACCTGCCGAAGCGTCCGACGATTTCGATTCCTATGTGAACAACGAGTCCGGCGGCTCGACTTTCAACGTGGATACGTTCGGCAATCGGGCGCCTTACTAACAGATTCACCGTTACGGGAACTCCCGGCGCACGCGAACTGTTATCGCAAAGTGATAAGCCCACAAGGAGGAGTTACCCATGCATCGTCTGTTGTTCGTACTATGTGCGGCCCTGTCGGCCGCGTTTGCCTTTGCCGGTTCGGTTCCCAAGGAGTGGACCGCCCGCTACGCCGCATTAGATCAGGCCCTCAAAGCGCGTGATACCGCCAAGTTCGAGAGTTATCTTGATTCCAGTTTCGTCAGCGTGGATTCGAAGGGCGCCGAGACCAGCCGCGATGACTTCATCAAAATGATTGATGAGATTTTCAACGGCGCCGCCAAAGCCGCGCCCTCCGTCAAGATCAGCTCGGTGAAATCCGAAGGCGACACCACGAATGTCGCTTTTGATTTTCATTTGAAAGTGACCCGCAGTGACGGATCGTGGACGGCGGTGCACGAGGTAGGCACGGACAGCTGGAAGAAGATTGACGGCGATTGGAAACTGGTCAAAACCGTGGATAAAGCTATGAAAATGACCAACGGCAAGCCGAAGAAGAAAAAGTAATCGGGCTTGCGCGAAAGCATTCTCGGGGCAGGGCAGTTTTGGCCCTGTCCCTGTCTTTTTGGGTATACAATCCCCAAAAAGGAGAGTGAGCATGCCGTTGCAATTAGGAGACACCGTTCCGAATTTCACTCAAGATTCGACCGAAGGGCCGATCAACCTGTACGAATACGCGGGAGATTCCTGGGTGATTCTGTTTTCGCATCCGAAAGATTTCACCCCCGTCTGCACCACCGAACTTGGCGCCGTTGCTAAACTGATGCCCGAGTTTCAAAAGCGCAACGTGAAAGTTCTTGGATTGAGCGTGGATTCGAACGAAAGCCACAAAGGCTGGCTGAACGATATCGAAGAGACGCAAGGAGCGAAACTGAACTTTCCGCTGATTGCCGATCATGACCGCAAAGTAGCCAACCTTTACAACATGATCCATCCGAACGAAGACAACGTGTTCACGGTGCGCACCGTTTTTGTCATTGACCCGAACAAAAAACTGCGCTTGACGCTTACCTATCCCGCGCCCACGGGCCGCAACTTCGATGAGATTCTGCGCGTGGTTGATTCGCTTCAAATGACCGACAAGCACAAGGTCGCCACTCCCGTCAATTGGAAGCAGGGAGAGGATGTGATCATTCTGCCTTCGGTGAATAACCAGGAAGCTGCCGTGATGTTTCCTTCGGGCTGGAAGGAGTTGAAGCCTTACCTGCGCGTCACAGCGCAACCCAAAGGATAACGCATGGTGCTTGCGCTGATGCATTGCATCGCGGCGCAAACCCTCGAGCCGTTTGGCGCGGTGCCCTCGGAGCGCCAGTTGGCTTGGCATCGCATGGAGTATTACGCGTTCGTTCATTTCGGCCCAAACACGTTTACTGACAAAGAGTGGGGCGAAGGCAAAGAAGACGCGGACGTTTTCAGTCCGGCCGCACTCGATTGCCGCCAATGGGCGGCGGCGTTCAAAGAGGCAGGAATGAAAGGCGTGGTCATTACTGCCAAACACCACGACGGCTTCTGTTTGTGGCCAAGCAGATACAGCACGCACACAATCGCGCAATCGCATTGGAAAAACGGCAAAGGCGACGTGTTGAAAGAACTATCAAACGCGTGCAAACAGTACGGACTCAAAATGGGAGTGTATTTATCTCCGTGGGATCGCAATCATCCGGCTTATGGCACTCCGGAATACAATCAGGTTTTTGCAAACATGCTCACCGAAGTGCTCACGCAGTACGGGCCGATTTTTGAAGTCTGGTTCGACGGGGCCAACGGCGAAGGTCCCAACGGCAAGAAACAGGTTTACGACTGGAACCTTTTCATTCAAACCGTACGGAAATATCAGCCGAACGCGGTGATCTTCAGCGATGCCGGACCTGACGTTCGATGGATCGGAAATGAAGACGGCATTGCAGAAGAAACCAACTGGTGCACCATTGACCGTTCGCGATACGTTCCTGGTACTTCGCTGTATCGTGAGCTGACCGAGGGCAAAATGGGCGGGACCGACTGGGTGCCCGCAGAATGCGACGTTTCAATCCGGCCCGGATGGTTCTATCACGCTTCGCAGGATGCGCAGGTGAAAACCGCCGAACAGTTGGAAGAGATCTGGTACCGATCGGTCGGTCAAAACGCGAACCTGATTTTGAACGTTCCCCCCAACCGCGACGGGCGCATCCACGAAAACGATATCGCGGCGCTGACGGCCCTGAAACAAAGGCTGAATAGAACTTTTAAAACCGATCTGGCGCCGAAACTCGGCAGGAACATCGTTGCGTTCGACCGCATCTGGCTCGCAGAAAAAGTGGAACTCGGCCAGCGCGTGAAACGGTTTCACATCGAAGCGGAATTCAACGGCGGATGGCAGACGATTGCCTCGGGAACGACGATCGGGTTCAGACGGATTCTGCGAGTTCCGTTGACAAAGGCACGCAACATCAGGCTCGTGATAGATGACGCGCTCGCTCCTCCGCAGCTGCTTCCGATCAAAATCTACAACTCACAATCATGAACGCAAAAGACCTGATTCTTGGACAGTTCGACACGATGCGCAAGCAGCTCGAAGCGGTGCTCGACGGATTTCCCGAAGATGCCGTCGGCCGAAGATTTCCCACGATCAGCCTCGCGCCGATTGAGGCGGTCGAGCATCTATGCGATGCGTATTCGGGTTACTTGGCGAATGACCGCCGCAACTATCGTTGGGGAAGTTATCGGCTTTTGAGCAGCGATTGGGAGTCAGCGCTGAAGGAGTTGTGGTCGGTTCGCGGCCAGGCACGCGAAGCGGTGCAGAATTCGAACGACGATGCGTTTATCGCGCTGGCGTTTGATTATGTGATGGCGCACGACGCATACCACGTGGGCCAGCTGGCGGCCTGCCGAATGGCATGCGATCCAAAGTGGGATCCGGAGAGCCTGTATAAATAAGGGGTTGAAAACCTGCCGTTTTCCGAACATTAAAGTAGATCCTGAACTTTGCGACACGATGGGCCGTAAACCCCGTCAAACTGGTCAGAAGGCACAGGATCACGGAGGATCATCATGCTTACTTCACTTATTCTTGCGGCGGCGCTCGCACCGCCGATCAGAATCTCGCTTTATGCCCACCTGACGGGCCAGGAAGTAACGAGCATCGCGTTTTCGCCCTCGGGCACGCAGTTCGCCTGCGGAATGGCCGACAACACGGTAAAAATCTTCGATGCGAAAACCAAGCAAGGCGTGAAGGTGCTGAAGGGCCATAAGTTTCCTGCACGGGCAATCGCATGGGGTCCGGGAAACCGTTTGGTGAGCGGAGCCGAAAACGGCGAACTGAGACTTTGGGACATCAAAAGCGGCGCGTCGAAAGCGTGGTCGGGGCACATCCGCGCGGTTCAATGGATCGCATTCAACCGTGCAGGAAACCGCATCATTACAACAGGAGTGGACGATGTGATCAAAGTTTGGGCGCCGGGAAACTTCAAGCCGCTGCTCACGATTCTTGGCAAAGGAATCAATGTGTATGGCGCGCGATATGATTCTTCGGGATCGAAGATCGTGGCTGCCACGCTTGGAGGCGGGCTTGTAACCTACAGCGCAAACACAGGAGCCGAACTCAAGCGGTTCGGCGGTCACGGCGGCGTGGGTGTGAACGATATCGCAACGTTCGGCTTGCGCGCGATCACCGCCGGGCGCGATGGAAAAGTGGGCATTTGGGATATCTCTACCGGAGCCAGAAAAACGTATCTAAATGCGCACAAAGATTGGGTGCTCAATGTGGCGATTGATCCGAGCGGACAACTTTTCGCCACGTCGTCATCGGATGGCACGATTAAAGTGTGGGATATGAAAACGCTCAAGCCGGTTGCGACATTCGACAAGATGAACTACGTGGTTTCGCCCCTTGCATGGAGCGCAAGCGGAGGTGTTTTGGCGGCAGTTGGTCAGGACAACTACCTTTCGCTTTACACCGTTGGAAAATAGCGGGTGGTGCCGGAGGCGGGAGTCGAACCCGCACGAGGTCGCCCTCAACGGTTTTTGAGACCGCCGCGTCTGCCATTCCGCCACTCCGGCGAAGTGTGGGGAGCGCGGATTATACCGTCAGGAGATTTCGTCCATCTCCAGCCAGTTTGCGCCTTTGCTCACGTCAACTTCAACGGGAACGTTAAGAGGCAAAGCGTTTTCCATGCACGTTCGGATGCTCGGAACGAGGCTGGTTTCCGTATCGGCAAGTTCAAACAGCAGTTCGTCGTGAACTTGCAAGATCATCCGCGTCGCCTTGCCTTGCAAAACCGGATTCAGATGAATCATGGCGAGTTTGATCATGTCGGCGGCGCTGCCTTGCATCGGCGCGTTCATCGCCTGCCTTTCGGCATATTGCCGAGCCACGCGATTGCCCGCATGAATGTCGGCAAAGTATCTTCGCCGGCCGTATAGCGTCCGGGTGAAGCCTTTTTCTTTGGCCTCGCGCACGATGCCTTCGATGAACGCTTTGATTTTTGGAAACCGCTCGTAATACTGCGTGATTAACTCTTTGGCCTGCGCCACGGTGAAATTGCCTCCGAGTTGATTCGCAAGCCCGTAATCGGTTACGCCATAAAGCACCGCGAAGTTCAGCATTTTCGCGTAGCGGCGGTGGGCGGAACTCACCTTGTCGAACGGCTCGTTCCACATCAGCGCCGCGGTCGCCGCATGCACGTCCTGACGATTGTTGAAGGCGCTCACGAGTTGTTCATCGCCGCAAAGATGCGCCAGCACGCGGAGTTCGATTTGGGAATAATCAAAGGATGCGAGCGAGAACCCGTGCGGCGCTATGAAGGCGCGGCGAATCTCTTTTCCCATCTCGGTTCGCACCGGAATGTTCTGCAAGTTGGGATCGTTGCTGCTGAGCCGCCCTGTGGCGGCGACGGTTTGATTGAACGTGGTGTGGATGCGGCCGTCTTCGGCGATCATTTTTGGAAGCGCGTCAACGTAAGTGCTCTTGAGTTTAGTAAGTTCGCGCCAGGTGAGAACGAGCGAAACGATGCGGTTTTCGGCCGCAAGCTGCAGCAGCACTTCGGCTCCCGTCGAGTATCCGGTCTTTGTTTTTTTGCTTGAAGCCAGTCCGAGCTTTTCAAACAGAATCACTCCCAGCTGCTGGGGCGAACCGATGTTGAATTCTTGACCGGCCAGCTCATAAATCTCGTTTTGAGTTGTTTGAATGGTTTGTGCAAGGTGCTTGCTGTAGTCGGCAAGCATGCCGGTGTCGAGAAGCACTCCGAAAATCTCCATCTGCGCCAAAATCGGCGCGAGTGGAAGCTCGATGTCGGCAAACACCCGCCATTGATCTTCTTTTTTAAGTTGTTCGGTGAGAGGTTCAACCAGTTTTGCGACCGCCATCGCGCGTTCGGGATCGGTCGCGGGCGCCGGTTCATCCAGAAAGCCTTGGGCTACGTCTTCGAGCAGATAACTCGAACGGCCGGACTGGAGCACATACGATGCGAGCATCGTGTCGAATGCGCACGGCTGAAAGGCGTGGAGCCTGCGGTGAACGGCCTTTACATCGTGGAAGGCGCATTGCTGCGGAGATTTTCGAAAGAACGCATCGGCAACCTCGACGGGAATGCACGCTGCGGTTTTTCCGTTTGCGGCAAATGCCGAATCCGTTGCATAAAACATCCCAATCGTAGAGTTTTGCGCCCACTTTTCTAATTCAGCCAACGTTGAGAACTGCTGCATACTGATCTCGGCGCGAGTAACCACGGGAGCAGATTCCATCAGCGACATCTGTTGCGCAGGCAGGTACGGCTTCATCACCTCCGGAAGTTTTTTCAAATGGCTGCGAAATTCAAGACTTTGGAACAGCGCTTTTGCGGCCTCGAGCTGTTGGGGACTCATTTTGAACGGCTTGTATTCGAACGAAACGGGCAGATCGCGGACGATGGTCGCGAGGCGTTTTGAGGCCGGTATCTGTTCGGTGAACGGCTCGAACTTCGCGCGGATTTTTGGATCCATCTGGTCAATGTTTTGAATCATGTTCTCAACATGCCCAAACTGATTGATGAGTTTTGCCGCGGTTTTTGCGCCGATGCCGGGAACTCCGGGAATGTTGTCGCTGGTATCGCCGACGAGCGCTTTGTAATCGGGCACAAATTCGGGGCCGAAACCGTATCGTTCGTGCACGGCTGCCGTGTCATAAATCACCACGTCGCTCACACCCTGCCGAGTGGTCATCACTTTCACATGATCGTCCACCAGCTGCAACGAATCCAAATCTCCGGTGACGATGATCGTTTCGTAACCGTGCTTTTCTGCATCCAGGCTCAGCGTGCCGATCACGTCGTCGGCTTCATATCGTTCAATTTCGATTACCGGAATTCCGAGGGCGTCAATCAGTTCGCGCGACATCGGAAACTGCTGAATCAGTTCATGGGGCGCTTCGGTTCGATGCGCTTTATAATCTTCAAACTCCTCGGCGCGGAACGTTTTTCCAGGAGGATCGAGCGCAACCACAATGCATTCGGGCTTGTCACGCTCGATGAGTTGAAACAGCATGCTGACAAAGCCGAAAAGCGCGTTGGTGGGGCGGCCGTCGCTGGTGCTCAAAAACTTTGTGCCATAAAACGCACGAAAAATCAGGCTGTAGCCGTCAATCAGCACAAGTTTTTTCGCCATAGCAGGATGTTACCAGCACCGGTCGGCAGCGCCCCAAAAACCTGTCCAAAAGGTGCGTGCGCCGTCAATGGCGAATGTTTCGTCCTGAATTCGAGATGATTGCGACACCAAAAAGATGGCGGCTGCTCGACATGGGCGGATATGAATGGACAGTTTTGTTCGCCGCGTGGTTAGGCTGGGGTTTCGATGTGTTCGATGGGCTGCTGTTCAACTTTGTGGCTCCCAACTGCGTTCCCACGCTTTTGGGTTTGGCGCTGAAATCTCCGGAGGCGGCGCGTGCCACATCGTTTTGGACAGGGCTTCTCACCGCGATGCTGCTTATCGGCTGGGCGGTCGGCGGAATCTTGTTCGGCTGGGTGTCGGATCGCATCGGACGAACGAAAACTTTGCTTGTTACCATGCTGCTGTATTCGCTGGGGACGGCGCTGTGCGCAATCGCGCCGAATATCTGGGTGTTCGCTTTCTTCCGGCTGATTGCGAGTTTAGGAATCGGAGGCGAATGGGCTGCGGGCGCATCCATGGTTGCCGAAGTTGTTCCCGAAAAAAGACGGGTGGAAGCGGGAGCGCTGCTTTACACCTCGGCGCCGCTCGGACTGTTTTTGGCAACGTTCGTCACGCATCAGATCACGGGAGTGCAGTTTGTTTCGAGCCCCACAACATCCTGGCGCATCGTGTTTCTGTTCGGTTTGGCGCCGGCGGCTGTTGCGTTTTTGGTGCGGCTGTTTGTGAAGGAGCCTGAAAGATGGAAATCGGTCAAGGAGATCGCTGCTCCCCGATTGCGCGAACTGTTTTCGCCAAAACTTCGACGCGCAACATTCGGCGGATTGGCAATGGCGGTTACGGCTTTAATCATGTGGTGGTCTTGCAACGGGTTCATCAGCGTGATCGTCGCAGGGCTCGCAAAAGAGCGCAGCGCGATGCTCGATCTGCTGCCCAACGAGGCGGAACGTTTGAAGCAGCAGTGGATCGCTTTGGCTGCGAACAGTTTTAATCTTGGCGGACTGATCGGAACGCTTCTCACGGTTCCGTTGGCGAAAATCCTGGGCCGAAAAGCGATGTATTTTTGCTATTACGTTTTGAGCGCCGCGGCGATTATGAGCACGTTCGGGCTGAACCTTGATCCTGAAGTGCGGCTGCGGTTGTACTTTGTTGTGGGCCTCACCGTTTTTGGAGTGTTCGGCAGTTTTACTTACTATCTGCCCGAACTGTTTCCCACAAGGCTTCGCAGCACGGGCGCGGGTTTTTGCTACAATTTCGGACGGTTTATTGCGGCGTCGGGACCGTTCCTGGTCGGCTTCATCGCCTCTAAGGGAAAAGACAGCGTGCATTTGGGTTTGTCGCTGCTGTTTTTTGTTGGGTTCATTCCGATCGTCGCGCTGCTGGCCATGCCTTGGGTGATCGAAACCAAGGATCGGCCTTTGGAGGACTAAATTGTCTATTAGAATCGCCATCATCGGCTGCGGAGGATTCGCAGGAGTTCATGCGCGCAGGCTGGCCGAACTGCCGGAAGCGCAGGTGGTTGCGCTGCAAGACGCCTCGCAAGACCAGTTGGAAAAGTTTTCACACAACTGGTATTCCAGCGCGCCAAACCCGCCCGCGATGTTTTTGGACAGGGAACAGATGTACCGCGTAACGCAGCCCGATGCGGTTGTGATCTGCACGCCTCACACGCTGCACTTTGAACATGGAATGCAGGCGCTCGAGTTCGGCTGCCATGTGCTGATGGAAAAACCGATGGTTACCGATTCAAAACAAGCGCGGCAGCTGGCGGAGGCCGCCAAAGACAGAGTGTTCGTCATCGGCTATAACACTCCGTGCACCGCCGCATTTGGACATCTGAAGCGGATCATCGCAGCCAACGAATTGGGCGAATTGCAAATGGTTACGGGCTGGATATCGCAAGATTGGAAACGGATGACGACCGGTTCGTGGCGTCAAGACCCGTCGCTTTCCGGCGGAGGACAGATGTATGACAGCGGCGCGCACATGTTCAACAGTCTGGTTTGGAGTGTGGACTGTCCTGTGCAAACGGTGTTCGCCATGGCCGACCATCGCGAAACGCCGGTTGATATTAACGGCTGCGCGCTCATCAAATTCGAAAACGACGTTCTGGCGAGCATCACGATCAGCGGAGACTGCGCGCACGATGCCACAGGCATGAACTACATTTTCAGCGACGGGCTGGTTGAGATTGACGGGTGGAGCGGCACGTACATTCGTTATAAGCGCCGCGGCGAAAACGACTGGATCGTTCCCGATCTTGGCGAGTCTTCGAATCCCGACAAGAACTTTGTCAATGCGATTTTGGGCAGAGAACAGCCGCTTGCCGTGCCGCGGCACGGTGTGTTGCAAAGCCAGTTGATGGACGCGATTTATGCGTCGGTCAAGACCGGCGCGGCCGTTAGTCCAAGTCGAGATTTTGAAACCGTCTGAGCCGGGAATCCATCACGGGCAGCAGAATCTCATACGCTTCCTGCACGCGCAGGTGAACGATCGCGGCTTTTTTGCGCTCTTCCGATCCTTCGGGAAAGTTTGCGGGCAGTGATCGTTCGCTCAGCCGTTTGTATTCTCGGTGAAGATCTTCGAGCGTTGCGTTCGCGCCAAGATTGAGGATGCGCGCTGCGGTCGCCGCGGTCATGTTCTGTTCGGGCGCAGGCGCGGGCTTCGGGACTTCCTGCACCGGCCTCGTTTCCGGATTCAAATAGTCGTCGAGTTCGGAGCGGGCGTCGCGCTCGAACACCGATTCGATGCGCTCGAGCTGCTGGCCGACATACGCCCTCAGCAGGTCGTAGGCGCGCTTGCCAAGGCTCACCGAATGCCACCGCCGATGTTGAGTTCCTGCACGGAATCTTCCATGGTTTTGCCGATGCGCTGCAGACGGTCGCTGAACTCCGACAGCGGTTCTTTGGACTGTTCAATTTCGGAAACCGATTCAGCGACGGTCATCAGAATCTTTGACCGCAATTGAGAAAGCGCGCTTTCGGCGTCAGCGAGCGCACCGTCCATTTTTGTTGTCGCTTCTTGATATTTCGCTTCGAGCGCCGAATCGGCTTCGGTAAGTTTGGCGATTTTGCAGCGGGCTTCTGAAAGATCAACTGCGCGCCTGAGCGTGGTATCAATTTCGGTTTTCAGATCGGCAGAAAGCGCCGCCACAACGGGGTTTTGCGCATGCGTTGTCAGCAGTTCGCAAATCTCGCGGTGGAGTTTGAAAACGGATACCAGCCGCGGCCGGGCTGCCAGGCTCACGTTGTCAATGCTCAGTTCATCCAGCCGCTTTTTTGCATCCACCGCCGCAAAGTTCACGAACAGCGCGGCAACCGCTGCCAGACCTCCGAGCGCGGCCGCCGCAATCGGCCCGAATGTCCAGCCGATCGCCGCCCCAATAACTCCCGCAATTGCCGCCGATGCGATTCTCATAGTCGAACTCTCAACACGACCGAAGCCGTCCATCCCCGTTTGTCGAAGTACCTTACGCTCGGCGCGAGGAACGCGTTTGAGGCGATTGGGACTTCCGCCGCAATCGCATAGTTGAATCTGTTGCTGGAAACAAGCGCAGTGGCCTCGGCCTGAACCAAAGGCCCATAAGGAAACTGGTACGAAAGCAGCCCGTCTACCACATCTTCATCTTCATCGAACGTCGTCTCTCCGTTTCGCAGGCGGATCCATTCGGCGGCGAGCGTCCACCCTTCGGTTTTTTTTGTCACGTCGGCGCCATACATCAAGCCGTACCCTCTTCGCCTTCGATCCGTTTCGTCTGGGGGCCGAATCTGCGTAAAAGACGCGGCGTTGATTCCAAATCGGTCGCCAACGGCGATGGAAACACCAACGTTATCGCCAAACCTCGCCGTAAACCCTTTTTGTCTGTCTTCGGAATTCGCATAGGCAAGGCTGATCGGCAGATCGGCCACGATCAGATCGAGGTCGAGTTTGGCGGCAAGCGCCGAATCTTTGAAAATGCGGCCCGAACCAAAAGGGAGCACCTGTTTGCCGATTCTCCAATCGCCCGGCCGTTCCACGTACGCCTCATCCAGCGTTGATGTATCGGGGTCGTTGTGGATGCGTTCCAGTTTTTGAAACACCCTTACGTGCAATCCGTTTTCAAAATTAGCGGAAAACCGAACCCTGGAAAAGTTGCCGACATCGTCGTTCCATCGAAAAATCTGGTTTCCCGAACTGTCCAAACCTACTCGCGGATTCAGGTCGAGCCCAAACGTGACCGTCGGCGCCTGCGCTGTCGCCGCTGCACCGATCAGAAGTGCGATGCCGCTTGCGCCAAACCGTAACATTTGCGGCAATGTTACCGCGGACGAAACGCTCTCAGCCTTAGTGCGTTGCCCACGACGCAGATATCCGACAGCGCCATAGCGGCGGCTCCGATCATCGGATTGAGAAACCCAAGTGCGGCCAACGGTATCGCCAATGAGTTATAAAAGAACGCAAAAAACAGGTTTTGTTTAATGACTTTGAGCACGGCTCGGCTCAGGCGGACGGCTTCGGGAATCGCGTCTAAATTGGATCGCACGATCGTGATATCGGAAGTTTCAAGCGCGATGTCGGAGCCCGAACCCATCGCAATTCCCACATCGGCTTGGGCCAACGCCGGAGAGTCGTTGATTCCGTCGCCTACCATCGCAACCCGTTCTCCTTGCCGCTGCAGTTTTGCGATCTCTTCGCTTTTATCTTCGGGGCGAAGTTCCGCAAGCACGGATTGGATGCCAACTTGCGCGGCGATCGTTTCCGCGCTCACGTGGGAATCGCCCGTCATCAGCACGGTTCGCAGGCCGAGGTGTTTCAACGTTTCTACAGCGTGTCGAGCCTCGCTCTTTGGAATGTCCGATATGCCAAACGCCGCGAGCGCAACGTTGTCCTGCCACAGAATGACCACGGTGTTGCCCAGCTTTGCGCTCTTGTTTGCGGGCTCTTGAATTCCGTCGAGGCTCACCCCGATGGATTCCGCAAACTTTTGACTGCCAAGGCCCACGGATTTTCCGTGCAAAACGCCGATCACGCCGCTGCCTGCCTGAGCCTGGAAACTCTCGATCGGCTGCGGCTGAATGTTGCGCTGACGCGCGGCTTCGATAATCGCTTTGGCGATGGGGTGTTCACTCCGCGATTCGAGGGCAGCGGCAACGGCAAGCGCATCGTTTTCGGAAATCTGCGAACTTGCGACATCCGTGAGCGTCGGTTTCCCGCGTGTGATGGTTCCTGTCTTGTCAAAGACGATCATGTTTGTTCGCGCAAGGGTTTCAAGAGCGTGGGCGTTTTGCGGCAAGACCCCCATTTGGGCCGCACGGCCCACACCCACAACAATCGCCACCGGAGTTGCCAACCCCATCGCGCACGGACAAGCGATGATCAGCACCGCAACCGAATTGATGACCGCCGTATCGAACGCGCCCGAAAACATCAGCCAGCCAAAAAACGTGCCCAGCGCAACCAGCAGCGCCGCTGGAATGAACACCGACGTGATTTTGTCGGCCAACGATTGAATGGCGGCTTTCGAGTTTTGCGCATTCGAAACGGCCCGGATGATCTGCGCAAGCGCTGTGTGTTCGCCGACTTCGGTTGCCACAAACTTGATCCAGCCGCTTCCGTTCATCGTGCCTGCAAACACCCGGTCTCCGGCAGCCTTTTCCACAGGCATGCTTTCGCCAGACAGCATGCTTTCATCCAGCTGCGATTCGCCCTCGATCACTTGGCCGTCAACCGAAATCCGATCGCCGGGCCGGGCTGCCAAAATGTCGCCTTTTTTGATCGAGGCAAGCGGTACCAGTTTGGTCTCTCCCTCATTCCAGAGCAGTGCAGTTGTGGGCTGAAGTTCGAAAAGAGAACGGATCGCTTCGCCGGTTTTTCGCATGGAAACCGCTTCCAAAAACCTTCCCAAAAGAACCAACGTAACAATCGCAGTGGCCGCTTCGAAATAGACGTGCAGATGTGCATGAGAAAACAACGCCGCGATGCTAAACAGATAGGCTGCGCCGACTCCGATTGCGATCAACACATCCATATCGGCATTCCGCGCGGCGATTGATTTTGCGGCGCGAATGAAAAACTGTCTTCCGCACAACACCACAACCGGCGTCGCCAGCAAAAACTGAATCAATGCGGGGAGTTCCGGGATGCCGGGAATGTGCATGGAAGTCAGCAAAATGGGCGAAGACAAAACCGCGGCTACGATGAAGTTGAATCGAGCTGTCTTCGCCTCCTGACTATGGTGATGCTCGTGATGGTGGTGATCGCCATTGCGCAGTTCAGCGTGGTAGCCGGCCTTTTCAACGGCCTCGATCAGGTGGGTGGTCTGCACGCCTTCATCGGCCATCACCGTGGCGCTTTCGCTGGGCAGGCTCACCGAAGACGATACGACTCCTTCCACATTCATCAAGCACGATTCAACGCGCCCCACACACGACGCGCAATGCATTCCGCCGATGTGAAGTTCGTGACGGAGGGTGGTTGAACTTGCGGGAGCGGGTTTTGCGGCGCGGGTCCTCCGCATCGGCCACAAAAACCACCACAAAACGAACGCCGCACTCGCTGCAAAAAGCGCAGCCAAAACAAGATCGTTCATGTCAGATCAGTTTTCAAGTGCGAATCCCGCCTCTTTAATCGCCGCTCGCACCGCGGGTTCCGCCTCGGAATCGCGAAGCGAAACGTGAATGGATTGCGTATCCACGTCCACATTCACGTTCTCAACGCCGCCGATGGCACTCACAACCCGTTCGATGCTCGCCTTGCACCCGGCGCAGCGAATATCGTTCGATTTCAAATTCAAATTGGTGTTCATTTCAGACTCCTTGCATTCAGCTGACCGTAACTGTGATAGCATTTGCCTCCGATTCTCATGGCGAGCCGTTTGCGAAACCGCGCCTTGTCTTGCTTCACCTGCTGGCGGAGTTGGTCGTCCTTTCCAAAAAGATGAAATGCTTCAGAAACGGTTTTTGACCATTTGGGCGCTATGCCGTAATAAACCCACGCGCCGTCGCGGCGGATGCGAACCATGCCTGCCGCGCGGAGTTTCGCCAGGTGATTGGACAGCGTGGATTGAGGCAGATCGAGCGCGTCGGACAGCTCGCACACGCACGCATCCGACTCGGTGAGCATGCGCAGCACGCGCAGCCGAATGTCATCGGCCATCATGCGGCAGAACAGATGCAGCGAAGGCACACAAGCAGGATACCTCATATCCAGAAATCTGGATATGACTACCGGCCGTAGCTGGGATTGATGGTATGCAGGGCGATCGGGTCGTTAGGGAACCGCTTCAAAGCGCGCAATGCGTATTCGCGCTCACTTATTTTGTTGTTCAGCTTGCGTTGAATCAGAATCATCCAGCGATAGGCGTCTTGAAGCGCATCGTCTTCAGCTGCGGTCAAATCCTGCGCTGATTCTCCAATAGAGATGGCCGAACGCAAACAGTTCTGCGCTTCGTCAAATCCTTGCGCTTCGGCCAGATATCTGCCAAGTTCGGTTTGAAGCGCAACAGACTTCGGTGATGCCTGCACGCCTTTGTGCAGCCATGCGATCACTTCACCAATCTTGGATTTGTCGGAACTGTAAATAACGTGCGCGCCCACCACATACGCGGAAACGAAGGTGGGGTCAATCCAAGTCATGAACTGGTACAGCGGAATGGTTTCCCGAAGGTTCACATGACGATGGTTCTTCGGATCCACCCAAGGCTTAACGCTGCGTTCGATTTCGCCCCAACCCAACCGCTTGTCATTGTTCGGGTGCGGGATTTCCGATGTTTCGTTGTGATGCTGCACCGGGTCGGATCCGTCCGGGCTTTGGGTTGAAGCGAGCCGCGCGTCGTTGCGCCGCATTTCGCCTTCGGTCAATCTGCGCATCGCTGCGCCGCCGTGCAGATATTCATCCGCTTTCATCCACAAATATCCCGACACTGTGGAGCGAAATCCGCCGACGATCGAAGCGGTGGCGCTCTGTTCCATCTGCTCTCCGAGTTCCGCCGCATCGGGCTGGCGGTTTTGCACAGGAAGCGTCAAGTGAGCAATCCAGCCCGAACCAAGCGCCAGCCCCAAAGCAAAACAGACGGTTTTCATTTTCTAAATCGGCTGGCTGCGAAACCGGACATAACCCAGCAGCAGCATCGCCGCTCCGTGCAACGCAGAATAAGCCAGCAGCGCGCCGATGACCCACCAAGGAATCATCGGCCAGGCATAGGTGGCCTTTGCGCCCAAATCAAAATAGTCGTAATGGGGAAGCAGTGAATACGCAACGTTAAGCCCGAACGTTGACATCGGATGATCCGCATTCGCTAAGAGCACAATCCGACCGCATGCTGACGAACCGAAACAGATGATGAGCGAAAGCGTAATAGCCGCCGCAGGAGTGGCATAAAGCGAAAGCGCAATCGTCAATCCGCAAAGCCATGCCAAGCCGATGATTTTGAGAATCAGATATTGCAAGAAGATCGCCGTTACCGGCACGGAAAACACCGTAAGCAGAGCGATTCCGATGACAGAAAACGCAAGAAACGCCGCCGACGATATCACCCACGCGGCCGCCCATTTGCCAAAAATCAGCTGCCAGCGGGTGATCGGCCGGGCGAGCAGCGGATACAGCGTTTTGCGCGAAATCTCTTCAGTAATCTGGCGCGCACTCGCCATCACGGCGAAAATCGTCGAAAACAGGCCGATGGCGGTGAACGCCACGTCGCGTACAAACACGCTCAATCCGCGAACTCCAAAAAACCCAAACGTGCCGGCGCCGGCTACCATCACCAGCATCAAGATTCCTATCGCATAGAAATCCTTCCGGCGAATCATCTCCAAAAAACTTGTTCGAGTGAAGGCAGAACAGATGCGAACGGTTTGTGTCATGCCGCACGCTCCAACGTCGGTTCGAAATGCCCCTCCACAACGCTCACAAAATACTCCTCAAGCGAATCCACGCTATCGCGAATCTCTTCGATTTTGTTTTCAACGACCAGTTTTCCTTTATGAATGATCAAAATCCGGTCGCACAACAGCTCAACTTCTCCCAAATTGTGAGAAGAAAAGAACACCGTGGTGCCGCGCTCACGTTCCTCATTCAAAACTTTTCGCAAATCGCGGCGGCCGATCGGGTCTAAGCCAGAAGACACCTCATCCAGCACCAACAGTTCGGGCGATCCCAACAACGCCTGCGCAATGCCAAGTCTTTGCAGCATCCCTTTTGAAAGCTGTTTGTTCAGCGCGTTTCTTTTTTCGCAAATGCCAACCCGTTCCAAGAGTTCAATAATCCTAACCTTCTTTTCTGGGCCGGAGATTCCGTGAAGATCGGCGTACAAATTCATCGTTTCCAACGGGGTCAGATATGGTGAATACATCGCGGTTTCGGGCAGAAAGCCCACTTTGCGCTTGGCCTGAATGCTGCCCGCTTCAAATCCAAACACCGAAACCCGCCCTTCAGCGGGTGGAGTGAATCCCATCACGGCCTTGATCGTCGAGGTTTTGCCCGCCCCGTTCACCCCCAAAAACCCCACAATCTCGCCGGCCTCAACCGAAAAACTGAGCCCCGAAACCGCCGCAAGCGGCTTTGAAAAGGCGCGCCGGTATTCCACGGTCAAGTTGTCTACGGAGATCGCAAGCATAGGCGCTCAGCCCAAATTATCGGCTTTCCTCGCGCTCTGTTCACCCTACTCCCAGGGCGCCTGGGTGCGGACAAAGTGCACAATCGAGCCGACGTCAGGCTGGCGCCTCAACTGGTCGGCATGGGTCAGCGACACCTCCGCAACAAGCCGCATCACGTCGGGGTTGCCGGTGGCGAATCTCCGCGCGTTGGCGGCGTCGTGAAACAGCAGATGTCCTCCAGGCTTCAAGGCGGTTTTCCACCGCTCGAAATCTTTTTTCACACCTTCGTATCGGTGGTCGCCGTCAATCAAGATCAGATCATAAGTTTCAGGCAGCGGATCGAGCGAATTCGCATCGCATGTCAAAAGTGTTACGCGTTCGTGAGCGCCGAGATCTGCAAGCGCCCGCATCAGTTCTTCGTCATCCCACGGTTCAATATCTACCGACGTGATGCGCGCGTTTTCATCCGCAGCGATGGCAAGCAGCAGCACGGTGCCGCCTTGCAGCCGCCCGATTTCAAAAATATTCGGCGCCGCAAGCGACCTCGCGATTTTGAACAGATACCCTGCCTCATCGAAATCCATCCGCAAAACGCCGCGATTCGCTGAATGTAAAAAGAACAGAAAACCGCAATCTTCAAATCCGAGGTCACGGCCGGTGGGAAGAACACAACTCTTCAGCAGCGGAACTTGGATGCTCAGAGCGCGGACAACCGCCTCGGGCCGCTGCCTGCAAACAAACCTCAGCCACTTCTTGCCCAAGCCTCGGGTGCCAAGCCGCGCAATCGCATCCAGAACTTTCACACAACGAAGTTCGCCATCATCGAACTCAAATCCTGTTGGTCTTCCAGTTCCCAAACCGCTTCGAGTCCCGCTTCGATTTGCGAAGGACGCAACAGCGGCGATGCTTGGCTGAGAAACTTCGCCACAACTTCATCATCCGACATCGGATTCAGCGCGTGGCCTTTCGGGGCGACGGCTTCTTTTGTCAGCACGCTGCCGTCTTCCAAAACGACCGTTACGCGGTTGGGAATCCCTTTTGCGGGGTACAGGTCGTCATAAGGCGCGTGTGCCGTCACGTTCGTTTTTGCCACCACGTTCAGCAGCGTCTCGTCGGTAAACCGTTTCTCGTCGAAACTTTTCTGCGTAATCTCGCCATCAATCAGAGCGGCGCAGGTGATGTATTGAATGCTGTGATCGGCAGTCTCTCGGCTGCTGGGACGGTTTTTTTCTGGATCTTTCGCAATGATCTCCCAACTCACCGTAAACGTTTCGATTTCAACCGATCGAATCTGCAGCGGATCGAGCGGTCTTCCATATTCGTTTACAATTTCGAGCGCGGCATCAATGGCAGACTGGCTGTGATACTCCGCCGGATATTTCTTGATATAAGTTCGGTCAATCATAAACGGCTCGCCTGATTCGCCGCCGAGTTTGGGCAGATCGAACGATTCTCCTTTGCAGATCTGATCAAAAAACGCCATTTCGCCTTCGAAAATCGGCGCGGGTCCGCTCATTCCCAAATGAGCGAGCAGCGAAGCGAAAACACCGTTGCGGCTTGCGTTGGCAAACGCGCAACCTTTCCACATGCTCAGCTCTCCGGCCCGCGTGATGCGCATCGCGTTGTTGGGAGCCGCTGCCAAGCCGAACGCGTTTACAAACTGCTGTTCGCTGAATCCCAAAAGCAGACCGCAGCCCGCCGCGGTGCTGAAACTTCCATAGGTTACATGATCCCATCCGTTTTTTCTTATGGAATACGCATCGCACAATCGGCACTGAATTTCATAACTCAAAACGATGGCCGCGATCAGGTCTTGTCCGTCGGCGCCGAACGCTTCGGCAACGGCAAGAACCGCGGCGATGTTATCGCTGGGGTGCGCGGGCTCTTTGCTCAAATAGGTGTCGTTATAGTCCAAATACCGAAACATCACGCCGTTTGCGAAAGCGGCAAGTTCGGGCGTGCTCTGGTGGGCGGTGCCCAAAACGGTCGCCCCATAATCGCTGCTGGCGCTTCGGGCGATCTCGCGCGCGATTTTTGGCGGTTCTGCCAAATAGGCGCCGAGTCCGCATCCAAGCGAATCCATCACACGCCGTTTCGCTTCTTTGCGCGAACTTTCGGGAAGAGTGTCGTACTTAATGCCCGCACAGTAGCGTGCGAGCCGTTCTGCAAGATTCATAGGTTGGCCTTAGGCGCGCAAGATTACCCTTCGGATCACAAGAAGGTAAGGTTGTGCGTCGGATTCGAATCATCGTGCGAAATGGAATTCGGGCTAAGGCTGTTGGGTGGGGGCTGGTGTTTTGTGTGCCGGTCACTTATTGGAACGCCTGGCAGCACACCGGAACGCTTTATTCACTCATTTTCAGCACGATGGCAGCGCTCATCGTGCTCGTTCTGATTAACGCGCTTTTGCACAGGTTCGCGCCAAAACTTGCGTTCACCACGGCCGATATGGCGGTGATTTTCGGCATCGTTTCCGTCGCTTCGGCCATCAGCGGAGAGTGGATGTACCTGAACATGCAGTATGTCCACGTTTTTGCAGGCTACATGGACCGAGATCCGATGTACCGCGATGTTGTTCTGCCCAATCTGCCCAACGGTCTGTACTTTTCGAACCCCGATGAGATTCGTGATTACATCGCAGGCGGCAACGGGCCTTGGTATTTTCTAACAAAACTCGACCTGTGGCTCCCAAAAATCTTTCTTTGGACGATCTTGTATGGGCTCATCACGATCGCTCTGCTGTGTGTGAACAGTCTGATGCGCGATGCTTGGATGCGAAGAGAACGATTAAGTTTTCCTGTCATTCAGCTCCCCGTAGCCATGATCGAGCGCGATGGAAGAGGGCCGATGTGGAAAAACCGCGTCTTCTGGATTGCGTTTGGCATCATGTTCGCGATTGACATGCTCAACGGATGGAACTATCTGAATCCCGCCGTTCCAAGCGTGCCCGTGAAAGAGTGGATCAACCTCACCGATCTGTTCAAAGAGCAGCCCTACGCCTCGTTGGGATTGTTTCCTCTTTCTTTATATCCGTTCTTGGCGGCGCTTGCGCTTTTCATGCCAAGCGACCTTCTGTTTTCGGTGGTGTTCTTCTTCCTTTTGAGAAAACTGATCGTGTTGTTCATCGCCGCGCACGGCATCGAAGGCGGATCTTTCACCGGCAGCAGACTCGCGCCCGAACCCCCCTATTTTACGGAGCAGACGTGGGGAGCGATTCTCGGCCTCTTTGCCACCGCCGTCTGGATCTCACGCTCTTATCTGAAAGAAGTGTGGCGCGACATAAAATCGGGTGCGCACAGCGAAGATGGCGGCATTCCGCATCGGTGGGCCTTCATTCTGTTTTGCGCGTGTTTGGCTGGCATCCTGGCGTTCATGACAACCGGAGGCCTATCGCCGTTCTTAATGCTGCCTTATCTCTTGACATTCGTCCTGTTCAGTTTTGTGATTGCGCGCATGCGAGCGCAATTGGGCCCTCCCACACACGAATTTGCGTTCATGGGCCCAAATCAACTGCTGATGAATTTTTACGGCACCAGGAACCTTTCGGACAAAAACTCCACCATGCTGGCGACCGCATTTTTGGGAATCAACCGTCTTTCGCGGTCGCACCCGATGCCGGTGCAGCTCGAAGCGATGAAAACCGCGGATTTGGCAGGCGTGCGTCAAGGGCCGCTGTTTGGATGGCTGTGTGTTGCGCTGTTCGTCGGCCTGTTTTTCGGAAGCATGTTCTTCGTTCAATCGGGCTATGCTCGGCACGCCGAGCAAGATTGGGGCGATCCGTCCTACATCGTCCGCTATGTGAAAGAAAACCAAACCGGGCCGAACGTGATCGGAATGAGCATGGTGTTTGTGGGCTTTGCGGTTGTGGCGCTGCTCGATGCGATCCGCTTCCGGTTCATCGCGTTTCCGCTCCACCCGGTCGGCTATGCATTGAGCATGAATTTCGGAGTTGATTACTACTGGTTCGGGCTTGTTGTGGCGCTCATCGTGAAATCCATCGTGCAGAGATACTACGGCTTGCGCGGATACACTCAGCTTCGCAACGTTGCATTTGGAATTATGATTGCCGAGTATTCTGCCGAACTCATCTGGGCATCTATCGCCATGATCACGCATCAAAGCACGTACACGATCGGCTTCAATGATCGAGGGTTTTCGCAGCAATGATTCCTTCATGGGAACTTCCTTATCAACGGCCCAAACGCGAGCCGGCCTTCCCGGCAGCGTGGCTCATTCTCGCCGCGCTCATCGCGTTCGCAGCGTTCGGCCAAAACTATGAGATCTCTCACCCGCCGGGACTCACGCCCGACAGGGCTGCCCTCCGAGCAGTGGCGAGCGAATACGGCCAAAAATATGACCTCGCATTCAACGCGATTCAAAAACAGAAGATCATCTCCGAAGCGATTGAAAAAATCTCGGCGGTCAAACTCACCACCACCGGCGCGCAAGGCTCGCGCAACCGCATGCTGATCGTGTTGCGCAAGCGCCTGAATCCCGAGGCGAAAATTGACGACCTGAGACTCAATGCAGCAACCGACGATATCACCGACCCGTCACTTCAAGCCACAGCCGCACAACAACGCACAAAACTGAACGAGGCGTTGCAAAAACTGTACGGCTCGCCGCGGCCTCCTCCCAATCAGATCAAAACCCTCCAGCAGACCATCTCCGAAATCACTGGCGATGATTGGCCGTACTCTCTCGTGCACGAACAGACCGCCAAATCCGCGGGAACCAACCTGATGAAACTCACCTTCATGGGGGTTGCGTTCGCCGTCGCACTCCTTATAGGCGTCGTGTTCATCATCGCTTATCTCATCATTCGAGCAAACGGATTTTGGATTCCAAAAAGTCCGCCGCAGGGCGGTGCGTCAAAAATCGAAGCCGACACGCTTGCGCTGCGGATGGTGTTATATCTGCTCGTTTTCGGCAGCGGTTCGCTGGTCGTTCCCATCATCCAGCCGTTCGTTTCGGACACATGGCTGGAAACGGCGGTCGCGCTGTTCATGCTGCCCATTCTGATTGCGATCATTCACGTTCCGATCTTCGGCTCGCGCTTGTCGTTGCGAGCAATCGGCTATCGTTGGAACAACTTTTGGATCAATGTAGGATCGGCCGTTTATGCTTACTTTGCGACCATTCCGGTGGTTTTTGCACTGGTACTCATTTCTCAAAACTTTCCAAAAAACCTGCCGTCACGAGACCATCCGATCACGCAAGAACTCACCGATCCGTCGCGTATCCCAGCCGTGCTCGTATCTGCGGTTTTGATAGCACCGTTTTTGGAAGAACTGTTTTTTCGGGGCTGTCTGTTTCAGGGGATTCTTGCGCGAACGCGCCAGCCCGCGGTTGCCTTTTTCCTGTCTTCTTTGGCGTTTGCTTCGCTTCATCCCCAAGGAGCCGCTGCGTGGCTGCCGTTGGCTGGTGTGGGGTTCATGTGCGCCCTGGTGTTTTGGCAGACCGGCTCACTCGCCGCGTCGTTGATCCTTCACGCGCTGTGGAACTTCACCCTCATCATGGTGGAGTTGGTCGGCAGGTGAATCTTCGTCGGTATACTCAAACCCAAACATGGCATCGGATACCAGCGATTTTCGCACGGGAATGTGCATCTATCTGGATGGAGAGGTTTACTCCATCGTCGAGTTTCAACACGTCAAACCCGGAAAAGGCGGGGCGTTCGTCAGAACAAAACTGCGAAAACTAAAAACGGGTCAAAACCTGGAAAAAACCTTCCGTGCCGGAGAGAAAATCGAGTCGGCCTACGTCGAACGAAAAAAGATGCAGTTCCTTTACCGCTCGGGCGATGAAGTGGTGTGCATGGATATGGACGACTTCGAGCAGCATCACTTTCCTGTGGGAATGTTTGGAGACCGCGCCGCGTACTTAATCGAAGGAATGGATGTCCAGGCGGTGGTGGTTGACGGCCAAGTTTTCGGCCTCGAGCTTCCCAATTTTGTGGAGCAGAAAGTTGTGGAAACTGATCCCGGCTTCAAAGGCGATACCGTAACCGGCGGCAAACCCGCCAAACTTGAAAGCGGAGCGACCATAACCGTGCCGTTCCATATCAACGTGGGCGACGTCATTAAAGTGGACACCCGAACCGACGAATACTTAGAACGGACGCAAACCGGAGGATAACCAATGTCGCAAAGAGATACGACAAGCAGCGTGCGCACAGGAGACTGGGCCGCAACCGTTTTGGAATGGCTCGGCGAAAAGGCGCTTTGGGTGGGAGGCGGCATCACCGTTATCGGAATCGCGGGCTTGATCTTTTACGCCTTCAAGTTCAGTTCCGGCGGATATCTTGAAAAAGAACTCTCAACGGCAAACAACTACATCGAAGTCCTGCAAAAAATGCTGATTGCAGGTGTGTTGGTGTTCGCGCTCGGAATGACTGCGCGATTTTGGAGCGACATCGCATTGCCGCTCACCCTTTTTGTGCTTGCGGTGGCGCTGTTCACCGCAACATGGTGGATGGAAGCGCTCACAGGTCAAGCCGGCTCCAGCGAAAACCTTGCCGTCGCAAACAAAGCGATCGCTTCGCTTTCGCTGGCTGGCATGTATCTTGGAGCCTATGCGATCATTTTGCAAGTGATTGATGCGTATGCGCGTGTCAAGTTCCGCGTCATCTATGGCTCAAAAGGCGATCTTGTCAAATACGGCAAAGGTGTCAAAGAAGAGTCAGATTATCGCAATGTGTTCATGGGCAAATGCTGGCAGCTGCCGTTTTGCAGAAAGTTCGTCCGCGAACAATGCCCCATCTACCATTCGCGAAGAACCTGCTGGCGTGAACGCGTGGGCTGCATGTGCGAAGAAGAAGTCATCCGCGGCGCCATGGAAGGAAAAATCATTCCCAAAGACGCCGTCGCGGCCGCGAAGTTCATCCCCTATAACATGAAACTACCGCCCAGCCACAAAGCCGAACGGTGCCGGCAATGCATCATCTATAACGAACACCAAAAACACAAATACAAACTCATGGTTCCGGTCGTGTTCGTTGCGGTCGGCCTGTTTTACGTCGGGCTGCATGCGCAGCTGCTCGAATCATCGGGAAGGCTCATCCAAAAGTTCGACACTTCGATGAACAAGTTCACGTTTTCGGCTGGCGGCGATTTGGCTCACGACGTCGCTATTGGCCCCGGCAACGGCATTCTCGAAGAGATCTTTCTGTTTTGCATCATGATGTTCGTGCTTTCACAACTCCTCAAACTCGTAGAGTTCTGCGTGTTTAGACTGAAAATATGAAACCTGCGAGCGATATCGAACAGCTCATCGAAGCCGCAAAGCGCAATCGGCTGTCGTTCGCGCGCTACAAAACTGCCGCAAAAGAGATCAAGATCGCCCTTCCTTCAACGCCGGGTCCAATCGAAACACGCGATGCCGCGCTGGTTTCCGAACCCGTCGAAAGAATCGTCAAAAGCCCGATGGTCGGCTATTTTCACCCGGCCCAGCAGAACTTGGGACAGCCGCTGAAAAGAGGCGCCGTCATCGCCGAAATCGAATCGCTCGGACTTTCCAATCCAGTCCTCGCCGACGCCGATGGAGTGCTCGAACAGTTTTTCTTAAACGACGGCGATCCGGTAGAGTATGCACAGCCCATTGCGAAGGTGCGCGCAAAATGAAAAGACAGCGAGGATACTTCACGCTCATCGGAATGCTTGTGGTCATTGCGATCATCGCCATCGCCGCTGCCTATCTTTATGGCGGAAGCGGCACATCCGACCGTGCCGATAAACTTGGCAAGTCCACCCTCGGCCGCGCGGTGCTCAAAGCCCGCGATGATGAATGTCGAACCAATCTTGGCCAACTTCGCGAATTCCTGATGATGCAGCACGCCGACGAAGAAAAAGTTACTTCGCTTTCTCAGCTCAATGTGCCGCCGAAACTTTTGAAATGTCCCGTGGGCGGGGAAAACTACGTGCTCGATGTGGATACGCAAACCGTGAGTTGCATTCATCCCGGCCACGAGAAATACTGAATGCTGAAACGAGTTCTCATTGCCAACCGCGGCGAAATCGCCTGCCGAATCATCCGCGCCTGCCAAAACTTGGGAGTCGAAACTGTGGCCGTTTACGGTCTTGCCGATTCCGAAAGTCTTCACGTGCGTATGGCAGACCGCTCAGTTTGCATCGGCCCAGGCCCCAATTCCGATACATATTTAAATATGCCCAACGTGCTGATGGCCGCGCTCACAACGCAATGCGACGCCATTCATCCCGGCTATGGATACTTTTCTGAACAAAGTCAGTTCGCCGATGCTTGTCACGCGGTCGGCCTAAAATTCATCGGGCCTCCCGTTGAAGCGATTTCGCGCATGGGTGATAAAGCCGCGGCAAAAGCCGCCGCGATCCGAGCGCACTGCCCCGTCGTGCCAGGATCGGAAGGATGCGTGCATCACCTGGAAGATGCACTCGAAATCGCCCGCGAAATCGGCTTTCCTGTGCTCGTCAAAGCCGCAGCAGGCGGCGGAGGGCGCGGCATTCGAAAAGTCGCGCGCGAAGAAGAGATGGACGAAGCATTCAAAATCGCCTCGCAAGAAGCGCTTGCGAGTTTCGGCAGCGGCGATCTGTATATCGAAAAACTGATCGAATCTCCAAGGCATGTGGAAATCCAAGTTTTGGCCGATGCGTTCGGAAACTGCATTCATCTGGGCGAGCGCGAATGCTCAGTGCAAAACCTGCGCCACCAAAAAATGATCGAAGAAGCGCCATGCGCCGTTATTGACGACGAACTGCGCCGCAAAATGGGCGAAAGCGCCGTTAGGCTCGCCAAATCGGTCGGCTACGTTAATGCAGGCACCGTCGAATTCCTTCTGGATTCAAGCAACAACTTCTACTTCATCGAAATGAACACGCGCCTGCAAGTGGAACACCCGATCACCGAACAGGTAACCGGAGTTGATATCGTCGAGCAGATGCTGCGCATCGCTTCGGGCGAAGAGCTTCCGTTCGAACAGCACGATATCGCTATTCAAGGCCATTCCATCGAAGCGCGCATCACCGCGCAAAACCCCGCCAAAGAGTTCGCGCCCTCGTGCGGAAAAATCACCCACTGGGCGCCCCCCTCCGGCCCGCACATCCGCCTCGAAACCCACGTGTACAAAGGGTTCGCAGTCTCCCCGTTCTACGATCCGATGATCGCAAAACTGATCGTATCCGATTCCGATCGGCAATCATGTGTCCGGTCGCTCGCCCGCGCTCTTGAACAGTTCGATGTCCAAGGCATTCACACCAACATCCCGTTTCTTCGAACCCTCGTCGCTACGCCCGAATTCGTTTCCGGCGATGTGGATACACAGTTCGTCGCGCGATACGTTTCCGAACCGAGCCCAGTCGCATGAACCAAAAATCACGAAGAAAGTCGCGGGAATGGGCGCTCAGAACGCTGTATCAGATGGATGTGTCCAACTGCTCGTTCGAACAGGCGTTCGAATCGGCGCGCGAACCCGATTCCGCAAACGCCGAAGATTACGCCAAACACCTTTGCCAAGGCGTCATCAACAACCGTTCAATCATAGATGATGAAATCGCGGCGATCTCGCACGGATATGCGCTCGACAGAATCGCAGCCGTTGATCTCGCCATTCTTCGCGTTGCGATGTTCGAAATCAATCATTCCACCGGAATCCCGCCCGCCGTCGCCATAGATGAAGCCGTGGAACTCGGCAAAAAGTTCAGCACCGAACAAAGCGGTGCGTTCATCAACGGCATTCTGGGAGCCGCGCTCCGCTCAAAAACTCAAAGCAAAGCCGTCATCCTCGACGGCAAATCTTTGAGCGCCAAAATCCGCGAACAACTCAAACAGAGAGTCGCCGAGCTTGGCATCAATCCTCGGCTCGATGTGCTCATGGCGGCCAACGATCCCGCCTCTGTCGCCTACGTGAAAATGAAGCGCAAATGGGGCGGACAGATCGGAATCGGCGGAGAACTTTTCGCCGTTGATGATTCAACCACGCAGTCCCAACTCCTCGAAAAAATCCGCGAACTCAATGCAAACGACGAAGTTCATGGAGTGCTCATCCAACACCCGCTGCCAAAACATCTGAACGAATCCGAAGCGCTTGAAACGCTGGGCGCAAACAAAGATGTTGATGGAATCACGCCGCAATCTCTTGGAAGGCTCACCGCAGGGCTCGAAGGTTTTCGCTGCGCCACTCCCCTCGGAATGATGCGCATCTTGGATGAATACAACATCGAATGCCGAGGAAAAAACGCGGTAGTCGTCGGCCGAAGCGTCATCTTAGGAAAGCCGTGCGCACTCATGCTGCTCGAACGCGATGCCACCGTCACCATCGCGCACAGCAAAACCCAAAACCTGCCCGAACTCTGCCGCACGGCCGACATCCTGGTCGCCGCCGTCGGCAAGCCCGAGATGATCAAAGGTGATTGGATCAAACCCGGAGCCGTTGTGCTCGATGCCGGATACAACAAACTCGAAGGTCGAACGACCGATGTCGGCGATGTCGAATTCGAATCCGCCTCCAAAATCGCCTCGGCCATCACTCCCGTCCCAGGCGGAGTCGGCCCCATGACCGTCGCCATGCTTCTCTCGAACGTCGTCTTGGCCGCCGAAGCCGCCTCGAAACTTTCCCGAGTCAGGGCGCGTTAAAATCCTTTCGGAGACACCCAAAAGTGAACTTTTTCAAAACGTCCATTCTGCTCGTCGTCCTTACCGGACTGTTTATCGGGGCCGGCTATCTGGTCGGCGGCCAATCGGGCATGCTCATCGCTTTGGCGCTGGGGATAGCCGCCAACGTCGGAATGTATTTCGCCGGCCAAACGATGGCCCTAAGCATGGCCCGCGCCGAGCCGATGCCAAGAAGTTTTGCGCCCTGGCTGTTCGAAGCAAATGAAAAGTTGTGCCAGCGCGCGGGCATTCCCGTCGTGCCGCTTTACCTCTCGCCCGATCCGCAGCCCAACGCGTTCGCGTGCGGCCGAGGCCCCGGCAAAGCCGCCGTCTGCATCAATCAAGGCCTCATTGATTCCATGCCTCCGCGCGAGGTTATCGGCGTGCTCGCGCACGAACTTTCGCACGTGAAAAACCGAGACACGCTGACCATGACCATCGCCGCGGCGGTCGGCTCAGCCATCACCTATCTCAGCTACTTCGGACTGTTTTTTGGCGGCGGTTCCCGGCGCGACAACGGATGGGCAGTGCTTCTGTTGTGGATTCTCGGCCCCATCGCCGCAATGCTGATTCAACTTGCCGTGAGCCGATCGCGCGAATACGCCGCCGATGCGTCCGCAGCGCAACTCATGAACGATGGCTCGCCGCTTGCCGATGCCCTCGAATCGTTATCCAATCAGACCGAACGCATTCCAAGCGCAACCGCGCAGCCAACCATGGCCCACATGTACATCGCCAATCCGCTCAAGGGCGAATCCATCGCGAGCCTGTTCAGTACGCACCCGCCTATGAACGAAAGAATCCGGCGTCTCCGAGCGTTCAACCCCTCCTAAAACAACATAGAGCCGAGAACAACTCTCGGCTCTATATCTCTTGCACGCTCTCTAAGCAGCGATGCTCAACCCCGCCGATGCAGGATCGGCCAAGGTTTCGGCCTCCGCCGGATTCGGCTTGGGCATCGCAGAGTTTTTGTGAAGCGCTGCGCGGTCGGCCATCACCTCAGCGAACGCCGCCTTTGCGGCATCCAGGTTGCCATCACCCAGCGCGGATTTCAGGTTGGCCATCGCGTCTTTCAGCGCCCCGACCGCCGATGGGTTTGCTGCCGTCGTCGGCATTCGATTCGACCACCGGGCAGCCGCCTTCTCGATCCTTGCGAACGCAGTTTTGGCGGCCTCGAGGTCGTTTTTGTTCAGCGCGTCGGCCAGCGCCTTCATCGCGCCTCGGGCATTTGATCCTTGGGGAGCGCTCGCGCACCCGAACGCAGAAACAGTAAAGTTGCTGTTGAGCATTTCCTAACTCCTTCGGACATCACACAGCCAAGAGATGCCCTACCGTTAATTCTTGGATGCTCGATGGCCGATTTGGAGCAGAAAACCCCGCCGGTATAATTTCCGCGTTGGCGGATCGTCCAATGGCAGGACATCAGTCTTTGGCACTGAGAATCTTGGTTCGAATCCAAGTCCGCCAGCCACACCTCAACCCTCGAGCGGATTCTCAGCAAAAATCAGTTCTGCCCGCCGCCTTCGGCTGCTGATTCACCTTCGCGGTTATATGCGTTTTCTTTCGCCGCGACGTCCCGCGCTTTGTCAATCTGGCGTTTGGCGATCCCCGCGTCCGCGCTTTTGTCCGGCATATTCGCCTCAGTTCCCCCGCACCCCGCAACTACGACCGCGGCCAGCGTCCAAACCATCAACTTTCTCATACCTCTTACGTTCCACATTCTGCCTGAGGTAGTTTTGGCGCGACATGCGGATCCCATCCAAACTCTGGCTGATTTCCCTCGCATTCGGCCTCGCGACCCTTCATGCGCAAACTGTCAAGCCGCTGCTCATTACGAACGCGCGGATCGAAGTGGGGAACGGACAACTGATCAGCTCCGGCTCGATCCTGATCAGCGACGGCAAAATCCAACAGATCGCTGATTCGATCACGGCGCCTGCCGATGCGGAAGTTCTTGACGCAAAAGGCATGACCGTGTATCCCGGGTTCTTCGACGCCTATTGCACCCGCGGCCTCAAGCTGCCCGAATGGCCCACCCTTCTGCGCCGAGACATCCGAACCCAGGCGCCGCCGAACATGGACCCCGACAACAAAAAAGGTTTGCGCCCCGAGCTCAAAGCGAGCGACTGTCTCGACTTTTCAAACAACGTGAACGATTGGCTTGCGGCAGGTTTCACCAGCGTGTATCTCGCTCCATCCAGCGGCACGTTCCGCGGGCAGGGAGCCCTGCTCGATCTTTCCGCCGACGCCAAGACTCTCGAACTGCCCGCCTTCGGCCAACTGATTGCGTTCTCGACTGCCGGCGGCGAGGGATATCCCGGAAGTCTTCTCGGGTTCATCGCGTTCATCCGCCAATGCCTTCTGGACGCGCAGCGATACTCCCAACTCGCAAAGCCCGAAAAATCAGACTGGATGGAAGCGTTGAAGCCGCTGGTCGAGGGGAAAACTCCGGCGGTTTTTCAGGCCGATTCGGAACGTGAAATCTGGCGCGCGCTGAACATCTGCGACGAATTCAAACTGCAGCCGATTTTGGCCGGAGCGCGCGATGGATTCCGACAGATTGATCACATCAAATCGAGCGGAGCGAAACTTCTTGTTTCGGTTGCAATCGGCCCTGAACCCAGCAAGTCGCCGCCCGAGGGCGAAACTTCCGATGCCACGCCGCAAGAAGTTCTCAACGAGCGGTGGGACCGGTGGCATGAGCGCGCTCTGAACGCAGTGGAGTTATCCAAAGCCGGAGTCCAGTTCGCACTGTGCTCCGATGGAGATGCGAGCGGTTTCCTAACCAACGTCAGGAGGTTGATCAAACTCGGCTTCGACCGCAACGCGGCGCTCAAAGCGTTAACAATGGATGCGGCCCGCATCTTCGGCGTGCAAGACCGTTTGGGAACTGTTGAAAAAGGCAAGATCGCAAATCTGATTCTCATGTCCGGCGATTTCGCCGATTCGGGCGAAGTCAAATACGCCATCGTCAACGGTGTTAAATATGAAATCAAAAAGTGAAGGAAAACTAACGATGAAACTTCGCATCCCCTTGGCTGCCCTCATCGCAACAACGGCGATCTCCGCGCTCGCGCAATCGCTTCCTTTCGAACTGGAATCGCAGCGCCGCCCAACCATCAACACGCATGGCAGCTGCATCATCAAAAACGCGCGCATTCTCACCGTAACTAAAGGCGTCATCGAAAACGGCGACATCCTGATCAAAAACGGCAAAATCGCGGCGATCGGCCGCAACCTTTCGGCGCCCCCAGATTTCACCGTAATTGACGCCACCGGTCGCGTCATCACGCCCGGCATCGTTGACGCCCACTCGCATCGCGCTTCCGATGCAACCAACGAAGGCACCGACAGCATCACTGCCGATGTCCGCATCATTGACGTTTTGAACCCCAGCAATAAAAACGTTTGGCAGGCGCTCGCGAGCGGCCAAACCGCCGGACTTGTGCTTCACGGAAGCGCCAACGCCATCGGCGGGCAATCGGTGGTTGTGAAATGGAAATACCAGCGTCCGGTGCAAGAGATGATCGTTCAAGACGCGCCCAGGATGATCAAATTCGCACTCGGAGAAAACGTCACCCGCTCCGGATCGCAGACCCCAAACCGGTTTCCGCGCACGCGCATGGGAGTCGAAGCCGTTTATCGCCGCGCCTTCGATGAAGCCAAAGAATATATGAAAGTTTGGGACGATTACAAACGCAGCGGCGCCAAAGGCGACCCGCCACGCCGCGATCTGCGACTCGAGGCACTCGCCGGAGTTCTCAAACGCGAAATCTGGGTGCAATGCCACTCTTACCGCGCGGACGAAATCCTCATGCTCGTGCGGCTGAGCAAAGAGTACGGATTCAAAATCGGCGCGATGCAGCACGCCCTCGAAGCGTACAAAATCGCCCCCGAACTCGCCGCCGCAGGAGTTCCCGTTTCGATTTTCGCCGACAGCTGGTCGTACAAAATCGAAGCGTACGACGCAATTCCTTACAACGCCTACATCTGCAATCGAGCGGGCGTTCTTGTGTCCATCAACACCGACAGTCTGGGCGGAACCGTCGCGCACGCAATGGATGCGGCAAAAGTGATGCGCTATGGAGGCCTCACCGAAGAGGATGCCCTCAAAATGCTCACCATCAATCCCGCCAAGCAGCTCGGGATTGATCACCGAACCGGAAGCCTGGAACCGGGCAAAGATGCCGACATCGCCATCTGGTCGGGACACCCGCTGAGCCCTTACTCCCGCTGCGAAATGACCCTCATCGAAGGCGAAGTTTTCTTCCAGCGCCGCGATGCGTTCAACGTTGACGCGATCGCATACACCCAAAACACATTGCCGAAACCGAAGCGCGAACAGCCGATCGCACTTCCACAAACCGAAAGTTATGCGATCGTCGGCGCGACCATCCACACCGTATCGGGTGCCGTAATCCAAAACGGCACGTTGTTCGTGAAAAACGGGCGCATCGCAGCCGTGGGTTCGTCCATCAACATCCCATCGGGCACTCCCAAAATCAACGCTGACGGCAGGCAGATCTATCCCGGATTCATTGACGCCGGCGCCTCATTCGGACTTTCAGAAGTGGGTCAAGTGCCGCAGACCCAAGATGCGTCCGAACTCGGCGACTTTCAACCCGATCTCGTCGCGCTCACCGCAATCAACATCGAAAGCGAACACATTCCGGTCGCTCGGTGCATGGGAATCACTTCCGCAGTTGTCCGGCCGTCGGGCGGCATCATCTGCGGCCAAGGTTCGCTCATCAATCTTGACGGTTGGACGAACCAGCTCCTCGCCGAACTCAGCCCTTGTTCGCTCATTGTCAACTATCCCGGTTCGGGCGGCGGATTCGGAGGGGCTGACGACAGCGAAGATGAAGAACTCACTTCGGGCGCATCGCTCCCAAGTGCAGAGCCTGCGGCCGAAGCGATGCAAGATGCGTTGACCGAATATTTCGAAAAAGCCAAGAAATATGCCGACGACAAAGCCGCCGGAAAAACCACTCACACCGACACGCGGCTCGAAGCGATGATTCCTTATGTCACGGGCAAAAAATCGGTCATCATTCGAGTGCGAACGGCAGCCAGCATCCGCAGCGCCATCAAACTCGCAAAAACGTTCGGGCTCAAAGCGATTCTTGCTGGAGCCCAGGACGCATGGAAAGAAACCAAACTGATCGCCGAATCCAAGTTTCCGCTCATCCTCACCGTCGCAGGAAAAAGCACCACCGGCGCCAACAGCCCGGTTTCAGACACCGATCCTTATGATTGCATGTATGCGCAGCCGGCGGTTCTTGCCCGTGCCGGAATCAAGTTCTGCTTCCAGTCCGACGACAGCGCCGAAGCGATGAACCTTCCCCTAAAAGCGGCCGAATGCTGCGCCTACGGAATGAAGCCCGATCAACTGCTCAAATCCCTCACGCTCGATGCGGCGCAAATCTTGGGCGTCGAAAGAGACCTGGGCAGCATCGAAAGGGGCAAACTTGCCAACTTCATCGTCACCGACGGCGATCCGTTCCAACTCACCACGAACATCGAAGCCGTTGTGATCAAAGGCCGATCGGTTCCATGCACCAGCAAGTTCACGCGCCTGCGCGACAAGTACCTCGCGCGCCTTTCTCAAAAATAACGGTTACTTCCAGCCGATGAAGTGAAACAGCCAGATGCGCAAAATCGCAAGATCGGCGGTGTCGAAGTCGCCGTCGTCGTCAACGTCGCACATCACGTTCCACTCGATCGGCATGTTCGGCTTGCCGAATTTCGAAACGATCAGCTGATAATCGGCGCGGTTGTAAACGCCATCCCAGTTCACGTCGCCTTTTTTATATAAGGTGAACGAACCCGCCGCCCATGCGCCCGTTTCGGCTCCGCCGTCGCTCACTTTCATGTACAAATACCACTTGCCCAGCGGCATCTCGGCAGTGTTGATGTTCGCATATCCGTCCGAACCGTTCAAATCTTGGTAGCCCTGAATCGGCAGCGTGCCTTTATCCAAAACTCTGTCGCGATCCATAAACAGCGACACTTTTGTCGGATCGTTTTCCGGATCGGAAGCGATCCACGAAACCGGCACCGTGGCAAAATCAGCCTGCACCCAGATGTTGTCGTTCGGCCCGGTGGGAACAATCGTCGGAGCGCCATCCGCCGCTGGGTCAATCGTCAATGTGTATTCTGGATTCACACCCGAATAAGGATAAACCCGGATGTAATATGCACCCGCAGGGAGCCCGTTCAGCGAAATCTGTTCATGATTCGTCGAACCGTTGCTCGTGCCGATCACTTGTCCGCTGCTGTTCAACAACTGCAAATCCATATCGCTGCCCGTATACGGCGAATCAATCCGAACGTAATCGCTCGGCCCGGCCGTGTTGTTGAGCCTAAACTTAAAATAGTCGTTGGAATCTTCCATCGAAAGATCGGTGATCGTCCTCAGCCCATTCACAATTCCTAAATTCGGACTGTTCGTCCCGCCTTCCGGCGCCGCATCCACTTGCCCGATCGAATCGTTCTGCTCATAGCGGTCTTCCACCGGCGGCGGCGGCTGCCCAATATGAATCAAAACATCCGAAATGTTGTTGTTCTCATTCAACTCCAAAATGTGATTGTCAGGATCCACTTCCGATTCCAGCCAATAATCGCCGTCCGGAATCCCCGTAATGTCAATCCACTGATCGGTAAGACTTTTGTCATAAATGTCCGACCAGCCCGGAGTCAATCCTTGCACAGTCCGCCCGCACGAAGAGTAATAACCCGGTGTGTGGAAACCGAAAAGCGAACTGTCATAAATCACCAAATCCAAAATGCAAAAACTGGTTTTCGATCCTTGAGCGATCACATCGCCGATGCTCCCGTCAGCATTCTTCAATCGCAAACGGTATCGACACCAATCATCAAAATGAATATGCTGATGCCCCGAATGGTACGTAAACGTTCCAGCCAAACGCTCCCAATACGATCCGTCTGAGCGATAAATCCGCTGCCAAACTTCCTGCTTGTCACCCACGATCTGACCGCCGCGGAGTTCCAGCCTTCCGGGCCCCAAATTTGGCGTTCCGTTCGACAGCCTCAAAAGCGTGTGCCCAGGAATTGTGTTCTTGTCAATCGAATTGTCATAAAGCTTGTCGGGCCACGTAATAATATCGGGCAGATAGTCCACCTGCGCTTTCGCCCCCGCCGCGGCGGCACACATCAAGATCATCGCTAACCGTTTCACGTTCCATCCTCCCATAAACTTGTTTTGACTGGTATACCTAATCTTCGCTCAAGTCCGATTCGAACATCTCCTCCATCTCATCCGAAACATCCTCGTCCATCGCCGCGCCGGCTTCGCGCACAACGTCCCGCATTTCACGATAGCTGCCGGGTTCGCCCATCCCTTCCACTTTATCGGCGAGTTCGTCGAGCCTGGCGTCCTCCGAACGCACTTTGGAAATCCGGCTGATCAGCCTTCGAACCTTCTCCGATCTGCAGTTCGGGCAGCCCGTGTCGGCGGTGTCCATCACAACCCCGACCAGGGCGCTGAACCTTCTGCCGCACGCTTCACATTCGAATTCGTAAACCGGCACGGCCCAAATAATACAGAAGGATTGAGCGGCATCGCAACGAAAACTCTCGTATGGACGCCCCTTGGGCTCAGCGCATTCTGGCAGTGCTTATCTGCGGCACGATCCTTTCGCGCATCCTCCGCGCCAAAAAAGGCCGAGAGTTCTTTATCAGGCGCATCCCAGGAGTTGACGCCGTTGAAGAGTCCATCGGACGCGCAACCGAAATGGGCAAACCGATTCTGTTCCTGCCCGGAATCCTCGGCCTCGATCAGATGCCCACCATCGCCGGACTCTCGGTTCTCAAATGGGTTGCAGACCGGACGGTCAAAATGATGGTGCGCCTCATCGTCGTGTTTTTTGAGCCCTCGACCGCGTCCATCATCACCGAAATCGTTCGCGACGCATACCGCGGCGCTTCGCGCGAAGAAGCGTTCGATGAACGGGACATTATTTTCGGCTCCACGCGCGAGGATGCGTTCGCATCGGCAATCATCGGCGTGGTGCAAAGAGAAAAAATCGCCGCAGGTTTCTATTTCGGCAGTTTCGGCTACGAATCCCTTCTGATATCGGAAAACGGCTTCCGCGTGGGAGCAATCCAAGTCGCCGCAACCACCGATGTCATCCAAATCCCGTTCTTTCTTTGCGCATGCGATTACGTTCTCATCGGCGAAGAACTGTATGCCGCAAGCGCCTACCTCACCCGCGAACCCGTTCAAGTCGGGTCGCTCTCAGGACAAGATTTCGGAAAGTTCGTGCTGCTGCTCATCATCATCATCGGCTCTATCGCCGCAACGATTGCCGCGCTTAGCGCACATCCTCCAAACATCAACCCCATCGAGGGCATTTTGTTGAAATGAGCCGCTGGAAACGAACGCTCATCATCGCAGCGACTTTCGCCGCCGGACTTGTGTACGTCCTCGCATTTCTGCTTCCCCAAGAAATCGGCGGCGGCATTGATCGTCACGGAATGTATGCGCCGTGGCTGGCAGGCAACCGGCTGTTCTATACAACCGGCGTCAGGGCCGCATCCAATCCGCTCATCGAACACGATGCGGGCAGCGAAATCGTGATGCTCGATCTCGACCGCCCATCGGTCCGAAAAAACTGCTTCAACGCTTCCATCTTTCGCAGCGACGATTTCCGTGGAGCCAAACGCCCCGTTGTGTTCCAACTCGGCGGAACGTATCGAATGTTGTATCTTGGAATCGGCAAAGATGACCGCCGCCGAATCTGTCTTGCAGAAAGCGCCGATGGAACGACCTGGCACCCTTTTGATAAAGCCGTTTTCGAAACCCCCTCGGATGCGAATTCAGGAGGCCCCCAATGGTTCACCGTCTTTCAATCGGGCACCCAGTTCACGCTGCTGTATTCGCAGGTGGATCACAACCGAAGAGTTCTTCGCAGCGCCGAAAGTTCCGATCTCATTCATTGGAACGATCGCGGGCTGTTTGCGGCTCTGCCCCAGCCCCGCTCGATTCTTTCAGCCGCCCAAGATGCCGCCGGAAAACTGTTTTTCTTGATCGCCGATGCCGACGGCGTCAACCGGATCTATCCAGGCAAAGTCGCCGATGGTCAAATCCAGTTAGAACAAAACACGCAGATGCACTCGGCCGTCTCATCTGCCGTTCCGGGTTTTTCCGAAATCGTTGATCTGGTGACGACAGCTGATCAAAACCGCACACTGTTTCTGGTTGTCGGCGGCACACCGCCGCCCGGCGGCGACGGCAGGCTGAAAACCGCCGTTGTTCAAACGCAAGACGGTGTGACATTCACGCCGATACAAAACTCCCAACCCGACGGCTCGATCCTTCCCCTCGGCAGTCCCGCGCTTTCCACCGGCTTCGACGCCCTCTCTTCAAGCCTTTCCGAAATCATTCCTGTCATCGTCGCTTTCGGGTTTGCGCTTGGGCTTATCAACGTTGTTCGCCTTCACGGCTCAAAACTCAAACAACGCGGCTCATCCATCTACAGCGTTGTTACGCTTGTTTCCGCCGCCGCGATGTTCATCGCGGAATGGGCGTTTCGACAAACCGAAGGCAACAGCCCGTTTTGGGCGAAGTTTGAAGATTTCTTGTTCATGAATCTTCTATTTCCATTGGGAGGCACGGTGTTCGGCCTGTTGTCCGCATATCTGATTTCAGCGGCCTACCGCGCATTTCGCATTCGAAATTGGGAAGCCGCGGTGCTGACCATTGTCGCAGTCGCGGTTCTCATCACCCAGGTTCCCACGATGCAGATTTTCGGCGCAGCTGTTTCTCCATCCGCGCAGCAAAAAGGGGCGGCACTCGATACAACGCTTCACGACGTGCGTACATGGATTCTGTTGGTTCCCAACGATGCCGTTCAGCGCGCAATCGGTTTCGGTGTGTTTATCGGGGCGCTTGCCATGGCGATCCGAACATGGCTTTCGCTCGATCGTCTCAGCGCGAGCCGATGACCTCATAAACCGCCGGTGCCGGCACCGCTTTTTCTCCCACTTGCAGCGCCGCGCTCAGCATCCGTTCCGCGTCTTCAAATCTGCTTTCATCCGATGCGTGCAGAACGAACACCGTCTGCCCTTCTTCGATGCGGTCTCCGATTTCGCAGCGCATCTCAATCCCGGCACCAAAGTCAATCGCTTGTCCCTCGGTCTCGATTCCCGCACCCAAATGCCGCGAAGCCCGGCCGATCGCTTCGCAGTCCATGCCTCTGATCCAACCGCTCTGGTTCGCAGCAACCGTTTTCGTGTTTTTGGCCTTCGGCAGAACGCCCTCCGGGTTGTTCACCACGTCGGCATCGCCCCCTTGTGCTGCGATCCATTCCGACATCTTTTGCAAAGCCCGCCCATCTTTGATAACCTGTTGAACGGTTGAAGGATCAATGCCCGCCGCCGCAGCGCACTGCTTGGCAATTGCGACTGTCGCACTTCCAAGCCTTCCTTTGCATCCGCTTTTTAGTTCTTCAATTGCGGCTCGTATCTCAACTGCGTTCCCAACGCTGCTTGCCAAAGGCTGATTCATATCCGTCAAAACCGCAATCGTCTTTTTGCCTGCAGAGTTTCCGATCTCAATCATCGTTTCGGCCAGCGCGCGCGCATCTTCTAATCGTTTCATCAGAGCGCCCGATCCAACTTTCACATCCAAAACGATCGCGTCCGAATTCGCCGCAAGTTTCTTAGACATAATGCTCGAGGCGATAAGAGGAACGCTCGACACAGTTTCGGTTTCACTTCGAATCGAATAAAACACCTTGTCTAAAGGCGCAAGATCCGATGTCTGGCCCGACCACGCGCATCCAACTCTGTTTGCTGTCGCGATGATCTCATCCATCGAAAGCGCCGTTCGCATTCCAGGAATCGCCGCGAGTTTGTCAACCGTGCCGCCGGTAAACCCCAATCCTCCCCCCGAGAGTTTGACCATCGTAACGCCGCATGCTGCGACGATCGGCAAAAGAATAGGCGTAACCGCATCGCCCACGCCTCCGGTGCTGTGCTTGTCCACAACCGGATGTCGAAGCCGCGAAAGATCGAGCCGCTCGCCCGAACCTGCCATCGCCTGCGTCAGTGCGGCGGTTTCCGCATGCGTCAGCCCGTTCAAATATGCGGCCATCAGCCATCCCGCAACCTGAACCCGCGAAACGCGATCCGAACGAATTTCCGCCGCGAACCATTCCAAATCCGCCGCGCTGTGTTCGCGCCCATCGCGCTTTGCCGCCAAAAACTCACCTATCGTCATCTTCAAATCCCTAAAGGCCGAACGGAAACTCAGCCGAAAGTATGCAATACTGATCGTGAACCCGCACGTAGCGGAGTCCACCGGGAGAACCAATCCGATGAACGACGAGCACTTGGCGCCCGGCGGAGAGCCATCCGAGCATCCGGCACAACAACCGGAAAAGGATTCTCCAGAAGCGCCCCCGACGATTGAGACCGCACAGGTCGCGACTGTGGCTGAAAACACCGAGCAGCAGCCCGCAGATGATGCCGCCGCTTTCGAAGCCGCCCTCGATGCGTTCAGCTCGCAGGCCGATACCCCCTCGGGCGAAACCGTCCGCCGCCTCAACAAAGGTCAACTCCTCACCGCCCGCGTGATTCAGGTGGACAAAGACCGCGCGTTCGTAGACCTCGGAACCAAAGCCGAAGGCGTCATCCCGCTCGAAGAGCTCGCCACAGGAGTTGTTGAAGACGCCCGCGACATCGTGAAAATCGGCGATGAAATCAAAGTCATCGTGGTTCACCCCGACAAAGACGGAAGCCCCATCGTCAGCAAAAAAAGGGCCGATTTCGAATCAACCTGGGAAAAACTGGTCGAGGATTTCAAGGCCAACCGCACGGTGGCCGCAATCGTTACCGACCGCGTAAAAGGCGGCCTGGAAGTGGACCTCGGAGTCCGAGGCTTCGTGCCCGCATCTCACGTCGGCAACGGCAAAGTCCGGAATCTGGACAAATACGTCGGCCAAAGCATGCTCCTGAAAATCATTGACGTAGACCCGAACCGCCGAAAAGTGGTGCTCTCCAATCGCATGGCCGAGCACGAAACCCGCGAAGAACGGAAAAAACAGATTTTCGAGCAGGTCAAGCCGGGTGATATTCTGGAAGGAGTCGTCCGGCGCCTGGTGGACTATGGCGCATTCGTTGATCTCGGCGGAGTTGACGGCCTCCTCCACGTGAGCGAAATCTCATGGTCGAGAGTAGATCATCCGCGCGAAGCGTTGAAAGAAGGCGACGAAGTGCGGGTCATGGTGCTGCGGCTCGATCAAACCAGCGGAAGAATCAGCCTTGGCCGCAGGCAGGTGCTTCCCGATCCGTGGGCCGAAATCCGCGACCAGTATCACGTGGGCCAAAGGATGGAAGTCCCGATCTCCCGCGTCGTGCAAAGCGGAGCGTTTGTGAAACTCGCCGAAGGCGCCGAAGCGTTCATCCCCGCAAGCGAAATGTCGCACCAGCGCGTCAAACGCCCGAACGAACTCGTGAGCCCAGGTCAAGTCGTGAATGTTCAGATCATTGACCTTCGCCCTGATGAGCGGAGGATGGTGCTCTCCATCCGAGCGCTCATGCCTTACGAAGAAGCGCCGAGGCACGAACGGCCCCGCCACCACCAGCGGGAGCAAAGAGCGCAGCAGGAGTCCGTTGCCCGTGGAGCAACCATCGGCGAACGGCTCGGAGCCCTGAAAGGGTTGGGAACGCAGCCCGATGCACCTCCCGATCAGCCCGAACAGCCCGAACACCAAGAACCACCTGCCCACGACGAAACGCAGCCGGCAGACGAGCCTTCAGAGCCGGCGCAAGAAGGCTGATCCGTTGCGAATCGCCATCACAGGCGGCATCTGCGACGGCAAAACCACGATCCTCGGATTCCTGCGCGAACTCGGCTTTTCTACCGTTTCTGCCGACGAGGTTGTGCGGGGGCTGTACCTCCAGCCGAAGTTTCAAGCCGCGTTAGCGGAACGGTTCGGTCCAGAAGCGTTGGATGGAAACAGGGTGAACCGCGACTTTCTGCGGAACGCCATCACCCAGCACGCCTCAGCCAGAAGGTTTGTGAACAGTTTGGTACACAAATCGGCGATGGAACGGATTCTTCAGATGACCGAGGCAGACGGCCCGGCGTTCGCCGAGGTGCCCCTCCTCATCGAAACCGCGATGCAGGGGTTTTTCGATCGGGTTTGGGTCGCGAGCGCGGGGTATGAGACCCAGCTTTCCCGGCTCATCGAGAGGTGCGGAGCGGAGGCTCCGGCCCGGTCTCTGCTCGCCACGCAACTCCCCACCGAGGCTAAAGAACCGTTTGCTTCGGCGATCATCCGAACGAATCGGCCCGAAGAGGTTGTCAAGAAAGATGTAGTGGACCTCGCCAACGGTTTGCATTAGGCGGGGTTGCTTCCACCTGAGCCCTGTGCTATACTCGCCGCAAGTTCGGCAAGGATGTCGCACGAGGCGTTGGGCAGGGAGGGCAGATGCTCGCGGTAAGAAAGCACGGATCGGCAAGTGTAGGAAATACGGATCGCACAACGGAGTGGGGTTTCGCTCGCTTGACGGGGAGGTCGAAAGCAAGCCGTATCGTCTGCATCGCCCCACGCGTCCATCGAATATGCCTCGTTGCGGCACCGGAGATTTTTTGAATGGGCAGTGCACCTAATGGCAACTAAGGAGGTCTCATCATCGTGACGAGATTTAAGAACTCTCTGCTTAGCAGAATTCTAAGCAGGACACTGATCGCATCGTTGCTCGTCGCTTCGATGCCGTTTTCGCTGTTCTCGCAAATCACCGCCACGGTTCCGAAATGGGCCGTGATTGATTTCGTGAACAACAGCAGTCTGGGTGGCGACGCCCTTGGTGGAGCAGCGGCCGACGCCGTGGCCACCAATCTCGCCGGCTATGCGAAAGCGGAAATCTTAGGAAGAGAAACGGTAGACCGCGCTTACAAAGATCTTCAATTCACCCCGCCGCTTAGGCGCAATCTCGACATCATCAAGTTAGGGCAGCACCTCGATGCCGAGATCGTGGTGGTTGGAGAGATCAAAAATGCACGCATCAATCACTCCGCAAACGGAAAATCCGCAGACGTGATTCTTGTGGTGCGAGGCATTGACGTTGTCTCTAATCTTGCGATTTACGGAACCGCGGTCGGCGGGCAGTCTTCCGAAAGACCGGGCGACGTCAGCGACGCCGCGCTCCTCAACGAAGCCGTCGAATACGCCGCAACCGTTGCCGTGCGCAACTTGATGACTCAAACCGTTGATGTCGCGACCGTTCTCACGACGCCGGGCGACGGCCGGTTCGTTAAACTGAACAAAGGCGCGCGTCAAGGCGTGAAGGTCGGACAAACCATGGTCGTTACCCGGGGCCGCGAAAAAGTCGCGATGCTCCGAGTTTCCGACGTTGATTCGGACTCCTCGATGGGCCACGTGATCGAAGGTCTCAAAGGCGTTGCGCCTGGTGACCGCGCCCGCGTGGTTTACGATCAACTGCCCGAAGTCTCATGGTCGAAAGGCGGCGGCACCAAAGTCCGCACGCAAAAACGGATGGACGCCCAAGGCGCTCTGCTCGCTCTGCTGGTGGTCGGCGCAACC
>Ga0070741_10002949_pt1 | contig 43777 bp, 36 predicted proteins | sample Coa_R1_4_FD_66440 | JGI IMG/M metagenome (GOLD analysis project Ga0070741, IMG submission 66440) | Surface soil microbial communities from Centralia Pennsylvania, which are recovering from an underground coalmine fire - Coalmine... | ecosystem: Environmental > Terrestrial > Soil > Unclassified ... | reverse complement strand
CCGCCGACCTCTTGCATGCCATGCAAGCGCTCTCCCAGCTGAGCTATGGCCCCTTACCTTGTACCTGCCCAAAGGCGGGGTACTCTACGTTGTGGTCCGGAGCGGGTCAAGCCGCTGCTGCGTACGGCGGATGGTGCGTTTTACGCATTGTGCCGGGGCAACCGGGCAAACGATACTACTACGCACGCAATCAACCGGACTTCGATTGTGAGCCGACCGCGGAACATTCAAGCCGTAGCGTTTCTCGCCCTGGGTTGCTTCGGCATTCTTGGGGGATGTGTGCGCGAAAAGCCGGCGCCGCCGGCATCCAAGGCGCCCGCGGCGGGCGTGCGCGAAAAACCGGCGGCTCGTGATCTGGCGGGTAATCCGCGCGACCCCAAGCGCGGAATTACGCCGGGCGCCCTCGAAGCCGAAGGGCCGCCGCCGCCGCCGAAGAAGCCCGAGAAACGCACCAAGAATTCCTAGTCCCATCTCCGGCTGGCCGCGCGAGGACAGCTTACGAATGCGATGCTCCGCTGTCCTGCCGTCTTTTACCTCTATACTTCGAGTGAATAAAAAATAACACCGCGCATGCCCGACGTTTCCATCATTCTGCCGACGTACAACCGAGCCGACACGATACCCCGCGCGATCGAAAGCGTACGGGACCAAACCTTCGCGGACTGGGAATTGATCATCGTCGACGACGGATCCACCGACGGGACGGCGGAACGCATAAATAAGCTGGACCCCCGTATCCGTATCCTGCGCCAGGAAAATCAAGGCTGCTATGTGGCCCGTAACAGCGGGATCGCGGCGGCCAAGGGGCGTTTCATCGCGTTCCTGGACTCGGACGACGAGTGGCTGCCTCACTTTCTGGAAATCGCGATGGCCTTCTTCGAGTGGTCGCCGTCGGATTATTTTCTTACAACCGAATTCCTCGAACGAGTCGGCCCGGAAACTTTCATCCGGCACGATCACTACAACGTCTCAACGGAATTTCCTCGTGTCGCGCGTGCGGTCGGCTCGCGCATGCTGGATCTCCCCAGCGGCGAGACCGACGACTACCTGCGCGTGTATTCCACCCGCGAACGGCTCGGCGCCTGGGGCCGCGCGATCGCGGAGCGTGCCGGGCATCCCAACGCCGCGCTCTATCGCGGCCGTATCTTCGAGAAGATGCGCTGGGGTTATCTCAACTGGCTTCCGATCACGGTGCTGCGGCGGGAAGCAATCGACACGGTCGGTCTCTTTCCATCGCATTACCGCACCGCGGCCGATTTTCGATTCCTCGCGCAATTGTGCCGGCATTTCCAGGCGAACATGATTACTCTACCGAGCGCTATCAAGCACCGCGACGCTCCGGGCGACAAAGCGCTGGCTCAGGATCATCTCGCGACGGGACCTAACGAGTACCGCTATGCGCGCGCCAAGTTGGCGTTGTTCGATGACATGTTCTGGAACGAGCGGCGCGGCGACAAGGAGCTGAGCGCGATCCGCGCCTTTCGCCTGCTCTATGCCGGTCGCACCGCGTTGAAATGGGGCGAGCTGGAGGCGGCGCGCATGCATCTGCGCGATACCTGCGCGGCGGCGCCGCACCTGTGGCGCGCTCGGCTGTTGAGGCTGTGGGTGGAAATGGTCCCGGCGAGCCGGGTGGCGAGCGCGGCTTATCGGTGGGCGTTACGGCTGGGCAATATGCGCGGATTTTTGCGCGCCCGGAAAGCAAGCGCAGGGGCGTGCTTAGGACGGGTCGTAGAGCGTATACGCAAGCGAGCCCCAGAGGTAGCCAAAAATCGCCAGCACTGAGATGAATCGGTGCTTCAGCCCGACAATCGATCGCTTCCAACGCGCCGCCTTGTCGATGGCGTAAAGCAGGCTTCTCCCAAGCGACGTCACCGCGAACGCGCCCGACACCAGGCGGCGGCGATTCACCCACAGTTCCTCCATGAACGAACCCGGCGCCGCACCGCTATCCACGTAGTGTGTGCCCGGAAACAGCCGCGGCGCATGGCGAATCAGCTCGACTTCGTTGAGCACGCCCGGCGCCATTTTGGCATGCGCCGGATCCCATCCGAGCTTGAACGCGAAGCCCACGTCGCCGGAAACGAGATTGGTCGTGGAGGCAATGGGGCGGCCCGCGAGACACAACTCGGTGAAGACCACCCTGCCCTCTTTACGAAAACCGTCGATCATCTGTCGGAAGAACGCCTCATCGGCCGGGCGGGAACGAAGGGACGTGCCGTCCTGGCCTTTCCAGCCGCGGTGCTCCAAGTCAAGGAAAGATTCGACGTGATCGTCCGTCACCTCCGCGCCCGCGAAGGCACGCCAGCTCACCTCGCCTTGCTCCTGCAAGCGGCGCATGCGCCGCTGCAAATCCTTCCGCCGCTCATTGGATAGTTTTTCTTTTAAATAGACATCGCCCGCCAACGCCGGCACCAGAATCGCGCGCTCTTCGCGACGATATTCGAACCACGGAACGTCGTGACGCACGGCTGCGTGCTGCAGCAGTTCGCTGAATGCGCCTTCTCGCGGTAGCATGCGGAATTCCACGCCATGCCAAGGCGACGCCGCGCGACCAAAATATTCCAGAAACGCCGACAACACCTGCCCTGCCAGCTCACGGTCCACCAGAAGCCCGGACAAGAACGAATGACGCGAGTGAAAGGCCTTGAGATGCGGTAAGGGGAAACGTTTGGATGGCGGACTGTGTTCAAACACGCCAACGCCCGCTAAATCGCGCGTGCCCGCGCCCTGCGTTTCAATCAGTACGAGGGCCATGGGAGACGCATCCGGTCTAAGATACCGCGCGGCCGGAAGCACGAAATGCGGCGACAGATAAGCGTTGCAGTCGAGCGCGCGCCGTTCGAGATCGGACCATGCATCGACGGTCGCCTGATCGATATCGGCGGGCGTGCTGGTACGCACCCGCAGACCGATACCGTAATGCTCACTCACCGGCAATGCACCGGTAAAACTCGACACTTTCTCGTTCACGCCTCGAATGTCTCGGCAAACGCATTATCGGGAGTAACCGCGCGTTCCAGCATCGACGCCATGGCCATGGTATCGCAAGTGCGCGTGTCCAGATAGCACAATCCCCGGGGGCGGCAAATTCGCAACCGGGGACCGGTCGAAAGAAAGGTTCATCTGCGCCGCACCGCGAACCGAAAATTAACCGGCGCACGTAGGCTTAGCGCCGCCATCTAAAGCCGCCTCGTATATTCGATAATGCCTGTTGGCAGAGGACAGTCGCAACACGCGGCTGTTATCGAACAGATCGGCACACACCGGGTTACGGTAAGCGACGAGGAGACGTCGCGGTCGCCTCAAGTACGAAGCTTCAAGATTAGCGACGACCTTGCGCATCACAACCCGACCGAACGGATTGTAGAAAAAACACACCACATCTTCTTCCGGCACGTCGTATTGAGCGGCGTCCCCACAGTGAAGCTCGATCGGCGACAGTTCGGTACGTCCCTTTACCCGAGCGGCGTTCGCGGCCGCCACCTGGTGCAGGAGCGGCGACAGCTCGATTCCTATCACTCTTTTAAATCCATATTCCGCCGCCATCAGCAGCGCCCGCCCCTTGCCCGATCCGAAATCGACGAAAACATGTTCGCTCGGCCGAGCGGGCACATCGCGCATGATCCGGCGAAACAGCGGCACCTGAATCGCCTCGTAGCCGGTCGAGGCTCCGCTGTGCTCACCATGAGCCGCGAGCGCCTCCTTTTCCAGAATTCCACCGGTGTCGGTGCCGTACTTTCGGTCGATCGCACCGTCCAGCCATCTTCGCCACCATGAAGCCGCGTAGGCGGGAACGGACTTCGTCATTCCCCAGACGCCGCGCGCGCGCAGTTCCCGTTGTACTTTATGGGCGAAGACGAGCGCTTTCGATGCCGACATTTGATCTCCTGTGACGCGCGGTCGGATCGCGATCAGTTGATCACGCGCACATGCCGCAACAAGTGCGCCAGACCCTCGCTGAGCGGCGTGGACGGCGCGCGCTTCAAGGTCGAACGTAGTTGCGTGACGTCCGCCCGTGAGCGGGCGATGTCTCCGATACGCGCGGCCTCGTGAAGACGCGCGATCTTGCGCCCCGTTAACTGCTCGAGGGTATCGAGCAATTCGAGCAACGAGCACTCGATTCCGCGACCGACGTTAAACACGCGGCCAACGGTCGCTTCTTCCGCGAGCGCTGCGTACAGGACCTGCACCAGATCGCCGACATAGACGAAGTCGCGCGTTTGGCGGCCGTCGCCGTAGAGGGCCACCGGGGCGGCGGCGCGCAGCCGCTCGACGAAAATGCTGATGACGCCCGAATACGGCGACGAGGGGTCCTGGCGGGGGCCGTAGATATTGAAGAAGCGGAACGCGGTCGCCTTGAGACCGTACTTCCTCGCGTAAAAAAACAGATAGTGCTCGCCGGCGAGCTTATCGGCCGCATAGGGCGACAGCGGCGCGAGCACCGTATGCTCGCGGACGGGCAACTCGGCCGTGTCGCCGTAGACCGCGGCCGAGCTTGCGTAGAGAAAGCGCGGGATCGACCGCCGGCGCGCGGCGTCCAGCAAGTTCAGCGTGCCGATGAAATTCGCCTCGTGCGTGCCGATGGGATCATCCACGCTTGCCTGCACCGAAGCCACCGCGGCGAGGTGAAATATGGCATCCATCCCTTGCGCCGCCTGATCGACGGCACGGGAGTCGCGCACGTCGCCGACGATGAAATCCAGCCGATCGTGCGACGGCAGGTTCGCGCGCTTGCCGGTGGAAAGATTGTCGAGCACGCGCACGGCGTGGCCTTCGGCAAGCAACCGATCGGTCAAGTGCGAGCCGATAAAACCGGCCCCTCCCGTCACCAATAATCGCATAATCGCCCCGTCCCCCGTCGGCGCCATCGCCGCCTTTGACCCTACTAACTCTATCCCCTAATATTTCCACAAAGTCACCGCGCACGCATCACATCCCGACTAAAAATTCAGCGAACGCCCTCCTCCGCACGGATGGAAGGCAAGCGGGCGCGACACGCAATGGTCCATTTGGGGAGAGATTCTTCTATGAGTACGGTCGCCGTCGTTGGGCTTGGCTACGTGGGTCTGCCGCTCGCCGTGGAGTTCGGGAAAAGGTACCCGACGATAGGCTACGATCTCAGCCGCGAGAAGATCGAGAGCTATCGGCGGCATGTCGATCCCACGGGCGAGACGCCGACCGAGGAGCTGCGCGCCGCCACGCAACTGCGTGTCACCAACGATCCGAAGGAGCTCGCGCTGGCGGACTTCATCATCGTCGCCGTGCCGACTCCGGTCGATCAGGCGCATCAGCCCGACTTCGGGCCTCTGGTTGGAGCCAGTCGCGCCGTCGGCAAGCACATGAAACAGGGCGCGATCGTCGTGTACGAGTCGACCGTGTATCCGGGCGCGACCGAGGAGGTGTGCATTCCGGCGCTCGAGGAAACGTCCGGCATGAAATGGAAGCGCGATTTTCACGTGGGCTATTCGCCCGAGCGCATCAACCCGGGCGACAAGGAGCATACGCTCACGAAGATCGTGAAAGTGGTCTCCGGGGATGACGCGGCAACGCTCGACGCCGTGGCCGGCCTTTACAGCTCGATCGTCACGGCCGGCGTCCATCGCGTGTCGAGCATACCGGTCGCCGAAGCGGCCAAGGTCATCGAAAACACGCAGCGCGACCTCAATATCGCGCTCATGAACGAGCTCGCCATCATCTTTCACAAAATCGGCATCGATACCGTGGAGGTGCTCGAGGCGGCCGGCACCAAGTGGAATTTCCTGCCGTTTCGCCCGGGCCTGGTCGGCGGGCATTGCATCGGGGTCGACCCCTATTACCTGACCCACAAGGCAGAGATGCTCGGCTACCATCCCGAGGTGATTCTCGCCGGTCGCCGCATCAACGACGACATGGGACGCTTCGTCGCGGAGCAAACCGTCAAGCAGATGATCGCGAGCGGTTGCGAAGTGAAAGGGGGAACGTTGATCCTGCTCGGTCTCGCCTTCAAGGAGAACGTTCCCGACTTGCGCAATTCCCGGGTCATCGACATCGTCCGTGAGCTCAAGTCTTTCGGGTTGACCGTCTATGTGCACGATCCGCTCGTGTCCGCCGAGGAGGCGCGTCACGAGTACGGGCTGGAACTCGTCGCGTGGGACAATTTGCCGCCCGCGGATGCGATCGTGGCCGCCGTCCCGCACCACGAATTCTTGCAGAAAAAGCCGGAGGCGTATCTGCAGAAAATAAAGCGGCCCGGCTGCTTCATCGACGTGAAAGCCAAGTTCAACGCCTTGCGTTCCAACGATTCCCAGGTGCGCGTCTGGCGGCTCTGACGCTTTCGCATCGCCCATAACAACAATGCCGGCACTTTCCGTCTCCGTCGTCATCCCGACTTACAATCGGGCCGCGCTCGTCACCCGCGCGATCGACAGCGCGCTGCGTTGCACCGAGCCCGGCGACGAAATTCTGGTCGTCGACGATGCTTCCACGGACGATACACGCGCCGTGGTCAGCCGTTACGGTACGCCGGTGCGGCTCATTGCGGCGGAACATGGCGGCGCCGGAGCGGCGCGTAACCGCGGGGTGGTCGAGGCCAGGAACGACCTCGTCGCGTTTCTCGACTCGGACGACGAGTGGCTGCCCCACAAGCTCGCCTTGGAGCGCCGGTTGATGGCGGCGCGTCCCGACGTGCTTTACTGCTTCAGCAACTTCAGCGTATGCGATCGCTCCGGCCGGGTGTATGCCCGCTATCTGGAAAATTGGCATAAGGACGCGCGCCCGTGGAGCGAAATCCTCGGACCGGGCGCCCGGTTTTCAACGTTGAACGAACTTCCGGCGGGATGCGACGACTTCCTGGTGCACATCGGAGATCTGTACGCGCCGCTGATGGCGCGGCTCTATATCGGAACCTTCACGCTCGTGTTTCGGCGCGGCCTCCCCGGCGGCGTTCCGCAGTTTCCCGTCGATCTCCCGACCTTCGAGGACTGGCAGTTTTTCGGCGAGCTCGCCAAACGCGGGCCGGGTGCGTACCTCGACCGCGATACGGCCATTCAGCACGGGCACCGTATGCCGCGCCTCACCGACGCCACTGTCCTGGTGCAAGCGCAAACGCGCATCAAATTACTGGAGCGCGTGTGGGGTCGCGACCGCGATTTTCTCGCCAAGCATGGCGTTAGTTATCGGGAAATTCTCGCCCAGCAGGAGCGCGCCTGCCGGTTTTACACGGCCAAGGAGCTGCTCAAAGCGGGCCGCATGCCGGAAGCGCGCGCGGCGTTCACCGCGCTCGGCCAATGTCCGCGATCCTATCGTTTGCTGCTCCGGCTGCCCGGCCGCGCGATCCGCGCCGGTGGATGGCTGGTGCGCCGACTGCGCGGCTTGCTTCCGGCGCACTAACTCCGAGATGTCGTGTTACCGTGCGGCGCTCGCGCCGGCACGCCAGCGCGCGAGCCGTTCGCGACACTCGACGTAAACAGGCTTGACCCAACGCTTGGCGCGCGACGCCGTCACCAGCGCAACGCCCTTGGCGGTGGAGTTGTAGCGCCGCACGTTGCAGATCGGCACGCTTTGCGGGCACCAATCCGCGAACCAGGGAGGATCATTGACCATATTAAGATAGCGAAAACCGGCCCCGGCGCCGGCGCCTTGAATAACCCATTCCAGCAGCATGTTACCCGGGGCGAGCCGCGCCCATTCCTCGTCATAGGCCAACTTCAGCACATATAAGGTATCCGCATCTTTGGTGCAGAACTGCGCGGCGATGGCGCGTTTTCCGACGCGCAACAAATTTATGACGATGTTTCCTTGCGGGCCGAGCTCGTCCATCAGCGTTTCGTAAAACTTTACCAGCGTCGGATGGAGTTCGATCGCCGTGCCTTGCCCGGCCCGCCCCTTCCATCCCGAAGACTCTATGCGGAGAAATTCGCCGAAGGCGCCGCGCAGCGCGCCGGCCTCCGTCACCGCCTGGAAATCGACGTCGGCCTCGCGCTTCAGCTTGTTGCGCGCCTTGTTAAGGTTCGAACGAAAATTGCGCGAAAAGCCCGAAACGATCGTTTCATAGGGTCGGGCGCAATCGAGGTAATAACACGGGTACGGAACCGTCGTTACGCACATCGGGCCGCCGGAGAGGAGGCGCGCAACCGACGATCCGTCGAGCACCCGTAGGAACTCGAGCACATCCCAGCCGCCGTGCGCTTCCAGCGCTCGATTGATCGACGTGACGAGTGCGTCGGCGGAAACGTCCGCGCGACACACGATATCGCCGAGCGGCAAATGATCATGCTGCGGCAGCGCGAACATGCGTACCGTCGAGCCGAGAATGCGCCGACGACGCCGTTCGAGCGGCACGATCGCCACCGCCCGCGCCGCCTCGCGCACGACGACGAGCAGGAAATCGGCCGGATTGGCGACGAGCGACGTAACGTAACTGCGCCACCAGCCGTAATAGTGAAAGAAGCGCGGCTGCGACACGCAGGCAAGCAGCACCGCCCACTCGTCCGAGAGCATGGCCAAACCTTCCAGGCCTGAATAGATGGTCGTCTGGTACATGATCGGGATTCGGCTCCTGGCTCGCGCCAGCGCAGGTTTATTGTTTATCCGTCTGTGCCCGCGCGCGCAGGCCGGGTCGCTCTGCTCGGCCCTTTTTCCTATAATAGCGCCGCTCCGGCGACAACGCGCACAAGCGCCACTGAGTCCCAAACAATCACAAGCCGACGTTCCTCATTATGCCGGACATGCACTCCGACCCCAATGCCATTTCCGTGGTGAAAACCGTGCGTTCGCGCGCAACCCGGGGTGGCGAGCGCGCATTCACGGTGCGCGCGCCTCGGCTGCACGTGGCGGCGGGCGCCCGTCGCCTCCCGCGTTGAACGATGGCCTCGTTCCGTCAGCTGGTCGTCAACTTCAGTCACTTCTTCGGCGGCTTCGCGGTCTCCCTCGTCCTCGGCCTGCTCACGTTTCCGATTCTCACCCGACTGCTCACGCACGAGGAGTACGGCATACTCGGGCTCGTCAGCTCGACGCTCGCCATCATGGTCGCGTTCGCCAAAGGCGGGCTCTCGGACGGGATCATCCGCTTCTATCGCGAATACGCGAACGACGCGACCCGCCTGCGCGTCTTCACCTCCACGACGGTCGCCCGCGGCCTTTTGTTCGCCGGCGTCGTTACCGCGCTCTACGCGGCGCTCATTCCGTCCTTCAATACTTATCTCGGCATCGACCCGCGCTTCACCGCGCCGTTTCTGATAATGAGCGTGTACCTGTTGGTGCGCCCGCTCAACGCCATCGTGATGAATTACCTGCGCGCGGTCGGCAAGACGCTGATGTTCAATGTCACCAACGTCGTCGGCCGCGTCAGCTCGATCGTGTTGTCGATCGGCCTGCTGCTCTACGCCGCGCACGGTTTGAGCGGCTACTTCTTCGGCACCGTGCTCGCGGAGCTACTCGTGACCGCGATCCTGTTCCGCTGGTTCTTTGCCAACTACGAGTTCGCCTTCCGCGATGTCTCGAAGAGTCTCGCTTGGTCGCTCGTTCGCTTCGGCGCGCCGCTACTGATGACCGAGTTTTCCTATCTGCTGCTGCAATACACGGACCGCTTCTTGATCGTCGCCTTTCGCGGCGAAGCGACACTCGGTTTTTATACCGTCGGCTACAGCCTCGCCTCCTACATAAACGATCTGGTCATGTTCCCGCTCGCCTACGCCATCGTCCCGCTTTACACGGAGCTCTACACCAAGAGCGGCATGGAACCGACCCGCGCCTTCCTCAATCGCGCGCTCAACTATTACATAATGGGCGTCATTCCGCTGTGTATCGGCTACGCGGCCGTGTGCCACGACACCATCGTGGTCTTGGCGTCGGACAAATACGCCGCCTCTTCCACGTTCTCGCCCATCATCCTGATCGGCCTCGTCTTCCTCGGCGTCAATTCCATCCTCAACGCCGGCCTGTATCTGACCAAGCGGTCGATGCACATTCTCGCCGTCATGCTTTGCGCCGCCGCGGTGAGCATCGGAACCAACCTCTGGCTGCTTCCTTCCTGGGGAGCCACCGGCGCCGCGCTGGCGATGCTCGCCGCCGGGATCACGTCGGCGCTGCTCACGGTGCTCCTGTCGTTTCGCCATATCGCGTTGCGCGTCGACATTTCCACCTTGATTTACTATCTGGTCCTGTCCGGCGTCATGTACGGCATTCTCGCACTGATCCATTTTGACCCGGCATGGCTGCGTCTGATCGTGAAGCTGCTGCTGGGGGCGGCAATCATCGGCGCCGGCGCCCTGTACCGCGAGGTCGAGCTCCGCGATCACCTGCGTCGATTCATCGCGAAACTCGGCCGCTCGGCGGACGCCGGTTCGTAAAGCGCCATCGGTCGTCGTTGCGACCGAGCCGTTACCTCAGACATCCTTATCGCCCGCCGTCACGTGCCATTCGTAACCGGCGGCGACGAGAGGACCGGCGGCGGCGTGCGGATCGAGCACCATGACGCGCTGCGTGTCTTTACGCCGCAGGAATCCGAGCCGCCGCCACGGCAACGCCAGACGCGCGTCGCGATTCGTGCGGACTTGCAGGCGCGTCGAGCCGCCGGCCTCTCTTACGCGCTCAAACAAAGCCGCGAACAGCGGAACCAGGGCATCGGGACTGTCGGCGAGATAGTCATCGACGACCGCCAGATCGCCTTGGCGATGAAACACGGCGTACCCCTTGAGCCTGCCGGCATCCGCGATTTCGACCACGCGACAGGAACCGAGCGGGTGCTGCGCAAAGCGCCACGTGAGGTAGGCCCGGTTACGAACCGCGAGCACGCGGCCCGGCACAGCCACCGCTTCCCACAGCGCATCGTAGCGATCGTCGAAGGCGGTGGTCTCGCGCACCTCGTAACGGGGCGCCGGCGCGAGCGCGCGCAACGCGCCGTTCACCGCGGCCGCGAGCCAGCGCGTCGGCGCCGTCGCGCCGAGCCTGCGCTCCAGAAGCGGCCGTACGTCGAGCAGCTTTACGAATCGATGAATGGTCGTGGCGTCACGCCAACCCGCGCGCCGCAGCGCCCCCGCCACGTCGTCGTTCGGTAGTACGACGCACGCGCGCATGCTGCGGAGCGCCTCATGGCGCGCGAGGAACCCGAGCATGCGCCCCGCGATTCCCTGCCCGCGATGCGACGGCAACACCGAAATGTCGCCGAGCAGGCCGACCGGACGGATTTGATCGAGAACAAAGTAGTCATGCGGTATCACCGACGCGGCGCCGATCGGCTGCCCGCCGCGGTCTCTGGCCCAGACGATCAGGGGCTCGTGCGCGCACGGACGCCGATAGCGCCACTCGAAATAACGCTGTTCTCTCGCGATCGGTCGATTGACGTTGCGAAACGCGAGCACGTCAGCGGCGCATCGGCTGAACGGCTCGACCGCGAATTCGACGGACGGCGAGCGCTCCTCGGGCAAGGCCGCAGCCGCTTCGGTCATCCGCGCGTTTCCGATTTCGCGGTTTTGCCGGGTATGTGCGCACCCGACGGCGCCGCCTTCTCGGTAAGGCCGGTGTAATAGCGCGTAAAGTGATCGAGCATCGCCTCGACGCTCATTTCATCGCGCACCCGCGCATAGGCGCGCTCGGTGAAGCGCCGCCGCGCGGGCTCGTCGTCGAGCATCCGCAGGATCTTTTGCGCGAGCGCATCGGAATCGCCGACCGGGAAGGTGTACCCGTGTACGCCGTCGGTGATGAGGTCGGGATTGCCGCCGCTGTCGGACACGACGCACGGAACGCCCGCCGCCATGTACTCCATGATCGCATTCGACAGCCCTTCCCCCTCGGAACAATTGACGCCGACGTCGATCAGGGCGAGGTAGTCTTGCACGTTGCCGGCGGCGTGGCTGAAGTGCACGCGATGCCCGACGCCGAGCGCGGTCACGAGATCCTCGACCCTCTTCTTGGGGTTGCCGCGAAACGCGTTCTTGCCGAGCAGTAGAAAGGAAATATCGTCACGGCGACGCAAGATCTGTGCGGCGGCCCGTACAAAGGTATCGTGCCGCTTCATCGGCCGATAGTTCGCGACGAGCCCTACGACCTTATGGGTTTCCGGGATGCCGAGGGTGCTCTTAATAGAACACGGGTCCGTTTTGCGCCCAAACCGTTCCAGGGCAATGCCGTTATAAATGACCTCGATGCGGTCGCCGGAAAACCCTTCCACCCGCTCGGTGAGACGCTTCACCTCGTGGGAATTGGCGACAATCCCGGTGGCGAAGCGATTGGCGATGCGCGTCGCATATAAATAGCGCGCGCTCATCCACTCGCCGTAGTCACGCCGGCTCGCGACGATCGCGGGAACGCCGGCGAGGCGGGCGCACAAGACGCCGAGAATATTCGCCACCGGGAAAAACGTGTGCACCACGTGCGGCCGACGCGCCCGCAAGTGGCGCAAGAAGCGAAACAGATTGCGATAGGTGTAAAGCCGCGTGAACTTGTCGATCTGAAACACCGTAATACGACACGGCAGTTTCGCCGTCGTCCGCGCCCATTCGCTGTCGCGAAACGTGATCAGCTCCAGATCGAACCGCGACGCGAGACCGCGAATCAGCTTGCTGAGTTGATTTTCGGTGCCCGCCTGATCGCTGTAGAAATGATCGACGACGAAAACGACGCGCTTCACGAGCCGTCACTTCCGCGACACAGGGTCGTCATCGCTGCACTCCGTAAGCGACGGCCATGCGTTCGAAGGCGAAGTCCGATAGGAGGCGCGCCAAGCCGCCCGCCGTGCCGGAGAGGTTTACGTAGTGGCGAAAGCGATACCACAGCGGCACTTTTACCCGCGGCTGCTGCGGATCGAACTCCCACGGATGCAGATAGAACGTGAAGCGGTGGCCCTCGGCGTTGATACGGCGCAGGAACAGCCGAAAGTAAGCGTAGGGAAAGAGGCGAAAATAGCCCCCGCCCGCGAGCGGCAGCGCGAGGCGGCGCAGCTTATACACCGCGAGCGGAATCTCGAGCAGACCGTTCGGCCAACGGTAGGGCAACGTGTCACTGCCGGCGAAACCGTAGCGGTCATGCACCGACACCGGAAAAACGCTCGAATCGTACAAAAATCCCTCTTCCCGCAGGACGTCGAGCGCCCACGTGGACTCGGGCGTGATGGAAAAGCTCGGCGCCCGATAACCGATCACCGACGCGCCGACCGTCTCCTCGAGTACCGTCTTCGCCCGCCGGATATCCTCGCGAAACGACGCGGGCGTCATGCGATAAACCAACTCGTGACCATAACCATGACAGGCGATCTCGTGACCTTGTCCCGCCACTTCGCGCACCAGCGCCGGGCAGCGCTCGGCCACCCAACCGAGAAAAAAGAATGTCGCTTTCGCGTTCGCCGCCTGCAACAGCTCGAGGATCCTGTGCGTACTGGCCTCGACCCGCAGCGGCAGCCGCTCCCAATCGGCGCGCGGAATCGCCGAGCGCAGGTTCTCGACCTGGAACCAGTCCTCGATGTCGAACGACAGACCGTTCGCGATTCCGCTCATACCAACCGATAGCCCCTTCGACGAAATTCCCGCACGTCGGCGCGCGTGGGAAAGGTGAAGTAGGTCGCTTGCTCGCGGGAATTCTCCACTTCGACCGCCGTGCCCGCGCGCAGCGACTCGATCGCCTGCTGCATCAAATGCGCGCCCCCGCGCTTGGTGCGCTGGATCAGTGAATCGAGGCTCTCGCCGGGCGCGATCGGCGTCTCGCTTTGAACGATGATCTTGCCGTCGTCAAGCGAGGCGTTGATCCGATGTATCGTCGTTCCGACCGTCTTTTCGCCGTGATACATCTGCCAAAAGTTGGGCAACATGCCCCGGTACTTCGGCAGCGGCGAATTGTGGATGTTGATGCAACCGAGCCGCGGCAGGTCGATAAGCGCCGGCTTGAAGACCTGCGGAGCCGCGACCGAGACGATGAGGTCGAGATTCATGGCGCGCAGCCGATGCAGAAATTCCTCCTGGTTGACGTTCGGCGCCGTCAGCACCGGCACGCCGTAATGCGCGCACACTTGCTCGATCGAATAGAAGCGCTTCAGCGGCAAGAGGCGCCGAAATTTAGCGGCGACTTTGTAAAACACGTAACGCACACCCATGACGAAAAAATCCCGCGGGCCGTAAAAATCGTACATCTGCCGGATCAGGCGAGCCAACGACTTTTTGCCCATGGTCGGCGCCACCACGACGCCCGCGATCTCGTCGCGGCGCGGATAGCGCGCCAAAAACTCCTCGAAGAAGAGCCGTACGTAAAACGGATCTTCCTGCGTGATGAACAAAAATCGAAAGCGCGTCACTTGCGTACCGTTTCCCACGTCACGGCCTTATAGCCTTTCCAGATCCGATACATCGCCACGACCGCCGCGAGATTGACCGTCATGAAATAGAGCGGCACGGTGAGCGGCTTGGCGAGAATGTTGCGCTTCTCCGCCAGAAATCCCGCCAGCGCCAGCAGGTAAAACGCGAGCTGGAGCGCGAGCGTCGCGTCATAGAACCGATGGCCGTGGCCGGCGAGGAACAGGTTGGCGAGCAATGCGACGGCCAGAAACACCGGGATGAGCCAGCGCAACACCTTGTGAGAGAACAGCTGGAACGACACGAACGCGTACCGGAACGGATTGAACAACTTCTTCATGTACAACAAGCCGCGCATGCCGCGCGTTACCACGCGCACCCGCATGCGAAACTCTTCCTGCGTCTGCTCGGTCGTTTCCTCGAAGGCGATGGCGTCGGCTTCGAAGACGATACGATATCCTTGCTCGACCACTTTGAGCGGCTCGACCAGGTCGCTGATGATGTCCGCGGGCAGCGGCACGTAGGCCGAGCGGCGCACCGAGTATATGCAACCGCAGCAGCCGGTGATCGTCTTGATGTCCGTCTGCAGCCGCTTGATGAGGTTCTCGTACTTCCAGAACAAGATGCTGCCGACGCCGATCGAGGCGCCGGTCGGATTGAAATATTCGTAGCGCCCGCTCACGGCGCCGACCGACGGATCGGCATAGTTACGCACGAGATGTCGAATTGCGGAGTGCTCGTACCGGGTGGTGGCGTCCGAGAAGATAACGATTTCCCCGCTCGCCTGCTTGACCGCCTGATTCTGCGTTTCGGTCTTGCCGACGCGCCCCTCGACACGCACCAGCCGCACGCCGCGGTCGGAAAACTCGCGCACGATAGCGTCGGTCCGATCGGTCGAGCCGTCGGACGCCACCATGATCTCGAGCTTTTCATGCGGATAGTCGAGCGAAAGCGTCTGTTCGAGCTTCGCGCGGATGTTCTTTTCCTCGTTGTAGGCGGTAATCAGGAAAGTCACGCGCGGTTCGATCGGCGCACGCCGGATCGGATGACGCACGAACCGTGAAAGAACGAGGATGACGAGCGAATAGCCGACGTAGGTGTAGACGATAAGGGCGACGGCGGCCCAAAAAATAACTGGTGTCATTGTTTGCCTGCCTCCGGGCGATCGGCTTCGCACGACGCGACGTTCGGCGGGTCCATGCGCGGTGTCTTCGGCGAGCGCAAAACATCCTTCAACCGGCCCTTTAAGTCCGAAAGCCCCCGCGCGATCCTCGCGCGCAGGGTGTCGTTGTAAACATAGCAATCGTACAGGGTGCGCGCCTGCCCCGCCCAGATGCGTTTAAACGGCTCGTCGCCTTGCAGGAAATTGTATTCCTTGCAACCCCCGCCGAAGGACTCACGAATCGTTTCGGTGATCAACACCAATCCGGGAGACCATTTCGACCAGCCGGGATGGTGCCCGAGCTGAAAATAGAACACCCGTTGATTAACGCGAAACCCGTAAAACACGGCGATGACTTCGTCCTTGTGGCGCAGCCCGCGCAGCAAAACATGATCCCAATCCATGCGCTCGAGTAAGGCGCGGTGAAACGCCTGCACCTGCGGCTGTGCAAAGCTGCTGTTTATGCCCTTTTCCGCCGCACGGCGCTCGTGCAAGCTAAGCAAGAGATGGAGCGCCGACTCTCTTTCGTCTCGGCTGAAGGCGACGTACGCGACGCCCTCGCCTTCCAGCAATTTCTTGCTCCGGCTACGGAGCTTGTAACGCTCGTTGCGCGACAACTCGCCGAGGAACTGCTCAAAGCTCTTCGGGCCGGCAACATAAGGAGCGACGGTTACCGGATGCCGAGCGACGGTCAGGCGATCCGGAGCGTGGCGCAACCCCGAGAGCGCGGCGCTATCTTCCGCGACGGTCGGCAGCCGTAATACATCCCAGGGAACGCCGGGACGAGTCAGAAAATCGAGCGCGGCCCGCATGCAGAGGGACGCATCCTCGGGCGCGGCGATCAGGTCGAGATGATCGGGATAGACGCCGTGGGCTCCGGCCAGCTCGAGCATGCGCACGCCGAATTTCCGCCCCAATACATCGGCCGGCCGGCGCCATAGCGGCAAAATGGCGCACAACTCTTGTCCACGGTAAATAAACAGGGGCAAGGATTGACGGTCGGCGCCGAAACATTCCCACCACGTATACACCCACTCCCAGGCGCTAAAAGGCGTTGCGAAGGACATGGAGGCGGCGAGGCGATTCCATTCCGTTCGCGCGGCACGGAACTCTTCCGCCGCCGCAATACGAACACTGAACCCGTCCAGCATAAGTTACCGCCGCCTAAGCGGCACCCCTCCCGAGACGCGAGCGCATGTCGCCGCGTCATCCCCGGCATACGAGACAAACGTCTTACTTGGATAACGCCTGGCGTTCACGGCAAGACGCTGTATCGACTTCGCAGAGCGAATCGATCATCACTCGATCGAGAACATCGTAAGCCGCGCGGTTCAGATGAGAACCGTCGCCGCTCGTAAACTCATCGCGCAAGTAACGTTCCTTGTCATCGGTGCGCAGCGCCCTCTCCAAGTCGAGCAGCGGCAGCTTCTTCTCCTTCGCATAAGCACGAACCCAATCGTTGAACTGTAAAATGGCCCGGTGCTTCGCCACGCCATCCTGTTCTGCGCGCGCACGGGTAATCGGCACGATGGTCGCCACCATCACGGGGATATTTTTCTCCCGCACTTCTTCGACCCAATGCTGGAACAACTCTTGTTTGCGCTTCATTTGTACTTCCCCGCCGAAGTAGGAAGAGCATTCTTTGAGAATGACCAGGTCGGCGGGGCGGGGCGACGGCTCGAAAAAGCCCCTCACATAACCGGGCGTGAACCTGAACTTGCGCGACGGCCGAATGAGCGTCTCCTCGACCGCTTCCGATTTGTCGTAATCCCACACTTGCAACGCCTCGAAACTGTGGCGATCGTCGTGCACGCGCTTCGGCAGCTCCGGCAGGTTCCAGGCTTTACCGATCGAAGCACCGATCAAAACCACGTGCATGCCGTGCCCGCCGGTTCGGCTCGCCGCCGGTTCATCGACTTTTGCGGTTACCCTGAAAGCAGTAAATGCAACAACAGCTATGCTCAACAACCAGATAAGAGTTCTCATGCGGACTTCCTCTTCGTCAGCTCAGCGCGGCCGAAACCGTTTCGTATACGCCGCACGCGATACGCGGATAGAAAGTCTTCTGATATATCTTCTTGATCCACTGTTCACCACGCACGACCTTGTCGAAGTGATCGTTGTTGAAAAATATGACATATATTTTCCGGGGGAATTCTTGGTGGGAGCGGTGAATATTCTCGACGACTTTCACCAGCGTATCGCCTGCAAACGGATTAAAAAAATAAACGAGGTTCACGTCCCGGGACAGACGCAACTCGGTGGCATCGCCGCGCCTGATATCGATACGCATCGTTTTACGGTGCCGCATCCGCTCTATGTTGAATAGCGCGACTTCCGCCAGCGCCTCTGAAAGTTCGACGCCGACAATCTGCTTAAGGGGAAACGTCGCGGCAGCACAAACCGCGCGACCCTTGCCGACGCCAAAATCCAGAAATACGACGTCCGGCTTTGGCAAAGGAATCCGTTTGAAGATTGAAAAAAACGCACCGTATCCAATGGGCATCGAGTCGCGCGCGTCGGACCTGGAAACGCCGATGTCGGTCAGCTTTACCCGGCCCGCCGTCGCGACGCCCAGCCGACGCTCGTAGTACAAATTCACGCACCGATGGCACAGCTCTCGGCTAAAGCCGCCTATACCGTGATTTGCCACGAACGCGGCGGCATGACGCAACTGTGCGATACGCGAGTTCATGGACAACCGCCTAGCCCAATTGGTCTTTGAAAAGCTGTGTTAAGTGCCGCCGAAGTTTGCGACGGTTTTGCTCGAAATGTCTGCTGTTCCACCATGTCTCGCCCGGCTCCAGCACCATGTCCGGGGGTCTTTGGGTGTTCCATCGCTCCAGACACTTTTCCTTGTATTTCTCCACGGAACCGAACGGGCGCGCCGGCACCCCCATCACTATCGTGTTGGGCGGAACGTCATTGATCACGATCGATCCGGCCCCGACGATGGAATTAGGACCAATACGGACATTGGCAAACAGAATGGCATTGGCTCCGATGACGCAGTTGTCTTCTATTACGATCGGACCGAACACCTGCATATCCGGCACTTCATCCCGGAAGAGCCAGGGCCCGCCGTCGTGCGTATTGAAAAGCACGCCGCGCGCGATGGCGACATGATTACCTATCTTGACCAGGTACGGTTCCATGCCGAGCGACCGCGGCACGATGTAGCAACGCTCGCCGACCTGCGCGCCCTGCTGCCGAAAATATTCAGCGATCGTATTGGGCGTGTACTTGCGGATTTCGTAGGCCGCACGAATCCGTTGGAATATATTCCATATGAGACGGAACAATTGCGCACTCCCCTAAAAATTATTTCCGAGAAACAGTCGCTCACATGGCCGACTATTCTACGAGGGTCGTCACGTGGCGCTCATGACCGCCGTGCGAAGGCCGCTGACGACGGGGTCCACTCAGACAACACGGGGCAGTATAAACTTTGGCTTAACATTTGGACACTTATAATATGGCCATCCGTAATACACTGTTAATCAATAGCTTCAGGACGCGGTGAGTTCGCCGCCATAAGTACGACGCACGCACCATGATTAGTTTCATTAAAGGGCTGTTACACGGTCTGCTCGCACCGACGCTATACGCGGGTGTCTGGCTGACCTTTCTCGCGGGCACCCTGAAACGCGCGGAATGGACGCTTTATTTGCTCGCCATCCTCGCGCCGCTGCCCGTGATCTGGTACCAGCTCCACCCTTTCCCCATGGGGAAGGACACGATGGACATTCTCATCGCGGGGACCTTCCTCGGGATTCTTATTAATAAAGGCGGCTTCGACCGCGCGCCGAGCGCGTTTCCGATCGGCGTCTTCATGCTCATCAGCTTTCTCGCCGTCTGGAACTCGACCCTGCGGTTCGGTCTGCCGCTCCCTTTCACCACCGCCAACCCCTTGCTGGCGGATTGGAAGAACTATGTGGAGATGATTTTTCTGTACTTCCTCGCGTACAACGCGCTGAAGAACGAGGAACAGCAAAAGATCATGCTCGTCACTATTGCCGCGGTTTTTCTCCTGATCAGCGTGCGCGAGTTCCGCAATTTCTCCGAAGGCGCCGCATTCTCCTACGATCGACGCGTCGAAGGTCCCTTTTGGATACTCGGCCTCGGCGCGAATCATATCGGCGCGTTCGTGGCGCACTACGGCGGACTACTGCTCGGAATGGCGTTCATCGACAAACATAAGTACCGAAGGTGGCTGTATCTGGCCGGCGTCGGCTTTTCGCTGCATCCGCTTTTCTTTTCATATTCGCGCGGCGCCTACGTGGGGGCGCTTGCGGTTATTGTGCTGTACGGATTTTTGAAAAAGCGCTCGTTACTGCTTGTCGTCGCGTTGCTCGTCTTCACCTGGCATGTGGTTCTGCCCGAAACCGTCGTGGAGCGCATCGCAATGACAGAGGACGCCAGCGGCCAGATCGAGAGTTCGGCGGCGCAGCGGGTCGTCCTGTGGGAACACGCACTGCGGTTGTTTCAGGACAATTTCTTGTTCGGCATCGGGTTCAACAGCTTTGGCTTCACCGTCGAACCCGGCTCCCTAACGGATACCCACAACTTCTACATGAAGACCGCGGCCGAACAAGGACTGATCGGGTTAATTGTCCTGGCGCTGGTGTTAGTGCGTGCGCTTGTTTCCGGCTGGCGCCTTTACCGCGAGGGTCATACGGAGTTTCATCGCGCGCTCGGATTCGGCTTCGTGGGTTGCACCGTGGCTGTCATGATGACGAACGTCTTCGGGGACCGGTTTTCCTATTTCGTCATGGCGACCAATTACTGGATAGTGTGGGGAATGGTAGACCGCTCAGTCACGCTCGCGCGAACCGCGCGCGAGACTGTGTCGGAAACCGTTCCTGAGCAACCGACCCAGACGGCCACCAAGCCGTCTTAGCATTCCCCGGATCTTTGGAATGGAGTAACCCGCCTTATCAGCGGCCTTTCGTCTTTCCCCGACGCCCGCGTCCACCACACATCGGTGGGTTCGACACGATCATCGGTGCGGACCTAGCAACTATTCCGCTTCGATCCAGTACAATGGCGCCGCGCCCCTGATCAGAATGAACGTACCGGCGGTCGGTATAACAATGACAACGACCTTCCATAGCTATAGAAACAAGGATATGGCATTCCCGTCGTATGCCTGCTCGTGCTCGCCGGGCGTTCCAATCACAAACAGCTATGGAATAGAGAGACAAAAAAAATGCCGATGCAATTTATCCGCACCCTCACGTTGACACTGCTGTTATTTCCCCTCGCCGGCTTCGCCGCACCCCGTATCCTATATACCGATATCGTCACCGGCCCGAACACGGGCGGTGAAGGCAACAACGGCGCGTACCTGACCATCTTTGGAAACGGATTCGGAGCGTCGGGAACGGTGACGATCAATGGCATCGCGGCGGCGTCAGTCAAGCAATGGACGGATACCAAGATCACCGTGCAGCCGGGCTCGGCGGTTACTTCAGGCGCCATCAAAGTCACGAGCGGTGGCGGCGACTCGAACACCGATCAAACGTTCACCGTCGTGCCGGGGAAGATTTTTTTCGTTTCACTGACGGGTAATGACTCGACTTGCGTCGCCGGCGACATAGCGCGCCCGTGCCGCAACATCCAGAACACCTTCAACCGCTCCGATTTCGGCCCGGGCGACCACATTGTCGTGCGCGGCGGAAACTGGAGCGACGAATACACCCGTTACGGCTCCTTTTTCTCCGTGGTCGATAAGAGCGGAACGGCAGCGGCGCCCATGGTCATCATGGGGTACCCCACGGAAACCGTTACTCTCGTCCGCACGACGCAGGACCGGGGTATCCATTCCTGGAATACCGCGGGTCATTTTGTGATAGCGAACTTTCACCTCGACGCCCGGCAGTGGGGCGTCAGCATCGGCCTAACGCCGGGCACCGTCGACGTGCGCGTGGTGAACAACGAAGTATTCAACTTCTACGAAGACTCCGGCGGCGCGGCGGCCATCGACGGCAGCGGCAAACAGTACCGGATTTTCGGCAATCACGTACACGACAACGGCGGCAGCAAGCTTTATCACGGCCTTTATTTCGACAGTCGCGATACCACCAACGGCGGTCCGGACGATATCGAAATCGCCTATAACCACATTCATCATCAAACCGGCGGCCGCGGCATTCAAATTTACGGCGACACCGGTACGCCGATCAAAAACGTGCGTATTCATCACAACCTGATTCACGACATCGCGCTCGATGGCATTCTCTTCGCGCGCGACACTACGACAGGACTTAAAGCGTACAACAACGTGGTTTATCGCACGGCGGTCGCCGCGCTGCGCGGCCCAAGCGCCGACATCGGTACAAGCGGCGGATGCATCCGTTTCGATAACCCCGCGACCGACGCCGAGGTTTACAACAATACGTTTGCGGATTGCGCCGTCGACGGCGACGTCGATTCGGCGGCTTTCCGGTTTGACAGCGCGGCACGCGTCGTCATCCGCAACAATATCGCGTCCGGCGGCAAATACTACGTCGGGACTCCACCAGCCAACCGCACCATTTCGAACAACCTATGGTTCGGCGCGGGCACGGCGCCGTCATGGGACACCGCCCCCGTTACCGGGGACCCGTTGTTCATCGACGTGAGCGTCAAAAACTATCGCCTTCAGACGAGCCCGTTGAGCCCGGCCATCGACCGCGGCTTTGCATTGAATGGAGCGGTTACAGACGATTTTGACGGCAACGTTCGTCCTCAAGGCAGCGCCTACGACATCGGGGCGTTCGAGTCTTCGGGCACCACGTTGCCGGCACCGCGGAACGTGCGGGTCATCAAGAACTAAAACGAACTGGGGAGATTAAAATGCACGGACTACGTAGCTCATTGCCGTGGGGCAAGCGACTGACGCTTGGCGCGTTCGTCATCGCGCTCACCGCATGCGGCGGGGGCGGAGGCGCTTCTTCAGGCACCTCCGGCGGCGGGGGCACCTCGTCATCGGCCTCGAGCTCCAGTAGCTCTGCTCGCACCGGTGGCACACCCGCCACCAGCACCTACATCATATCGTGGGACGCGGTTAACGATCCCGCGGTGACGGGCTACCGGATCTACTTTGATTATGCCCCTATGGGATCCGGTCGTACGCCTTCGCACGTTGACGTCATTGGCTCAACCGCCGTCAGCCTTCGGCCCGGCGACTTCGGCATCTTCGTTGGCGACACGATGTACGTCGCCGTAGCGAGCAGAGGGTCGGGCGGTGTCGAATCGCCGGTTTCTGCGCAGGTGTCCGTCGTCGCGGACTGAAGGATTCATGTCGGCGGCAAGGCCGTAGGGACGCCTGGACCCGCGAGTTAGCGAATCTCCTCTCCCCGGTGCGTAAGTTTTTTTAGAAGACGTTTGGAGCTGTACATGCAGGCGGCAAACCGGCCTGCCGGACCGGGGTTGTACAGCCTGAACGTGCCGAGGTCGCGCCAGTGCCGCGCCCATTCGTTCTTGTAGCCCTCCGCGCCCTGCAGAAAATTGTATTCCTTCAAGCCCTGCGCAAACGCCTCCTGCACGAGCTCGTACAACAACACGGTTCCGGGTCCATGACGCTCCCAGGCCGGATCTATTCCCTTCTGGTACGAATATACGCGGCCGGCGAAGACGAGATTGTACGCCGCCGCTATGGCGCCTTGCGGCCCTTCGAGAAACCGAAACTGCACCCAGCCGGCCGGGGCGGCGCGCTCTATGAACGCGCGGTGGAAACCGAATACCTCCTCATGCCCGAAACTGCTGACGATACCCTTGCGTTCCGCACGCCGACGGTGCAGATCAAACAGCACGGCCAGACAATCAGTATCCGGGGATCGCACCGCATATGTTACCGCCTGCTCCTTGTACAACCGGTTCCGTCGCGTCCGGACGTTGTATCGCTGCTTCTTGTCGAGCGATGAGAAGTAGGACTCGAAGCTCCCTTCCAGCGGAATGTAGTGCGCCACCGATGAACGAGAGAGGTCGACATCCGGCGACTTCTCCGGCGAGGCCGTTTTCTCGTGCAGCCAGCGATAAATCGCGCTCTCTCGCGTGATCATCGGAAATTCCACAACGGCCCAGCCAGCGTCTTGATTCAGCAGGTACCTGTAAATCGACGCGAGACAGGCGTTCGCGTCTTGGGGCGCCGCAATAATGTCCAGATGATCGGGATAAAGATCATTGGCAGCGCAAAACCAGAGATATGCGCCGCCGACGAGCTTGTAACCACCCTCCTGAAACAGCGGCAAGATGCCCTTCAGCTGGCCGTCGCGGCGGACCAAGAGTATGAACAACTCGCGGCGCGCGTTCCCGAAGTGCTCCCACCAGGTGTAAAGCCATTCCCACGTCAAGAATACGGACGGCAGCGCCATCGACAGCACGAGCTTATTCCACGCCTCGCGACTCGAGCGAAACTCCTCAAGCGTCGCGACGCTCGTGTGGTAGCCGTCCATTTCGCTGGCGCTATGTGTCATTGGAGCCGACTATGCTGCCGTTTTCCAAGAGGAGCATTCACGCCGCGCTCCTCCAGATTCCGCGCAGTCCTCCTACTAGATTCAGTTTGAACTTCTCGAAGGAGTCGTACCGGCCGATACCCACGCGGGGGATGCAATACAGCGAATCGACGCGGCGCCACAGGCGGGATTCAAAGGTGACGGCGGAGCGGAAACCGGTCTTTCGCACCACGCCTACCGTCATGTTGTCATAAGTTCCGTTCGGGTACGCGAAATGCTCGATCGTTCTCCCGGTCCACTGTTCCAGCAGGCTTTTGGAATTCTTGACGCTTTCCTCCGCTGCGCTCGCGCTGAGCTGCGTGAGGAGATTATGACAATGCGAATGAGAGCCGATGGTCATCCACGAACACGTTGCAAGCGCCTTCACGTCGGCCACCCGCATCGGCTCGATTTGACCGTTCTTTCGCCGCTGCTCCATCGGCGGAACGGCCGCGAGCATCGCCTCGACCGCCTGGGCACGCGCGGCCGGGTCGAGCGCTTTGAGCGCTTCCAACAAGCGCTCGATCTCCAGCCAGTTCTTCGATCCGCGCGCACGATTGATCTGGTACCTGCCCAGGCCGTATTTCCCCAAATCAACATCCACCACCGTATCGACTTGCAGCGCGTTGATCACCTGATCGAACCAATAAGGATTGCGATCGACGACTTGCCGCGTCGCGATGTAGACGGTAACGGGGATCCGAAGCTCTTCGACGATCGGCAAAAGCACATCCGCGTTGCCTCTGTCCCCGTCGTCGAACGTGATGACCGCGAGCGGCCGGCTGGCGCCGGTCGGCGCTTCGAGGCGGGCAATGGCCCGGTCGAGCGTGACGATATCGTAGTGACGGGAGAGATAATCCATTTGGCGCAGGAAATCGCTCTTGCGGACCACCGTCCACGCCTCGACGTCCGCATCGTCTTGCGCAAGCTCGTGGTAGGCGAGGACCGTGACGCCGGTGGACGCGGCTTGCTCGCGCAACGAACCCAGCACGAAATCGTGGCTCAAGGGAACGTAAAGTAACTGTTTCCAGTCCATCATCTCGTCATCCGCATTACTTTCCGCCCCGCCCGTCTATACCGGCCGCCTGCATAATGCCTCGGTTCTCGCTTACGGGCGCGCTCGCCGCCGGCGCGGCCACCGCCCGCCGGGTCGGCACCCATTCGAAGGCGCCGATATCATATCCCCGGCCCTGGGGTCGTCGGTTGCCTTCGTAGTCGTTCGCGACCAGCGTGTCGACGGCCGCGGAACCCCGGTCGATCGCCGGACTCGATCCTTGAAGATGGTAGTTCGACGCCGGTCCATCGACGAACTTCGGGTCCGCCGCCACGGAATGCGTGTCCCATACCGGACGCACCCCACCGCCGTGCCAAAGATTGTGCGAGGTGGTCAGCGCGGAAGGGACAGAGCCGATGAAATATTTTCCGGATACGACGATGTTGTTTCGCAACGCGATTTTGCTCGCCTGCTGAAATCGGATGGCGCCGGAATCCGGATCGTTATCCACCGTGCAATCGACAAACGTATTGTTGTAAACCTCCGCCGCGAGGGCCGGGCTGGCGAACCGTATGCATCCACCGCCCGCTCCCCAATCGCTGCTCGGACCGCGCAGCTCGGCGACCGCGGTACGGTAAACCACGTTGTTGTACGCCTGGAACCCTTCGGCCGTATCGCGCGCGAAGAGAATGCCGTCGAGCGCGATATCGTGGATCAGGTTGTGGTGCACGCGAACGTTCTTGATCGGCGTACCGGTGTCGCCGTAAATCTGTATGCCCCGGCCGCCGGTTTGATGATGAATGTGATTGTAGGCAATCTCGATATCGTCGGGGCCGGAGGTATCGCGTCCGTCGAAATACAGCCCGTGATAAAGCTTGCTGCCGCCGTTGTGATGCACGTGGTTGCCGAATATTCGATACTGCTTGCCGCTGCCCGTGATGCAAGCGCTGCCGCCCGAGTCTTCGAACATTCCGTACCCTTCGTTATTCACGATGCGGACGTCGCGCGTACCCACGCCGGCGCCGATGCAACCGCCGCCTCCACCCGCCAGGTCCACGTGCAAATTCGCGATCACGAAGTGGCCTTCGCTCGCGTACGTGTGAATGCTTCGCACCACGTTGTTGTTGTCCGTGCGCCGGAACGTGACCGTTTCGGTCGGATATCCCATGACCACGAGCGGAGCGGCGGCGGTCCCGGACTTATGGTGTATGGAGAAAAAAGATTTGTACATTTCGAACGAATCCGTCCATTCGCCGCCGCGAATGACCAGGTGATCGCCGGGACCGAAGCTCCGGCGATCGAGGGTTTTTTGGATCGAGCGAAATGGCCGGTCGATGCGTCCCGCGCGGCCGGAGAAATCCGAGCCGTTCAATGCGACGAAATAGATGTCCCCGGGGACGACGGTAAATGTGACATTGGGATCGGAGTAGCTCTCGGACCCTACGCTTACTTTAATCAGCCCGGACGTCACCTGGGGACCGGGCTGCACGGTGATCTTCGTATCGGTCCACTGCTTATAGGCGGCGACCGGAATGCCGTTGATCGTTACCTTGGATTCGCCCTGCGTCGCGCCAAACCCGGTGCCGAACAGGGTGAGATAAGCGCCGTTGCCGTCTTCGCCGCCGGTGTTCGGACCGGTGACGATGTCGGTATAGAGAATGGCGGGCGCGCCATGCGCCAGCGGACAAACAAGCGCGAAGAACGCAAAAACCACGGCAGCGCGCCCGTAGCGCGCGTGCAGGAGAAAGTAGTTCTTCATAAAATCGAATCCGTTTCTACGGTCGCGGTCGAATCACGACACACCGCATCTTATCCCGAGCGCATCCTTGTAAAGCTCGCGATAGCGTTCCGCCATTGCAATCGACGAGAAGCGTTGGCGAACCCGCCACCGTCCCGCACTCCCCAATCGTCGCGCCTTATCCGAATCGGTTAGAAGTTTTTCTATCGCGTGGCTCAAGGCGGCGATGTCTCCGGCCTCCACCAACACTCCGCAGGCGCCGTCTTCCAAAATATAAGATGCATCCCCCACTTCGGTCGCCACCACCGGAACACCGGCGGCCATCGCTTCCAGCAGCACAATGGGAAACGCTTCCTTTAAGGAGGGCAGCACGAAAACGTCCATGGCCGCGTAAATCGCCGGCGTATCATCGCGTCGGCCCAGAAAGTGAACGTACTCGCCCACGCCTAAATCGCGCGCCTCGGCGTGCAAACTTTGTGCGCATTCGCCGTCCCCCGTTACCACCAAATCGATCGCCAAGCCGCGACTCACCAGCGCCCGCGCCGCCTGGAGCAAATGCGAAACCGCCTTGTCGGCCGACAGGCGGCCGACGAAGCCCACCACGGGCCGGGCGCCCAGGCCGAGCATGCGCAGCGCTTCCGATTTCGGCGTGCCGCCGAACCTTTGTACCTCGATGCCGTTATCGATCTTTACCACCTTCTCGGCAACCATGTGCCGGCGCAACTCGATCGTCACCTCGTTGGACACTCCCACCACCCTGTCGAACATCCGCAATATCCGCTTGTCGAGGGCCGCGTAGAAGCGCATCTTGGCGCCAGTTCCCAGCCAGTTATGACAAGTGCTCACCAAGGCGGACGGCAGTCCGAAACAGGCGACAACCGCGTAGAAGTTGGTTTTGTATTTATGGCTGTGAACGACGTCTATTTTGTGTTCACGAACGTAACGGCGCAAGACGCGGAACGCGCGCCAGTCGAACTTTCCATGGCAATCGATGATCTCCCCGCCCTGGATGACCTCGCGAACTACTTGAAGTAATTCCGTATTCGATCCTTCGTGGCTGCGAAATATGCCGACATGGTTCTCGACGCCGCACGCCGCCAATTGGCGAATCAGCGCGGCGGCCATGTTCTCCGCCCCATGGAAGCCCGTGCTGCTCAGTAAATGCAAAACGCGCATGCGCCTTGCCGAACGAGAAGGCCGAGCCGCGGCGACCTTTCGCGAAGAATCGGAACGGGCCCGGATTGCAGCGCCACCTATTACGTTCCCGCGTTAACGTTAACGGGCACGGCGGCGCCGTCATGGGCGTCTTTCACACGGGCAAGCAATAGCTGCGCATCGCGGCGCCAGTGATAGCGCTCGGCAATCGCCTTGCGCCCGTTCTCGCCCATGGCCTTACGATTAGCGTCGGTGAGGAGATCCACGATCTTATCGGCCAGATCGCGAACGTCGCCGCTACGAAACACTTTCCCGCAGTTCGTTTCGCCGACGATGCGCCGCAGCGGTGCGCAATCCGATACGACGACCGGCTTGGCGAAGGTCATATAATCGAAAATCTTGTTGGGGATGGTTGTTTCCGTGTGCTCGCTTCTGGCGTGCGGGATCAAGCAAACCGTGCTGCCCGCGATCAAGCCCGGAACTTTATCGAACGACACCCAGCCGACGAACGTCACCCGATCCACGACGCCCAGCTCAGCCGCAAGTCTTTCGAGGCGCCGCTTTTCCGTCCCGTCGCCGACCAGGACAAGCTTGGCGTCCGGGCATCGGGCGACTATCGAAGGCATCGCGCGTACCGCCACCTCGATGCCTCGATGCGCGTCGACCTTGCCGATATAAAGCAAAACCGTCTCTCCGGCATTGGCCGGTTGTCCGGATTCACGCGCGCGGTCGAGGTAATACTCCACATCCGGCGTATTCATTACCACGGACATCCTGTTGCGATCGACGCCCACCCGCACGAGTCGCTCGATTTGTTCTTCGGCGACCACGAAGACGTGCTTCATATAACGCAGCGACCATTTTTCGTACTGCTTGGGAAGCCAGCCATTCCCGAAAAGAAACGGCTTGTAGATGTTCTTGTTGTAAGCAACCAGGGCGGCCGGATAGTTCTCCGCCATATCGAAAAAGACCGGTATGCCGAGCCGCTTGCCGAGCACACCCGCCAGCAGGGCGATGGGCAGGTCGCGCACGATCAGGCACTCGATCCCGGCGTTTCGGAACGCGCGTCGCGCCTTGACATACCAATAGGGATTGATGGGAACGGGAAGGCCGACCAGCCGACCGAGCGCGCGCGATCCGAGAACGGGACGACCGCCGATGCGATAAATTTTCAGCGCTCCGCAATCCTCGAACTCGGGCAGTTTTTCCTTGCCCTTGCAGACGAGATGCACCTCGTGCCCGTCGTCGGTGAGCACCTTGATGATCTTCTCCATGCGTATATCCCACGGATATACCACATGCCACAGGATTCCGACTCTCATGCTCGTTTGTGCGACGCGGTATCGACGGCAACGGTTTGTTCGGCGCTCTTCTGCAACATCAGCGCGTCGGCGAAAAATTTCGCCGCCCAGTTGGGAAAAGCGAATCTCTGATATCCGCCCCAAATCGGATAGGAGCCGCTGATGGCGCCCGCCGTCTGCGGCGCACCGCTCGTGTATTGGCAGCGGCACAGGAATTTGTTTATGGCCTGCGCCGCGGGTAAGAAACGCCGCTCACCGCGCAGCCGTAAAAGCCTGAGGAAGATAATCGCGATCTGCGCGTTCCCGGTTAAACAGGAGTACGTGGCGCGCGATTGCCAGTCGCGGTCGTACGTGCCGCGGAAAAACCCGTTCCGACAAACGCCGAGGAGGGATTTCGCCGCACGCTCTGCCGCATCGACATATTCCCTTCTGCCGAGGCAGTCCCCCGTTTCGAGCAGTCCCTCAATGGTATACGCGATGGTGTGCGTAAACGGCGCCTCGTGGCCGGCGCTCGTGAAGCCCGCCTGGTTGAACCAACCGTTCGGCAGTTGCTGCGTCAACACCCAGTCGGCGTTACGACACGCGGCATCCTTGTATACGCCGTGGTTCACGTAGTTGCCGAGCTCCGCCAGACCCCAGGCGACCCGTGTGTAGTACACGTGCGCAATGTCGTGATAGGTATGGCGCTTCCACATGCCCGCCGGATCCTGGACCTTCACCAGCCAATCCGCCGCCCGCACGGCGGCCGCGAGGTATTTTTCCTGCCGGGTCACTTTGTGCGCCTCGACCAGGCCGAAGAGGATCTGCCCGGTATCGAAGACGAAACTTCCGAGCCCGCTGCCCCACGGGCCGCCCTTGAAGCTGCCGTCCGATTCCTGAATCGACAGCTCCCAGTCGGCCATGCGAATAGCGCGTTCGACATATTCGTCACGCTTTAAGAGCGCTCCATATTTGACGAACGTCGGAATGATGTAGCCGGTCGTTTCCGGATATCCCGGCCGCCAGCCACGGATCAACGAATAATCGATCGAAACCCCGCCGGGCGGATAGGCGTCCTGGGCGCGACACAGCCAGCGCATCGCGGCCTCGAGATGCAGCTCGAGCGGGGCATCACCGCCGTGTCTGCCCTTGGGAGCGCGAAGATCGGCGGCTAGAAATTTAACCAGGTTTAGCGGATCCATGGGTATCGAGTCGGTCGGGCTTTCGCTGTTTCTTCGTTGCGGTTGCTCGGCTCTTCGTAAACGTCATCTAGCCGAGATCGCGCAAGAGGGCGTCTGCGATGCGGCCGGCGGCGGCGCCGTCGCCGTACGGATTCACCGCGTTCGCCATCGCCTGATAGGCGTTCGCGTCGTCGAATAACGTGCTGACCGCCGCAACGATTTGGTTTACGTTCGTCCCGACGAGGCGCGCGGTGCCGGCCTCGATTCCCTCCGGACGCTCGGTGGTCTCACGCAGCACCAGCACCGGCTTGCCGAGCGACGGCGCTTCCTCTTGCACGCCGCCGGAGTCGGTCAGTATGACGTCGGCGCGGTCGAGTAGCGCGATGAAGGAACGGTATTCGAGCGGTTCGATGAGATGAACCCGTGGAATGCCGTTCAACATCTCGTAAACCTTCGTCCGCACGTTCGGGTTGTAGTGCACCGGCAACACCACTTGCAGATCGGAGTAGCGATCGAGGAGGCGACGCAGCGCCGCCAGGGTATTGGTCAACGGCTCACCGAAACTCTCCCGCCGATGCGTCGTCACCGCGAGCACTCGCCCGCTGTCGAGCGCAATGCCGATGCCTTGCCGGCGGCTGTCGGGCAACGTCATCATCAACGCGTCGATGCTGGTGTTGCCCGTTACGTGTACGTGATCCGCCGCGACTCCTTCCCGCAGCAGATTGGCGCGCGCCCGCGCGGTCGGCGCGAAGTGAAAATCGGCCATGCGCCCGATCAGCGCCCGGTTCATTTCCTCGGGGAAGGGATTGTACTTCGCGTCGGTACGCAGACCCGCCTCGACGTGGCCGACTTTAATCTGCGCATGGAACGCCACGAGCGCGGCGGCAAAGGCCGACGACGTATCGCCCTGCACCAGCACCACATCGGGCTTCATCTGCGCCAAGACCGGCGGAAACGCGGCCATGATGCCGCCGATGATGGAATTCAGCGTTTGGTTCTGCTGCATGATGGCCAGATCGGCATCGGGCGCAATGGAAAACAATTCGAGATACGGGCGGCACATGTCGCGATGTTGCCCGGTCAAGACCACCGTCTGCTCGAACCGATGCTTGCGCTTATCGAGCTCCTTGATCACTGGAGCCATTTTGATGACTTCCGGGCGCGTCCCGATAACCGAGAGTACTTTTATCTTCTTCATGAGCGTGGCGCCGCCGGCTTTACATCTCTTTGCGATAGCGCTGCCAGAGCGCGTGATACAGCTGATTGCCCAAGAGACCCTTGGCGGCGGTCTTCGCCCGATCGCGCAGCACCTCCCGCCGCACGAAGTTACGTTCGCCGCTCGCGATCTTGGCGAATGTCTCGAGCGAGGTCGTCGCCGAAATCAGAAAGCGGTTGAGCGCTTTCGGCCAGCGGCCGCCCGCCGTGTGATTCATGCCCGGCACGGACGTGCACACGCCGTAGTAACCCACGGCGGGCGCCGTATCCAATACCCGACGGTTGTAGCGTCCGCCGGGGCACGACAGGTAGCGGACCTCGGACCCGATGCAGTCTTCCAGCGCGCGCCGCGACGTCGCGAGCTCCTCGTCAAGCTCGGCGGCGTCGAGATCGTCGAGAAACCGATGCGTATGGGAGTGCGATTCGATGGACAGGCCGCCCTGCTTCATCTCTCGCAAGTGTTCGCGCGTGAGCAAATCGGCGGCCGTGTCGAGAAACGAGCTCACCACGAAGAACGTCGCCCGAAGGTTGAGTTCGCTCAAAATCGGCGCACAGATGGAGAAGTGGCTGATGTGGTTGTCGTCGAAGGTAACGATGATCTGTTTCTCGATGGGCTCCGACGACGCGGCCTGCCGGCGATAATCCTCCAGCGATATCGTTCGATAACCGTGGTCGCGCAGATACAGCATCTGCTCGCGGAATCGCCTCGCCGAGACGGTATACCGTTCGAGGACGGCATCGCGCGAGTCGACTTCGTGGTACATCAAAATCGGAATACCCATCACTTAATCCATCTCGATGCTATTACACCGATAAATACCTGGCTTTATTCGCGCATGTTAACCGCCGCGCGAGGCGCGGCGGAACCGGCTGCAGGCAGTCGATGTTACAGGCTTAGATGCGACAAAGACGCCGTCACGCGGCGCTCGCCACGTGAAAACTGCCGAGCGTGGCCCGTTTAATGAACAACTCCTCGACCAGCAATGTCGACAGCACGGCGATGAACGCCATATTATCGCCGAAGCCGATCGCGCGTCCCGCCCTGCACTTGTCATACAGATTTCGCACCGCCTTCGGATCGAAGAGGTCGCTCTCGTGCAGGCGCCGTTCGGAGAAGAGCTCCGCCACATAGTCAGCCGGACGGCCGCCATCGAAAAAACTCGCCGCATCGGGCGCACGATACGGCTGTTTGGTGCGCTTACGAATGACCTCCGGCAACAGGCCGCGCATCGCGCTTTTCAGCAGATACTTCTCGTTCAGCCCGCGTATCTTGTAGTGAGGCGGTAGTCGATTGGCGAACTCGATGACGCGGTGATCCAGGAAGGGAAACCGGCCTTCGATCGAGTTGGCCATTCCCACGCGATCGCCTTGCGAGGACAGCAGGTAGCCGGAAAGCAGCGTGTGCGCCTCGACATACTGATCGCGCCCGAGCGGCGGCCACGCGTTGATACCGGCGGGCAAGTATCGCTCGATCGTCGCGTAAGCGTCGAAACCTTTAAGCGCGGCCCGCACGTCCGGATGCAGGAATTGCCAGAGACGCCGCGTCGTGGCCCAGCGCGGGATGTGCGCGAAGAACGGGCGCTCACGGTGCTCCAGCCCCTGCTTGAAGAACTGCTCCCGAAACGCCGGGGCGGCCGCGGGCGAATGCTTCAAGTAAGGATAGAGGCGCGAAAGAATGAGGGGACGCCGGATCGAAGCCGGTTGCCGCGCCCAGAAACGGCGTATCTTCGCCTCCTTGAACAGGTCGTACCCCCCGAAGACCTCATCCGCCCCCTCCCCCGTTAGCACGACCTTGTAATCCGCCGCCCGTACCGCGCCCGAAAGCATCATCAGCGGCGTCGGGGCGGTACGAACTACGGGCGTTTCCGCGTGCCACATCATGCGCGGGAAGGCGGCGCGGATATCCGCCTTGGTACAGCGTATCGAGGTATGATGGGTACCGAGCCGCGCGACCAACTCGTTCTGATAACCGCTCTCGTCGAACTCGTCGTCTTCGAAGGTCACGGAGAAAGTACGCAGGGGCGTTTCCGTGTAATGCTTGATAAGCGTCGTGATAACGGACGAGTCGAGCCCGCCGCTCAAATACGCGCCGACGGGAACATCCGCGCGGAGCTGCAACCTCACGGCATCGATAAGCAACGCCCGCAGCTCCTCGGCCAGCTGCGCTTCGCTCGTTCCATGAGCAATATCGGAAAATTCCCAATCCCAATATTTGTGAATTCGAATTTTGCCGTTCTCCACGACTCCGAGATGTCCGGGCGGAAGCGCACAAATGCCTTCGAACGGCGTCGCCGGCGGTAAAGCCGACCAGTAAGTGAAGATTTGCGCGAGCGCCGCGATATCCAGACGCCGCGCGACCGCGGGATCGGTAAAGATCGCCTTCACTTCGGAAGCAAAAAGCAGGCGATGCCTGTGGAGCGTGTAAAACAGCGGACGGATTCCCGCGCGATCGCGCGCCAGCAACAGGCGGCGGCGCCGGGAATCCCACAACGCAATGGCGAACTGGCCGTTCAGTTCGCGGACGAAATCATCGCCGTAGGTTTCGTACGCATGCACGATGACTTCCGTATCCGACTGCGTATAGAAATGATGGCCGCGACGCTGAAGGTCCGCGCGCAATTCGACATAGTTGAAAATTTCGCCGTTGAAGACCACCCATACGGTGCGATCTTCGTTGTGGATAGGCTGTCTGCCGCCTTCGAGGTCGATGATGCTGAGGCGGGCGTGCGCCAGTCCGATATCGTTATCGGAGTGGAACCCGAACCCGTCCGGCCCCCGGTGGCGCAGCGATTCGATCATCGCCGTCAATGCGTCACGCGCAGGTAGGGGGCCCGGTGAAAGGTTGAGTATCCCGGCGATACCGCACATAACGTTACTCGTGCTTCAGTGTGCTCTTGCGCTCTTTCACGGGACCCGACGCGATGCCGGGCAAGCGCCCGGCAATCTGCCGCAACAGCGTTTCTATGTTCGCCATCCGTCCCGCCAGAGAATTCAGCGCGGGCACGAGTGCATCAAGCCGACCCATTTGCTGCCCCACGTTGAATAGCGCCCGCGTGTTGTCTTTGACGACCTCCTGATACTCGTTACCCGGCGGTTGCGACCGCCCGCGTTGCTGATTCACCCGTTTCGCGTACGGCAGCCAGTGAAGTTCTTCAATGGCAGCGTTGAGCACCGGCCCCGTCACGGTGGTGGCGTTATCCGCATAGGCGCATATCAGGGCGGTATCGCACAGCGTATTGATGAGCCGAGGAAGCCCGCCGGTGTACCGATGGATGACCGGAAAGGTGTCGGGTGCGAACAAATGCTGTTCTCCCATACCGGCGACGCGCAGCCGGTGCGTCACGTAGGCCTTCGCGTCTTCTTCGGACAATGACTTGATGTGGTAACGCAGCCTTACCCTCTGCAACAATTGCTCGAGGTCGGGCGACTCCAGCATTTCGTTCAGTTGCGGCTGCCCGACCAGGATCACATGCAGCACCTTCTCCTTCTGCGTCTCGAGCCCGGAAAGCATCCGAATTTCTTCCAATACTTTTGGGTTTAAATTGTGGGCGTCATCGACGATCAGAACGAGTTGCTTTTCCTTGTGGAACTGGTCGATCAGGAAGGTGTTGAGCATGTCGATCAGCTCGACCTTCTTGGCGTTAAACGGATTCAGTCCGAATTCCACCAGTACCGCCTGCAGAAACTCGACTTCGTCGAGCTGCGTCTGGAATATCTTGGCTACCAGGACGTTTTCTTCCAGCTCGGAAAGGAGCTTTTGAATGAGCGTCGTTTTGCCCGATCCGATTTCGCCGGTAATCACGACGAAACCATCGCGGTTCCAGACCGTGTAGTCCATGTACGACTTGGCGCGGGAATGACCCTCGCTCATGTACATGAACTCGGTGTCCGGGGTGAGGCGGAAAGGAAATTCGCGAAGCTTGAAAAATTCGAGATACATGGCGTTAAGGTTGTGCAGTAGGTAGACGAAGTGGTTCAGTACTGTAGAGAATCGTGAACAGATACCGATTATCGATGTATTCCGCGGTCGGGTCGGTGCTGCTGCGCTGATGGCGCCGCGCTTCCAACCCCAACGTCGTGTTGCGCGATATGCGGTATCCATAGCGCGCGCCGAACTCCGTATCCTCGTCGTCACGCCGTATGCTCTGAAACCGCGTCTTCAGATAATCGCCGAATACGCCGATAGTGCTCGTCGCCGAATATAGATAATTGAACTCGAAGCGCGCGCCCGCCTCTTTGCGATCCTGCGGGGTTGTCTGGAAATCCAAGTCCGCTCCGTGAATGCGAAAGCGGTATTCCGTTCGGCTCCCGCGCAATGTGTAGAACATGTCGGCGGCGCGGTTATAGTAGAAATCCGCGGAGACGGCGTCCGTTCCGATCGAGCCCGCGGCGATCGGGGTCAGCGGATCGGTGGGCGCGCTCACTTCGCCGAGTAGTTGGAAGCTCGTGTCCTGATAACCCACCGAGGCAGAGAGCCCGAATACCGAAGTCGAACTTATATTGTGACTCCAGGACAGGCGCGCGAGCGAGCCGCGCACGTCGGTTCCCCGATCGCGGTCAATGGAAGTGGCGCCTCCCAACAGCACCAACTGCGATTGGGCAAAGTGATTGTTGACCTGGAGATAAGCGTCGTTGCGTACGTAATTGTCGTTTAACGCCCTGTTGTCGAACTCTACTCGCTGGCGTTCGGCGTTCATCGACCACGTCGTCTGCGGAGTCGACTGATACAACCAGCGCACCACGCCGCTATACGCCTGGTTATCGACGTCGCTCTCGCCCACGTAAAGGTTCGTGTAGCGCGCGCCCACCGACAGGGTGTGCAGCCGGCTCACGTGAAAATACGCGTCGGGCCCGGTACGAAAGACGTTCGCGGCCGCGCGATTGGCGGGCGCATCCGGTCCCGTCGGATTGAGCCGTACCTGCCGCGCAGAGTCCTCGACGGTCCACGTCAACAGACCGGGCCACAGCGTCCATATGGCGGAGCCGTCCACGGCGTAGAGCGTTTCATCGTTCGCGCGGTCATGCACATAGTCGCGGTATTGCACCTCCGTGGTAAGGCGGGCGACGAGCGTGTCGGTATTGTCCGCATAACCGATGCGCGCCAACACGGCGTTATACCACTCGTCCTGTTCTCGGCCGCGCGGCGCCGCATTGATGTTCGTCGTGTATTCGGCGGTATAGCCCAAGCCGTAATTGAATTCCGCGGCCGAACCGGAATAGACAATCGCCGCCGTACCGACGGAGGCGAGCGTGGCCTGCAGCAGCCGCAGGGGCAGTAGTGGCGCGACGTTGTTCATGGGCGCGATCTAACGGCGTCGGCCGAATTTCGGAACCTGCGGCTCGTTGTTAAAAACGATGCCGAGCAGCTTCTTTCGATCCAGCCCCTTCACGCAGTCGTCGATTTGCGCCTGCGTCACGGTCCCATAGGGGACGACAAGAATCACGTAATCGCAAAGGTCGGCGAGAATCTGGGTGTCGGCCGATTCCGTCATCGGCGGAGAATCGAGAATAATGAACCGCTCCGGATAGCGCGCGCGCACGCTGTCGAGCAGTCCCTTCATGCGAACCGAGGTGAAATACTCCGCCGGTATTTCCCGCCGGCCGCCGGCCGGAATCACGCGGAGGCGTTCGATGCCGACGGGGTGAATTATGTCGCCCACGTCCATCGTCGGATTTTCCAGGTAGTCCGTGAGACCCGATACCGCGTGTTCCTTGAAAAGCAAATGCAATCGCGGATTGCGCAAGTTACAGTCAAAAAGCAGCGCGGTCTTGCCTTCGTCGAAAGCGAACGCGGAACTCAAATTCAGCGCGACGAAGGTGGTCCCGCTGTCACCGGTGACCGACGTGACCATGAGCACGCAGTTGCGGCCTTGGGTGGCTTGCAGAATCTTGGTCCGCACCTCGCGAAAGGCCTTGACCGTTGGGTTCTCACCCATCTCCGGAAAGATAATTCGGCGCTCGGCGAGCTCGTTCGTCTTTTTCGGGGTGGATTCCCGCATAAGCGCTATCGCCGCACTCGATCGGGCTCTCGCTTGCAGCTCGAGCGCGGTGGAAGCTCCGGCAGCGGGCATGAGGGCGCGCTCCTCGGACACCGGCGACTGCTTCGATGCGGAAGCAGGGACAAGCGCCAAGTGGCGCTCCGTTGCGGCGCGCTTTAGCGCCTTTTCGATTTTGCTCATGTCACCACCCCTTTAATAACCGCAGCACGCCTACCAGGCTGACAACCAGAACGGTGACGCCCGCGAGCACCGAAAGCCATTGCACTTCGCGACGTACGGTCGCGGTCTCGGCCGGCGACCAGAGATGCGGCACGGAAGCAAGCACCGGTAATTTATGGCGATCCGCGATGATTGACGGCACCCGGATGCGGCCGTCGATGTTCAGTTTCCCGTAGAGCATCCCGATCGGAAGGATAATGCCAAGCAGGCATCCGGCCAGAACAAAATGCCAGAAACGCGGACCGGTCGGTTGCAACGGACGCGTCGCCGGTTCTTGGATCTTGAACGTCAGCCCTTGGTTTTCTTTGTCGAGATTCATGGACACGCGTGCGTTTTCACGACGCCGCAGCAGATCCTGATAAATTTCTCGATTCACCTGATAGTCGCGCGTGAGCTCGGCGAGCTTCGCTGCCCCTCCCTGCATACGCTTGCCGCGCTCCAGTTCCGACTGCAGCTGCTGACGCGCCTGCGTGATACGCGCGCTCAATGTGTCGATCTGGACCTTGGTCGCCGACAGCTCGCGCCGCAATTGCTGGTACATGGGATTGTTGATGACGGTGTCGTCGATAACCGTGCGCCCGCTTGCCCGCGCCTGTTCGCGCTGCTGCTGGTCGACCTGAATGGCCTGTTTGAGATCCTCGATCTGATGCCGCAGGCGCACGACGTCCGGATAAGTGTCGTGATAACTCAGCCGCAGCGTTTCGAGCTGCGACTGAAGCTCGGCAATGCGCGTCCGGTACTGGTTCTCGCGCGACACGGCGGATGCCGTCTCCGCTTCGCCGGATAACTGCTTCTCCAACGACATCTTCTTGATTTCGGTTTCCCGCAGATCCCGAGTGGCCTCCTCGATACGAGTCTGGAGGTTGTTCAAGCGGGTGGCGATGTCTGCGTCGCTACCGGGCTGCGCGTCCAAATTTGCGGAACGAAACTCCTTAAGAGCCTCCTCGGCCTTGGTCAACTTTTCGTGATACTCCGTCACTTGCTTGTCGATAAATCCAAACGCCGCGAGACTTTCGGCGGACTTACCGGCAAGGCTTTCCGCGATGAAAAGCTCCGCGATGCGGGTGGTCGTTTTGAACGCCCGCTCCGGGTCAGTATCCTGGTACTCGACCTTTATCAGGTTACGGCCGACATTGGCGATGGTGGTTTTCGCGGAAATACGTTTAATAATCTCTTCTTGTTCCTGCGGCGACGGGTTGGACTCCAACCAACCGGCATCCGCCAGGATCTGATTCATGATTTTCCGACCATAAATAATATCGCGCGCAAGCCGCGCCCGGTCCGTAACCTCGGTCGTCACGGCCGTCCCCTGCATGAGCGGTTGAATGATATTGCGTTCGTCCACCACGATGGTGGTGTAGACCGTATAACCCTTCGGCCATAGGGTGCCGACGACTGTAAAGGTCGCGAGAATCACCGCGAAACTAATAACAATCGCCTTGCGATAGCGGAACGCTTCGTTAATAAGTATCTTTACCAGGTACTCAGTGAGTATCGGCATAAGTCCTCCTCGCTAGAACAAGCGCTCCGGCACCGTGATGACATCGCCGGGAATAAGCAGTACGTTCGTATCCAGTTTACCCTTGTTCAGGATGTCGCCCAGTTCGAGCCCCAACGTCTCGGTCTTGCCCTTCATCTTGCGATACAGCTTCGCCCGGTTGGGCGCCGCGAAGTCGTTAACTCCGCCCGCCTCGAGCACCGCGTCCAGCACCGTCATGCCTTGCCGATAGGGCATCGAACGGGGGTTACGAACGGCGCCGGTGACTCGCACCCGCGTGAGGAACTCATGCGAGCGCAGGTCCACGAGAATCACCGCGACACTCGGATCGCGAATGTAGGCGGAAAGCTTCTGCCGGATGGTTTCCGCGACCTGGGCGGGGGCGCGACCGCCGGCCAGGACGTCGCCAATCAACGGCACCGAAATCATCCCATCCGGACGGACGGGCACCGTCACGGAAAGCTCCGGGTTGCGCCACACGCTCACCTGGATTCTGTCGTCGACGCCGATTTTGTACTCCCCTTCCGGCGTAGAGCTTCTACCCTCGGCGACTTGCTGGAATTCCTGCGCGCGATTGGACGCGCAAGCGGTTAGTGCAGCGACGAAAAGGAGCAATACAAAACTACGCATTTTCTTGACCTCTTTACCTAGTGGATGCCTGCTTGTCACCGACCGACTCACCGACGACGCGAACAGCCCGCGGCGGCGGCTAACCGGCCTTGCCGAATCGCTTCAACACTTTATTGGTCGGCCGCAAGATTGCTTCTCTTTGCCCTAACTGCTAAAACAACCAAGCGCGTATTCGTAAGGCCTGTTCATTACAACTACTGCTTACTATGAGTCATCACTTTTTCGAACATTACGCGCTGCTCGGCTTACAACCCGGCGCAGGATGGCGCGAGCTCAAGGCCGCGTACCGCGCGCAAATCCGAAAATGGCATCCCGATCGATTTCCTTTGGATGCCGATGCCAGAAAGCGCGCCGAAGAACATTCCAAAGCGATAAATCAAGCGTACCAGGAGCTGACGGAATTCTACCGACAGCACTCCGCTCTGCCTCTCGGCATTCAAGACAGCGGTACCGCCAAATCGGCCGCCGACACCGAGCCCTTTACGCCTCGCGATGGTCCCGCGCCGGTCGATGCATCGCCTTTGCGCAACTGGCACAGACCTTCGTGGCTTCGCGCTCGGTATGCGGCGGTGTTCGTCGCGGTAATCCCGTGCGCGTGGCTTCTTGTCACACTCGTCACTCCGACCGAGGAGCCGAGCGGCTTTCCTTCCATCGCGCCCGCGTCTACGCGTACCACCGCACGAGAAAGTCTGCCGCCCTCGAACAGCGAAGAACATTTCTTCACATACGGATCCACGATGGGAGAGGTTTACGCGGCTCAAGGTGTTCCAAACTCCGCCAACCAGGACGTCTGGCACTACGGTACCTCCAAGGTCCATTTCCAAAACGGGGTTGTGATCCGCTGGGAAGAGAGCCGCGATCATCCGCTCAAGGCCCGTATTGACAGCAATCCAACCTCCTCCAAAACCTCCACCGTGTTCTCGAAGGGCTCAACGAAGGCCGAAGTCCGCAGCATCCAGGGCAACCCCATTCGGGAGAGCGACAAGATGTGGGACTACAGCGTGTCGCGCGTCTTCTTCGAAGATGACCGCGTTGTCGATTGGTACGAGTCGCCGCTTGATCCCCTCAAAGTGAAACGCTAAGTCCACTACCGCGCTCCCCTCGTAAACAAAATCACTTGCACGGTTTGGAAAAGAATAATCAAGTCCAGAAAAAGACTGTGATTCTTCGCGTAGTACAGGTCGTACTGAAGCTTCTTGACCGCGTCTTCCACTGAAGCGCCGTACGGATACCGTATCTGCGCCCACCCGGTGATGCCCGGCTTCACGGTGTGGCGGCTGACGTAGTACGGGATCTGCTTGGCCAAGTCTTTTACGAAATACGGACGCTCGGGACGCGGGCCGACAAAACTCATGTCGCCCTTCAGCACATTGAAAATCTGCGGCAGCTCGTCGATCCGAAGTTTTCTTATTACATGCCCGATCTGCGTTATGCGATCGTCATCTTTTGTTGCCCATTGCGGGGTTCCGCTCTTCTCCGCGTCCTGGCGCATACTGCGAAACTTGAGGATCTTAAAGGTGCGGCCGAACTCTCCCACCCGCTCCTGGCGGTACAGAATCGGCAGTCCGGTCTCGAGATAGATCAAGAAGGCTGTAACGACCATGATCGGAAGCGTAGCGGCCAACAGCAACAGGCTTACCACCACGTCGAAGATGCGCTTCACCACATACTTATATGACCCGTGTTCAAAACCATCCGAGAACACGATCCAGCTCGGGTTGAGGCAATCGAGTTGCACGTGCCCCGTCTCACGCTCGAAAAACGTGGACAGGTCGGTAACCACGACGCCCTCCACCTTGCATTGCAACAACTCGGACATCGGGATGCCGCCGTTACGCCGGTCGCGAACGCCGACCACGACTTCATCCACGGCGTACTTGTAAACGACGGATAACAGGGAATCGGTCTCGCGGAGAACTACGCCCGTTTCGACGTGATGCTCTTTGCCGTTCAGGGGGAGATATCCGACGAGATTAAATTTGTGACCACTCGGATTGTCGCGCAGCAGCTTGCCGACGCCCGCGGCGCGCGTGCCGGTTCCGAGAACGAGCACGCGACGCCGTAGTGCCTGTTGGTCCACCACGCGGAAAAAGACCACCCGGACGAGTGCGGTGGCGGTGAAGCCAAACAGGAAGGCGATACCGAACACGCCGCGACCCAGGAACAGTCCCGGATGCACGTAGAAGATCAGCGTCATGGCCACCCATCCGAGCAGGAAGCTCGCGATGAATTTGGCGTAGTACGACCAATTTCCTTGCGGCGTTTCGCGGTTATAAAGACCCAAAGACGTCATGCACAGAAGCATGACGACGGCGAATACACCGGCCCGCGGCCATATCGGAAGAATCTGCTTCATTTCGCCGGGCTCGAAACGAAAAATTGCGCCGGCGTAGATCACCGCAAAAAAGATGGCGCCCTCGAGCAGCGCGAGCAGAATCAGCTGCACCGGCACATAGTGCCGGAAGATCCGGACCATCGAGAGTCGAAAGGGCGTTGTACCGCGCAGGCGACGGCCTGCGAGCCCTCCTGACCCACTTACCCAGTACAGATCACTCCCCCCGGAGTCGGACATTACGCCCCCACTTCTTAGTGTTACGGCTTATTTTTCGCTCGCCACAACAACACCCGCGGCCATCTGTGCGCAAATACAACGAGGCGCACACTAACAGTCGCAAACGAATGCTGTAACGGCACTTTAGTGCCTCGTTTTTACACGGGCGTGACACACGACGCATCAACGCCGCTAGACGCCTGCTACTCTACCCTCGCCCTGCGAGGGATACCTTGGGGTGCAAAAAGAAAGGAGGCGGGAATGAATTGAAGTTATTTTGTTTCGCGCCGTTCTGCTGCCACGACGCCCCTACCCCGAGCGGGCCTCAACGAGTCCCTGACGAGCTCCGCGCCCTTTGCCATCCTGGCACAGTTACTCCAACAGAAACTCCACTGAACCGATCCATCAACGGCGGCAATCATACCTGGATTCGGTTCGGTGTGCACCCTTCCTGGCGCATTTTATCAAGAAGGCGTGGCGGGTTATCGGCCGAACGACGAACGGGCGATCTCTTCCATCACGCGTGGTGAGGCGGTTTTAGCGCCGGGTGTTCGAGCACTTCATGAAGTAAACGTAAACTGCGCTCGCGGCCGACAAGATGCAAGCTCACGTCGATCGGCGGAGACACAGCGCGGCCGGCGATCGCGATACGAACCGCCTGCGCCAACTTACCGAATTCCAATCCGCCTGACTTAGCCGTCTCCTCAAGCAGCGCGTGCAGCGTCGCGGGATCCCAGGCGGAACACTGCATGAGGCGCTCGCCGAACGCCTGGAGCGCCGGCGCGATTTCCTTCTTTAGATATTTCGCCACGGCTTTTTCGTCATAGCCTTGGGGGTCGCGGTAGAAAAACACGCTGTTCTGCGCCATTTCCGCCAGCGTCTTCGCCCGCTCGCGTTGTACCTTTACGACTTCCAGAAGATCCGGACCCTTGGACGGATCGACGCCCAACCGGCCGAGGTGATAACTCAGATGATGCGCGATGTGCGCCGGATCGCTTGTCTTGAGATAGTGCTGATTGAGCCAGAGCAGTTTGTCCGGATTGATCGCGGCCGCAGAGCTGTGCACGTCCTTTACATCAAACAGCTCTATCATTTCGTCGAGCGAAAAGATTTCCTGATCGCCGTGCGACCAACCGAGCCTGACCAGGTAATTGAGTAACGCTTCCGGCAAGTAGCCCTCGTCGCGATACTGCATGACGCTGACGGCGCCATGCCGCTTCGATAGGCGCGAACCGTCGGGGCCCAGGATCATGGGTACGTGAGCGTAGACGGGCGGTTCAACGCCAAGCGCCTGCAGCATGTTCAACTGCCGCGGCGTGTTGTTCAGGTGGTCGTCGCCGCGGATAACATGACTGATCTTCATGTCCATGTCGTCGACGACCACCGTGAAGTTATACGTCGGGGTTCCGTCGGCGCGCGC
>Ga0070741_10002948_pt1 | contig 43784 bp, 38 predicted proteins | sample Coa_R1_4_FD_66440 | JGI IMG/M metagenome (GOLD analysis project Ga0070741, IMG submission 66440) | Surface soil microbial communities from Centralia Pennsylvania, which are recovering from an underground coalmine fire - Coalmine... | ecosystem: Environmental > Terrestrial > Soil > Unclassified ... | reverse complement strand
CGCCGTGTTGACCGCAAGCCCGGGGCTGGTTCCGGTGAATCCGTCGAGCGCGCGATGGGTTCGATACTCGGGCACGAAGGCGTCCTCGATGACGACTTCCTTGCTGCCGGTGCCGCGAAGCCCCCATGTGTGCCAGTTGTCGTTGATGACGGCGTCGGAGCGCGGAACCAGAAACGTGCGATAGTCGGGCGCCGCCGCGCCGTTGCCCGCCGGAACGATCCCCCCAAGAAACAGCCAGTCGGCATGATCGACGCCCGACGAAAATCCCCATCGCCCGCGGAAGCGGAACCCTCCGTCCACCCGCTCGACCTGCCCGCGCGGCATGTAGCTGGATGCGATCAGCACACCGCCGTCCTTCCCCCAGACCTCCTCCTGAGCGCGCGGGTCGAACAGCCCCAACTGCCAGTTATGCACCCCCACGACTCCATAGACCCATCCGCTCGACATGCATCCCTCGGCCAGGGTCATCTGGATGTCGAAGAAGACGCCCGGGTCGAGTTCGTAGCCGCCGTAGCGGCGTGGCTGGATGGCGCGGAAGAAGCCGGCTTGCTTGAAGTCGGCGATGGTTTCGGGAGGGATTGAACGTCGCTGTTCGGCCATCGGCGCGCGCTCGGCCAGTATCGCGACCATTTCGCGCGCGCGGGCAAGAAGCGACTCGGCGAGTTCGCTCTCCCGGCTTTGACCGGCGCCCGCCGGGCGCAAGGAAGAATCTCCCACGCTTCGCTCCTGAGCGGTCAGCAGTCGAAACCCGCGCGATCATCGCATCGCGCCCCGCGCCCACTCATCGTCCGAAAAGACTATTTTCCCCGGCGATTCACCGCATCGGCGCGATCATCGGCCGGACCCCAGTTCATCCGAGCCACATGACGCTGCTCAGCAGCACTCGAACCAGCGTGGTCTGGCGGGAAACGCCGATCTTGGAGAAGATCGATCGCAGATGCGCGCGGGCGGTGTTCTTTCGAATCGACAGCCGCTCCGCCGCTTCATCGAGTGTAAGCCCATCGGCCAGTGCGAGCGCGAGAGAGGCTTCGGCGGGGGTGAGATCGAACAGGCGCCGCACGGTCTCGCGCGATGCTTCCGCGCGCCGCTCGGGGTCGCGGATCAGGAGGGCGACCGACGGTCTTCGATTGCCCTCCGACCATTGGTCGTGCGGGATCGGCCGCACGACCACGCCGATCCTGCTCCTGCCGTTTCGCCGCGAGATCGAGATTGCCTCGGCGACTCCGGGATTTGCGCCGTCTCCCGGCCCGCTCATCGCCTGCCTGATAAGGCGCTGGAGCTCGCGATTTTCAAACGGGTTCTGCGCGCGCAAGGCGCCGCCCGCGACAATCAGTCCGTCCCCCTCGCGCAGCATCGCATCCGCCACCGCGTTGCTCTTCATCAGCATCCCGCCCTGGTCGAGGATCACCGTTCCCACCCGCATCCGATCCACCGTCCCGGCGTAGAGGCGGCGTTCGGAATCGATAAGGTTTATCTGCGAATGAAGGATGACGGCGCGCTTGAGATGCGGCAGGACCGCCTCGCACAGCGCCTTGTCCGCGGGGGAAAAGGGCCGTTCGCGATGGGGTCTGGAGGCGCGAAACCGGCAATGGATTCCGTCGTCGGTGACGATGTCCGCGCCGATTGCGTAGAGGATGTCGAGCGGCTTGAGGAATTGCTTGTAGAATTCGCTGTCGCGCCACCTGCCCTCGCCCGCAAGCTCGTCGGCCACGAACACCCGATCGGGCGGCAGATCGATGAACGGATCGAGCGCGTAGTAGTACTTGTTATACTCGGCTTCGCGGGTGATCGGGCCTCCGCCCGCCGCATTCACCATCAATGCCTCGCGCTCGGGCGACGGCGGCCGCAGCATCAGCGTCACATAGTTGGCGCGCAGGTACACCCGCAGAAGGTCGAGCGCCCCCTTCCACGGCACCGGTTCCAGCGCGCCCTGGTAGATGGCGGCGAGCAGTTCGCTGAACTGGGCAAGCGAAAGGCCGACGGAATCGAACGGATGGGCCGCAAGGCGTTCGCGCCGGGATGCGTTGCGCACACCTCTCATCTACGCGAAGTGCACGCGAACTGAAAGAAAGTCAAATCACCCGGGAAAAGCCCCGCGGGCGGCGGTCGCATCACCCCTCGAACACGTGATTGAGGGGCGGCGGTTCGGACAATCCAAGGTTGATCTCCACCACCTGGCGCTTGCTCATCTCCTCGGGCACGTCCGCCGCGTTCATGTAGAACTGCCGGTACCATCGCCGAAGCTGGTAGATCGGCCCGTCGCCCTCGCACAGCAGCGGATTGTCGATGCGCACCTTGTTGTCCCAGATTGCGACGTCCTGGTAGAAGCCCTGCTGAATCGCCTGGATGTAGAGGTCGCAGAACTGCCGCGACATCTCCTCCGTCATCCCCTCCATCTTCCGCACCAGCATCCCGAATCTGAGATCGAAGCTGCTGAGAGTGATCGGGACGTGGCAGTTGAGCAGAATCGAATCGATCGTCATGCCCGCCGTCTCCGAGCGCATCCTGGTTATCTGGTATGCCGGACCGAAGTAGGTCGCGCAGGTGGTGAGCCGCCCCGGGTAATTCTGCTGGCCCGACCCAATCATGATCTGGGTCGCCTTGTGCCCCTGGAAGATGTTGGCGAAGTAGTCAACCGGAGCGCCGTGCACCACGGGGAAATGAGCCATGTCGGCGACGTTGTCGATTAGTTCGCGGCAGTTCGTGTTGATCGTCCACTTGACGATCACCCAGTCGGTCCATTCCTCGGAGTAGCAGGCGTCGATGCGCGGGATCGCCAGCTCCGGCGACGGAGGATTTCCCTCCGGATCGTTCCATACGAACAGGAGCTTGTTCTGCTCGCACGCGGTCCACGACTTGATTCGCGCCTTGGGCGGAATACGGCGGCTGTATGGGATGTGATTGCATCTGCCGTCCGGACCCCATCGCCACGCATGGAACGGGCACTGGATGGAATCGCCCTGTACCTGTCCGCGGCTTAGGTCCGCGCCCATGTGCGGACAGTGGGCGTCCAGGATGTGGATCTCGCCATCGCCGCCCTGGTACACCACCAGCCGCGTCCCGAAGGCATTGACTGTATGCGGCTTTCCGTCCTTGTATTCCTCGGCCAGCCCCAGGCAGTGCCATCCCCGTGCATAGCGGTTCTCGATTGGAGCGGCCTCGATTGCGTGAGCTAGCGCCATAGCCGGATCTTCTCCTCCTCTCGCCGAGCGGAGAGGTTTGAGCCTGCGCTTTAGAACAGCGGCATCAATGAATCTATATTTCCGGGCGTGCAAACTCTCATCGTCTCTTTGGACGATGGCGCCGGGCGGGGCCGGCTCCCACGCGGTTGACGATCGCCGGGCCGCTGATGGATTGTGAGCGCGTAGATGACCCATTCCGCCGGGAGCCGCTGCACCTTGCCGGCGCAGGATGGATTCAAGGAGGTAGCCCCACGATGCCGCCGATTACCGGAGGATGCGCATGCGGAGCCGTTCGCTATGAATGCTCCGCCGACCCTGTAATGTGCGTGAATTGCTACTGCCGCGATTGCCAGCGATCCAGCGGCACCGCGATGGCGTCGGTGATGCTGGTGCCGAAGGCCGCGTTCAAGATGACCGGCCAGCTCAAGCATTACGAGGTCACGGGCGACAGCGGCAACAAGGTGAGCCGCGGCTTCTGCCCCAACTGCGGATCGCCAATCCTGTCGCTCGTGTCGGTGATGGACTCGATGGTGGTGTTGAAGGCGGCGAGTCTCGACGACCCGTCGATCTTCAAGCCGATGATGCAGGTGTACATGAAGAGTGCGCCGCCGTGGGCGCCGGTGCGCGATGACCTGCCGAAATTCGAAAAACAACCCGGCTAGCATTCCGCGTCCGATTCAACCGCAAACCACGGCCGGTGGTCGGAGGATATCCATATGGCAATCGATTACGGGGACTATGAATTCATCAAGGTCGAGGTCGCCGACCGTGTCGCGACCGTCACGCTCAATCGGCCCGATCGGCTCAACGCCGTCCATAACGCGCTGCATCACGAGCTCGAACAGGTATGGGTCGATCTGCGCGCCGACCAGGACGTCAACGCGATCGTGCTCACCGGCTCGGGCCGCGCCTTCTGCGCGGGCGGCGACGTGAAGGGGATGGCGGAAGGAAGCCTCTCGGGCGGCCCCGCCAGGGGCAAGGGCCGCGGCCACGGTCCGATCGCCGCATCCAACGGCCGCCGCCTTGTCGAAAACATGCTCGATGTCGAACAGCCGATCATTGGAGCGATCAATGGCGATGCGATCGGGCTGGGCGCGACGCTCGCGCTCCTCTGCGACATCACGGTCGTTTCCGAAAAGGCGCGCTTCGCGGATACCCACGTCAAGGTCGGAATCGTTGCGGGCGACGGCGGCGCCGTCATATGGCCGCTTCTCATCGGGCCCCATCGCGCCAAGGAATTCCTCATGCGCGGCAATTTCATTACCGGCGCCGAGGCCGGGCGAATCGGGATGGTCAACTATGCCGTCGCGCCCGAAGAGGTGATGCCCAAGGCGCGCGAACTCGCGCAGGAACTTGCCGACGGCCCCACATGGGCGATTCGATGGAGCAAGCTCGCGGTTAACAAGTGGCTCAAGCAGCAGGCCAATCTGATCCTCGATGCCTCGCTGGCCTACGAGATGATGACCTTCAACACGAAGGACCACGAGGAAGCCGTCAAGGCCTTCATCGAGAAGCGAAAGCCCAACTTCGTCCGCCTCGGGTGAAAGGCGGTATCCGGTCCCGGCGCGCCCGAAGGGATCGCCAGACACTAAAAAAACCTCTCCCTGTATCGGGAGAGGTCGCGCCGAAGGCGCGGGTGAGGGACCGCAGAAGAAAGATTCCGGATTGGGATCGCCGCTTTGGGTGGCGGCGCACCATCGCGCCCTGCGCACAGCCGAGGCCGATGCGGAGCGCATGCCGCTGCCGCGGATGTCAACGGGCTGGATCACGCGGTCGCGCCGCAGCATGCGCGGCGCGTTCCAAACAATCACCAGACATCTATACGTCGGTCCCTCACACGGTGCTTCGCGCCGGCCTCTCCCGATAGGGAGAGGCATCAGAGTATCGGCGGAGGTCGCGCCCCCAGGCGCGGGTTTGGGAACGCAGATAAAAAATCGGGTCTGGCTCGCCGCTTGCGTTTCCTGGCCCTCCATCGCGTCCTGCGCGCTGCCGATACTCGATGCGGAGCGGAGGCGATTCGGTGGGGAATGCCGAGGCCCTCACGATGCGCCGTATCCGGGCGGGGGCACGAATCCGCCCGCGATTTCCGAAAGCAGGCGCGCGAACTCGATCGAGGTGCCGTCTTCCCACATCGGTGCGATGATCTGGATTCCGACCGGAAGTCCCGCCCGGGTGAAACCGACGGGAGCGACGGTGGCGGGCAATCCGGCCAACCCGGCGAAGCTCATCCAGAACGACATTGCAGGCAGGTAGGGACGTTTGCCCGTGGAGGTCGCGATGACGCGATCCTCCGGCGGCTCGCTGTGATCGTGGGGAAAGGCCGCGGTGATTGCGGTGGGGAGCACGAAGACATCGTGCGTATCAAAATACTTCTGCCACAGCGCCCTGTAACCGAGGCGCCGTGCGCTCTCGTGGAGCCATCGCGAATGCGGCGCGGAGGCGGCGGTTTCCTCGATCGCGGCGACGCCGTTCGGATTGTCGCGAGCACGAGCTTTCATTTGCGCCCGCGCCTCTTGTGGGAGATCGGCCGTCACGAGCGCGAGCACGAGGTAGTAGAAGGTGTCCAGATGAGCGGCGGAGTCGGCGCCCGGCGGCCATCCGCGTTCCATCCGGGCGCCGGTTTTTCCAATCGCCCCAAGAGCCTTTTCGTAAACCGCGGCAACGTCTGGATCGACCGGATCCGCCGGGTCGTCGAGGACGTAGCCGATCCTGAAATCGCGGATTCTGTTGCGCCGCGGCGGGGGCATCTTCCAGCTCCAGGCGCGGGACTCGGTGCCGTTTGGACCTCCCACCACTTCGAGGCACAGCCGCAGGTCGGATGCGCTGCGCGCGAGCGGCCCGGCCACGGCGATATCCTCGGGATAGTTGGGTGAGCCGTTCCACGGTCCGGGCTGAAATCCCTCCATCGTCACCAGGTTGAGAGAGGGCTTGTGTCCATAGACGCCGCAGAAGTGGGCGGGGATGCGAATTGAACCGCCAAGATCGCTGCCTGCGGTCAGGTAGCTCAGGCCAGCCGCGACGGCGGCGGCGCCGCCGCCGGTTGATCCTCCGGGAGTCAACTTCAAATCCCACGGGTTGTTGGTGGTTCCGTAAACCGCGTTGTAGCTCTGCAGGTCGGAGAGCATCAGAGGGACGTTGGTCTTTCCGACCACGATCGCACCCGCGGACTCAAGACGCTCGATCGCCACCGCGGTTCGAGGGCTCAGGGCGTTCTTGAGCGCGGGCACTCCCCAGGTGCTGGGAGAGCCGCGGTAGGCGAATGCCTCCTTGATCGTGATCGGCACGCCGTGAAGGGGGCCCGGAGCGGCGCCGCGGGCAAGGGCTTCATCGGCCTGCCGGGCGCGCGCCGCAGCCGCCTCGCGATCCTGCCATACGATGGCGTTGAGCCCGGGATTGTACAGGTCGATTCGGCGGAACGTGAGTTCGAGCATCTCGCGCGCTGAGATCTTTCCCGTCTTGATTGCTTCGGCGGTCTGCGCCGCCGTCGCGAACGTCAGCGCCGCATCGATCGATCCCGAAGCCTGCTGGCGCTTGTCTTCGGCCATTTGGGCCGTGGCGGGCAAGGGATCGGAGGAAGCCCACAGCAGCGCGGCCGCCGATCCCATCCATTTCAAGGCATCGCGTCTGTTCACGCGCCGACAATAGCGTCACGGTTTTGGACGTGCCATCGCGCGGGAAGCTCCTGCCATCGCAGGACGCGGGGCCCCAGGAATTCGCCTGCCATCGCGCACAACGCGATCGCGCCCGCATACCAGACAGCAATGAAAATGAAGACGAAGGAATCGCTGCGGCAGTTGAACGCGTGATCTGCACGATCCTGTTCGCGACCGTGCCATCCGGTTCAGAAGCAAGGGCGCGCCGATGGCGACGAGACTCAGGGTGAAGGTGAGCTTGAGCATAATCCACATCACATGGGGCGGCGAAGCGGGGTTGTTTCAGAACCCCACCGTCGCGAGCATCGCGATGAATGCGGCCGCTCCGGCAACCAGCGCGCGGATCAACGCGTTGCGAAGAGAGCCGGGAGCTGGAGGCTCCGCATTGGCGCTCAGCACGTGACCAATGCGTAAAGGACCCCGGGCAGTTCGCTGAAGAATGCATGGCGGACCTCTGCGGCTGCATACCAGGCGGTGATTTCCGAGTGCCGGCCGGAAACAAAGGCGGCGGTGGCGGTTCTCGAGCTCATTGGCCAGGGGACCCCTTTTCGTGTGGTCTTTCGCGCGAATGTTTCGATCGCGGCTGGAAGAATCATTCGGCGAGTTCGTGGTTCATGGGTAAGTTCGCGGGAGCGGCGGGATTCGTTACATCCGAGTTCATTCCCCGCCAATTGGGGTGCGGGATGCTCTGCTTGCCATTCGATGGTTCGAAATCGCGCATCTGCTAAATTCGAACGCGGCGAGGAAACGACCGTGAAGATACTGGTGATGGGCGCGGGGGCGATCGGCGCCTACTTCGGCGCTAAGCTCAAGCTTGCGGGCGAGGATGTGTACTTTTGCGCACGCGGGCCGCATCTGCGCGCGCTTCGTGAGCGGGGGCTTACGATGCGCGGTTCGGCGGGGCAGATCGAGTTGCGCATCCCTTCATCCGACGATCCTTCCGAGTTCGCGCCCTACGACCTGGTGCTGTTCTGCGTCAAGTCCTACGACACCATCGCCGCCGCGCGGCAGCTCGTGGGATGTCTTGGTCGGGAGGGCATCGTGATGACGCTGCAGAACGGGGTGGAGAACGAGGATGCCCTGTGCACGGTGTTTCCGCGATCGGCGGTGATGGGCGGAAATGCGCGGGTGGGCGCGGAGATCGTCGCGCCCGGAACCCTCGTCCACAGCGCCTACGGCTACATCGAGTTCGGCGAGCTGGATGGAGCGGAAACCCCGCGCGCGCTCGCTCTCGCCGAGATGTTCCGCCGCGCGGGAATTCTCGGTCAGATGACCCGCGACCTCAGGACCATCCGATGGATCAAGCTGATGGGCAACAACGGGACGAACTGTGTATGCGCGCTCGGGCGATGCTCGCTCAAGGAGGCGCTCGCCGACCCCGACGGCTACTGGCTTGCGCGCGAGTTGATGCTGGAAACGGTCGCGGTGGGCAGGGCCGAGGGGGCCAAGATGACGGTCGAGGACGCAGACAAGGCGATGGCGCGGCTGGTGCAAATCTCGGCCGCGGACGAAATTCGCCCCTCCACGCTCCAGGATGTCGAGCGGGGAAAGCCGCTCGAATACGATGCGATCACTGGCGCGATCATCCGCACCGCGGACCGGCATCGGATCTCCGTGCCGCTTACGCGCGCGATGCACGCGCTGCTCAGGCTTCAGGATCGCAATCGATCCTGACTTCGCATCGCGATTATCGTGACTTCGCCGAGCCGGTCAGCTGCGCGAGCAGGTCGGCGGAAGGAACGAAGAAATGCCCTCCCGAGACCGCGCGCGTGTATTCAAGCAGGCGGTCGCTCGGCCCGTCTCCGGCCGTCCCCGCCAACCGGGCGAGCATCTTGCGCGGAATCGCGAGATCGCGCGTGTAGGCGATGAACATCAAGCCCGCCTCGTTCACGGTGCCGTAGGGGAAGCTGTAGCGGACGATCTGCAGCTCCTCGGCGTTCTCTTCGACGACGACGCGGCTGATGTGCGCGGTGGGCGGCTTACGATCGTCGGGCATCTCGATGCTTTCGGGCCTGGAGCGGCCGATCATGTTTTCCTGCTCCGCCTGGGGGAGAGCGGCGAATTTTCGCAGGTCGTGAACGTAACGCTGATTGAAGACGTAGGCGCCGCCCGAGAAATCGGGATCCTCGGCGCCGATTAGCGCCGCCTGCGTCCGCTCCTCGCCCTTCGACATCGATCTGAGGCTTCGCCATGGGCATCTTCTCCGTTCGCTCCAGCCGATTCTCCGGCTCGCGCGCGAGCCGCCGCCCGCCTCCGAGGGCGACAGGAGCGGTCCCCTTTTCTCACTCGTGGCGCGGGCAACACCGAGTCAGGCAGTCAGAATCGCGACCGCGATTTGAGCCAAGCGGATGGCCGTGGTCAACCACCGCAATGGATATTGGATCGATGACGGACAGCCGGTCCCTTGCCGATCATTGTGGCGCTGCTCGACCTTTGCTTTGCGGTCTGAGAAATATAGCTGGTCCGAGTCATCCTCCGTTGAAAGGCGAGGAACTATACGATGAAAGCAGCGGTCTATTATGAAAACGGCGGGCCCGAGGTTTTTCGCTACGAAGACGTCCCGGACCCGCAGTGCCATCCCAAGGGCGTCATCATCCGCGTCGCTGCCGTGAGTATCGAGGGCGGCGACACGCTGAATCGATGGCGTGGTCCGCTGGTCACGAAGCCGCATATCGTCGGATATCAGGCGGGCGGCGAAATCGTCGAGGTCGGTTCGGAAGTCAGCCATCTGCGCGTGGGGCAAAAGGTGGTCACGGTGTTCAACCACGGCTCGCATGCGGAATTGCGGCCCGTGCCGGCGCGCAACGCATGGCCCGTTCCGGAGGGCTTCGATATCAAGCTGGCATCGGCGGTCCCGGTGCCGTTCGGAACCGCCGACGATTGCCTGTTCGAATTCGGACATCTGAAGGCCGGCGAGACCGTTTTGGTGCAGGCGGGTGCGAGCGGAGTCGGCGTCGCCGCCATCCAGCTCGCCAAGCGCGCGGGCGCCAGGGTGCTCGCGACGGCATCGAGCGACGAACGCCTCGAGCGGCTAAAACCGCTCGGGATGGATCAAGGAATCAACTATCGGCGCGACGACGTGGTGAAGGCCGTGATGAAACTGACCGACCGCAAGGGGGTGGACCTGGTGGTCGATCCCGTGGGCGGATCCACGCTGCAGAGCAGCATCCTCTCCCTCGCCTATCGCGGGCGGATTTCGATGGTCGGAGCGGCGGGACGAGAGCCGATGACCGTGGATGTGTCGGCGCTGATGGCGGGGAACCGGTCGCTGACCGGGGTGTTTCTCGGCGCGGAGATTGCCACCGATCGCGCGCACAACATGATTCAGCGGCTGGTCGATGAGGCGGCGCGCGGAGAACTCAAGGTCGTCATCGACAAAACCTTCCCGCTCTCGGAGGCCGCGGCGGCGCACGCCTATATCGAAAGCAGGCAGGCGGTCGGCCGCGTGCTGCTTATCCCATAGCGCGATAGGCGTTGAGCGACGGCGGGCCGGGGGCCACTTCGATTCGGGGCGGCCGCTCGAGCGTCATCACGATCGACGCGAAGGTCATCGCGCTCGTCGGATCGGAGGGGTCGGGGAGGACGGAAACGGGATGGTCGCCGGTTCGATCGCCAAGCGCGGTTTTGGCCTGATCGACGGTGCGAAGCCCTTGGCGGGTAAAGCGGCAGAGAGCGGCGTAGCGCCCGCGCGAATTGTTCTCGGCGGGATTTGAATGCTGACGGGCCCCTGCGGCAAGCGGATGATTGGTATGAACGAAGGCGTTCGAGGAGTCATCCCAGGGTATTTCGTCAACTGACTTAGCCGAGGCTTCGAGGCTCGCGAAGCCCGCCGGGTCGCCGATCATATAGTGCTGCCCGGATGCGTGGCGGGGCTGTCGCATCCATTCGAGGGCGTGAGCGAGGTCGGCGCGCTCCAGTATTGCGCGCATCACGCAGGCAACCGGCAGTCCGTCGGGCGAAGCAGGCAATTGCCACAGAGTGTTGACGGCGACGGCAACCCCCATCTCATTGGCGCCGCATAGTCCGATCATCCCGCAGATGGTGAGGATGACGGCGGCGGGGGCGCCATCACGGGCAATCCTGATGATCGCCTGGCCGCCGTCATAGTAGGCGCGAAGGTCCATGTTCTGGGCCAGCACGGCGGGCCGCGCGCCGTCGGCGCGCATCGCAATCACGCTGCATCGATCGGGCGGGGCCGCGGGTTTCAGATAGCGGCGCACTCCGAACCACCATTCCTCGTCCATGAACTGAAACGCGAGCGTTTCGGGCAGCGGGCGTCCGCTGCCTTCGGCGATCCCTTCAGTCTCTTCCAGCAGCTCCGGAGTCCATCGCCGCATCGCGTCAACGAACCGTGTCTCGGCGAGGAAGGTTTCGATGAAGGAATCGGGGTGAATCCGAAACCGGGCATGGAGACTCGCCCGCCATCGCTCGCGCGTCTGCGCGATTTGCATGCGCAGGGCGCCGCCGTGCTCGCGGCCGATTGCTCTCGGGGAGCCCTTGAGATCCAGAACCGGCGGCAACGGATTTGCCATCGCGGATCCTCCTTCTCTTCTGGATAGCGATTCGGCGGCGAAAAGGAAGAGGCGCGCGAGTCGATTTTCCCATCGCCAAAGCCTCGAAAGCGATAGTGTGAATTCAACGGCGCCTTTCGATGCGAGGTTTGGAAGTTGCGAGCGAGAACGGCGGGATTGCGGTTTGCGGGCATAGTGCTTGTGGCGGCGATATGGGCGTGCGGATGCACCTTCTTCGCCGGGCAGCTTCATTCGATCCGCGCGACACAAAGGCTTCGCAAGCCGATCGCGTTTGCGGACGCGCAGGGACCGATCTCCAACGCCGAGGGCAAAGCGATCATCGCGGATCTCGAGCAGGCGGTCGGCCCGACGGATGTTCTCAAGCGCCACCTGGTTTTCGAGCAGGCTATAAACGGAGGTCCTCTTCTGGTTGGCAACAAGGTCATCCTGCTGGAAAACGGCACGGGCACGTACCGCGCGATGTTCCAGGCGATCGAGGGGGCCGACGACACCATCAATCTTGAAACCTATGAATTCGCGGATGATCCGATCGGCGGGGAAGTGGCGGAGGCGCTGATCGCGAGGAGGCGGGCCGGGGTTCGCGTCAACGTCATCTACGACAGCTTCGGATCGCTGAGCACGCCCGAGGCGTTCTTCGACCGGATGCGGCAGAACGGAATCGAGGTGGTGCAGTTCAATCCGCTGAGCCCGATTGCGCGGCGCCTCCATTGGCCGGCCACCCATCGCGACCATCGCAAGCTGATGGTGGTGGACGGCAAGATCGCGATCCTGGGCGGAATCAACATCACCGATGTCTACTCCAGTTCGATTGGTTCAGGGAGTTTCGTAAAGACGGGATGGAAGAAACGAGCTGACATGGGCTCGTGGCGCGATACGGACATTCAAATTGAGGGGCCCGCGGTTGCGGAATGCCAGCGCCTGTTCATGGAGCATTGGGCCGCGTACAACGGGCCGCCCCTCGGCAGCGGCGGCTACTTCGTCCCGGCGAAGGAGGAAGGCGACGAAATCGTGAGAATAATCGCGTTTTCGCCCGGACGCCCCAGCCTGATCTACATCACTCTTGTCTCGGCAATCAGCAACGCCGAGACCAACGTGTATATGACCGACGCCTATTTCGCGCCGGAGCGGCGGATGCTGGATGCGATGGAGGGGGCGGCGCGGCGCGGGGTTGATGTCAGGCTTCTGCTGCCGGGCACCAGCACCTCCACACTGGTCGGAGCGGCCGCCCGCGCCCACTACTCCGAGCTTATGGAGGCGGGCGTGAAGATCTATGAATGGAAGGGCAGGATGCTGCATGCGAAGACCGCCACCGTCGACCACGTCTGGTCGACGGTGGGATCGTCGAACCTCGATTGGTGGAGCATCGTGCGCAACGACGAGATCAACGCGACAATCTTAAGCCCGGTGTTCGGCGGCGAGATGGATCGGATGTTCGATGCGGATCTGAAGAATTCAACCAGCATGGATCCGGTTCAATGGCAAAATCGGCCCTTGATGGAGCGGCTCAAGGAAAGCTTCGCGCATGCGATCGAGCCCTTGCTGTAGGGGCAGCGGCGGGAGCAGAGAGGCATCGTCCGGGTCGGGATCAGCGCTTCTTTGGCAGGGAAAAGCCGCCGGCGTAAAACGGGCTCATGCTGGCGCTTGGAGCGATCGGTTCGATCGGCCTTCCGTAGGGATCGGTGCGCGAGCCGCCGCGCGCCCTGATGGTTTCGAACGTGTCGCCGTTCACCCAGGTCACGCCGAAGACGGATGGTCTGGCCTGGCCGTCCTCGTCAACATCCTGCAAGGCGGGACCGTGGCGATCGAAGAAGGTCACTTTTCTTAGGCTCATGACCGATCCTCCGCCGATGCCACGAGGGGGAACGAAAGCCGCATTCGCGCGACGGAGATCTGCGCGCTTTCCTGGCAGTGCGATCAGTTCATCGGCGCTTCCGAGAGGAGCAACTGGCGTGCCCGGTGATTCCGTCACGAAGTCGCCCGTCGTAAGAGCAATTTGAACAACCGACAATCAACCGAGGCGCAACGGAGCTCTGTATTTTCTACCGCGTCGGCACCACCGCGGACCGAGCGGGCGCACTGGGCGAAGCCGTCGGCTGGAGGGCTATTGTGCGGTGAAATGAACCGCGGTTCCGCCGCACTCGAAGTAACCGTTCTGAGTGTACGGCTCGAAAATCGGGGCGGCATCGTCGGCCACGAACCATATCGTTGTGTTCACGATCGCATCGACTTGATCGCCGTACTTCCGGTATGCCGCCGCTCTCAGGCTGTCGCCATGGACCACCTGGCCGCTCGTGGAATTGGGAATATTGAAACAGTAGCCTTCGACGCGCCCGAGCTTGGTGTAGTTGGGATGGTCCTTCACCTGGTCGCCGGCCACGACCTGAATCTTCTTGATCGCCGCGCTGAGCGCATCCTGCTGCTGTTGGAGCCGGTCGATATCCTGATCGACGCGTTTCTCTTCGGCGCATCCGGCGAGGAGCGCCAAGGCAACCAGGACGATGGCAATCCGCTTCATCGGGTTTTCCCCTTTCCAAAGCCGCCGCGCATGAAAGGGTCAAGGAATCCGGCGGCCCTCGCATAGGGGGTAGTCCACCGCCGCGGCGAGGGCAAGCCTAAATTTTTCTTCTGCGGTCCCAAACCCGCGCCTGGGGCGCGACCTCCGCCGATACTCTGATGCCTCTCCCGATATAGGGAGAGGTGTTTTTTTGATGTCTGGTGATCGCTTCGAGCACGCCACGAATGCTGCGGCGCAACCGCGTGATCCAGCCGTTGACATCCGCCGCAATGGCGATGTTTGTGAACATCCTGGCAAGCGGGTAACATTCGACCGCGAAGGCGCACCTGATGCCTGCTCTGGCACATGAAACCAGGCGGCCCGCTCGAAGCCGAGCCGCCCCGGACTCGCCGCATCCTTCGGCCGCTCCGCATCGCGCTTCCCACGGCGGTGCCCTTTTCAGATTGCTGCGCACGCCTGCATCGGACGGCGCCTCGCTGCAGCGCAAATGCGCCTGCGAAGGCTCTTCCGAGAAGTGCCCCTCCTGCTCCGAGGAGATGCGGCGCGCGGCCGCGGGTCCTCATACTCCCACCGCTGCCCCTCCCATTGTGCATCAGTCGCTTCGCGCTCCCGGACGTCCGCTCGACTCCGGCGCGCGGGAATTCTTCGAGCCGCGCTTCGGCCGCGACCTCGGCGCGGTACGGGTCCATACCGATTCCACCGCCGCGCGATCGGCCCTCGCCGTAAATGCGCTCGCATATACGGTGGGAAATCACATCGTCTTCGGAACCGGCCAGTACGATCCGGGCACCGCCGGCGGACGGCGCATCCTGGCCCACGAACTGGCCCACACGATCCAGCAGTCGGGCGGCGGTCCGAGCGAAAGCATCGCAACCCTTCGTATCAGCGAACCGTCGGATGCCTCCGAGCGCGAGGCGAGCGACACCGCCGATCGCGTGATGGCGGGTGGCGGCACGGCCCCGCTTGCGATCGCGTCGTCCAACGTTCTGCATCGCGTGCCGCCCGACCAGCCCAAGGCTTCCGACGAGCTGGAGGATCCCTTCGCGATCCAATGCCCCGAAATTCCCGAGGGCAAATGGATAACCCAGGTGGTCGTCAACCAGGAATCTCCCCAGAGCGTCACCGCAACCTGGAACGACGGCACCACCAGCACCGGCGAATGTTCAACCGGCAAGGGCCATTGCTGCGTCGATCCCGCAAATCCCACCGGAGTTGCGTGCACAGAAGCGCAGTCGCGAACCGACGGCAGCAACTGCACGCCCATCACCACTGGAAAAGGATTGCCGGTTCTCAAGAAACAGCGCGATCACAAGGGCGTTCAGCTATGGACCGAAATCGATTCGTCGCGCGCGATCGCCCTTCACGCCTACTCGCCCATCAATGGCCATCCCCTGTCGCACGGATGCGTGCGACTGCACGACGACATGGCCTGCAACATCTTCAACGGCTCCCGCGTCGGCAAGACGATGGTGCAGATCAAGGGATTCGCGCGGCCGATGTGCGATGACACCACACTGCAGACCGAATGGCAGCACGATTTCGACAAGGGCGGCAAGGATATGTCCAAGGCCGATGGAGACGAAAAGGCCGAAATCGCCGAGACCCGCCGCGAGTTGAACGCCGCCTTCGGCAGGACTCTCAAGCCCGAGGAAATCCGCGGCTTCACCGCCAAGGACATCCCCAAGTGCAAACAGACTCGCCCGCTGCCGACTCCCGCCGCTCCCGCGACGCCGGCCCCCGCATCTCCCGGTCCATCGCAGCCCGGCGAGCTTGAATTCTAGGGATCCTGCCTGCCCATCTTGAGCAGATCGTCGCCGGCCCATCCCTCCTTGAGCGGGACCATGAAGTACGGCGTCAGGCTCATCCTGCTGAACTTCCACTGCCCGTTGCGCTTTACGTATTGATCGTCGTAACGCGCCGCCACCACGTAACTCTCGCCGTTGTACACGGGCTTGGCTTCCAGGTAGGCGAAGCCATCCGCGGTGTCCCCGTGAATGTTGACCACGTGGTTATGGATAAACTGTCTTACGCGATAGAGGCCGCGCCGGGCACCGCTCCGCTCGCTCCCGCGGGCGCCAAGGCCGGAGAAGAACGCCTTAATCTGATCGCGTCCGCGGGCACTGCCCAGATGGGCGAAATCGAGTTCGCCGTCCTCCGTGAACAGCTCGGGAATCTCCGCCGTCTTCGCTTCATTGATGCACTGATGATAGCGGAAGCGCAGGTCGCGGATCGCCTCGCGATCCTGAAGCTCCGCGACCTTCGCCTCCAGTTCTCGCACGCGCTCCTCGAGCTTCGTTTCCATCGGCGCCTCCTTGTGCCGGTTCGATTGCGCCAAGAATCGCGCCGCGCGACCGCATTGCGCAAGCGGAGGAGTAAAAATCCGATGCGCCCAAGGTGATTAAGCTGATCCTGGCTTTCATGCCGGAAACCTCGACGCAGGAAGTCAGGTCGCGAATGTGGGCTCTCTGCGCGTCGACATCCGCGCTTCAGGGCTTCAACGGAGCGAAGTGCCACTCGGACACTATTCGCAGTCCAAGCCTTCGCAGAAAATCCCGCTTAGGCTCGTCCTGGTGCGCGCAGATCGAGACTATTCCGACGGCGCCTCTCCTGGTCGCCTCGTTCTTGACCGCCTCGAATAGCCGCAGTCCGACCGAATCCCACAACCCCGGCCTGGCCACCGCAAAGTCGTCGATGAGCGCGGTGGTGCCGCCAGGCTTGTACACGGGCGGGGCGACTATCAGCGATGCGATCACGAATCCGTCGATGCCGCCATCTCCTTCATGCACCACGGCGATCACGTGGGATTGTGAGAGCTGCCATTTGAAGTAGGCTTCCTGCTTAGGCGCGCCATCTTCCGCCTTGCGAAAGAACTCCGGGTCAAGTTTCTCCCGCTCCTCCCGCTCCCGCTCCGAAAGCCCTACCATCGTGGGGACATCGTCGGCCACGGCCGCCCGCACGCCTACCGGCATCGTGGGAAGTCCTCCTTTGAGTTCATGGAAACCCGTGCGGGATATGGGATCGCCCGCATACACGCACCTGAGTGTCCGCCGCCATCGGACATTAGCAGATGGCCGAGCCGGAAGCCCCCGGCCCTGTTTTCCCGATTTGCCGCAACCCCGCTGTTCGTGGCATTACACGAACATCCACACACGCAGCTCGCGGCGGGAGAATCTTCAGAAGCGATGGAAAAATCAGAGACAACGCGAGCGGAGCCCGCGCGCCGCATCCAGTTCGCATTCACCGACGAACAGGAGCAGTTCCGCGCCGCTATCCGGCGCTTCCTTGCCGACAAGTCGCCCACCACGGAAGTCAGACGCCTGATGGCCACCGAGAGGGGATTCGATCCCGACGTGTGGCGGCGGCTGGGAGAGGAACTTGCCCTCCCCGGCATCCATATTCCCGAGGAGTTCGGCGGCTCGGGCTTCGGGATGGTCGAGCTGGGGATCGCGATGGAAGAGCAGGGAAAGGCGCTGCTGTGCGCTCCTTACTTCTCGACCGTTGTGATGGCGGCGAATGCAGTGATGAACGCCGGCGGCGATGCCGACAAAACCGCTCTGCTGCCCGATCTCGCGAGCGGCGCCCGAATCGCCACCCTCGCGGTCGTCGAGCCCGGCGGCGACTGGGACCCGGATGCGATCGCGCTTGCCGCGACTCCCGACGCCGGCGCCCACCGCCTTGACGGCGTGAAGAGCTACGTGCTCGATGGCCATACGGCGGATTTTCTGATTGTCGCAGCCCGCCTTTCGACGACCGGCCGGATTGCTCTTTTCAGGATTGCGGCGGACTCGCCCGGGGTCGAGCGGCGGCTGCTGCAATCGATGGACGCGACGCGAAAGCTCGCCTCGATCGAGTTTCGCGGGGCGCGCGCCGATCTTCTCGGCGATCCGGAAGGCGGTGAGCGCGCGCTCGTGCGCACGCTCGACCAGGCGGCCGTTGCGCTTGCCAACGAGATGGTGGGTGGCGCGCAGGTGATGCTCGATTCGGCCGTCAACTACGCGAAAATGCGCGTCCAGTTCGGCCGTCTCATCGGTTCCTTCCAGGCGATCAAGCACAAATGCGCCGATATGCTGCTGGAGGTCGAACTAGCCAGGTCGGCCGCCTACTACGCCGCTCAGGCGGCCGCAGCCGAGGATCCCGAATGGCCTGCGATCGCCTCGCTCGCCAAGGCCGCCGCGTCAGAAACCTACGTGCATTCCGCCGCCGAATGCATCCAGATCCATGGCGGCATCGGCTTCACCTGGGACCACGACACCCATCTATGGTTCAAGCGCGCCAAGAGCTCCGAGGTCTTCCTCGGCCATCCGAGCTACCATCGCGAGCTGCTGATGCGGCGCTGGGGAGTTTGAGCGATGAGCGGGATCAATGAAGCGGAAGTGCGGGCGGAAGTCCGCAAATGGCTCAAGGCCAACTGGGATCCCAACAGGTCGCTGGTCGAATGGCGCAACATGCTCGCCGACTCGGGATGGGGGATGCCCCATTGGCCGGAGCAATGGTACGGCCGGGGCCTACCCGTCGGCCTGGTGCGCGTGGTCGAGGAGGAATTCGCCGCCGTCGGCGCCGTCGGCGCCGCGAAGTCGGGCGTGCGCCTGCTGGCGGCCGCCACCCTTCTCGAGCACGGCTCCGACCATCAGAAGAAGAAATTCCTCCGCCGGATAATCACCGGCGAGGACGGATGGTGCCAGCTATTCAGCGAGCCCGGCAGCGGCTCCGATCTCGCCGGCGCAACCACCCGCGCCGACCTCGTCGGCGATTTCTGGATCGTCAACGGCCAGAAGGTCTGGAACACCAGCGCCCATCATGCCGACTACGGACTCCTGCTCGCGCGTACCGATTGGGACGCGCCCAAGCACGAGGGGCTCTCGTATTTCGTGATCGAGATGAGACAGCCGGGTGTGGAAGTGCAGCCGCTCAGGCAGATGAACGGCCACGCATCCTTCAACCAGGTGTTCTTCACCGACGCGCGAATTCCCCCCGAACACCTCGTCGGCGGCGTGGGCGACGGATGGAAAGTCGCGATGACCACGCTGGCCCATGAACGGCGCGGGGCCGACGGGCTTTCGTCTCCCTCGCGCCGCGGCGCGCGAGTCGGCCGGATCTACGAAGAGGAGAAGACCGAACTCGAGACCGCGATGGAGCCGTACAAGTGGTATCCGCAGCGGGCCGGGCGCGTCGACCTGATTATCGAGCGCGCCAAAGAGACCGGCAGGAACAAGGACCCGATCGTCAGGCAGGAGATCGCCAGGCTGATGACGCTGGCCAAATGCGCCGAATGGACCGCGCGCCGCGCCCGCGCCGCCCATCAGCACGGCCGCCCCCAGGGCCCCGAAGGCTCCCTTGGAAAACTTGCCGCAAGCCACGTCGCCCGCGCCTGCTCCCACGTCCATACACTGATCACGGGGACGGCCGCGATGCTGACCGGCAAGGACAGCCCCCGCGAAGGAATCATCGCGGAGATCCTCGTGTCCGTTCCCGCTGTGTCGATCGCGGGCGGCACCGATGAAATCCAGCGCAACATTATCGGCGAACGCGTCCTGGACCTGCCCAAGGAACCCCGCTTCGACACCGGACCGTTCCGCAACGTGCGAAGAAACTGACCGTGCCTTTGCCATTGACGCTCGGCTCTCTGCTGCATCGCGCGGTCAGTACCTGATCGAGGGCGGAGGAATTTGCATATGGGCGACAGCGGTCCCGGCAACTCGGCTCGATCCATCGACCGCGCACTCGAACAAAGCCTGACCACCACCTGGGATGCCCGGCTGGTGGAATACGACCCGAACCGATTCCCTTTCGACAGATGGATACTGGGGCGAATCCGCGCGATGGGATATCCGCTGCGGGACCTCACCGAAATTCACAAGGTCGTTCCGCCCGCGGAGGTTTACAGGCTTACCAAGCGGCTTTGCGCCGACACCAACCTGCCCGAGTTCAGGCGGATGCTTAATCGGTTCGTGCGCGAGATCGCCGTCGGCAAAGGCGGCCTCGTTCCTCCCGTCGCCGTGCAGCGCTTCCTCAACGTCCGGATCATGCTCCCGGACCGCCCCGACACGATCTTTCCGTTTCATACCGGCCTTCTTTACGGCCACGGAATCGCTTCACGGAGCATCTGGATGCCGCTCACCGACGTGTCCGCTCCCGAAAGCGGCACCGCTTCGATGCAGATAATCGGCATCGAGCGCTCGCGCGAACTCGTTCAATACGCAATCGACCATCGGCTTTCGGTCGAGCAGATGAGCGATTTGTTCGGACGCGAGAGCCGGCCCCTGATGGCGAAGCCGGGAATGGTGTGTTTCTTCACGCAGGAGAACATCCACGGCAACTTCGTCAACATCACGGGAAAAAGCCGCGTCAGTATCGACTTCCGCGTAGCCGAAGCTCGCTACGGCGACCTTCTCGCGCGCAAGATTCCGGCCGGATACTTCCATCTGATTCCCGACACCGACGAGGAAGAGGAATCGGCCGAAGCCGGCCCTGCCGCGGTCCCGGACAACGGCCGCCCCAACATCCACTACATCAACAACAACACCTCCTCCACCTTCGGCATCCCCGCCCATCTCCAGCGCTACATGATTCTCGACTACTGCAGGCAGAGGAATCTCAACTACGAGTTCGAGCTTTTCGAACTCGAAGACATGCCCCATCTGCCCACGCTCGATCACGTGGTAAGAAACCTCAAGTGCAACCCGATCCTGTACAGCATCTTCGCCCTGCCCGAGGACGAGGAACCGCGAAACGATCTCCTGCGCGCCGTGTTGCGCAACGGATTGACAATGCGCTTCGTCAACGAGGACCTGGTGCTCGCCTCAGATCGCGATCTCGTGACCATCAACCGCTACCTCGAGTTCGCGAAATTCGGGCGCTCTAGGATGCCGATCGGACTTCCGCTGAGCGACCGCAGCGAGCGGATGCTGAGCCGCTGGACGGCTCGCTGAAGGCCCGCGCGCCCCGCCCGTCGGTGCAGATACTCGCGCTGATAGAATCGCCCGGCCACGTAAGCGCGCGTCATCGAATCGCCGACTTCGGCCCCGCGCTCGATCGCGCCGGAATCTCGGTGCGCTTCGAACCCATCCCGCGCGATGCGGTCGGGCGCATCCGCCTGTTCGCGAAGGCGCGGCGCTTCGACGCGGTTATTCTCCAGCGGCGGTTGCTTCCCGCATATCAATTGTCGTTTGTGCGCGGGATGAGCCGGCGGCTCATTTATGACGTCGATGACGCGATGTTTCATCGCGACTCCTACCATCGCAAAGGCATCGCCGCCCGCGACCGCGCGCGCCAGTTCCGGCGCATCGTAAGAGCCGCCGATACGGTGATCGCGGGCAACGAGTTCCTGCGCGATCGCGCGATTGCCGACGGCGCCGTCCCCGCCCGCGTGCACGTGATTCCCACCTGCGTCGATCCCTCGAAATATCCGACACGTGAGCATCGCCGCGGCCCTTCGCTCGACCTCGTATGGATCGGATCATCCAGCACTCTTCAGGGAATCGAGCGAAAACGCGCAATGTTCGAGAAGCTCGGCGAGCGATTTCCGCATCTAAGGATTCGCGTGATCTGCGATCGCTTTCCGCAATTCTCGCGCCTTGCGATCGTGCCGCGGCGGTGGAGCGCCGAAAGCGAAGCCGCCGAAGTCGCTTCCGGCGACATCGGAGTTGCCTGGGTGCCCGACGACGAATGGAGCAAGGGCAAGTGCGGCTACAAGATCCTTCAGTACTTCGCCGCCGGCCTCCCGGTCATTGCCAATCCCGCCGCGATCCATCCCCGCCTCGTGCGCGACGGAGAAACCGGCTACCTAGCCGACTCCGACGAGCAATGGGCCTCCGCCGTCGATGCTCTCCGCGATCCCGCTGCGCGCGCCCGGATGGGCATCGCGGCCCGCGACTTCGTCGAAAGGAACTATTCGATATCGGCGTATGCCGGGAGATTCGTGGAAATCTTCCGCGACGCTGCGCGCGCCGCGGCTTCGACCGCGGCGTCCACCGGCCGTGCTTCAGCTTCAGGACGATGATTGGTTCGAACTACAGCATCCGCGGCGGTTTCATATCGGTGCCCAGCGCCGACTTGAACGATGCCGCCAGCCGCTCGGGCGTCCACGGCTTGTCACCCATCAGCACGCGTTCCGGCTCGATGTGCGAGTAGCGGGTGATACGGTAGCCCATCGCGCCGATAACCTGTCCGTTCACGTATTGCGCCTCGTCGCTGGCAAGAAAAACCACGACCGGCGCCACGTTGGCCGGATCGAAAATCGTATCGGCCGCGTCCTTGCTCTCCGGAAAGCTCATCCCCGGCATCCTGCCGCGCGGAATCGAATCCGTCATCCGCGTTGATGCCCCCGGCATGATCGCGTTGACCGTGATGTTGTACTTGGCAAGCGCCACCGCGGAGCTGTACGTCAATCCGAGAATTCCCGCCTTCGCGGCCGCATAGTTCGGCTGACCCGGCGCCCCCAGCGCCGCGCCCGACGAAAAGTTGATGATCCTGCCCTGCTTACGCTCGCGCATATGCGCCGAAGCCGGGCGCATCGTGCAGTAATGGCCCTTCAGATGGACCCGGATGACATCATCCCACTCCTCCTCGGTCATGTTGAAGATCATCTTGTCCCTGAGGATGCCGGCGACGTTGACCAGGATGTCCAGCTTGCCGAACTCCCGCACCGCCTGGTTTACGAGATCCTCTCCGCCCTGCACGGTCGCGATGTCGACTCCGCTGGCGACCGCTGTTCCGCCGGCCGCCTTGATCTCGTTGACCACGTCGAGCGACGGTGTGGACGGTTCCTTGCGCCCATCCACGGTCACTCCCAAATCATTGACCACGACCGCAGCGCCCTGCGCGGCGAGCGCTTTCGCCACCGCGCGGCCGATTCCGCGTCCTGCCCCGGTCACTGCCGCCACTTTGCCGTTGAGCATACCCATGGGAAGCCTCCGTTGGCCCCAGGCCGGTGAATTCGAGGGGAACCGTTCGTGTCTCTAGCGCAGCCCGCGCCGGGCCGTCAAAAGATGCGCCTGCTCAGCGCCGCTCGGGCGTGTCCGTGCCGGAGTTGTCTTCGCGAGCGCCGTCTGCCTGCTCGCCCGCCTCCATCAAGGGCAGCCCGAACGCGATCTTGCCCAGGAACTCCAACGATTCGTCGCTGTCGAAAGGATGGTAGAGTCCGGCGCGGACGTCGCGGAACAACCGCTCCAGCGGGAGCCGCTTGAAATACGAAGCGCCGCCCACCGCGCGCAGCGCCAGATCCACCACCCGCACCGAGTTCTCGATCGCGATCATCCGCGCCGCCACTGCCTTGCGCGACCAACTGCCCGGATGGTCACGGTCAACCTCGGCCGCCGCTTTCCACATCGCCGCCCGCGCTCCTTCCAGCAGCATGTCCATCTCCCCGACCTTGTTGTACACGGCGGGCAGATGGCTCATTGGATGCTTGAGCGGAAAGCGGCGCCGCTCGCGCATGAACTCGACCACGAAATCGCGCGCCGCCGCGGCAATCCCGATGTACGGCGCGCCGATCGTGAAAGGCGCCTTCGCGAAAACCTTGGTCACCCGGCCGCTCCTGGCCATCGGACGCCTTGCCACCACCGCTTCATCCGGCACGAAGGCGTCCTTGAGCTCAGTGCTGCGCGATGCCGTCGCGCGCATGCCCATCACATGCCAGTCATCCTTGAAGGTCAGGCCGGGCGTTTCGCGCGGCGGGATGAAAAACGTGATGATCGCCGGTCCCTGCGGCGCCTCCTCCCACGTCGCCTCGGCGAAATAGAGGTCGAGGGCGATGCTCTGGGTGCTGAAGATCTTGCGCCCGTTCACGAGCCATCCCTTGTCGACCCGGCGCGCCGTGGTCCGCGGTCGAAGATTGATAACCGCGTTGTCGGGTTCCGAACCCGAGCCGCCGCAGATCAGGCGTTCTGAAGCGATCCGCCGCAGCATCCGCTCCACGTTCGGCGCCTTGAATTTTCGATGCAGATCGACGAGCAGCCCCACCGTGTTGAAGTGCATGTTGATCGAAAGCGCCGTCGCTCCGCATCCCCGCGCCAGGCGCTCCTGCGCCTTGATGCGCTCGAGCAGGGTGGCGCCGAGGCCGCCCAGATGCTCCGGAATGATCAGTGCCGTGTACCCGGTTTCCTTGAGCCGCTCGTAGTTCTCGTACGGGAACGATCCCTCTTCGTCATGGAGCGCGGCGCGCGGGGCGAATTCATCCGCGAGCGACGCGGCGAGATCGATAAAGCGCTGCTCGCGCTCGGTGTTGAGCTGGTTCATCGCGCTCCATTCGCGGGCGGCATCCTCGCCCCGCAAGGGCAAACCCGCCCGCTGATCTGCCTTTACCACGCAGAAGCCGTATCCGCGAAGTCCGGCGCTACCGCCCCCGCCACGTGCCAATCCCCTCGCGGCAAGGACCGGCCGGAAGCATCCGAAACACTCGGGGTTAGCGGAAAATCCGTGGCATTCGCTTGACTGTTTGTTGCAGGGCCTGCTTCAATGCGCCGGCCTGCCGATGGAAATAGAGCGCGCAAATGCGAAGCCCGCGTTTGACGGGTCTGCTTTGTCTTGTCGCCGCCGGATACTATTCGATGGGAACCGTCGGGATCATCGCGAAGAGTTCCGCCGACCCCGTCGCCTTTCTTCAGAAGCCGCATACCGTGAGAGACCTCGGCCCCGCCCAGGGCGAAGCCTGCCGCTACTTCGCCCTTGCCGTCGTTCCATGAGGAAATTCCGCCCCGGAGCCGTCATCAATTCCGACGCCCTCGGCCGGCTGATGGTCGCATCTTGCCCGCTGGCCGACCTGCGGCATTTGGCGATATAACGACCGGGTTACCGCCGCGAAATCGAACGGGGAGAGAAACCGAAATGAGCGCCAAACTCTACGATTTCAAAGTCCGCCGCATCGACGGCACCGACAGCACCCTCGCCGAGCACAAGGGATCGGTCATGCTGATCGTCAATGTTGCTTCGAAATGCGGCCTCACGCCGCAGTATGCCGACCTCGAAAAGCTCTACGAAAAGTACCACGACAAGGGATTTGTCGTGCTCGGGTTCCCCGCCAATGAGTTCGCCGGGCAGGAACCGGGCACCAATCCGGAAATCGCCGAGTTCTGCACCACGAAATTCGGCGTCAGGTTCCCGATGTACGAGAAAATTGTCGTGAAAGGCTCCGGACAGCATCCCCTTTACAAGTACCTGACCGAAACCAAGCCCGCCTCGCGCAAGAATCCGGAGGGCAAGCTGCGCGAGACGCTCGAAAAGCACGGCCTCGGCCCCAAAAACGAGACCGACATCATGTGGAACTTCGAGAAGTTCCTCGTCGATCGAAACGGCCAGGTGGTCGAGCGCTTCGCTCCCGATATCGCCCCCAATGACCCGGCGATAGTCGGAGCAATCGAAGCCGAACTCGCCAGGTAGCCGAGCTCCGGCCCAAAAGGGCTTCCGAGACTTCGCAAGGGCGCCCGCGCCGCCCGTCAGCGGCGCGGGCGCCCGTTTTTCTGCCCGCCCCCAAAATCCGCGGCCTTTGGCGTTCGCCCCCTGCGTGAGATAAATCGAAAGGATTTCCATCGTTACGCTGAATTGGAGAGTTGACCCTTGTTCAAGCGCGTATTGATTGCCAACCGCGGCGAGATCGCGATCCGTATCGCACGCGCCGCCTCCGGCCTCGGCATCGAATCCGTCGGCGTGTATGCGCCCGTCGACGCCTACTCGCTGCATACCCGAGTGACCACCCATTCGCGGCCGCTGGAAACGCCCGATGCGGGCGATCCCGTCCGCGCCTATCTCGATATCGACGCGATCATCCGCACCGCCCGCGAAACCGGATGCGACAGCGTGCATCCGGGCTACGGATTTCTCTCCGAGCGTGCGGCGTTCGCCCGGCGATGCCTTGACGAGAACCTCGCCTTCATCGGCCCCGCGCCCGAAACGCTCGCGCTGTTCGGCGACAAGGTCAAAGCGCGCGAACTCGCCCGCTCGCTCGGCATCCCCATCGTCCCCGGAAGCGCCGGCGCCGTGGTGAGCGCCCGCGATGCCGCCCGGACCGCCGCGGCGATCGGATATCCCGTGATGCTGAAGGCGGCCGCGGGCGGAGGCGGCCGCGGCATGCGCCGGGTCAATTCGGCAGAGGAGATGGAGGAGGCGTTCGCGCGATGCCGCAGCGAGGCGACGGCCGCCTTCGGCGACGGCGCGATCTTCGTCGAAAAGCTCATCGAACGCCCCCGCCATGTCGAGGTGCAAATCCTCGCCGACCGCCGCGGAAACGTCGTTCATCTCCACGAGCGCGACTGCTCGATCCAGATTCGCAATCAGAAGCTGGTCGAAATCGCGCCCGCGCCCGGCATCGATCCGCGCCTTCGCGCGCGAATCCACGATGATGCAATCCGGCTGGCGCGCGCCGCGGGCTTCGTCAACGCCGGCACCGTCGAGTTCCTGCTGAGCCCCGAACGCGGCGAGCACTTCTTTATCGAATGCAACCCGCGCATCCAGGTCGAACATACCGTCACCGAGCAGATTACCGGCATCGATCTCGTCGAATCCCAATTCCGGGTCGCCGCAGGCGAGCCGCTCGAGGCGATGGGGATGCCGAACCAGGAGGCGATCGAAACTCCGCGCGGCTTTGCGGTGCAGGCGCGAATCGTGGCGGCGGGGCCGGGAACCCTTACCGCCTACAAGGAACCCGCCGGCCCGGGTGTCCGGGTCGATTCGTGCGGCTATCTCGGTTACGCGCCGCCGCCCCAGTTCGATCCGATGTTCGCGAAGCTGATCTGCCGATCGAATTCCACGCATTCGCTGGTCTCGGCGCTCGATCGCGCCCTGCGCGCGCTTGACGAGTTCCATATCGGCGGTCTGCCGACCAACGTCGGGCAACTCCGCTCCGTCCTGTCCCATCCGGTCCTTCGCGCGGGCGATGCGCGAACCACGTTCTTCATCGAGTATCCCGATCTGGCGGCGCAAAACGGCGCGCGCCCCTCCCTTTCCCTCTCGCTGCTCGAACAGCAGGCCGGCGCGCTCAGCCGCAGCAAGGATCCCCTGGCGCTCTCCGGCGCTCCGCTCGCCCCCGCGGGCCTGCAGGTTCCCGGCGGCGAAGAGGGCGTGGCGAGTCCGATGGCGGGCGTGATCCTCGAAGTCCGCGTCAAGGCCGGCGACAGCGTCGATTCTGGAGCGACGCTGATGATCGTCACCGCGATGAAGATGGAAACGGCGATCGTTGCCCCATGCGCCGGCATCGTCACGCAGCTAAGGCCTTCCGAAAGCGGCGCAACCGTCGCCGCGGGCCAGATCGTCGCAACCATCGCGCCCGCCGCCCGCCCGGTCCAACGCCCCATCGCGCGCGAGTACGGAGAAGATTCATGGGCGCCGACCCTATCGCAAGTGCTCGCCCTGCAGGCGATCGCGCTCAAGCGCTTCGCGCCCGACTCCAAGGACCCCGGCGTCGTCCGCCAGCGCGCCCGCGGCAAGCTCACCTGCCGCGAGCGAATCGACAGGCTCCTCGATCCCGGAAGCTTCCGCGAAGTCGGCAGTGTCGCCGGTTTCGCCGACTATGACGACGAAGGGCGAATCACGGGCTTCACCCCCGCCAATCATGTTGGGGGATGGGGCCGCATCCGGGGCCGCACCGTGGTCGTATGCTCCGACGATTTCACTTCCCGCGGCGGCCACGCCGACGGCGCGATCGGCGGCAAGAGCATCCATCTCGACCGCCTGTCGCTCGACTTCCGATGCCCCTCTATACGGCTGCTCGACGGTTCATCCGGAGGCGGAAGTATCGCCGCGATGGTGCCGAAGCAGCAGAAGGAGGGCGAAAGCCGCGCGCAGGAGAGCGCGGGCGCAATCGTCGCCGGCCGCCCGCGCGTCTCCGGCGAGGGCGGCTCCTTCCTGCCCGGCCATCTCGGCAGCAGCATGTACGTCGAGCAGCTCGCGCAGGTCCCCGTCGTCAACGTCCTTCTCGGAAGCGTCGTGGGAATCGGCGCGGCCAAGGCCGTGCTCGGCCATTTCTCCGTGATGGTCCGCGATATCGCGCAGTTGTTCGTTGCCGGCCCTCCGGTAGTGAGACACGCGATGGGCTACGAAATCAGCAAGGAAGAGCTCGGTGGATGGCAAATCCACTGCCGCAACGGCTCGGTCGACAATCTCGCCGATACCGAGGACGAGGCGTTCGCGATGGTCAAGCGGTTCCTGTCCTACCTGCCCTCGAGCGTGTTCGAACCGCCTCCCGTAGCGCCCTGCGATGATCCCGCCGACCGCCGCGAGGAGGAGCTGTTCACACTGATTCCGCGCAAGCGGACGATGACGTTCGACATGCGCCGCGCGATTCGCCTGATCGCCGACCGCGACTCGTTCTTCGAGATCGGGCCACTGTGGGGAACCGATCAGATCGTCGGGTTCATCCGGATGAACGGTTATCCGATGGGCGTGCTTGCGTCCGATTGCCGCCATATCAACGGCGGCGCTCTGACCGCCGACGGATGCGACAAGCTGCGGCGCCATCTCGACCTCTGCGATCTGTTCCATCTTCCGCTGCTCAACCTTATCGACAACCCGGGCTTCGCGGTCGGACTCGAGCACGAGGTGACGGGCACGATTCGCAAGGGCGGGGAATGGATGATCGCGTTCGCGCAGGTTTCCGTGCCGATCTTTACCGTGATCATGCGCCGCAGCTTCGGCGTTGCAGGGAACAATTTCGCCAGTCCCCGCAGCGGCGCCAGCGCGCGCGTCGCGTGGCCCGCCGCCGATGTCGGCGGAATTCCGCCCGAGGGCGGGATCGAGGCCGCTTACAAGCGCCAGCTCGCCGAAGCCGCCGACCCCGAGGCTCTGCGTGCCGAGATCAACGCCCGCATCGAAAGCGTCCGCGGCCCGATCGGCCCCCTAAACCGCTTCCAGATGGAGGAGATGATCGATCCGCGGGATACACGGCGATGGGTCTGCGAATGGGTCGAAAACGCCTACCGGATAATCTCGCAGCCCGCCCTGCTCGGCCCTCGCGCAATCCAGTTCCGTCCCTGATGCGCGCGGGCAAACCGTCCTCGTCCGTGAGGACGAGGACGCGCCGGCCCGCCGGTTGTATTTTCAACCGGCCGCAGGAGGGGAACGCCGATGCGTTTTACGCTGATGCTCTCGCGGGGCGAGTACCGCGATTTCGCGGCGATCGCCCGGACCGCCGAAGCTTCGGGCTTCACTTCGATCACGATTCCGGACAGCCTCTTCTTTCCCAAATCCACCGTCTCGCGCTATCCCTACGCCGACACCGAGAACATCCGCGAATACATCGCCGCCACCCCCTTCATCGAACCGTTTGTCGCGATGAGCTGGATGGCCGCGGTCACTTCCACGCTGCGGTTTTATCCCGCGGTCATGAAAGTCCCGGTCAGGCAGCCGCTGGTGCTCGCCAAGGCCCTTAGTTCACTCGCCGTCATCTCGGGCAACCGGGTCAGCCTCGGCGCGGGCCTGAGCCCCTGGCGCGAGGATTTCGCCTACAACGGGATGCCCTTCGAGAAGCGCGGCGTCCTGATGGACGAATGCATCGCGATCATCCGGGGCGCGATGAGCGGGCGGTACTTCGAATTCCACAGCGCCAACTACGACATCGGTCCGATAAAGCTGAATCCCGTCCCCGACCGCCCCGTACCCATCCTCTATGGCGGACACAGCAACGCCGCGCTGGCGCGCGCCGCCCGCCTGTGCGACGGATGGATCTCCGCCAACGCCGATACCGCTTCGCTGAAGGCGATGATCGACGGTCTCAATTCCTATCGTGATCGCTTCGGCACCCGCGGCCGCTCCGACTTCGAGATTCATGTGATGGATGTGACGGCGGGGTCGGTGGACGACTACCGGCGGCTTGCGGATATCGGCGCCACCGATGCCGTCGCCGGGTTCATGAGCGAAGGCGCGGCGATGCTCGACGATATCCGCCGCTTCGGCGAAACGATCATTGCGAGGATGGAGGCGCGATGATCCGCACGCCGCGTTGAGAAGGCATCAGCCCTTGGCGGGCAGCGACTCGAACCACGGGATCACCATCCGCTCGTTGATCGAGTACGGATAGGCGTGCCCCCAGTCTGGCAGCTCCCGGTAGATCACGTTGTAGCCGATGCCGCCCAGGAAATCGCGCGTCTGGCGCGCGAACGCCACCGGAAAGATGAAATCATGCACGCCGTGAATCACCAAAATCGGCGTGTCCCTGCCCATCCCCCGCCGCAGCATCGGCGCCGCCGCCGGATGAAGCACTCCGGCGATCGGAGCGATGCCGCGGAAGAGGCCGGAATGCTCGAGTCCGAATATGTAGCTGAAAGTCGCGCCGTCCGAGAGCCCGGTCAGATATACCCGCGCCGGATCGATCGCATACTCCTTCGCGACTTCCTCCATCATCCGCCTGACCGAGGGAGTATCGATGCTCGGGAAGCTCATGTCCCACGTGTTGTCGAACGATTTCGGCGCAAGCACCGCGTAGCCGCGGCTTCGCGCCGGCCGAAGCCATGTCCATACGTATTCGCGGCCCTGTCCGAACCCGCCGTGCATCGCGACCACCAGCGGCAGCGGGCGATCCGGCGAGTAGTCTTCCGGAATGTAGAGCGTGTAGTCCGAACGCTCGTCGTTGCGCTCGCGATGAATGAAGCCGCGCGCGGTTCCATCACCAGACAGCGCTTCGGCGACCCGCGCCCCGTCGCTCTGGAAGTGTCCGCGAAGCAGCGCCAGCCGGCCGCGAAGTTCGTAGAGCCCGTACAACCCCGAGCAAAACGCCGATCGGCTGTGCAGGTAGATGAGGGTCCATTGAGGACCCGGATGCGTCATGAACAGGTCGTAGGCCTTCTCGAGTTCGCGCACCGCGCCGATCAGGGCCGCGTGGAAATCGCGCATCTCCGCGGGCGGCGTCATCGCAACGAATTCCGACTCGAAGCGGCGAAAGGTGTCGCGCACCGCCGTCACCATCCGCGCCTGCAACTCGCCCAAGCGCCCCGGCCTCAATTCCTCCTGGATCGATTCGAACGTGCGCAGCATTTCGAGAAGCTCTCTTTGCAGCGCCGCGAGCCGTTCGATGTATTCGTCGTTCGCCATGGATCGACCCCATTCCCCAGGCGCCGCGCACCGAGCGCGCCGCCGCTACGACCGGGCGATGACTTCCGCCTGGAATTTTTCGAGGCCGTGAGTGATCGCTTCGGGGCTGGTCCCGGGCGGATTCACCACGATTCGCGACACGCCAAGAGCGGCGAGCGCCTTCAACTCCTGCGGTTCGAAGGATCTCGTAAGGCACGAGAACTCGATCGCATCCGGATCGCGGCCCGCCTTGCGCGCCTCCGCCCACACCGTCTCGAAAAGCTGCTTCAGATGCTCCGGGTTCATCACGGTCGGAAAGAAACCGTCCCCGTAGCGTCCGGCGCGGCGCGCGGCGGCGGGAGAATGCCCTCCCACGTGAATCGGCACGCTCCGCCTGACAGGCTTCGGATACGAGTGCAACGGACCGAACCGGAAATGCTTTCCTTTGAACTCTGAGACTCCGTCCCTCCACAGGATGCGCAGCGCCTGGATGGCTTCGTCGGTCAGCGCGCCGCGCTTGCGGAAATCGATACCCAGCGAATCGAACTCTTCCTTCATCCACCCGCTGCCGATTCCGAGTATCGCGCGACCGCCCGACAGCACGTCCAAGGTCGCGACTTCCTTCGCCGTGTAGAGCGGATGGCGTTGCGGAAGGATCAGGATTCCGGTCGCGAGCTTGATCGTTTTCGTGAGCGCCGCCGCGTACGCCAAAGGTATCAACGGATCCGGAATCGCCACATCATCGCCGCCCGGCATCTTTCCGTCCCTGGTCCCGGGGTACGGCGAGTGATTGAGGGGAATCGCGACGTGCTCGACGCTCCACAGCGACTCGAACCCGCATCGCTCCGCCGTCGTCGCGAGATGGCCGAGCAGGGCGGGGTCGCTGAACGCCCCGGAAGTGGCAAAACCAATCCCGAATTTCATGCGCATCCTCCCGATCGTTGGATTACACGCGCACTCTACCGCGCCAAAAGCCATCGGCAAAACCCAGCCGACATCCGGAAGAAAAACCTCTCCCGATAGGGACAGGCATCAAAAAGAAAAACCTCTCCCTGTATCGGGAGAGGTCGCGCCGAAGGCGCGGGTGAGGGACCGCAGAAGAAAAAATCTGGATGGGTTCGCCGCGTGCGATCCGGGCGCGCTATCGCCGCCTGCGCGCCGAGGCCGATGCGGAGCGCAGGCGATTGCGGCGGCGGTGCCGCCGCCGAATCAGGGCGCGCAGTTGCGCCGTAGGTTGGGCGGCATGCTCGAAGGGATCGCCAGACATCTATAAGGTCGGTCCCTCACCCGGCGCTTCGCGCCGGCCTCTCCCGACAGGGAGAGGCATCGGATGAAACCCGCGCGGCGTGCTCGATGCTCCGCAACACCCGAACCGGCAGCGCCTTGCCGTCGTCGCGAGATGGCCGAGGATGGCGGGGCGCTGAACGCTCCGGAAGCGGCACAACCAATGTGCATCCTCGCGACCATCGAATTGCACGCGCACTTTACCGGCCAAAAGCCAACTGCAAAGCCCGGCCGACACCCGTATGCGTCCGTATGCTCTTTCGAGATGACTGCGGCGCGGATCGGCCCATGCCGACGATGATTCCGGTCGATTATCGCTCCCGAACGCCTTCGGGCAATGAAGGGTCGCCCCGGGGAACGTCGTTGACCGGCCCCGCAACCCATCCCTCGGTCCGCTTGATCTGATCGGCAAAGATTTCGATTTGTGCGTCGGTGAGATCCTTCACGAGCGTGTGCACCGTTACCGGCGGACCGATTCGATCCGCGACTCGCTTTGAGTACTTGGTGGGGTCGTTCTCCAAATCGCCCGCGGGCGCGAACAGGTTCATCATCAGCGTGATGTCCCGCGTGGTCTGATACTTTCTCAGGAACTTGCGCACCGCACCCAGGCCCACGCTCTCGTCCTGGAAGATTGCGAAGCGATGCTGTCCCCAGGGGAGCGACTTGCCTTCATAGCAACCCCAGGCCACCGTGTCCGCCGTATAGTCCATGTTGCCGGGATTATTCGCCAGCCATGATGACGAACCGCCGCCGCGCACCTTGGTTTGGTAAAGCACGTAGCTCATCCCGCCGACCTTGATCGCTTCGACCTCCCGTTCCCTTTCCGCGGGAGCCGTTTGCGGATTGACCGGACCCGGCTCGGTCGCCGGTTGGCGCGCGACCACCGGAGCCGTGCGGGTAAACGGCAAAGCAGGATAGCTGAAGACATGCGCGGGCACTGGCCGCGGCGCTGCGGCCGAATCGGTTAGATCGCGGTCCGAACGAGGATCCGCTGCCGTGCTCTCGCGATGCTCGCCGGAGTCCTGCGCCCGCTGAGCGAGTATCGCCGCCGCCCGGCTGCCGCGCGCGTTGACGGGATTCGCAAGCCGCCGCACGCGCGCGTGTGCGCGGCTTTCGTTTCCGCTCTGGGCTTTTGCCGCCGGTCGCGCGAACATTTCGGCATCCTCTCCCGAAACTTCGAACCGTGCGATCTCTTAGCCTACGCGTCGAATCACCGTCAATTGACGGCATGCGCGCCTACTCGGACATCCATAAGGTCGGTCCCTCAGCCGGCGCTTCGCGCCGGCCTCTCCCGATGGGGAGAGGCATCGGATGAAACCCCAGCGACGCGCTCGACGCTCCGCAACACTCAAACCGTCATCGCTTTGCCGTCTTCGAGAGATGGTCCAGCCGGGGGTCGTTGCGTGCGACGCGCCCGGGCGTGTGTCCTTGGGAGCCACGCGGGATGGAGTCGATGGCGCCGAAGGACTTTCATTGCCTTGCAAACGATTCGCCCTGCATTGGCATCCTTGATGCACTCGGTTAGAGCGCGATGCGGTCCGTTAGCTCGCGCAAGCAACGATGGTTCGCGGGGAAATGCGCCGTCGCGATCTTGATCGCCGCCGCGCTCTCCGGATGTGCAGCCCCGGCCATTTCCTTGGAGCGGCCGGGACCCTCGATCGAAACGGTAGTCCCCAAGGCGCCGTCCGCGCGAACGCCGGGATGGAAAGGAATCGTGCCCGGACAAACGTCCCGCTCCGAAGTCGAGCGCAGCTTTCAGCCGAGAGCCTCCGCCGGCAATTCCGCTGTTTATGAGATCGACCAAATCGAAGCCGCCATAACCTACGCCCGCAACGGCAAGGTCGACGCCATCGAGCTTCCCTCGGCCGTGCAGATCGAAGAAGGTGAACTGCGCTCGAAGTTCGGTCCGCCCGACCGAACGATGCGATCCGATTCAGCTCTGAAGGTGCTCGACTACGATTCGGCCGGTCTGACGATCCTGGTCGAGGCGCGAACCGGCAAGGCCACGAGAGTCCGCCTCAAGCCGGCGAGCGCCGCCGGGATCGCATCCCATTGGGCGCTGCTCGACGAGATGGTGCCGATTCGGCTCCCGCTCTACGATCTGAAGAAGCGCCGCGCAATTGTGAAGAATGCGCTCCACGGAACAGCCAAAGTCCCCGGCGCCGCGGAGCGCGATGCGGCCCAGCAAACCTTCCGGCAGATCTCGGATCATCGAATTGTGATCGGCGAGCCGGATCTTCAGAATTATCTGCACGGCCTCGCTCTGCGGCTCGCCTCCGTAACTCCGACGTCCGCCGACTTGTGGCGCGTGTATGCGATCGAGGGTTCAGTTCCCCAGGGAATGAATCTCGGCGGGGGATACATCCTCGTCACTCGCGGATTTTTGAGCGATCTCGAGACCGAGGCGCAGCTCGCGTTCATTCTGTGTCACGAAATGGCTCATCAACTAAACGGCGATGTGGCCTCCGAAGCGACGCGCCAGGCCGCCGCTTCGCTTGTCGTCATAGCCGGGGCGATTGCGGCAGGCGTCTTTGGCGGCGAAACTGCCGCGCGGCAAACGATGCGGCTCGGGTCGCTTGCCGCGGAAATCGGTCTTGCGCCCTTCAGCCGCGAGCAGGAGGCGCAGGCCGACATTCTCGCCCTGTACATCCTGGAAACCGCGGGCTATGACCCGCGGCAGGCGGTGCCGGTGATGGATCGGCTGGTCGCACTGCGCGACAAGTACGGCCATCCGATCAGCATCCTCGCGACCCATCCCGGTCCGGAGGTCAGGATGGCTCAGGTGCGCCAGTGGCTCGCGGCGCGCGACTCAGTGGACTATTCCGATTCCCTGGTGACCACCCGCGAATTCATCGAGATTCGCGAGAGGTTCCGCGCAAAACCCCGCTAACATCGCGGCGGCGTACGGGGTTGAACAGAGCAAACCGGGCGAAAGCTATCGCCTGCGGCTGTTCGACGAGACCGGCGATCGCGTGGTTTTGGAAGAAGTGCTGATCCTGATCGCCTCGCGAATCATCTTGCGAACCTGCGCTTCGGTAGGTGCTATTGCGACGACCCCCGGCAAAGCCGGAACTCTCGCGCCGAATCCGTTGCCATGCCTGCTGACCACGATCGCGTAACGCATCTGTTTGACACCTACCTTATCGTCACCTTGATGTGACGAATGGGATAATTGGTTTCAGGGCTCGGTTAGATCGACGATGCGGCCGATCGTGGTATTCATACTCGACAACATGCCGCAAATGCGAGAATTTTCTTGTGTCGCATCGCGCGACTCAGATTGCGCGTGATGGGCGCAAGCAGGCGATCCTCTCCCTACGGAGCATGGATACGAAACCGTTGATGCGTGTGAATTCGGGTCGCCTTTAATCGACGCTTTGATAGTCTCGCGCCGCTTTTTCGCCGCGCCTACGCGGCCGGCGCGAACAAAGTTGCCGCACTCATCTCTTTGATCAGATCCATCGCCTCCAGGTAGGCATCGAGATGCTGATGGACGAGCTGCAGCGAAAACGGCATCGCCGGCGCAGCCGACACGTTAAGCGGCGCGCTCTGCGCCTCCACCTGCGCGTAGTTCATCGCCGCGGTGCGCGAAACCGTCGCATCGATCAATCCCTGCCATAGCGGCCGTTCAACCGGGTCGAGACTGAACCGCGAAAGAAACTTCCTCAGATCGTTCGCCACGAACGCCGCGGGCACGACGTCCAAAGCGTTCCACACGCGGCGATGACGCCGCAGCGCCTGCTCCGCGTACTGCGCGAACGCGATGTTTCCCGGGGTCGGCGCCGCGAACGAGCAGACGTGGATCGGAAGGTCCGGATCCTCGGTCCACAATTCCTCGGGCGGCTCCAGCGCGCCGCGCGTATCCGCGAGCCACAGCGCCAGCGCCGTCGCGAGCGCACCTCCCTTGCTGTGCCCCGTTACGTATATCTCCGTGTCAGGCCGCATCCTCACGTAGTCTTTGAGGAATGACTTGATCCCCGTCCCGCGCTGATGCGCATTCAGCGAAACCCATCGCTTCAAAATCGCTAACGGATTGAGCGTGAAGCTTGAAGCCGCCGGCCGGCCGAGTTCCCCGAGCAGATTCAGCGGATCGAGCCGCCGGGAGGCGATGCTCGCGCGAATCGCCGCCGTCGCGGCCGGCTCCGAGAAGGAAGGCGAAAGCCGGGCGCGCAGCAGTTCGGAAAAGGGATCGTCCTCCGGCCCATCGATGTCCGCCTGATCCCATCGCAGGTTCTGCAGGATATAAAGCCCGAGCGCCGTGCTGGCCGATATTCGAACGCTTTCGTCCGCCTCTCCGTACGGCCATCTCGATTGCTCCCGTACCAGCGCGTCGCCGAAGACCCAGTCGGTGAGCGATATCGGATTGGTCCCGCGAATCACCACCGCCAGCATCGCCGGTTCCGACCTGCTCCGCGCCGCGTACATCAACGCATCGTCCAGGCCCGGAGACACGGCGCTGAACGCCGCGGGACCCCATACGATCTCCCATTTTCCCGCAACCGATGGAGATTCGCGGATGAACTCGCTCATCAGCCGGCGAAGACGCGCCCTCTTGAGCCGGTCGGGAAGAACGAGGTTGTACCCGCGATAGGCGATCGCCGCCAGCGCGAGCATCTCTCGCTCCGCCGGAGCCGTCATCGCCCGGCCCTCGTCCTCCGCGCGCAGACAAGCCCCGGTCTTTGGTTCGCCGATTGCGGCTGTATGCGCATCGCGATGCGAGAGGCTATCCGATGGCGCCGCGAGCGCCAACCCTCCGATCGAGGCGGACTGGGCGCGATGTCGCCGCTGTTGTATGAAGGGGAAAGGGAGGCTTCTCCCGTCCACGATCGTGCGCTTTCGCGCGCCGCGAAAGCGCCGAAAGGAGCCGTCGATGAAGGGCTACGGAATCGTGCTTTCGCCCACGGGGCGCGTGACCGCTCCCCAGGCCGGTTCATCCCTGGACGCTTTCGTTCAGTTGGCGCGCGAGACCGAGGATGCGGGTTTCGCCGGCGTGTTCGTGCCCGAGGCGATGAACGATGCGCTGATGTGCTGTTTCGCGGCGGCCAACGCCACCCGCCGCATCTCCATCGCCACCTGGATCGTCAACATCTACCTGCGCGACCCGATGCTGTGCGCGCTGTCCGCCGCGATGGTGCAGGAGGCCGCAAATGGGCGCTTCATCCTCGGCCTCGGCGTGAGTCATCGCCCCGCCCTCGAAGCGCGCGGGATCGAGATGGGCAATGCGCGCGAGCGGCTGCGCCACGTCACCGGCATCGCGCGCAAGGCATTTCGCGGCGAACTCGAGGCATTCGGAATGAAGGTGCCCGCGCCCGGCCATCCCATCCCGATCTATTTCGCGGCGCTCGCGCTCGAAACCTCCAGGCTTGCCGGCGAACTGGCCGACGGCCTGATGCTCTACATGTGCACGCCGGAGCGGATGCGCAAGTCGATCGACGCCGCCATCCGCGTCGCGCGCGATCACGGTCGCGCGCCCGACAGCCTCACCATGACCTGCGGCGTTCCGGTCTTCATGCACGACGATCTCGACACCGCGTACGAAGCTGCCCGCCGCGGACTTGCTTTCTACGGCGCCCTGCCGTTTTACAATCGGATCCTCACCAACATCGGCTTCGCCCAACCAGCGGCGCGAATAATGGAAGCCGCGATGCGCCGCGATCCGAAGGCGATGGCGGCCGCGATTACCAACGAACTCGCCGATGCGGTCGCGCTCGTCGGCCCGCCCTCGCGATGCATCGAGCGGCTCAAGTCATATCGCGAACATGGCGCCGAAGTGCTGATCCTTGCTCCCAATCCGGTCAACGAGGATTACCCCACGTGCGTGCGCCGGGTTCTCAAGGCGTTCGGGGGACTGAACTGAAGCCGGCGCGATTTCCGGGAGGAACGGGGCGCGAGTGGCTCGCGATCGCCGCGTGGGGCCTTTAGAAGACGATCAGCGGCTTGATTATCCCGTCAAGCTTCCTGTCCATCATCTCGAAAGCCCTGTCGAGCTCGCCGAAATCGAAGGTGTGCGTCGTGAGCTTGGTCGGATCGACGCGGTGCGCCTGCAAAAGCCTGAGCAGCCGCTCCATCCGCAGCCGCCCTCCCGGACACAGCCCGGTCCGGATGCTCTTCTCCGCCATCCCGACTCCCCATTCCAGCCGCGGGATGCGCACGAACTCGCCCTTGCCGTGATAGCCGGTGTTCGAGATCGTCCCGCCCGGCTTTGTAACGCGCACCGCATTCCGAAAGGTTTCGTCGGCGCCCAGCGCCTCGATCGCCGAATCGACGCCTTCGCCGCCCGTCATCGCGAGGATCTCCCGCACCGGGTCGGTCTTCGTATGGTCCACGATGACATCGGCGCCGAAGTCGCGCGCCAGTTCCTGGCGCTTCGGGACCGAATCGATTCCGATCACGAGACCCGCGCCGCACAGCCGCGCCCCCGCTATCGCCATCAGGCCGACCGGGCCGAGGCCGAAAACCGCGACGCTGCCTCCGAGCGGAATATCGGCGTTCTCTGCGCCCATGAAGCCGGTGGACATCATGTCCGCGCAGTACACCGCCGCTTCATCGTTCACCTCGGGCGGGATGCCCGCCATGTTGGCGTCGGCGTGATTGACGTGAAAGAACTCGGCGAACACGCCGTCCTTGATATTCGCGAACTTCCATCCGCCCAGCGCTCCGCCGGACTGCGATGAATGGCCGGCCTGCGAGGCCGTGTCGCCCCAGTCGGGCGTGATCGCGCCCACCAGCACCCGATCTCCGGGCTTGAAGCGCTTTACCTCCGAGCCGACGCGATGAACGATTCCGACGGCTTCGTGGCCCAGCGTCAGGTTCTCGCGCTCGCCGATCGCACCATGGACGGTATGCGAATCGGAAGTGCAAATCAGCGCCCTGGTCGTCCTGACGATCGCGTCGTTGGGGCCGGGCGACGGTTCCGGCTTCTCCATGAAGCCGACCTCGTTCAATCGCTTCATCACGAATGCCTTCACGTTGGTCACCTCTTGTTGCAGCGGCCGCTTCAACGCGGCATCGGCCACAGGCTCAACGCCGTTTCACCGAAAATCCATCGCCGCTCTTCCGGCAGGAGAAACGCAAGCTTCTCGCGCGCATACTCGACGAAGCCCTGGTAGGTGCGATCGTTGCTCGCAGGAAAATTCGTCCCCCACATCAGGCGATGGGCCCCGAACGTATCCACGAGGCGGCGAAAGAATTCCACCCGCCCCGCGCCGCCTTTTCTTTCCGCCGCCGCGATCGTCCACGAAGATAACTTCCCGTGGAAATTCCGATAGCGCGCGAGATCGAACAGGACTTGTTCATCGGCGAACTCGGGACCGTCGTCAAGCCGCGGCAGACCCAGATGGTCGAGCGCGACGCGGAGCGAACTGAAATTCTCCAGCACGCGCCGCAACCTCCCCACCTGGTGGAAATTCGTCAGGACGCATACGGGGATTTGCAGCTCCGAAGCCCGCCGCCATACGGGATCGAGCATCGGATCGTCCAGCATCAGCTCCGGCTCCGTCCATGTGACGATCCGAAGCCCGCGGATTCCCCGCTCCTTCACCCAGTAATCGAGCGTCCGCGGCGCATCGGGCTTGAGCGGGTCGATGATGCCGACCGCAGCGAAGCGATCCGGATGGCGCGCGGCGCAATCCGCAACATAGCTGTTGTCATACCGGTACGCCCCGAAGGCCTGGACCAAAACCGCGCGCTCCACTCCCGCCGCGTCGATGAGCGCGATGAACTCCTCCGCTGGTAGATCGCGCAGCCACGCCGCCGGCCGCGGACCCGTATCGCGCGGATACTTGTGCTGGTCGGGCGAGATGATATGGCAGTGGCTTTCGACGAGCATCGCGCCCGAGCTTACTACCTTTCCGCGCCATCCCTGAAACGCCGCGCCCCAATCACCCCGCCGCGCGCTTCGGTATCGCGCCCGCGTTCGCCGATTATCCTCAGGCGCAGGAGCGCCGCCCGATTGCCTTGTCGATTCAGGCTTTCACGCCGCGGATGAGCTGCCGCGTCACCTGGTCAACGATCCATTCGGGCTTCCATTTGCCGCCTTCGCGGTACCAGTTGGCGACCGTGAACGCGGCGCGCAGGATTACGAAGGTCATCAGCTTGGCGTCGCCCGGCACGAACACTCCCTTGTCGATCCCGGCCTGCAGGATGCGCGCGAACATCCGCTCGTAGCGACGTCCGAGCTCGCGGATGCGCTTTCGGTTGTCGGCGCTGAGCGACACGGGATCCGGAAGAAGCGGTTCGTAGCGTTCGTCTTCGTTGAAGATCCTCCCGACCACCCCCGAAATCGCCCGTGCGAGCGCGAGTTCCGGGTCTTGGTCGGCAAGCGGCGCGACCTCCGAAAGGCGTTCGAGCGCCCGCGTCACCGCCGCGATTCGGATCTCCGTGAAGATTTCCTCCTTGCTCCGGAAATAGTGGTAGATGTGCCCCTTTGCCAGGCCGCATTCGAGCGCGATCTGGTCCATGTTGGTCGCGTCGTAGCCGCCGCGGGCGAAGGCGCGCGCCGCTCCGGCCAGGATCTCGCGCCGGCGCTCGGCGGCGCGCGCGGCGTTGCGAATCCTGTAGCCGCGAACGCCGATTGGGCGAAGGTCGGCGGGGGGCGATGAGACGATCTTTGGCCGGCTGAGCGGCGCCGCAGAACTCCGCCGCCTCTTGTTCCTTGACAATAACACTCGTTTTAGAATAATCATTCTAATTGATGCGCCGGCGAATCTCAACCGATTCGCCAAAAATATCGCCGCGGGTTCTTCGATGGACCGAACCTATGTGATTACCGGCGGGGCCTCCGGTATCGGAGCCGCCACCGCGAAGTACCTCAGGGAGCGGGGCGGCCGCGTCATCTCCTGCGATCTCCACGATGCCGACGTGGTCGCCGATCTTTCGACCGCCAACGGGCGCGCGACGCTCGTTGATGGCGTCGCGCGGCTTGCCAACGGCAGGATCGACGCGATCATCGCCAATGCCGGAGGCGGCAGACCCGAAACGATGCTCCAGGTGAATTTCTTCGGCGCGGTCGCCACCCTCGAGGGCCTCCGACCCCTCCTCGCCGGCAGTCCCGCGCCCCGCGCAGCCGCGGTATCCTCCATAGCCTCCTTGGGCAGGACCGATCCCTCGCTCGTGGAAGCATGTCTCGCCCTCGACGAAAACAAGGCGATCGCTCTCGCCAACGAACTGAGTGCCCGCGCCGCGGCCTCGCAGGGGGAGGCCGGAGCGCAGGCCGGGCAGGTCGCGCTCGATCTCTACGGCAATGCCAAGTACGCCCTCAATTGCTGGTGTCGAAGAGCGGCGGTCAAGCCGGAATGGGCGGGCGCCGGAATTACCCTCAACGTGCTCGGTCCCGGCGTTATCGACACCCCCGCCGCGCAGTATATCCTGAATGACCCCCGGACGAGTGCCTCGATCGGCGCGATGGTGCCGATGAAAGGTGCTTTTCCCGGACGCCCCGATTCGATGGCCGCCGCGCTGGCATGGTGCGTCAGCGCGGAGAACGCGCTGATGACGGGACAGGTGATTTTCGTCGACGGCGGTTTTGAATGCCTGGCGCGCGGAGAACGGCACTGGTGAAAGATGTCGCGGGTTCCGCCCGCCCCTCCCTTACCCTCTCCACCAATGTCCTCTACGGCATCGGCTCGATCGCCTTCGGTGTCCATCAGGCTACCCTGACCTCCGCCCTGCTGCTCTTCTACAATCAGGTGGTCGGATTGCCCTCGGCCTGGGCCGGGGCGGCGATGATGATCACGCTGATGTTCGATGCGGTGTGCGATCCGATCATCGGGGAATGGTCCGATCATACGCGGTCGCGATGGGGCCGCAGGCATCCCTTCATGTATGCCTCCGCCGTTCCCGCGGCCGCGGCGTTCTACTTCCTTTTCGATCCCCCGGCCGATTGGCCGCGGTTCCATCTGCTCATCTATATGGGCGCCGTGCTCGTAACCGTCCGGGTTCTCTTGAGCCTGTACGAAATTCCGAGTTCCGCGCTGGGTCCCGAATTGACGCTCGACTACGACGAGCGGACCAGCCTGATGAGTTCGCGGTTCTTCTTCGGCACTCTCGGCGGGGCCGGGATGTCGATACTCACCCTGCAGGTGTTCCTGCGCAAGGATGCGACCCATCCCCTCGGAATCCTCAATCGCGCCGGCTACAGCGAGATGGCGATCGTCGCGAGCATCGCCATCTTCCTCTCGATCATGATCTCCTGCATCGGGACGCATCGCTTCATCGCGTCCATCGTTCATGAACCCCTGCCGCGAAGCTCGTGGCGCGAGAAAATCCGCGAGCTTGCCGGAACCCTGTCGAATCGATCATTCCTTTCGCTTACGATTTCCGGAATCGTCGGCGCGATCTCCGCCGGCCTGCGCCAGGGACTGGACTTCTACATCTCCGCCTACTTCTTCGCGCTCACTCCCGCCCAGATGTCGTATCTGGCGATGGCGGCGCTGGTCGCGTCGTTCGCCGGGGTGATGCTCGCGCCGGCAATCTCGCGCCGGTTCGGAAAGAAGCACGCGATGATCGGGGTGTTCTTCGCCTCGCTGTTCGCCTCGATCACGCCCATCTCGATGCGGTTGATGGAATGGCTTCCGCCCAACGGCACCCGCGCGCTGTTCGTGATCATCCTCGCCTTCACCTTCATCGCGGCGACCCTGGGCCTCACCGGTTTCATCATCGTAAGCTCGATGATGGCGGACGTGGTGGAGGATGCGGCGGTTTCCACGGGACAGCGCTCCGAAGGCCTGCTTTTCGCCGCCAACGGCCTCATCTCCAAGTGCGTGACCGGAGTCGGAACCTTCCTGTCGGGACTGATTCTAACCTGGGTGAGCTTTCCCGAACACGCGACGCCCGGCCAGGTCGATCCGATCATACTGCGCCATCTCGGGATGGTCTTCGTGCCTATCGTGACGGTTTTCAGCGGAACCGCGATCGCGGTGCTGATGCTCTACGATATCGACCGCTCGACCCATCAGCGCAACGTCGAGCGGCTGCAGGGTCCGTCCGAACCGGATTCCGGCGCGAGCGCCGGCGCCGCCTTCCGCTAGGACTGCCGGAGGCGGCTACTTCTTCGGCGTGATATCGACCTGGTCGTCGAGTCCCATCCCTCTGATCGACACCTCGAACCGCTCCTGCATCCGCGCGTCATCTTCGTTGAGTTCGCGCGTGTAGCAGCAATACTCGAGCTGCATGCCGTTCGGATCCTTGAAGTAGATCGATTTCGCCCAGTCGTGGTCGACGACTTCGCTGACCTTGACGCCCTTGGCCAGCAGCTCCGCGCGCTTTTCCTCCAGCGCGGGCACGCTCCCGATCTCGAAAGCGAAATGGTAGAAGGCGCTCGGCACGCCAAGCCCGCGGTTGATCCCCGCATCGTATTCGGCGGGGATTCCGGGAACTCCGCGCGCCTCCATGAAGGCGATTAACTGGTCGCGTCCGGTGTCGAAGAAGATGTGGCGAATCCTGCCGCCCTCTTTCACCGTGATCGTGTCGCAGCGCACCGGTTTGAATCCGAGCACGCCTTCATAGAATTCGCGGGTCTTGTCCAAATCCAGCGTCGAAAGCCCGATATGGGAAAATCCCTTGTGCGACATTGCCCGACCGACCTCCTCGCCTGATTGATCCGCTTCTACCACTCGAACCTCCC
>Ga0070741_10002947_pt1 | contig 43792 bp, 70 predicted proteins | sample Coa_R1_4_FD_66440 | JGI IMG/M metagenome (GOLD analysis project Ga0070741, IMG submission 66440) | Surface soil microbial communities from Centralia Pennsylvania, which are recovering from an underground coalmine fire - Coalmine... | ecosystem: Environmental > Terrestrial > Soil > Unclassified ... | reverse complement strand
GCGGGCGCCTCGCCGCCGGCGTCCGGGTCGGGCTGGCCCTCGGGCCAGGGGCGGACCAGGATCGGCTGCAGCACGCCCTGGGCGGCGACCGACTCGGCCAGCTCGCGGAGACGGGCCTCGTCGAAGTGCTTGCGCGGGTTGAGCGGGCTGGGGCGGATCTTCGCAAGGCTCAGGTACTGCAGGACGTCTCTGCTCACGGTGACACCTCGTCGTCAAGGATCGCGTCTCTGGGCACCGGGGCCTTCTTCTCCAGCGGCGGCCGCGGGTCCATCGGCGTGCCGCGCTGCCGGTTCAGGTACGGAAGCCAGTGCGCCGGCAGGGTGTGGATCGGCTTCCAGAGCGTCCCGGTCGGCAGCCGCCAGGCGTCGGCACCGGGCGGGGATCGTCGGGCGGACCAGGGGCGCTGTGCTCTTGCCCGAGGTCGAGACGAACTCGACGGCGCGCCGCGGCAGGGCGGTGAGCACCACGGGGCCCCTGGGTCCGGGCAGGCGGTACTCCAGCTGGTGCGGCAAATCGTCGGGCGGCTCGTCCACGGCTCAGCTCCAAATCTCGATGCGGAAGAGGGGTCGCAGGGTCCGCGCCCGGTGCGGCTCGCGGGCGACCAGGCCCAGGCGCTCCAGCGACCGCAGCTTCTGCTCGAGCGCGTTCGTCGAGCGGCCGCCGGTCAGGCGCAGTAAGTCTCGCTTCGAGACCGGGCCGCGGTCCGCCAGGGCGCAGAGGCAGAAGAAGACGCGCAGCCGGGCCTGGGTGAGCCGGGGCACAGGGACCAGGGCGGTAGGTGGGGGCATGGTCAGGCCTGCTTTCGCTTGTCGGGCTCGATCGGGAGCGTCTTGGGCGGCTCGGCCGGGGCGGCGTCGGCCGCCGGGTCGTAGCGCCACAGGTGGTACAAGGTCGGACGCACGTCGAAGGGCTCGGGCAGCTGGTAGTCGGGCGGCCGCTCGTGGAAGCGGACCAGGACGCGGGCGTTGGGGGCCCGGCTGGCGCGGTACAGCTCGACGAGCAGCCCCCGCCAGGCCGCCGGGTCGCCCCCGGTCTTGTCGTCGATCGCGTCCAGGGCCGCCTCGGTGAGCTCGAGGACGACCAGGGCGGGCGTGCCGGCGCTCGACCAGACGGCCGGGGCGTAGGCCTTCTCGCGCAGCGTCTCGGGCGCCGGGCAGTGCCGGCAGGTCGGCCCCAGGCAGGGGTAGGTCCTCCCCACCAGCTTGCCGTCGCCCAGGGGCTCGGCGACGTAGTGGGTGAGCACGCGCTGGGCCGGCCCCAGCAGCCGCGCCCCCAGCCGGCCGGCGGCGCGGACCCGCAGCAGCTTCGGCGAGGGCGGCCGCGCCCGCTGCTGCCCCGGCCGGTCGCTCCACTCGATGGGCACAAGATACCCCCCCCGGCAAGCGCAAAGCGCGCTTACGAGTAACGCCTTCCCGGACGTGTGGGCGTGGGATGAGCGTAAGCGAAGAGCGCATTGCGCTTGCCCGGACCAAAAGGTAATCGGCGCGTACCTTCCACGCGGCCGCCCGGGGGCGGCTTTTTTCACGACGCGGTGGACCTCCCTACACGTGGCCACGGGCGGGGAGGTCCGGAGAGTCAGGCTGCCGCGCTCAGGGAGTGGCCGTTACCCCCCCCCTCCGCGGCGGCGCGCTGGGCGCGCCGGATCTTGGCGAGGAGCGACCGCGGGCTAATGCCGTGGCGCTTGTAGAACGCGCGGGACAGCTCCTTGAAGAGCGCCCGGTAGTCTTTCTCGGGCTCGGCCGAGGGGTAGACGTCGTGGTCCGTGATCGGGCCGGCCAGGGCCACCAGCAGCTGAACGTGGGGGATCAGCTTGCCGTGGCCCCGGGGCACGACCAGAAGCGGCGGCGGCCCCAGAGGGCCTCGCCGCACTGGCGGCAGACGAGCAGCCGGGCCAGGCGGCCGGGCAGCTCGACGCCGGCCAGTGCCTGCACGGCGGCCGCGGCCGCCGAGGGTTTGCGTGCCATGCTAAGGGGGCCTCTCGGGGACGCAGGGGACGGGCGCCGGGCCCCAGGCGGTACGGTGCAGGACGAAGGGGGCCTCGGGGACGGCGCCCAGGGCCCGGGCCGCGTGCGAGCCGCCGAAGTCGGCGTACAGCTCGTGCAGCTCGGCCAGGGCCCGGTGGCGGGCCGCGCAGTCCCGGTGCCGGTCGGGCGTGTCCGGCAGCCAGGCCTGCGCCAGGGCGTCGTAGAAGAACTGGGGCGGGGCGGTCATGGCCGACTTCCTTGCAGGGCCGTTCCCCGGTACAATGGCGGGGTCCGGCCAGGACGCTTTTGCTCAGCCCGCCCGGGGTGACGACCCGGGCGGGTCTTTTACTGCGCGGCGCCGGCGGGCGCCTGGTAGGAGCGGCGGAAGGCGCGGTCGCGCTCGTGCTCGGGCAGGTCGTTGATCGAGTCGCCGCCCAGGGCGTCGCGCTGCCAGGAGAGCAGCTCGGCCGCCGTCCGGTGGCGGCGCAGCAGCTCGTCCACGCCGGGCTTCCAGCCGTGGGGCATCTGCGTCAGGTCGCGCAGTCCCAGGACGCGCAGCACGGCGTCGGCGTAGTCCTCGCCGCGCTCCAGCAGCCGGCGCTCCAGGGGGGCGGCGCCCTTCTCCCCCAGCGGCTCGTCGGGCAGCGGCTCGCGCAGCCTGGGGTCGCCCTGGGCGTCGAGCTTGGGACGGTCCGCCGGCGGCGGCGCGCCGGCGAGGAGCCACTCCTTGCGCGGCTGCTGCGCCAGGCGCAGGACCTCGTCGAAGCGGGCGGCGGGGATCAGGCCCGGCCGCTGGACGCCCAGGTGGTCGAGGAAGGCGCGCTGCGAGACGTGCAGGTTGGTGAGCCAGGCCTTGACCGCCAGCCACTGCTCGCGGGTCAGGGTCGGCGCGGAGGGCCGGTCCTTGTCGTCGGCCTTGCCGGGGACCGCCCAGGACGGCAGCTTCGGGGTCGCCGTCAGCTGCCGGGTCTGCGGGTCGTAATCGACCCACTGCTGGGGCAGCCGGTACAGGTAGCGGCCGACGCCGAAGTGGACGGCCGCGCGCTTCAGCGCGTCGGAGAACGCCGACTTCATGCGGTCGCCCTCGTCGGGCTGGTCGCTCTGGCTGCCGACGTCGGACTTCTCGACCCAGTCCTGGCCGATCTTGACGCGCAGCTTGCAGACGACGCTCTTGGTGGCGGGCAGCTCCGCGTAGGCGTCCTGCCAGCCGCCGACGCCGAAGACGGCGTCGAGCCGGTCCATCACCACCCGCGCGTCCACGTAGGCGACGCTGAGGGCGCGGTTGCCGCGCACCACCTGCGCCTTCCACTTCACTTCCGTCGCCTCGAAGGGCCGCGCGAGCTGGTCCTGCAGGCTGGTCTTGCTCTCGTCGCTGCTCATGGTGAACCTCGGTGCTGGTGCCAGAGCCCCGCCAGGCCTCGAACTACGCGCTGGCCCAGATTTTCCTCTGACGGATACTCCGGACTGTCTTCGGGTCAACGCCCAGCCTTCGCGCCCAGGCGCAGGTCGTTTCGTCGGAGGCCAAGATCTCTCGGACGATGGCGGGGGTGAGCTTGGCCCGGCCGTTCTTGCCGCCTGCCGCGGACCGACCCCTCTGCACGCGATCGGCCACGTTATCGGCGTGGGTGCCCGGCACGAGGTGCTCCGGGTTAATGCAGGCAGGGTTATCGCAGGTGTGCCTCAGGATCAGACCCTGGGGAACCGGACCGAACCGCCGCTCATAGGCCAGGTGGGAGACGGGCATTTTAACTCCGCCGATCTTGATCCGAGGGTACCCGTCGTAGTCCTTCCAGTGCGAAGTGCATACGTGGCATCCCCTCTCGTCCGTGAAGAAAACGATCGGCTTGCGCTGAAATTGGTTTCCCATGTTCGATCCCCGGATCGCAGATAATGGGCGAATAAAAGCCCCCGGCGGGGGGAGCCGAGGAAGAAGGCATGGTCCGTTCCACCCCGCCGGGGAGCGGCCAACCGACTAGCCCGTGTCCATGCCCACCTCCTTCCTAACCCGGTTGCTCGCCATGCTGGGACCTTGGTTCGTCGCGCCGCCTCGCAGCTGGGTTTCAGCGTACCGCGTCTCCATTGCCAGGCAACGGGGTAACGCCATGTGCTGCCAGTTGGACAGTAACCCCGTCGGCGACCAGGCGGCGCAAGTCAGCTGCGCCAGCTGCGCTGCGGCTGAATTGCCCGAAACGCCAAGAGGCAAATGCTGCCAATTTCACAGCGCTATTTGCCACCGTCGTCCTCCGAATTGTCGCCCCCCTCCGGGGTGAAGCGCCAGTCGTTCTTGGCGCGCCAGAGCATGTAGGCGAGGTCCTCGTCGTCCCAGAGCCGCTCCTTCTCCCCGGGCCGGACGTAGCCCTCGGGGTAGGCGCCGCGCTTGACGTTGCGGCGGAAGGTCCGCTCGTCCATGTCGAGCTTGGTCAGCAGCGTCTTCTGGTTGTACCACACGTGGGTCTCAGAACGTGATGTCGTCGGGGCTGGGCGGCGCGTCGATGCCCACGATCGCCCGCCAGCACGCCAGCCAGCCGTGGTGGGCGAGCAGGTCCCCCGGGCACGGCAGGGCGGCCTTGCCCTCCTCCTCCCACCAGCGGCGGAAGCTCGGCACCTCGGGCGGCCGGCCGTCCACGCTGCAACCGTGCTGGCCGGCCCAGCGGCTGGCCAGCCACTCGGCCGTCTCGCGCGAGGGCAGGCCGCCCCAGGCCGCGAAGGGCGGGTCGTCGTCGAGCTTGCTGGTGCGGTGCAGCTCGGCCGTCCAGCCGGCCTGCGTGACGGCCACCTTGAGCCACAGCTCGCGCGGGACGGGGCTGCTCATAGCTCGGGCACTCCCTTCGTGAAGTCCAAGAGCGGGTGCAGGCCGGCGGCGCGGGCCAGCAGCTGCAGGACGCGCTCGCACTCCTCGGCGGCGCCCGTGTGCAGCATCACCCGCCCGTGGCCGGCCACCCAGGCCAGCACGGAGCGGGGCGGGTCGGTGTCCTTGCAGCGGGCGGGGTTGGGCCCGTGCTGGACGGTGCCGCACTGGGCCAGGTTGACCAGCTCGCCGTGTTGGGTCCTCAGCCACATGCCTTCTCTCCTCTGCGGCGGCGCAGGTTGTAGGCGGCGACCGTCCCGGGCCGGGCCGTGGCCTTGATGCGCCGGGTCAGCCAGTCGAGCATCCAGGGCGCCTCCTCCAGCATCCGCAGCACGGCGGTCTTGCCGCCGCGGCTGCGCTCCTCGGTCGTCAGCGGGTGCCGCCGGGGGTCGGGGCCCCTGGAGAAGGGCCGGCCGACAACCTTCTTGGGCTTGCGTGGCATCCTCCGTCTCCTTGCCAGTTTACTCCGATCTTCCAGCCCTTCCACCGTTGCCGTTTGCGGGAGGGGCGGGCCGCGCCCAGGTTCCAAAGTGCGGCTTTTCGGCCTGCCGAGCCTAGCCCCTCCCGAGGGCCCCGGCCGGTCGCGACGTCGGCTTGCGCTGCGGGGCTTGGCCGAAGTTTAGCGCCGTCGGCAGGGGCGGGGCAGTTTGGATCGGTGCCCAGCGTTGCGTGGGTTTAGGGCCGCTAGCTCGGCCGTGGGGAGTTGCCTCCCGACGTATAATGGTATCCGTGAGAACTACAAACGTCAACAACATACTACAAGAAATGTCAAATTAATTACAACGAATAATAGTTTGTAGATGCAAGCCATTGCGTCGAAACAATTTATGTGTTGCTGTGTGTAGCAGTTTGTGTTAACTTGCTCGCATGGCGAAGAAAAAAGGAAGGCCCCGCGTGCCTGAAGCTGAAGCCAAAACCAAGACCGGGGAGCCGTGCAACTTCCTGATCTCCCGCGAGCTTGCGCTGGCGATTAGGGCGTTCCAGGCGTCGCAGCGACCAAAGCCCACGAAAACCAGCCTCTTCATCACGGCGATGGAGATGTTCCTTGAGGACAAGGGCTACTGGCCTCCCGAAAAGGAATCCTAACACAGCTGCCATTTTCCACTTGCATCGCTTCCCCTAGCGCGTCACCATAGCCCTCATCCTCGGGACGCCGTCTGCCCGGCCAGGCTGCCGGCAAGCGGGCCCCGCGGTCGGCGCTGCACTCACTGGCGGCCCGGCGCGGGGCCCGGCCCGACCAGTGAGGGACGCGCCATGCCGATCGCCGTGAAGTGCCCGTCGTGCGGGCAGACGCTGTACGCCCCCGAGTCCGCCGCCGGCAAGGTGGCCAAGTGCCCGGCCTGCCAGGGGAGGATGATCGTCCCGCCCATGGCGCCGCCCGCGAGTCCGCCCCTGCCCCCGATGGCCACGATCGCCGGCCCGCCGCAGACCAAGGCCCAGGCGCCGCCCGTGCCCGAGGTCGCGCCCCTGCCGCTGCCGGCGCCGCTCGAGGAGGACTACCCCGTCCCGGCCCGCCGGCGCCGGCGTGAGGAAGAGGACTTCGACGACGAGCCGCGCCGCCGCAAGCGCCGCCGGCGGGACGACGACTACGAGGATGACGACGACTACGACGACCGGCCGCGCAAGCGGCGGCGGGATTCGGGCACCACCGTCAACGTCACCAACGTCATCAACAACGGCTCGGGCTACCGCTTCCCGCACGGCATCCATCTGATCCTGACCCTGCTCACCTGCGGCATGTGGCTGCCGATCTGGATCTTGCACTACGTCTGCCACTGCCTCATGGGCTGAGCTTTGCCCAACCGACAGGGTCATTATCCCGCGCCCCGTGCGGCACCCGCGATAGCTCACGTGCGGCGCCCGTGCGGCGCCGCACGGTAGCCCTGCCCCTCGGCGTGCTCGACCAGGCCGAGGCCCACCAGGCGCACCAGCCGCTTGCGGACGTAACTGTGGTTGCGGCCGAGCCTCCGGGCGAGGGCCAGGCCCTTGAGGGGCCCGCGCCGCAGCGCCTGCAGGATCTGCTCGTCGAGGCGGGACAGCCGGGGCGTGGCACATTGCGGCGCCTCGGGTGGCACACCGGATGGCACACCCGGCGCCGCACCGCCCGGCCGGCCCAGGGCCTCGACGGCGCGCAGCAGCTCGGCGGCCGATTCGGGCGGCAGGGTGAGCCGCTGGTGCTCGCAGAGGATGACGACGACCTTGACGCCGGCGGCGTCGGAGTAGGCGACGTCAACCACCGGGCGATCGGGGCGGATGTTGCGGCGCACCATCTTCTGCAGCGTGTGGTGCGCGGCCTCGATCGCCAGCTGGCGGGCGGGGTCCCGTTCCGGTTCCGGCATGGCGGCGACAGAAAACCCCCGGCCGGGCTGGGAGGCGGCGCGGGGGCGTGGAGAGTGCGTCGGCGATTATACCCGGGCGGGCCGGGGCAGCGGTAGGTCCGTAGGGGAGAGTGCCAGGTGATGACAGGTGCGGGCGCCCGCACCCGGTGCTACAATGGCGGCATGAACCAGTCCCCGCTCCCGGCCGTCTGCGCCTTCGCCGCCTCGACGCTTTTCTTCGTCGGCGTCTGCGCCTCCGTCCGGCTCTCCGAGGCGGAGCGGTCCCTGGCCCGGCAGTCGGATCGCCTCGACGAGCTGGAGAAGAAGTACCGGGAGCTTGACCGGCAGTTCTTCCAGCACCAGCTCGACCATATCCCCCGGCTCAGGTAATGCCGGTCCTCTCCCGACATTGTGCCCGTCGTCCGCCGCTCTAAAATGGAGCGGGCCGGCGACTCGTGACCGCCGGCCCGCCCAACACAACCACTCTCGGTCGGGAGAATGGTCATGCCTAAGACCCAGTCTAAGCGGCACCGCCGCAGCCGTCCACGCAAGCCGCCGTGCCCGCCCAGGCCGAAGGCTCTCCTGACCTGCCCCTCGTGCAAACAGCTGTTCTACCTGCCCGCCTCCCAGCTCGGCCGCGCCCAGGTCATCCACTGCAGCGCGGCGTGCCGCTTCCGCCACGCCGCCCGCCCGCTGGCCGAGCGGTTCTGGGAGAAGGTCCGCAAGACGGAGGGCTGCTGGCTCTGGACGGGCTCCCGCGACGAAAAGGGCTACGGCCGCATCTCCATCCCCAAGGCCTCGCCCCGCAAAGCCAGCCGCGTCTCCTGGGAGCTGGCCAACGGCAAGATCCCCCGGGGCAAGTGCGTCCTGCACCGCTGCGACAACCCGGCCTGCGTCAACCCCGCTCACCTGTTCCTCGGAACCAAGGCCGACAACAACGCCGACATGCGAGCCAAGGGCCGGCACGCCAAAGGCGAGAAGGTCTCCGGCGCCAAGCTCACCGAGATACAGGTCCGGGAGATCCGGCAGCGGTATGCCGCCGGCGGCGTTTCCCAGCAGCGTCTGGCCGACGAATACGGGGTCAACAACTCCCTCATCTGCACCATCATCAGCCGGCGGAGATGGGCTCACGTCCCCTGACGGGACCGCTTCCGCCGCTCCGCGTGCCAGCGCCTGCGCCGGGCGTGCCGCGAAAAGGAGGTCTTCGAGAAGGCCTCCTTTGCCGTGATTTGCTTCCAGCTCCCGAGGGTTGTGGAATAAGAAATATAGCCCCCCGGCGTCAGGGTCAGGGGCGCGTGCAGCTTGCCCAGGAAGTCGTAGCGCGTCCCGGCCGCGGTGAACCACGCCGGCAGCACGAAGTTGCTGACCGGCACGCCGTCGATCGAGTAGACGTCGTCCTCGACGGGGTCGGCGTCCTCCAGGGCGACGACGGCGACCTTGCCGGTGTCCTTGCCGAAGGCGCCCGGCAGCTTGGCCGGCACGCAGAGCGAGCACCACGGGTCGAGCAGCTGCTCGAGCAGCTCGTGACTGACCGTGGGCTGCCAGGGCAGGCCGTCGTTGACGGTGTCCAGCACGAAGGCGAACCCCTCGGGCACGCCCGAGGGCAGGTCGGTGTGGTAGCCCAGGGCGCCGGCCTGGTCGCTGTGGTCGAGCAGGCGGATGACTTCCTGGCCCTTGGGGTCGTACGGCACGGCCGGGTCGGCGGCGATCGCCGAGAGCTTCGCGTAGACGCCCCAGGCCGGGCTGAAGTGCTTGTCGCACTGGTCCTGCAGGGCGCGCACCAGGGCGGCGAGGTCCTGGGGGCTGACCTTGGTACTCTGGCTGACGATCGTGATCGGACGCATTCCGGATCCTCGCGGGGTCAGGGGTGAGGGGTCGGGGGTGAGGGCTCAGTAGCAGCGGCCCGGCCGGGCCTGGGGCGCCGGCGGCCCGAAGCGGGGCGTGGTGCGACCGGCCCAGTTGGCGCCGACGGCCGCGCCCGCGCTCTCCAGGTGCAGGGCGACCAGCTCGGGGAGCAGCACCCTCTGGCGGCGGTCCCACTGCAGGGCGAACTGCATGTCCGTCCGCGCGGCGTCACTGTGCCCGTACGCGGGGTAGCGCCGGTGCCTGATGCCGTGGCGCATCGCCCCGTCCCGGTGGTAGAGCTGGAAGAAGCCGCAGGGCGCGTAGCCGGCGTGCAGGTCGGCCCAGCGGGCGCCGACGTCGTACGTGCCCGGGAAGCAGACGTTGAAGTGGTGGCTGCGGCTGTAGGCGTGCAGGAACCCCGAGGCCTTCAGCCGGGCCCAGCGCTCCCAGCCGCGGACCATCACCCGGTCGCACCCGTAGAGGCACTGCGGGTCGAGGTCGGCCGCGGCGAGCGTGGTGCGCGTGTGCGGGGGCAGCACGACGTCGCCGTCGACGTGCAGGACCCAGTCGCGGTGGCTGAGCTGCTGCAGGCCCCGGTCCACGGCGCGGGCCTTGTCGAAGTCCGTGCCGCCGCGGTAGAAGTCGTCGGTGACGAGCGTCTCCAGGTTGTGCCGGTGGCAGAGGTCGCGCGTCTCCTCGTCCTGGGGCGCGGTGACGATGAGCCAGCGGTCAAACAAGGGCCGGTTGAACTGCAGGGCCTCGGCGAGGAAGTCCGAATAGCCCACACACACCGACACGGCTTCGAGGTACATGGCGGCCCGGGGGTGAGGGTCAGGGGTAAGGGCGTGCGCCGCGCGCACTACTTCTTGGCCAGGGGGCGCAGCAGCTCCTCGATCCGCTCGAAGCCCGCGCCGACGTGGACCTCGAGCTTGTCCAGCCGGCCCGTCAGCGTGCGCTCCAGGTGGCGGCGCTGCTCGTGCTCGGCCTGCAACCCCGCCTTCAGCTCGCCGACGTTGCCGCTGGTCGAGAAGAGCTGGCCGAGGACGAACATCAGCACGGTGCCCGCGCCGATGCCGGCGCCGGCGGCGCCGGCGACCTTGCCCGCCAGGCCCGGGCCCTTCTCCTCGGGGGCCGGCGGCGCCTGCCGGCCGTTGCTGCTGCTCGTGGTGCTCATGGTCGTCATCTCGGCTCGCTTCCTGGGCGGGCGGGGTAAGGGGCCGTTGGGACAACTTCAGGGACCTCCCTGAAGTTGTCCCAACGGCCCGGGCTCTCTACTTCGCGGGGGCCGGCGTGACGGTGCTCGGCGCCGAGCCCGGGTCGGGGATCGGGCCGGCCGCCGGCGGCGGCGCCTGCTGGCCCTGGGTGAGCTGGGTCAGCAGCTTGGGCACGAGCGTCAGGACGGCCGCCAGGAACGGGTTGCCCGCGGCCAGGGGCGCCAGGGCGGAGACGATCGTCGGCACGGCGGCCTGCACCGCCGAGGGCACGAGCGAGCCGCTGGAGATCTTCGGGCTCGGCCAGCTCGTCTCGTCCTCCAGCGCCCCCTTGACGGCGGCGTAGAAGATGCGGAACTCCTCGAAGTCCTCGAGGTTGAGCTTGCGCAGGCTGGGGTCCTGGATGGTCTCGTCGATCACCTGCAGCTTGCTGCCCTGCCCGCCGATGGCGGCCTGGGTCAGCGTCGCGGCGATGTTCATGACGAGCAGCTTTTCGAGGGACATGGTCTCTCCTTGGGTGAAGGTCATAGGAGCCCGCCGCCCCTCTCCCCTGGCGGGAGAGGGGCGGCGGGGCGCGTGGTCAGTTGCCGCGGTAGAGGGCGTACGCCCGGTTCGTATAAGCCTGGGGCGCCGAGGGCGGCGGTCCGATCGTCGCCGGCGGCAGCGGCCGCTGCGGCGCGGGCGCTGTCGGCGCCGGCGCCGGCGCCGGCGGGGCGATCGGGAGCTGCGGCGGCAGCCCGGGGCCGGCCTGGGGCGCGGGCGCCGGGGCCTGGGCGATCGGGAGTTGCTGCAGGGGCTGGCCCTGGATCGGGACCAGCAGGTGCGGGTTGCCCTGGATCGGCAGGAGCATCTGCGGCTGCCCGGCGATCGGCAGCTGCTGCTGGGGCTGGCCCGGCACCGGGAGCTGCTGCAGCGGCGAGCCGCTGATGGGCAGCTGCTGCAGGGGCGCCGGCGCCGCCGGCGGCGTCTGCTGCGGCGGGGCCTGGAAGATCTGGATGGGCGGCGCGGGGGCCGGGGCCGGCGCGGGCTGGCTCTGCTGGCGCTGGAGCTGCTGCTGCAGGTCCCGGTTCTGCTGCTTCAGCTCGGCGAGCTTCTGTTCCAGCGATCGACGCCACGGCAGCAGCGCCGCGGCGTCGATCCGGATGCTCCCCTCCAGGATGAGCGTCTCGGGCTGCGCCGCCTTGGCGCCGGGGCAGCCGCCCGGGCAGGCCGGGCAGGGGCAGGCCGGGCCGCAGGCGCAGCCGCCCGAGCGTTCCAGGGTGACGATCGGCGGGCGGGAAGGCTGGGCCTGCAGCGTCCCGCCGGCCAGGGCCAGGGCCAGGGGCGCCAGCAGCCAGCACGGCGCCGCGCCCGGGCGCTTCAGGTTCCACTGGTGGCGGAAGAACTCGGCCAGGGCCCGGCCGTTGACCAGGAACAGGAAGGCCGCGGTGATGCAGGCGCAGACGTTGGCGCTGACGCTGTCGGCCGCCACGGCCGGGACCAGGCCCGTCAGGGCGAAGAGCGTCACGAGCTGCTTGGCGACCATCTGCAGGTGCTCGGGCGTCCAGAAGCCGGAAGGGGGTGCGGGCGTCTGCACCGGGTTGCTGTCCATCGTTGCCTCCTCGTCGCCGGCGCACGGCCGGCGTCCACTCAGGGCCGTCACGTCCCGCCCGGGCAGCTCTGCCCGGGGGACTGGAAGAACTGCGGCGCCGGCCCCTGGGCGCCGGGGTAGAGCACGACGGCCCAGCCGTCCCACTGGGCCAGGAACTGCGCGGCGGGCCAGTCCTGGACCTCCAGGGCCCGCGGGCCCTCGTTGTCGATGACCCTCACGGTCTGCCCGTCGCTGCCCAGGCAGGTGACCGCGTGCTTGCCGCCCAGGCCGACCAGGCAGCCGAGCCGCCGGCCCTCGCCGGTCAGGATGCCGGTGTCGCGCTGCCCGGGCTGCTGCTGGCGGTAGCGCACGCCCCGGGCGCCGAGGACCTGGGCCACCTGGCCCGGGCTCGACAGGCCGTGGTACTGCCGCGTCAGGTCATAGAGCGCCTGGATCCGGTGGTGCCTGGCGAGCGTCTCCAGGGAAGACCAGCCGCACTGACTGCCCGTTCGATTGGGCACGCGGTTGGCGCGGTCGATTTCGAGCCAGCCGGTCGGCCCGGGGTACTGCGGCGGCGCCTGCGCCAGGGCCGGCCGGCCGAACTGCGGGCAGCGCTGCCAGTGCGGGGCCATGAACTCGTGGACGCTCTCCAGGCTGGCGTGCAGCCCCTTGTCCGGCCGGCCCGCCGGCGACGTGTAGGCCTGCACGACGCCGATCAGGTACCGCCCGTCCACGTCGATCAGGCCGCCGCCCGAGCGCCCGTGCCAGGGCGGCTCGTGCGTCCACTGGGTCAGGCGGTCGCTCTTGAAGACCGTCGCGGCCCGGCAGGTGACCGGCCACTTCATCTCGTCGTAACCGACGGTGACGCAGCGGCCCGGGCGGTGGCCGCGCGGGGCGACCGGCACGTAATAGAACGGGCCGTTATCGACCTCCATCAGCGACAGGTCCCGCTTCGCGTCGTAGGCGATGACGCGGGCCTGGGCGAGGACCTGCCGCGCGTACGGCTGCGCGGGGCCGTCGAACTTGAACGGCTTGTGGACCAGGGCCGGGTCGATCTGCTCGCCCCTGGCGAAGAACTGGTGGCAGCAGCCCAAGAGCCAGGAGCGGCCCGGCTCGGTGGCGATGACGGTGGCCGAGGCCCCGTGGGAGCGAATCCTTACGGCGGCGTACTGCGGGTCCGCGGCGGGCTCCATCGCGCGGGCGGCCGTGGCCAGCAGCAGCAGCGGCAGCAGCGTCAGGAAGCGGCGCACGGGTCACCTCCCAGGGCGGACAGGGCGGCGCGCGCCCGGCGGCGGGCGGCGTGCAGCCGGCTCTGCACCGTGCCGCGCGGCACGCCCAGGAGCCGGGCCGTCTCGCCGACCGAGCGGCCGGCCAGGTAGTAGCTGCCCAGGACCTCGCGGTCCGTGGGGCGCAGGCCGGCGACGGCCCGCCGGACGATCTGTCGCAGCTCGGCGCGCAGCAGCGCCTCCAGGGGGCAGGCGCCCGGCGCCGCGGGCTCGGCGGCCGGCGGCGGCCCCGGCCGCGGGGCCGGGCGGGCCAGCGCGGTCTGCACGGCGACGCGCCACAGCCAGGAGGGGAAGCTCGCCGGGTCGCGCAGGCCGCCGACGAAGCGCAGGGCGCGCAGCAGCGCCTCCTGGGCCAGGTCCTCGGCGTCCTCGCGCGAGCGGGCGTGGCGGCGCACGGCCGCCAGGACCATGCCGCGGTACTTCTCGGCGAGCAGGCCGAAGGCGGCCAGGTCGCCGGCGCGGGCGCGGGCGGCGAGCCCGACGACGGCGGCGGTGACTTCAGGGCGCGTCACAGTTGGGCTCCACGAGGATCGGCTGCCGCACCCCGTCCACCTCGACGGGCCCCGGGAGCGTGGCCCGGAACTGCCAGGTCCACTCCCCGTCGAACGGGTAGGCGAAGGTCGCCTTGACGGTGCCGGCCGCGGCGGACACGATCGCGGCGGCGACCTGGTGGGAGACCTTGGAGGGCACCGGCTCGCGGGCGAGCAGGACGACCGTCGCGCCCGTCAGGGGGATCGGGTCGCCCTCGTCGTCGAGGAACGTGTAGTCGTGCTCGATCGGCGTGTTGACCTGGTTGTGCACCGTCTGGTCCGGCATACGCTACCCCCTCCCCTGCCCGGTCACCCGGAGCGCGGTCCGGCCGGCGGCGGCGACCTTGAGCGCGGTCTGCCCGGCGGCCTGCGCCTTGATCGCGGTCCGGCCCGCGGCCCGTACGTGCAGCACGGCCGACGGCACGGCGACCGCCGAGCCCCCCATGCGCAGGCCGAGGGCGTAGTAGAGATGCATCGCCTGCCTCAGCCGCACTGGGTCAAAAGCTCGGCCAGCGCGGCGCTCGCGTCGCCGGTCTGGATCACCGTCTGCAGCAGCGTGTAGAGCGTCGCGCCCTGGCCGGCCTGCAGGCCGAACTGGGTCTCGATCAGCGCGTAGCTGGGCGGGCTGGCGGCGGAGTCCACCATCGTGCCCATCACGGCGTAGAGCGCCTGCAGCTGCCCCCAGGCGCTGCCGGCCTGGTCCACGGCCGAGCGGAGCCTGGCGCCCAGGCGCTGGCCGGTGCTAATCGGGATGTACGTCGTCGCCATGTCAGGCTCCTACCCCCAGGGAACTCAGCAGGTGCGGCGCGGGGGAGCCGCCGCCGGCCGAAAAGATCGAGTAGGGGTCCGCGTGCAGGTTGCTCGCGTCCGTGCTACTCGCCGCGTAGCCCGCCATCAGGTAGCCGTAGGTCAGGCTGCCGAGGATGGAGAAGCTGTCCGACCCGTCGAAGCCGGCCCCCAGGCTGGCGAACTTGACCGCCGCGTCATTCGAGGCAACGGTCAGGGGCGAGCCAGTGACCTCCGCGCCGTCCACGTACAGGTGCAGCCGGGCGTTGGGCTGGTCGTAGACCAGGAGGTAATCGTGGTCGTTGAGGAAGTCGGTGGCGTACGAGTCGAACTTGTAGGAGCCGCCGGCCTTGCTGTCGAACTCCAGCCGGACGCCCTTGACGAAGTCGATGTTGCTCCCCGACGCCTCGCCGCCGGCGAAGACGTTGAACGTGTTGGCCCCGGTGATCTTGCCCCGCCAGGCGAAGGACCAGCTCGACGTGCCGGCCAGGTCGGGCGGGCCGGTGACGGCGCAGGCGTGGCCCCCGGCGGCGCCGCCGTAGGTGACGATGGCGTTGCCCGCGCCGTCGGTGGACCAGGAGCAGGTGCCGTCCAGGGTCAGGCCGTGGCCGTTGCCGCTGGAGTCGGCCGACGTGGTCCCCGAGCCCTCCAGCATGGCCCAGACCGCGGACCCGGCCGCCGTCAGGTGGCTGTAGAGGCTGTTGCCCGCGTCCAGGGATGCGCCCGAAGCCGGCTTGCCCACGTGAGACCCCTACTTGTAGAGCAGGACGCCGTGCAGGTCGTCGGCCGCGCAGGCGCCGGTGTCGGTGTCCGAGGGCGAGGTCGCCCCCTTGGTGATCGTGTAGCCGATGCCCGTCCCGAACGGGACGCCCATGTCGAACTCGACGACGCAGCCGCCGTTGGCCGGGACGGGCACCGTGAAGAGCGGCGTGCCGCTGCCGGCGGTCGGGGTGCCCGCGGTGTTGTAAAGGTGCAGCGAGATGACCGAGGACGTGTTGTTGAACAGGTACCAGCCGTAGACCTGGCCGGCCGAGGCCTTGACGCTGGTGGCGTTGGTGCCCGAGGCGGACTTGATCCGGGCGGTCGTGGGACCGCCCGACGTCGCCGGGACCGGGGTCACGCCGTTGGTCGTGCCCGGCGTCGTCTGGTCGATGCCGAATTTGCCGGCGAGGGCGCTGCCGGCCGCGAGCTGCACCTGGCCCGTGCTGTCGTTGCTCAGGGTGAAGCGCTGCGTGCCGGCGGTCGTCGCGCCGTTGCCGGTGGCCACGGCGGTCCCGCCGACCTGGGCGACGTTGTCCTGCAGCTTGCCGCCCGAGACCGCGCCGGCGAGCGTGGCCAGGTTGCCGCCCGACTCCAGGGCCAGGGCGCTCGTGTTGAGGTTGGTCCCGGCGCTCGCGGTGACCGCGATCGGGGTCCCGTTGGCGCCCGTGTTGGCCAGGGAGACCTGGACGGGGTGCGCCGCCGTGCCGAGGACGTTGGCGCCGTCGTACTGCTGGAACTTGGCCGTGCCGCCCGTGAGCGTGGCGTCGAGGGCCAGGCCGCCCGTCGTGCCGACGTTGGCGGTGACGGCCGAGGGCGGGGTCAGCGCCGCCAGCTGGGCCGCGGTGAGCACCACGGGGACCGAGCCGGCGGCGAGCTGCTGGCCCAGGGCGAGGGCCGCGCCGCCGACCTGGTTGACGTTGACCGGGACCTGCGTCCCGCCGGCGTACCCCTCGACGATCACGGAGCGGCCGCCGGCGCCCAGGGGCAGGTACCGGTACTGGGCCGTGCCGTCGTTCGTCTTGCCCAGGACGGAGACGCCCTTGGTCGGGGCCGCGCCGCCGTCGGCCGTGACCGAGCCGTCGAGGTTGCTCTCGGTCACCGTGACGGCCGGCTGGTTCGAGGCCAGCACGACGCGCTGCGTGCCGGCGTCGGCGTTGCCGGTGTTGACCGAGGTCGCCGTGCCCGCGACCTGGGCGGCGTTCGCCTGCAGCGTGACCGAGTCCTCCTGGATCGCCACCTTGAGGTTGCCCGCCCCCGTCAGAGCGGCCGGCAGCTGCCCCATGAGCGTGGTCAGGCGCGAGAGCAGTCGCTTGGTGAGGGCGACGAGCGAGAACGCCCCCGTGTCCGTCGTCGCCGCGGGGTCGGCCTGGGCGCCGAGCGTCTCGTCGGCGCCGTCGGCGATGCTCGCGGGCTGGGTGGGCGGCAGGTTGGCGACCGTGACCAGCCAGGTGCCCCCCTGGCTGGCCGTCACCTTGAGGTTCGCCGCGGCCGCCTGGACCACGGTCACGGTACCCGGGACGCTCACCGGGAGGGTACTCTGGTCGCTGGCGAGGGCGACGGGGATGCTGTTGGCCATGGTCGCCTGGCCCGGCGCCATGAGCTTTTCCGAGCCCGTGCCGATGCCGAGGTCCAGGCCGACGACCGGCGTCTTGACGCCGGCGCGGTCCACGTCGCGGAGGGTGTCGCCGCCGCCGCCGGGCAGCATGGTGGTGTTGTCGGCCACGGGCTACTCCCGGTATTCGAGGAACAGGTGCCAGTAGAGCAGCGCCGCCAGGAGCAGGTAGCCGCCGCAGACCGGCAGCGGGTAGGCCCGGGCCCAGCCGCGCACGGTGGCCGAGATCGTCGGCGCGCCGGTCAGGCCGAGCCAGCACGAGACGTCGTAGGCGCCGACGATCAGCAGCACGGCCAGCATGAAGGCTTTCGTCACGTCCGGGGCCCTCCGTCAGGCGGCGAGGATCTTGGCGGCCTTGAGCGCGGCGACCACGTCGCCGATCGTGTAGGCCGAGCTGCCCGTGTTGCCGGTAAAGGTGTCGTCCACGAGGACGGCGGTCCCGGAGCCGGACGTCTGCCCGGCCGTCACGCCGGCCGGGCCGTAGGGCGAGACGACGGTGACGTTCGCGCCGCCGGAGGCCTGCACCAGCACGCCCGGGCCGGTCGCGTGCAGGTCGGCCCCGGTGCCTCCGTAGGCCAGGCCGACCGCCGTGGCCTGCCAGGTGCCCGTGGTCACCGTGCCGACGGTGACGATGCTCGTGCCGCCGGCGCCGGCGACGTAGTCGGTGCCGACGACCGCCGCGGAGACCGCCGTGCCGTTGCCCTTCAGGAGGCCGGTGACCGTGGTGCTCAGGGTGATCGCCGGCGTGCTCGTGGCCCCGGCCACCGTGCCGGCGAAGCCGTTGGCGGGGACGACCGAGACCGTGGTCACCGAGCCGGCGCCGCCGATCGCGTCCCAGCCGGTGCCGCCGGCGTTCCTCCTCTTGAGCTGGTGCGGCGTGGCGCTGGTGTCCTCCCAGGCGTCGCCCGGGGAGGCCTCGCCGCCCGGGTCGGTGCTCTGGCGGAACTTGACGAAGTCGTGCAGGTCGGCCCCGGCCATGCTCGCGTGCGTGACGTCCACCTCAGCCCCCCTTCAGCCAGCTCAGCCGGCGCAGCCACTTCTCCAGGGCCGCGCACGCCTTGTTCATCGCGGCCTGCCGCTCCGGGCAGCCGCACGGCTTGCCGGTCCACTTCTCCCACAGCCTCGCTAGGCGGTCCGCGCCGACGTACCGCGCGACCGCCGCGAAGAGGTCGCCACACGGCACGGCGGGCTTCGCCGGCGCGCCCGGCGGCGGCGGCATCGAGCCCTCCAGGGCCGCCCGCGTCTCGGGCTTGTTGTGCCACAGCCAGCAGCGCGAGCACTGGCCGGTCCCCGGCTGCCAGGGGCGGTCGATGCCTTGGTCGCACGTACAGGGGCGGGCCATCGGCTCACTCGTAGATGTTCAGGGTGAAGGGGACCAGGACCCCCGAGCACGTGCTGCTGCCCGGCGCCAGCGGCACCGGGGTGCCGCAGTAGGTCGCCGCGTAGTCGAACGCCGTGCCGTTCCAGGTCGCCGTGCAGTAGCCCGGCACGAAGAGGTAGCTCTTCCAGACGGCCGCGAACGGCACGCAGGAGATGACCTGGTAGCTCGACGCCGGCAGGCCGAAGGCGTTCGACGAGTCGAGGTCATTGACGGACACGGTGTCCCAGATCCCCGCGCCGTCGCAGCGGCCCAGGAAGCAGCCGAGGTTGCTGCTGTTCTGCCACTGCGCCAGGCAGTCGTCGGCGTAGCTCACCATGCCGCCCAGGCCGGCGCCCGGCGCGTTGGTCGTGCCGCCGCAGCTGCCGAGGTTGGCGAGCTGGCTGCCGCCGCCGGGCCCGCCGCCGGGCCAGATCTGCCCGTGCAGCACCGGGCAGCCCGGGCAGAAGGGGCCCTGCGCCTGGCCCGCGCAGCAGGGGCACAGGAGCTGGAAGTTCAGCACCCGCGGCGGCGGCGTGGCCGGGTTCTGCCAGGCCTGGTAGCAGGCCTTGTGGCGGCCCGCGAGGGCGGCGAAGGTGGGGTCGCCCGACGGGGGGCAGCACGGCACGGGGTCGCACGCCGGGTTGCACTCCGGGCAGCGGCAACAGGGACAGGGGATGGTGGCCTGGAACATCAGCTCACGTCGGTGATAAGGCCGTCGCGCACGGTCACGGTCTTGCCCAGGTAGGTGAGTGAGCCGTCGCCGTTGCAAACGACGCTGTAGACCGCCAGGAACGTGCCGGTCCAGCCGGCCGAGGCGAAGGGGCCCACCATGTACACCGTCCCCCCCTGCGTGCCGACGACCGGGTTGCCCGAGCCGTCCACCACGCGGTTGCCGGCGCCGTCCGTCAGGTACGCCGTCGGGTAGTAGTCCCACAATTTGGCCGGGTAGTGCAGGGCCGGGTCCAGCGTCCAGCCGTCGGCGACCGCCACCCAGATGGCGTCCCGGTCGGTCCAGGTCTGGGTGGCCGCGTCCCAGGTCAGCCACACCCCCGGGTAGAAGCCGGCGGAGTTCTTCGCGCCGCCCGTGACCCGCACGAACTGGATCACGGGCTGGTTGGCGAAGGCCTCCGGGTTGCCCGGGCCCATCTCGGCGCGCGGCCGGCCCTCGACGTAGGCGACGGCCCGGGCCACGCGCGCCAGGTCCTGCGGTCCGAACATGGGAGGCCCTTCCGGGGGTGCGGGCGCCTGTACCGGCCGTGGTTACTGGCCCTTCTCCATGACCTGCACGACGCCGAAGAGCCCCTTGGCCAGGGCGCCCGAGCCCGCGTTGGGGCTGGTGACGACGACCTCCAGGACGTCGCCGGCGGACAGGGTCACCGTGCCCGAGAGCGTGCCGCTCTTGAGGGCGTAGGCCGCGGTGCCGTTGTCGAGGGTGATGGTGCCCGTCAGCACCGTCGTGCCGTTCTTCTGCAGGTCGAGCACCACCGTGGCGTTGCCGGTCGCGGCGGTCACGGCGCCGACGTCAAAGCTCTGCACCGCGCCGCCGTTCTTGGAGACGTGGACGGCCTTGCGCTCGGCGGCGGCGTTCGAGGCGCCGGCCTGGCTGTACGTGTGGTTCTGCAGGTGCTGCAGCTTGGTGAAGGCGACGTTGGCGGCCGAGACGATGCTCGCGTCGGTGACGCAGCCCGAGGGCGGCGAGAAGGTCGCGCAGCTCAGGTTGCCGGCGACGTAGACGTCGTTGTTGAAGCGGTCGGGCGCTGCCAGCGCCAGGGCGCCGAGGAAGGCCAGGCCCAGGAAGGCCAGGGAGAAAGTCAGGGTGCGACGCATGGGAACCTCCTATCCGGGGATCAGAAGCTTGGGGACGATGGCCGTGTTGAAGTCTCGCTGCGGGTGGAGTTGGTACGGGCTGAGGGCCACGCCGTTGACGACCGTGCCGTCCCAGCGGACCGCGGGGTGCGCGCCCGAGGGCACGCCGTTGCCGTTGAGCTTGCCGCCCTGCCCGTCGAGCAGGCCGGGCGTCCCGGGCGGCACGCCGGGCGCGGGGGTGAAGAGCGCCATGTTGCTGCCGTCCTTGAAGCGGAAGCCGGCGTCGAGCGGGCGGTAGTCCCAGGGCTGGTACCAGCGGATGTGGAACGTGTAGGTGACCCGCCAGTAGTAGGCGCCGCACTCCCACAGGCGCTGGGCCGTGATACTCTTGAGCTTGACGGTGCCGGTCTCGAAGCCCAGCCACGGCTCGGAGTTGACCGTGTTCTCCAGGTTGCCCGAGGCGACCGGGTCCCAGCCGCCCGGCCCCGTCTTCTCCCAGCGCGTCAGGGTCAGCACGCGGTAGCTGTACTCCGTCTGCGCCGGCGGGTTGAAGGGGTCGCCGGCCGAGTTGGCGATGAGGCGCGGCGGGCTCGACCAGTCCACCTGCAGGGCCCAGGTGAAGACCTGGCTGCCCCACTGCACCTCGGTCTCGCGCTGGGTCGGGTCGGCCCCGTACTCGTCGGGGTTCTTCTCCGGCCGGTTGGTGTAGAGGAGCATCAGGTCCCACCAGCGCGAGTCCGCGTCGTGCTGGTTGACGTCGAAATCGACGCAGACGGCGGCGCTGTCGCCCTCCTCGCTCACCTCGGGCTCGTCGGGGTCCTGGCCGTCCTCCTCGGGCGGGACCGGGGCGGGGTCCGGGGCCGGCTTGCTGCCCTTGTTGTCGTAAGGGCTGCCCATCCACGGCACGTCGCGCAGGACCGTGCCGTCGTCGTTGGCGAAGTCCTGGCCCGAGCGGTTGTAGCGCGCGAAGGTGTCCTCGATCACGCCCGGGCCGTCCCAGTCGGTGTCCGTGAGCACCTTGAAGTAGCGCCGGTAGAGCCGCTCGCTGTTGACGCGGGCGCTGCCGGAGCGCTTGGGCCACTGTTCCTTGATGCGCAGGACGGCCACGCTTACCTCACGCAGGGGGGATCGTCACCGACGGGCCGCGGCCGCCGGACGCCCGGCCGAACCACCGCTCTAAGAGGCCCTGCATGGCGTTGACCGTCTCGCGGAGCTGCTCGAGCTCGTTGGCCGTGCGCTCCTCGGCGGACTCGCGGCCGCCGGCCAGGGCCAGGTTGACCGTGCTGACGGCCTCGGCCGAGCCGACGTCCATGCCGGCGGCCAGGCGGACGGGGGCGTGCAGGCTCCGGTTCTGCGAGGCCTGGTCGATCATGCCCTGCAGGCCGGCCAGGCCGGACTGGGCCGAGCCCAGGATGCCGCCGAAGATGTTGGAGAAGACGCTGCCCGCGCCCGTGGCGCGCAGGGTCATCTGCACCTCCCGCAGGCGGTTGATCAGGCCGTCCGTGCCGGCGTTGGCGCGCCGCAGGTCCTCCTGCAGCTCCTGCATGAACCGGCCGCTCTTGAGGTCGTCGAAGGTGATCTCGCCCTTGAGGTACTGCCAGCCGGCAGCGACCCCCGCGACGAAGCCGGTGAAGAAGTCCCGGGCCGTGCGCCAGGCCTCGACCAGGGAGATGATCGCCTCGATGCCCAGGCCCGCCATCCAGCGCATGACGTCGGCGACGGCGCGGCCGGCCGCCCGGACGCCGCCGGCGACGGTGCGGAAGGCGTCGCCCCAGTCCCGGGTGCTGCCGGCCGCGCCCAGGAAGGCGCCGATGACGTTGCCGACCGCGCGGATCACGTCCCAGACCGCGCCGCCGATCTCCATCCAGGCGGCGCCGCCGGCCTTGACCACCTCCCAAATGCCCTCGAGCACCGGCCGCCCCTCGCGGAGCCAGCCGATCAGGTCGCGCATCAGGTCGGCCCCGAAGCGGACCCAGGAGCCGAAGCCCTCCTGCAGGTCCTTGAAGACCCCCGAGCCGGCCAGGTCCTTGAGCAGGGCGCCGACGTCCTTGATGAGCGGCGCCAGGGCCAGGGCCGCCTGGTTGGCGAAGCCCTTCATGACCGACATGATCATGCCCCCGGCCTCGCGCGCCTCCTGCATCGCCTCGTGAATCTGCCGCGTCTGGTCGGCGCCGAGCACGTCGCCGAAGGTCCCGGCGCCGCCCACGGCGTTCTCCAGGCCGCGGCCCGCGGCGATCGCTTCCTGGAAGGCCGCCACCGTGCCGTGGCCCATCACCTGGGCCGCGGCCTCGGCGCGGTCGAAGTCCGAGGGGATCGTGCGCAGGGCCCCGGAGATCATGCGGAAGCTGTCGTCGAGGTCCGCCGCGGCCACGCGCATCGGGTCCAGGTTCATCCGCGCCAGCCACTGGGTCATCTCGCCGCCGCCCTGGCGCAATTCGCCGCGGAGCTGGCGCATGTGCTGGGCGAAGTCGTTCATGCCGCCGGCGGCCATGTCGGCCCCGACGCCCGACAGCCGGGCGGCCGCCTGGAAGCGCTCGACCTCCTGGGCGGTGATGCCCAGCGAGCGGGCGAAGCGCAGGTTGTTCTCGCTGGCCAGGAGCGCCCCGGCGGCGAAGTCGGCCACGGCCCGGCCGGCCGCGACCGCCGCCGTCACCATGCCGCCAACCGCCCCGGCCACGGCGGCGACGGCGCCCGCCGCGGAGAAGGCGCCGGCCTTGAGCCCGACGAAGGCGCTGTCGAGGTAGGGCTGGGCGGCCGCGGCGACCGAGCCCAGGCCTGAGACGGCCTTGTTCACCTCCCGGACCTGGCCGCCGACCTCGCGGACGGCGCGCAGCTCGCCGGCGCCGGGCACGCCCGCGGTGGCCGCGGCCGGCACGAAGGCCGCCTGCCGGACCTGCCGCACGTGCTGCACCAGCTCGGGCGGGGCCAGCTCGCGGGCCTGGCGGACGTGCCGGTGAATCTCGACGTCGATCGGCGCGGCCGCGGCGTCCCGGGCCGCCTTGAGGTCCTTGACCAGCGTCACCACCGGGAGCACCTCGGCGGCCGCCGAGGCACCGGCCTGCCGCGCGATCCCCTGCAGCGTCTCGGCCAGGGCCAGGGCCGCCTTATCGACCTGGGCGATCGCCCCGGCCAGCGCCTGCCAGGGCGCCAGGGCGGGGGCGGTCACGGCGGCGATCGCCTTCGTCTCGTGGGCCGGCGGCGGCTGCGCCGCGGCGGCCGTGGGAGCGGCCGCCAGGCCCTGCGTCTGGCCCGCGAAGCCGCGCAGGGCGCCGGCCACGCTCTGTAGCGCGCCCGCGCCGCGCAGGTGGACGAAGAAGGCGTCGAGGCCCTTGTACATGGCCGTGAAGCTGGCCAGGCTCGTCAGCTTGAGGTCCGTCAGGTAGAACGCGGCCTTGGCGGTGGCGAAGGTCATCCTGCCGAAGGCGGCGGTGATGTCGCCCAGCGGCCGGAACGCGCCGGCCAGGTCGATGCCCGTGAGCGTGCGCACCAGGCCGTTGAGCCCGGCGCCGGTGTCCCGGATGAAGCCGCCCGCGGCCGCCGCCGCTTCCTTGGCCGCCGCCGCCGCGGCCCCGAAGCCGGTGGCCAGCTCGAGCGCCTCCCGGGCCTCCTTGTGCGCCCGGGCCGCCTCCCCCGCCGCCCCGACCTGCCGCGCCAGCTCGGCCGCCTCGGCCGCGGCGCGGGTCATGTCGGCGCCCGCGCCGCCCGCCCCGACGTCGCCCAGGGCCTGCTTGATCGCCCGGGAGGCCTCGGAGGCCGAGCGCACGGCGTCGAGCAGGCCGCGGTCGAAGCCGCCGCTCGTCACCGACATGCTCAGGCTCATGTAACCGACGTCCACCGCGCTACTCCCCTTGCAGTTGCTCGTTCAACTTGGCGAAGCGGTCCCACACCTCGCCCGCGTACTCTCGCACCTCTTCCAGCTCCTCCTCGGTCGGCTCGTCGGGCCGCAGCGTCTTGAAGACGTCCTCGGGCGTCAGCGGCCGGCTGCCCGGCTTGCGCTGCGGGTTGAGCACCGCGCAGACCAGCGCCGCGAAGCGCAGGTCGTCGCGCAGGCCGCCGGCCGGCTCCAGCCGCGCGTGCTCGAGCGTGTAGGTCAGCTCGCGGCTGCCGAGCCTTCGGAGCCCCCAGCCGACGGAGGGCCACCGTCTGCGGTCGGCGAGGTCGAAGAGGGACCGGAGCCAGCCGCAGCGCCGGAGTTTTTTCGGGCCTCCTCCGCGTCCTGGGACCGCATGCCCGACAGCTCGGCGACCAGCTCGGCGGCCTTGTCCAGCTCGCTGGCGGGCAGCTCGTTGAGGTAGCCCTCGTCGCCGTCCACGAAGATCTGCCGCGCGCCCGGCTCGCCCGAGTCGCGCAGGCCGTAGAGGACGGCCATCGCCCGGTAGTGGCGCAGCTCGATGCCGGGGGTGCCGCCCCGTGCCATCTTGATCCGGCTCTGCTCGACGGCGGCGCGCTGGTCGCCCGTCAGCTCCCAGGCCCAGACGCGCTCGCCCAGGAAGGTGGTCTCCTGGCGGCGCAGGGCGCCGCCGGCGCGGTTGGCGGGGCTGAGGAACTTCTCGCGCAGCGGGTGGAAAGACTGGGGCTTGGGCATGGTCTCCTCGGTTGGGGTGCGGGCGCCTGTACCGGGCGTTAGCCGCGGCTGATGCTGTTGGTCTGGATCTCGACGTCGAAGGTGGAGCGGTCGTCCTCGGGCTCCTTGGGCAGGCCGAGGTTGCCGACGTTGCACACGCCGAAGACGGTGCTGCCGTCGGGGAGCTTGTAGACGTAGTTGACGTTGTCGGTGCCCTGCAGGGCCGCGATCGCGTCCCAGTTGTTGCTGGGGCTGGTGCGGTACTCGTAGGTGAACTTGATCTTGGGCGGCGTGCCGCGGCCGTTCGCGAAGTTGATGAGGCGCGTGGCGTCATCCAGAGCACCCATCTTGATCTGGGTGTAGTCGATCCCCTCGGGCTCGGCGGAGATCATGCCCTTGATGACGGGCGGCGGGCTGCCCAGGCCCAGGGCCAGGCTGCCGCCGTACGAAGCGTAACCGGAAGGCGCGGGCATGGGCCCACCTCTCTATTCCAGGTGCCACACGGTGAAGCGGAGCGTCACGCACTCCTGCACGTAGTCGCGGCCGAACTCGCCGGGGGCCTGGTCCAGGTCCTGCTCGTCGTCCGCGAGGGTCTTCTGCACAGAAACGGTCTGCGGCTGGCCGGCCTTGTCCTGGTAGCCGATCGCGCCCTGGAAGCCGGGCCCGTAGTTCACGGGGTCCTGGCCGGTGAGCACGGGCCGGACGACCTCGGCCAGATCGCTGGCGTCCTGGTAGGGCCCGTCGCCGCCGCCCCAGACGTCCACCTCGAAGGCGCTCCGGGCCAGGCCGCCGGTGCCCTCCTGGGTCTTCGGCCGCAGCACGCGCACGCGGCGGTAGGTCAGGGCCGGCCGCACGGACGGGCCGCCCTCGGGCAGGCGCTTGTAGACGCGCCCGCCGAGCGCGGAGAGCTGAGACGCCCCCGCCAGGAACTGCCGGAATGCCTGCTTGACACTCACCGCTTGCGCCTCAGCTTCGCGACCTCGGCCTTGAGCCCTTCGATGCCTTTACTCACCATCTCCGACTTCGCCGCCCGCTTGCTGACCTCCCAGGCCTCTTCCAGGACGGGCTGCGCCTTCGAGCCGGGGTGCATCCGGCCGTGCTGGACGGCGGTCGTCATCCCGACCTTCAGCCTGCGGCTCAGCTTGCTGCCCTTGCCCAGGGCGTGGGGTTTGGTTCCCTTCTCCACCAGGTGGAGGATGTTGCCCGGCACCGTCCGCCGCTGCACGTAGCGCTTGACCCGGCCCTTGCGGCTCTCCCACCAGCTCCACACGGAGACCGTCTTCTCCTTGCCCTTGCCCGCCCCGACGATGCCGACGACGGCCCGCTTGTACGTCTTGACCTTCCTGACCATGGCCCAGCCGAGCACCCCCGACTTGCCGACCTGCCGGGCCCGCTCCCGGGCGGCCCGCAGGACCGGCTGCGTGCCGGCGTTGACCATCTTCCTCAGCACGCGGTTGCGGACGCCCTGCTTGAGCTGCTGCAGGCCCGCCGTGAACTCGGCCAGGCCTTCCACCTTGGCGCGGATCCGGAAGCGGTTCACGGGAGCTGCACCTTGCAGCCCATCTGCAGCCAGTCGTAATCCGCCGCGGGCCCCCAGCGCAGGGCCCAGGCGACGTTGAGCGTCTCGCCCAAGAGCTGCAGCCGGTTGGTCGGGCCCAGGCCCTGGCGGTAGCGGCACCACACGACGTAATCGACCTCCTCCTGGAGCTGCCCCTGCACGTAGAACTCCATCCCCGCGGCCGGCTCGCGCGAGCACCACAGCCTGCCGCCGGCCCCCGGCACGGCCTCCCAGTCGTCGGGCGGCTCGCCGTAGCTGTTGGGCCCGGGGTCGGGGTCTACCTTCCGCTCTACCGAGGCCCGGTAGCGGAGGTCTCCCGCCTCGGGAAAGCGCGGCTGAGGCATCGGCGTAACCTCTTCACCTCGACGGCCACGGTGAACACGGCGTCCACCAGGTTGACGGCCTCCTCGTCGGCGGCGCCGGCCACGGGGGCGGACAGCCCGCCGGCGACGCGGGGCCGGTGCATCTCGATCGCCTGGCCGATCTTCCGCAGCAGGCCGTCGGGCTCGCCGCGGGAGTTGGAGGCGATCTGGGCCACGTGGTCGATGAGGCCCAGGGCGTAGGACAGCTTCTCGCCGTCAGTCGCCCTAGGCGCCGTCCCAGAACTGGAAGATGACGGAGTCAATGGCCTTCTCCAGGGCGGGGTTGTTGTCCGTGAGCGAGCGGTTCTGGTACTTCAGGGCCACGATCTGCTTGACCGCCAGCTTGACGTCGTCGGGGCAGTCCTTGCCGGCGTCGGCGTACCCGGCCGTGAAGGTGACCGTCACCGCGTTGATCTGCCGCCGCGTGATCGGCCAGAAGGTGCCGTAGGCCGGGGCGATCCGGCCGGGCTGGCCCACCAGGTCGGTCAGGTAGCGCGACGGGTCGAGCGTCTGCGGGTTGCCGCCGGTGTCCACGTACTGCACGCTCACGACCGACCTCAGCGGGCTCTTGGGCAGCCGGATGACGTTGCCCGCCGAGAAGATGCCGATGCCCCGCAGCTGCGGGATCAGGTCCTCCTGGCCGGGCACGGCCTGCAGCGTCCAGCGGCTGCGCGGCTCCAGGTCGAAGAAGCTGTCCAGGGTCAACTGCCAGGTGGCCGTCACGAGCTGGCGGCTGCTGCCGCGCTCGACGCGCCGCCGGGCGGCCCGGATCAGCCCGTCGAAGAGGGGGGCCTCCTCCGGGTTGTCGGCCCGGCAGAAGAGCATCGCCTCGTCGCGGGTGACCGGCTCGTCCGCCGGCGCCACGGTCTGCGCCAGGCCCCACACTAGTGCATGACCCCCACGCCCTTGAGGGCGGAGACGATGGAATCCAGCACCGCCTTGGTCGGGGCGTCGGCCACGCCCGAGGTGTCCGGGGCGGCGGGCTGCACGCCGTTGGCGGTGATCTTCCCCGAGGGGCCGATCTGCAACTCCGCCCCGACGTACCAGAGCCCGCCGCCCTGGGCGTAGTAGTTGGCCGAGACATAGGTGACGTCCTGCGCCATGGGTCAGGTCCTCGGGAAGAAGGTCCCGGGCCGGGGCCACTCGCATAACCCCCGGACCGGGCCGGGCGTGCGTACGCCCGGGCTCGCTCAGGCGGCCTGCGCGGACTGCGGCAGGCTCCGCGGCATGCCCTGGATCGCGACGCCGGCCAGGAAGATGTTGCCGGTGTTCGAGGCCGGCGTGATGACGACCTGGACGTAGCGCTTGTTGCCGGCGTAGCCGATCTTGAACGTCTTGCCGCTGCTGGTGTGGTCGGGGGCGCAGCCGGCCAGCGTGCCGAGCAGGTCGGCCGCGGCCACGGCGGCGCCGTCGGCCAGGGCCGGGTCGTTGCCGTGGTTGACGGCGACCGTGCTCGTGAAGTCGGCGTCGGTCAGGGTGCCCATCGTCCAGGCCAGGAGCAGGGAGTCGAGGCCCTGGGTGTCGATGATGACCGACGTGTAGGCGGTGTTGTCGGTGGTGGCGGCCTTCGGCGGGAAGAGCTGCGTCACCTTGCAATTGTTGAAGAGGTCGCGCATCAGCGGGGCTCCGAAGGGGGCTTGGCGGCGGTCTCCGCGCCCGGGTTCTTGCTCGCGTTCTCCGGCCCGGCGTGCTCGGCCTGGCCCGCGCGGATGAGGGCCTGGGCCTCGGCCCGGGGCAGGTCCACCACGTCGCCGGCCGGCTGGAAGCTGTAGGCGCCGGCCCGGTCGGTCAACAGTCTCACGCGCACGGTCGGGCTCCTCGGCGGGCGGGGGTGCGGGCGTCCGCACCTCCCCGCGCGGGCGGGTCTAGCTGTGCATCTTCAGCGTCTTGACCGGCGCCGTGCCGGCCTGCAGGAGGTTGCCGTCCGCGCGGACGAAGGCCACGAAGCCGTCCTGGTCGTTGTCGCGGAACCGCTCCTGCAGGCGGTAGAGGCGCACGTTGTTGACCTGGCGGACCTTGTACTTGGAGAGCTGGCCGAAGACGCCGACGACCGCCGAGGCCGCGATCGCGGCCAGGTCGTTGTTGGTCGTCAGGGTGTAGGACAGCAGGCTGTCCGGGCGGCCCTGCTGCAGGCCGGCCTGCCAGAGGTACTGGCCCTGGCCGTCCTTGAGCTTGCGGATGGCCTTGATGGTGCTGTCGTGGAACATGAAGCCCGCGTCCGGCGTGCGGTAGGCGACGTCCACGCTGTGGACCGTGTCGATCAGCTCGTCCGCGGCGATCGCGTTGTTGACGGCCGTCGTGACGCCCACGGGGGCGACGACCGTGATGCCGTAGGGCTGGCTGGCGCCCGTGCCGGTGGTGAACTCCGTGTTCTGGATGCGGCCCAGCCGCTCGCCGAGCATCTCGCCCAGGACCGAGGGCAGGTTGAACACGCTGTCCTCGAGCAGCTCGTAGGGGACCAGGATCGCGTCGGACGTGTACTTCCAGGCCTGCCACTGCACGGCGCCGAAGATCGGGTCGGCCGTGACGGCGTTGGCCAGGTCCACCTGCGTGTTCTGGTTGATCCGGCGGCCCTTGATGCTGGTGTTGTCGGCGGTCGGCCAGAGCATGGGCTCGCCGGTGGCGGTGCGGATGATTTCCGAGACCTGCAACATGCCGCCGTAGTACAGCATGTTGATTTCCAGGTTGCGGATCAGGTCCATCGGCACGATGGTGTAGGCGCCGGCCGGCCCGGCGATCGCCGACAGGGTGCGCCGCTCGGCGGTGGCCGCCTGGAAGTGCTGGCGGAGCTGGGGGCTGGCCCGGTTGAAGGTCCGGAAGCCCTGCTGCGCCTGCTGGAAGCTGCGCGTCTCGAAGAGGGGGAGGTTGAGGGCCTGCACCCCCGGGTTGAAGCGGAGCTGCTTGCAGGCGTCCTCCATGCCGTCGGTCAGCTGGTGGCCGAGCTGGTGGCGGCACCAGGCGTTGAGCGCCAGCGCCCGCGTCTCCTCGGTGATCGAGGCGCCGTCGGTGCCGGGCTGCTGACGCCGGCGCGACTCCTCGTCGCCGAAGTCGTCGCGGCCGATCTGCCGGTCCTTCTCCTGCCGGGCGCGCTCGTCGGCCTCGACCTGGGCGGCGCGCTCGGCGACCTTGATCTGCGCGCAGACCTGGTCGTAGTCCTTGTTCGCCTGGTCCCAGGCCGCGCGCTCCTCGGGCTTGAAGTCGCGGTTCTCGGCGTTGACGAGGTCGGCCTGGCGCTTGATCTCGCCGGCGTGCTTGGCCTTGCGCTCGTAGAGGGCCTTGAGGGTGTCGGCCACGGGTCTCCTCCGGGCTGGGCGCCGGAGGGTGGCCGAAAAAGGGCATCGGCGGAGCCTACCGGCGCGCAGTGTCTCTGGGTCACTGTCGCCAGCAAGTTCAGCCGACATTTAGATGCCACTGAGGACTTGCGTCTCCGCCCCGCGGCCCTAGTGGGAACTGGGCCGTTCGCGCCGCGGGGCGGGCGTGATTCGGTTGTGATGGAAGTATAGGCTAAGACATTTGTGTTTGGCAAGGGGTCTTAGACATTTTTTCCAAAGTCACACTCTAAGGCTTAGGAAAGAGGGGCGGCGGCCTTACCTCGTAAGCCTCGACCTCGAGCACCACCTCCAGGGAGCCGGCGTCGTTACGCCTCACCGTCGTGCGCCGGACCCGGACGCCGGGCGGCATCAGCACGCTCCGGGGGACCACGTCGGCCGGGGTCAGCCGCCGCAGCGAGGGCCTCGGGGGCTCGCGGGATTCGGCGACGATGCCGGCCATCACCACGACGCCGAACAGGGCGCACATGACGAACGCGGCGACGAGCAGGCAGACGAGCAGCTCCGTCATCACTGCACCTCCACGGCCCGCGCCCGGTAGGCGGCCAGCTTCGCCGCCAGGGGCGGGCCCTGTTTCTTCCGCCACTCCTCCAGCTCCTGGCGCAGCCCGGCCAGGTCGCCGCCGGCGGCGCGCAGGCCGGCCGTCGTCGATTCGTAGGCCGGGTAGGTGACGGGCCCCACGTCGATCAAGTCCACGTCGTTGACCTCCCGAATGTAAGTCCGGTCGCCGCCGTCCACGCGCAGCTCCCGGAAGGTGGTGTCGCGCGGGATAAAGCTGAAGCTCGAGCCCGACAGGTTGCCGGCGCGCAGGTTCTCCAGCACGTCGCGGGCGCAGGTGGTGTCCGCCGGCGTGATCTCGTAGCGCAGGCCCTTACCGTCCACGGACAGGGCGAGCGTGCCGGCGGCCGCGCGGCCCAGGAGGTTGTCGGCGTCGTGGTTGAAGAGGGCCCGGCAGTCCTGGCCCTCCCGGATCGCCCGGTCGAAGCAGCCGGGCATGATGCGCTCGCGCATGTCGTCCCAGATGGCGTACTCGCTCCCGGGGTCGTTCTCGTTGTAGAACACCGCGGCGTAGCCCACGATCGTCTCGGTGCCGTCGTCCCGCTTGCGCAGGCCGACGGGCATTTTGCTGAAGCGGCGTTCGGGCATGGTCAGGTCCTCGCGTGCTCGGCCGCCCACTTGCCCAGGCAGGCCAGGTTACAGAAGTGGTGAACCCTCTCGACGGGCGGCGGCGAGTGGACCAGCCGGGGCAGGGTCAGCCGCGGCGGGGCGCGCTCGGGCACCAGCTCGATCCGGTAGCCGGCCGGGTTGTCCGCGAGCAGGTCGCGGGCGCAGTGGTCGCAGGCGATCGAGACGGTCAGCACGGCGGCACCTCCAGGGCCTGCCGGGCGAGCAGGCCGGGCAGGGCGCGCTCCAGCTCGCCGGCGTCGCGCTCGACGAGGGCGGCCAGGGTCGCGGCGGTGGCCGCCCCGCTCGTCTCCAGCAGCGCCTTGCGGGCCCGGCCGAGCAGCTCGCCGGCCAGGGCGGCCGGGGCGGCCGGCCGGCCGGTCAGCTCGGCGATCGCCGCCAGGGGCGGGCCCAGGGCGGCCTCGGCGGCGGCGCGGTGCTGCGCCTCCAGGCCGTCGAGCCAGCGGCCGAAGCCGGCGGGGTTGCGCGCCGCCTTGCGGGCCTGGCTGCCCAGCCGCCGCGCCATGCGGGCCAGGGCGCTCTCCAGCAGCAGCCGGTGCGCCTCCAGCAGCCGGGTCCGCTGGCCGTCGTCCGGCGGGTCCGCCGGCGGGTCATCGGGCGGGTCGTCGTCCTCCAGCTCGGTGTCCACGTCGGACTGTTCGGGCGGCAGGGGCTCCTCGCCCAGGGCGATGCCGAGCTGCTTGTACTGGGTGCCGTCGGCCCCGACGTCGTGCCAGGCCTTCGTGAAGTCCTCCTGCGGCAACATCACGCGGCCCCTGACCGGGTCCTGCAGCATCACCTGGCCCAGGCCCACGCCGTTGACGACCGCGTAATGCCCGGCCCGGGTCCCGGTCGCCGGGTAGTCGAGGGCCTGCATGGCGACGACGACGGGCCGGCCCTGGGCGAAGAAGCGGCCGAGGTCCTCGACCGTCATCTCGCCGGCGGTGACCGCCAGGCCCAGGCCCACGGCGGCGCGCATCATGGCGGCGGGGTCGGTGCCGTCCTTCTCGGTCGCGCCCACGAGCTTGACCCACTCGTCGGGGGATTCGGGACCGACGCCGAACAGCCCGCAGGCGATCTGCAGGGCCGTGGGCCCGCAGTCCCAGGTGAAGCGCTGGCGCAGGTCGGCGGTGTCCAGGAGGACCCCTGCCGGCTCGCCGGCGACCAGGCCGCCGCCCTCCCCTTCCTCCCCGCCGGCGGCGCCGCCGAGTGCGGCGGTGTTGAGCGGGGCGCGGAACTGCCCGCCCAGGCCGCCCGGCAGAGGGTTGTAGTCCTCCTCCTCGCGCACGTCGTCGATCGACAGCCAGCCGTTGGTCAGGCCCTGGACGTAGTAGGTGGTGCGCGCGGCGACGTCGGCCCGCACCAGCCGCTTGCGGTCGAAGAGGACCTCGTGAGTGTCCCCGGTCTTCTCGTCCTCCGTCAGCAGCTTGTCCCAGCTCTCCTCCTCCACGTTGACCAGCCAGGGGTCGAGGCCCTCGTCGAGGTACTGCTGGTTCTCCTGCTCGAGGCTGTTGTAGGCGGTCTTGCCGTCGTCCCCGAGCTTGTGCGGCGGCAGGCCGAGCAGGTTGGCCACCTGGACGCGCCCGAGCTTCATGGTCTCGATCATCTGCGCGTCCCGCGCGTTGATGGTCATCTCCTTGATGTCGCCGCCGCGGTCTAAGACGGCGGTGCGGTGGGCGTTCTCCAGCCCGCTCTGCATCCGCTCCCAGCCGTCGCGCAGCTCGTCGCGGGACCGCTTGTCCATCGCCTGGGGGAAGGTGATCACCACGCTGGGCTTCGCGTTGTTGCGGTAGAAGACCGAGCTGTACTGCAGCCCGGCCATGCTGAGGCCCAGCGTCTCCCTCGCCTTGGCGACCCAGTTGTAGCCCTGCAGGCCGTCGGGCCCGAAGCCCTTGACGTGCAGCATGTCGTGCCGCGGGATCTTGCGCATCTCGTCGTTGCCCAGGACCTTCGTCACGTACCAGATGACCCCGTTGACGCGCACGGGCCAGGTCTGCACCGGGCTGAGCGGCAGCAGTTCGACGGGCCGGTAGTCGGGGCCGCGGCGGATGTAGCTGTAGCCGTTGCCGTGCAAGAGCGCGTGCGCGATCGACAGCCGGCGCCACTGGAAGGCGGTCATCGCCTCGTTGGGCTTGCGCCTGAGCAGGTAGTAGGCCGGGTGGGCGCGGTCCTTCTCCTTGCCCCGGCCCTCGCGCCGGTAGACGTAGAGCGGCAGCTTGCCGACGTCGCCGGCGATCAGGTTGACCCCGCGCCAGACCGTGTCGAGCGTCAGCGCCGTCTCGGGGTTGACGTTGACGCCCGCGCTCGACTTGCGGGCGCCGAGCATGTCGAACGCCCAGTCCGGCGGGTTGTTGAGGTCGAACGACGGGTTCTCCAGGGAGGTCCGCCGCTCGGGTGCCAGGATGCGACTCAGGAACCCCATCGCCGTGCCCCCAGGACGCCGAGCGTCAGTAGTGCCGCGCCGCAGACGAGCGGCGCCATGGCCAGGTGGAAGAGCCAGGCCAGGCCCCAGGCGATGAGGCCCACGCCGGCGGCCGCGGCCAGCTCCCAGACGTTGCCGGCCAGCGCGAGGCCGGCCCGGCGGCAGAGGGTTCGGAGGCGTCGCACGGCGCGGTCTCCTACCAGAAGGTGAGCGTGGGCCCGTCGCCGCCGCCGGCGAGCAGCGCCCGGCCCAGGGCCATGATCACCCCGACGATGCCGTCGATGCGCTCCGTGCTCTTCTTCTTCGACGGCTTGAGGTTGCCCGCCGCGTCCTGCTCGGTTGCGGTGTTGGCGGCCATCCATCGCAGCACAAGGTGCCCGTGGTGGCGGAGCTTGCCCTCGACGACGAGCTTGATCAGCTCCTTGGTCGGGGCCGTCATGTCCTTGTAGCCCTGGCCGTAGGCGACGACCTCGAAGCCGTCGCCCTGCAGCTGGGTGATGAGCTGGGTCGCGTTCCAGCGGTCCGCGGCGATCTCCCGGACGTGGAACCGCTCGCGCAGCAGGTTGAGGTCGGCGCGGATGACGTCGTAGTCGATGACGTCGCCCTCGGTGAAGCGGACCAGGCCCAGCCGGGCCCAGGTCTCGTACGGCACCCGGTCGCGCAGCTCGCGCCGGCGGGCGCCCTCGCGCGGCACCCAGAAGTAGGGCAGGACGTCGTAGCCGCCCTGGCCGTCCGGGAAGACGAAGGGGCAGGCGCTGATGTCCGTCGTCGTCGAGAGGTCGAGCCCGCCGAAACAGCTCCGGCCGGCCAGGCGCTCCTCGTGGGCCCGGAAGGTCTCCGCGTCGGTCACCAGCGGCGCCGGGCCCGGGGCCGCGTCCCAGCGGTCCATGGGGATCGCCCGCGTGTCCGTCTCGGTCTTCTGGTTGAGGTGCAGCCGGCGGTAGGTGTTCTCGTACGCCGGGGTGTCCTGGGCCTTCTTGCACTCGCGCTCCAGGTACTCCAGCGACACGCTCACGCCGAGGTTGGGGTTGGCCTTCTTCCAGGTCTCCGGGCTCTTCCAGTCGTCGGTCGGCAGGGCCTCGTAGACGCAGGGCAGGAAGTGCGGGGCGAAGCCCGGGGCGGCCCGGTCGCCCCGGTTGTCGCGCACGGCGCAGGCCAGGGCGTGCTTCTCGTTGCAGATGCTCGGCCGGTTGAAGTCGGCGGTGGTGATGTAGATGGTGAGGTTCTGCTTGCGGTTGAGGCTGGCCGTCGAGGTGGTCAGGGTGTCCACCAGGTCGCGCGAGGGCTGGGCGTGCAGCTCGTCGATGACGACCAGGTGGCTGTTGCCCCCGTGTTTGCTGTCCGCGTCGGCGCTGATGACGTGCAGGAAGCTGTTGTCGGCGGGCTTGACGATGCTGCGGCTGTGCCCGCCCATGCCGTTGCCGCCGTAGACCCGGCAGCGCTTCGAGAGCCGGCGGTCGTTCTGGATCATGCCCTTGCACTGGCGGAAAAGCATGTTGGCCTGCTCGCGGTTGGCCGCGGCGACGTAGTCTTGCTGGCCCGCCTCGCCGTCGCAGAAGAAGACGTAGAGGGCCAGGGCCGCGGCCAGGGGCGTCTTGCCGTTCTTGCGCGGCACGTAGAGCAGGGCCTCCTTGTAGCGGCGGACGGGCCGGCCCAGCTCGTCGGTCCGCTTCCAGCCCATCAGGTTGGCCACGAAGGACCGCTGCCAGGGCTCGAGCTCGAAGGGCCGGCCGGCCAGGGCCCCCTCGACGTGGGTCACGCACTCGGCGATGAAGTCGAGGGCGAGCTTGGCCGCGTCCGGGTCGAACCAGCAGCCGTCCGCCTGGGCGAAGGGGTCGTAGCCCGGCAGCAGGCGCAGGAGGTCCCGCCACTCAGCGCTGACGGCTGTCGCGTTCACCTGGCCTCCTCTCCCCCGGGCAAAGGTGTGCCGCCGCGCCGCAGCGGGGGCACTTGATCAGGTCGTCGGGCGGCGTGACCGCGTCGGCGCCCCGGCCCCGCCAGGCGCAGGCCGGGCAGTGCAGCCGCAGGGCCGCCAGCTCGTCAGGGGTGTAAGGCCTCATGTACGCCACGCCTACCCCACCGTGCCGAAGAATCGCTCGCGCTCGTCGAGCTCGCCGGCGTCCTCGCCGGCAACCTGCAGCCGGGCCCGGGCCGCCGGCGTGAAGCCGAACTGCGCCGCGAGCTGCAGCAGCCGCTGCACCGCGGCGTTCTTGACGCGCACCCACGGGCTGACCACGAAGCTGCCGGCGCTGCCGCGCACGACGTGGCCCTTGTTGGCGCCGTCCGGCTCGCCGTGGGCGATGACGTGCCGGGCCAGGACGAACTCCTCCCAGGCCTCGCACCAAGCGGCCAGCGCCGCGCGGTCGAGCTCGGCCAGGACGCCGGCGGCCACGAGCAGCTTCACCTGCCGCTTCCATTCCGCCTTGGCCTCCTTGCCGAGCCAGGCCGGGCAGCTCGGCGCCTTGACCGGCGGCCGCGGCTCGCCGGCGCGCTCCTTCGCGCGCCAGGAGCCGCGCGCCTCCAGGATCGGCGTCGGCGTCGGCGACGGTCCGCGAGCGGACATGGCTCCCTCCCAAAAAAAAGTCCGAAACCCGTGAAAAAACGCGGAACGCTGGGCATACGGTCTGGCGGGCCGAACCCCTAAAAAATCGGCCCCCTCCCCCTCCCGCGTGCCCGGGGCGGCCCCTGGCGTCGTCGCCACCGCGTCCGGTCGGCCGGGCCCGGGCTGCCGTGCGCCCCCTAGTTAGACCGCCGCCTCAGCCCTGCGGGTTGCGTCCGAAGCCGCCGTCCTGCCGGGCCGTCTTGCGGTTGTGGTGCGTCTCACAGAGGGGTTGCCAGTTGCCCTCGTCCCAGAAGAGCCCGCCGTCGCCCTTGTGCGGCACCTGGTGGTCTACCACGGTGGCGAGCACCACCTTGCCCTCCTCCTGGCACTGGACGCAGAAGGGGTGCTGGGCCAGGAACGCGGCGCGGGCACGCTGCCAGTCGGCACCGTAACCACGCTGGGCGGACGTGGGGCGGGGCGGCTCGTGACGGGGGGTGCGGGCGCCTGTACCGGGCCGGTGGGCCTGCGGCTTGCGGGGCACGAGGGCGGTCCTTCTGTTGCGAGTGACAGGTGAATTGTAACGGGGAAGTGGCCGTAGCGGAAGAGTCTGGTTTGTTAGAAGTCGCTAATGGGCCGTCACCACTCCTCGCGGCTTACGGTGGTCAGCTCCCGGCCCTGCCACGCTCCGCGACGGAAGGCGGTCTCCGGGCCGGCGGCGTTGAGGACCTTGGCGCGCACCTCGGCGTAGCGGCCCTGCAGCTCGGGGAGCTGCCGGCCCTTGACGTCGAAGGCCGTCACGTCGTCCGTGTCCCAGCGGATGACCAGGCAGGGGATCTTGGCGCGCTTGGCCGTCACGGCACCACCTCGAGTACTTCCCGCCAGCGGATCTGCACGTAGTCGGCCCTGCCCTGGGGGTCGGGCTCGTACTCGCCCATCAGCCAGCCGCCCCAACGTCGCCGCTCCTCGTCCCAGAGGCGACGCTTCCACCGCTTGCCGACGAAGGTCCCCGTCGGGGCGCTGAGGGAGTACTCGGGCAGCGCATCGAACTCGGCCAGGGTCAGGATAACGGCTTGGTCATCGGTCAGCATGTCTCGGCCCCCAGCACGCGCTCGATCTCCTTCCAGTCGTCCGGGTACCACACGAACGCGGCGACCGAGGCCCGGCGGAAGGCGTTGAGCCACTCGTCCTGCGCCGGCGTGGTCTTGTTGGGCAGCACCTTCAGCTCGGCCACGATCTGCACGCCGCCGCGCAAGAGGAGAAGGTCAGGGAAGCCCTTGACGCTGCGCCGGCTGTCCCGCGTGTGATACACCTTCCAGTTGAAGAGCGTGGCCAGGTTGATGACCTGGGCCATGAACTCCTCCTCGGTGAGCTTGCCGGGGGCCCTCACGGTCAGCCCTCCCCCTCGACGAGCCGGACGATGGCGCGGCGGGTGCGCGCGTCCAGGGTCGGCCAGGCGGCGTTGACGAGGGCCAGGCCGGGGTCTATGCCATCTGCGTCGGCTTTTGCGCGCCCCGGGACGCCGGGGCCCGTTTCCGCGACGATTCGCCCGCTAGTTCGGGGCCCGCCATGACCCCTCGGTAGGGGGTCGGCATTGGTGCACGAAGGCGCACCGGCCGGCACAAAGCCGCACGCCGGCGCACCTTGACGCTTTTCGCCCTTTTCCGCGTGCGCCCCGGCGCCCTCCGGAACCGCCCCGTGCGCGGCCGGCTGCGTCGGATTTTGCGCGCCCGGCCCCGCGGCGCCCCGGCGAAAGTGCTCGTCGGTGACCTGCAGGTAGTGCTCGGCCGCCACCTTGGGGCTGTTGCCGATCCAGGCGCAGACCACGTGCAGCGGGTAGGTCTCGGCCAGCTCGGTCTCGCGGCTGGCGCGCAGGTTCTGGAAGAGGCGTGGCCAGGGGGACAGGCCCGCCTTGCGCAGGATGAGCAGGAGCCGCGTGCGCAGGTTGGTCTCGCCCAGGATCGCCCGGGCGAAGACCTTGGCGGCGCCGGGCGCGGCCTTCTCCCAGGCCTCGTCGAGGTAGGGCCGCAGCTCGGGGAAGATCGGCACCCAGCGCTCGCCGCCGCCCTCCGTGTGCTCGGTCTTGGGGGCCTTGACCAGGAACCGCTGCAGCTGCCAGTGGACGTCGGCCCACTCCAGGCGCGCCAGCTCCGAGGGGCAGCGCAGGCCGCCGTAGCGGGTCAGGGCGACGATCAGCCGCCACTCGTAATCGGGGCAGGCCTCCAGGAGCCGGCGGGTCGTCTCGCGATCGACGTGGAAGCCGCGGGCGGCGTTCTTCTGGCCGGGGGCCTTGACCGTCGCGAAGGGGTTCAGCTCCGCCAGGCCGCGCCGGCAGGCGGCCTTGAAGAACTGGCGCGCGTGCTTGATCGTGCGGCCGGCCGTCGCCGGGGCGCAGCGCGCCTTCAGGTGCACGGCGAAGCGGTCGGCGTCCCCCTCGGTGACCGAGCGCAGCTCCCGGTCCGCGCCGAAGAACCGGACGAGCCGGCCCCGGGCGGTGCGCAGGGTCTTCAGCGTGCCCGGCTTCGCGTCGGCGCGGCCGGCGACGTAGTCGTCGAGGAAGGCGCCCAGCCGGGCCGACTCCCGCCGGGGGACCAGGCCGGCCCTCGCGAACAGGTCGGCCCGCTCCTCGGTCAGGGCCGCCACCCACCGCGCCGTCTCGGCGTCGAGGGGGTGGCCGGTGATCTGCGCGGCCAGGAGGTGCTCGACGCGCACGCGGTCGGCCTCGGCCGCCTTCAGGGACACCTTGCCCAGGCGGACGGTGCGCCGCCGGCGGTCGGCGCCCGTGAACTGGATCTCCTTGCGCCCGTTGGGGCGGCTGACGACGCTGGCCATGTCTCCCTCCGCTGACAGGTTGAAGTCTACTCCGCCGCCGGCGGCCCGTCCGCCGTGCTCTTGGCGAACTCTTCCTTGGCCCACTTCTCCAGGTCGTCGGCCGGCGGGTAGAGCACGCGCCGGCCGAGGCGTATGTGGGGGATGCGCTTTTGCGTGGTGAGCTTCTGCAGCAGCCGTTCGCCGATCCCCAGGATGCGGGCGGCCTCGGCGGCGTTCAGTGTCAGCTTGGGGGTCTTCGCGGACATGGCGTTGTCACTCCGGTTCAGTTGCCCTGGCCGCCCATCGCGTCGAGCGCGGCCCGGTACCAGCAGACGATGCAGCGGCCCCGGTAGAGCAGGTTGCGCTGGGTGATGCACTCGCACCCCTCGCACTTCCCCTCGTTCTCGTGGGGCTGGGGGACCACGAACTTCTTGCCCTCCAGCTTGCCGCCCGAGCGGAGGGTCTCCATCACCTCCTCGCGCGAGCGGTGCAGCGACAGGACGACCTGCTCGAAGGCCCGGCCCTGCAGCTGCCGCTGGTCCACGAAGACGGTGTTGCCCTGGCGGAGCATCGCCAGGTCCTCGGGCAGGAGGAAGCAGACCAGGACGGGCTCCTTGTCGGCGAGCATGAAGATCATGGCGTCACTCCCGGAGGATCGAGACCCAGCGGCACAGCCGCTGCCAGAGGGTGTGCTCCTCGGCCTGCCGCTCCTGGTGCCGGCGCATCTGGTCGAGGCTGGCGGTGGAGCGGCCGCAGTCGAGGCACGTGTAGAGGACGCGGGGCCGCAGCACGCGCAGCCGCGGGCCGGCGGTGGCGGGCACCAGCTCGGCCGTGGCGACGGTGCGCGGCGGGATCTCGCCGAAGTGGACGTGGAAGACGCGGGGCGGGGTGCTCACGGTACGCCACCGTCCTTCCACAGGGGCCGCCGGTCGCTCTCGGGGTTGCGCGGGGCCTGGTCGGAGCCGGGGCACAGCCTGCCGCCGACCGGCGTCGGCGGGTAGGCGTGGTGCGGCACCAGGCCGCTGTTGTCGTGCGCGAGCAGCGCGTCGAAGCGCCAGCCGCAGTGGGGGCACATGTACTCGATCCGGCGTTCGGGCATGGGTTCTACTCCGGTCGCTCGTTCATCTCCGCCAGCAGCTGCAGGTCGGCCACCTCGCACAGCGCCCCGGCCGCCACCTGGCGCACCTCCAGCAGCACGGCCCGGAGCTTGCCCTCGTCCCAGGACGGCCAGGGGCGGTCGGTCAGCTCGAGGACCTCCTCCAGGTGTTCGGCCAGGCGCTCCAGCTCGTCGCGCACGCTTCACCTCACGGCTGGGGCGGGGCCGTGTGGGCGCCCAGGACCTGGACCAGGGGCAGCTCCCGGGGCGGCGACTGCTCCCGGAGCGCCCGGTCCAGCTCGGCCATGGCCCCGGGGTCGGCCGAGGCGACCAGGTGCACGAAGACGTCCACGGGCCGGCCCGACTCAGTCGTGCCGAGCCAGTGGCGGCAGGGCACGCCGTTGAGGCGGGTGACGACGTCGGTCGGGGTGATGGTCAGCTTCATGTCAGCCCTCTGTGAAAAGGTCGGGTTGGTTGACGAGCAGGACCTCGGGCGCCTCGGTCCGGCCCTTCTTGCCGCGCTGCCCGGCGTTGGCCATGCTCTTGGAGACCGGGCACTCGATGCGGGCCCAGCCGGGGTACAGCTCCCCCAGCTCGGGCGCCTCGTAGTAGCTCAGCACGACGCGGGCCCGCCGGAACCGCCGCAGCTCGGCGGCCAGCCGGGCGTGGTCGGGCGCGGCGAAGTCGTGGACGTAGCGCGTGCTCTTGACGAAGTAGGGCGGGTCGGCGTAGACGACGGTCCCCGGCGCGTCGTCGATCCGGGGCAGGAGCTTGAAGGCGTCCGACGGCCCGAGGATGGTCACGTGCCGCAGCCGGCGGTGCCAGTCGGGGATTGACTCGACGACGCTGCGCCAGCGGCGGGCGCCGTCGCCGCCGGTCGCCGAGTAGCGCACGCAGAAGGTCCCGGTCTTGCCGATCGGGGTCCCGGCCGTGCCGTTGCGGGCGAACCACGAGAAGCGCAGGTAGTGGTAAGCGCGCTCGGGGTCGGGCTCAGGCCCGGGCTCCCAGGCCTCCAGCAGCCGCTCGCGCGACTCGGCCGAGAAGGCCTCGACGAACAGGGTGCGCTCGGCCCGGGCGTAGAGGGCCAGGGCGAGGTCCTCTTGCTGCAGCACGCGGGCCAGGTTGACCAGGTCGCCGTGCAGGTCGTTGGCGAACTCCCAGGTGCACGGCTCCTTGGCCAACAGCACGGCCAGCGAGCCGCAGAAGGGCTCCCAGTAGCAGCGGTGCGGCCCCAGGGCCTCGACGATCACGGGCGCCAGGGTCCGCTTGCCGCCGAACCAGGGCGCGATGGCTCCGATCTTCATGGCTGCTCACCCCCCCCTGCCAGCTCGACGGTCGTACCCGCGCCGGCGTACCACTCGCTAAAGGTCTGCAGCGCCTCGGCCAGCTCGGCGTCGGTGACCGCCTCGCGCCGGCGGCGGCAGCGGGACAGGAAGTCCTCGATCAGGCGGAAGAGCTGCTCCCGCTGGTTGCACGTCATGCCCACGGCGGTCCTCCTTTCACTGCTGGAGAAGTTCCAGGGCCTCCAGGGCGCGGCGCACGCCGGCCGGCCCGCCGAGGCGCAGGCCGGCCTCCTTGAGCAGGCGCAGGCCCTCGATAAAGCGGTCCACGTCGCAGGCCGCGGCCGGCGGTGCGGGCGCCCGTTCCTCGCGCGGAGGGGGGGGTGACGGGCGGGCCGAGGCGCCGCGGGGCGCCGGCCCGGGCCGGCGGGGCGGGTAGCCCAGGGCCTCGCGGGCGCGCTTGATCGCCGACGGGCTCGGCAGGGGGTCCAGGCCCTGGGCCCGGGCGTGCCCCAGGACCCGGGCGTCGGCGGCGTCCGGGCCCAGCTCCTTCACGAGGGCGCGCAGCTTCTCCGCGCGGCGGAACTTGTTGTCCGCGGGCGGCGCTCCCGCGGGCGGGGCCGGGGCCGGCGGGCCTTCGGCGGCGGCGTGCTCGCCGTTCTTGGTGTGCAGTGCCATGTGGCGCTCCTTGATGAGTCTGAGGCGTTCTTCACGGTCCATCTCCGCTTCACCCCCCCCCTGCCCGTTCCACGTCGATCGACAGGTAGCCCTCGAGCTGGGCACGCAAGTCCCCGGCCCGGGCCTCGGCCGCGGCGAGGGTGCCGCGCTCCTCGATGACGAGCCGGTCGCCGCCGGGCCGGGTGCCGACGATCAGCCAGGGCCGGCCGGCCTTGTCGCCCGCGGTCAGCACGGCGCGCCCTCCCAGGCCAGTTCCGCCCGGGCCGCCTCGACGGCCGCCAGGATCTGCCGGGCGACCGGGCCCGGCGGCGTGGCGAAGGGCCGCGCGCCCGAGGCGTAGTCGAAGGCCTCGCCGGCAGACAGGTAGCCCTTGGACCGCAGCAGGCGCTCGGCGCCCTTGGGGAGCTTCAGCTCGGCGAGGGGGACGTTCCGCCAGGCCTCGCCGGCGGGTGCGGACGCCTGTTCCTCGGCGGCGTCCTGCCGGGCGACGACGTCGAGGATCTCGCCGGGGGTCAGGTCCCGGGCGGCCCGGCCGTTCTTGTGGGGCCTGGCCTTGCCGTTCTGTTTCGCCGCCTGCTCGGCCTGGACCTGCTTTTCGACGGCGGACCAGTCCACGCCCAGCGCCTTGAAGAAGGCGTTGCGGTCCTTGCGGAGCCGCTCGCCTGCGTAGCCGGCCGCGGCGTCCTGCACGCGGCGGGCGGCGACCAGCTCGGCCCAGAGCCCGAACAGCCCCCGGGCGTCGAGCGATTCGACCAGGCCGCCGAGGCCCTCCTGTCGCCGCGGGTGGCGGCCCGAGGTTTCGCCGCGGGATCGCAGCACGGCCGTCTGGACGACGGACCAGCACTCCCCGGCGTGGCCGGCGACGAGCAGGCGCAGGAGGCCGGTCAGGCGGTGGTCGAAGCCGGCCAGGGCGCCGAAGGCCTCCTCGGCCGCGGCGACGGCCAGGGCCTGGCAGCGGCGGCCGACCTCGGCGGCGAGCCGCTGCCGGGCCCGCTCCCGGGCCTGCTGCTGCCGGTACCGGCGGTCCGAGGCGCTGTCCTGTTCGGAACGGTCCTTGACGCCGTGGTGCTCCTTGAGGGCCTTCGCCGCGGCCTTCGCGGGGGCCAGGTGGTGCAGCGTGCCCTTCTCGTCGTAGGCGAGCACGACCTGGTCGGCGACGTGCTTGCCCACGAGCTTGCGGTAGGTGGCGCCCCGCCGCTTATGGCCGTAGGGCAGCTCGTGGCAGGGGGCGTCGAGGTCCACGTAGCCCGAGCCCGCGGCCAGCCGGCCGGGGCTGTACTTGTCGAAGAGCTTGCGCGCCTCGGCGGCCTCCAGGACCGTCTTGCCCTCGGCCCGGGCCGCGGCCGCCAGCCGGTCGCGGTGCGCCTGCTCCTTGGCCCGGAAGCACTCGGGGTCGAAGCACACGTCGGCCCGCGTGTCGGGGAACTCCTCGCGGTTGTTGCCGGCGCGCTTGGGGCAGTCCTCGCAGCTGCCGGCGCCCTCCACCAGGTCGAGGGCCTTGCGGCTGAAGGACGCCTGCTTGAGTTCGACCTGGCACTCGCGGGCGATCCAGTCCTTGACCTGGCGGTAGCTGGGCAGCAGCTTGACCACCTCGCCGCGCTCCCAGCGCTCGTAAGGTTCCAGGGCGTACTCCGCCACCTTCTCGCGCAGGGCCGGCGACGGCCGCGAGCCGATCAGCTCGGCGACGCTGGCGGACAGCTCGCCAGCCTCCAGGGCCTTGCGGGCGGCCTCGGGCAGCTGCCGCAGGCGCAGCAGGCCGCGCACGGTCGAGACCGCCTTGCCGACCTTGGCGGCGACCTCCTCCAGCGTCAGGCCGTGCTCGTCCACCAGGCGGCCGTAGCCCTCGGCCTTCTCCAGGGGGGTGACGTCCTCGCGCTGCTCGTTCTCGGTGACCGCCAGCTCGAGCAGTTCGCGGTCGGTCAGCTCGCGCACGAAGGCGGGGATCATCCGCAGCCCGGCCAGGCACGCGGCCCGGTAGCGGCGCTCGCCGGCGGCGACCTCCCAGGCCGGGGCGGGCGCCTCGCCGCCGGCGTCCGGGTCGGGCTGGCCCTCGGGCCAGGGGCGGACCAGGATCGGCTGCAGCACGCCCTG
>Ga0070741_10002945_pt1 | contig 43829 bp, 40 predicted proteins | sample Coa_R1_4_FD_66440 | JGI IMG/M metagenome (GOLD analysis project Ga0070741, IMG submission 66440) | Surface soil microbial communities from Centralia Pennsylvania, which are recovering from an underground coalmine fire - Coalmine... | ecosystem: Environmental > Terrestrial > Soil > Unclassified ... | reverse complement strand
TCACCTTGCGCGAGACGCAGATGCGCGCGCCGGTGCGCAGCGCCAGCGCGATCGCGTCCGAGGGCCGCGCGTCGATGGCCATGCGCTTCGGCTTGTTGGTCTTGCCGCTCTGTCCGCGCCCGACGAGGTGGATGGTGGCGTAGAAGGTGTTCTCGCGGACGTCGTGCACCTCGACGCGATCCACCTTCACGCCGCACTCGCCGATGATGTTCTTCATCAGGTCGTGCGTCATCGGGCGATCGAGCGCGATCTTCTCCAGCTCCGACGCGATCGCCGACGCCTCGATCAAGCCGATCCAGATCGGCAGCGCCTCGGTGCCGGCCTCGTCGCGCAGGATGATGATCGGCAGGTTGGTGAACGGATCGACGGTGAGCTTCGACACCTTCATGTCGAGCATCCCCCCTCGCGCCTTCATGCGAGCACGGGTAGGCGCTTGGTAGCGCCGGCGCCGGCGAATTCACCGACGAGCGTGTGCGAGCGCGCCGCGGTCACGCGCACCGGGAGCAACCGCCCGATGAAGTCGCGCGGCGCGCGTCCGGCCGGCAGCGGGAAGTTCACCATCTCGTTGCCGCGCGCGCGCCCGCACAGCGCCTGCGCCCCGTCGTTTCGCCGCGACTCCCCTTCCACCAGCACCTCCACCTCGCGTCCGATGAAACGCCCGAGCCGCCGCTCGGTGATCCCGCGCTGCAGCTCCTGAACGATCTGCAGCCGCTCGTCCTTCACCGACTCCGGCACGTCGTCGCACAACTTCAACTTCAGCGCCGGCGTGTCGGGCCGCGGCGAGTAGCCGAACGAGTAGATGAAGTCGTACTCGACGCGCTCGAGCAGCGACAGCGTCTCGGCGAAGTCGGCGTCGGTCTCGCCCGGGTAGCCGACGATGATGTCGGTCGACAGCGAGATGTCCGGCACGAGCGCGCGCAGATAATCGATCTGCGCGAGGTACTCTTCGCGCGTGTAGTCGCGCACCATGCGCTTGAGCGTGCGCGACGAGCCCGACTGCACCGGCAGGTGCAGATACGAGCACAGCTTGGGCAGGTCGCGGAACGCCTCGGCCACCTTGCGCGTGAAGTCGTGCGGGTGCGAGGTCGTGAAGCGCACGCGCTCGAGCCCGTCGACGCGGCACACGCGCGCCAGCAGCTCGGCGAAGTCGTCGCCGTCGGGCGTGCCGATGGCGTGGTACGAGTTCACGTTCTGCCCGATGAGCGTGACCTCGCGCGCGCCGAGCGCCACGAACCGCTCGACCTCGGCGATCACCTCGCCGGCCGGCCGCGAGACCTCGCGCCCGCGCGTCGCCGGCACCACGCAGAACGCGCAGTGGTTGTCGCAGCCTTTTTGGATCGTCACCAGCGCGGTGACCTTCACGTCGCCCGGCCGCGGATCCGCGTCGAGGAAGCGATAGTCCTCGACGTCGATCACGTCGGTTGCGGCAAAACGCCGCCGCTCGCCGCGAAACTTTTCGAGCAGCGTCGGGATCGCCGGAATGTGATCGGGCCCGAACGTGAAGTCGGCGAGCGGCAGGCGCCTCAGCAGCCGGTCGCCCTCCTGCTGCGCCACGCATCCGCCGACGGCGAGGACCAGCCCCGGCTTGCGCTCCTTCAGCTCTTTGTAGCGGCCGGCGGCGCTCGCGACCTTGTGCTCCGACTTCTCGCGGATCGAGCACGAGTTGAGCACGATCAGATCGGCGTCCTCCGCCGACGGCGCGCTCTCGAAGCCTTTGGCGCGCAACACCTCGACCATGCGCTCCACGTCGTACTCGTTCATCTGACACCCGAAATTCTGGATGTAGACGCGTTTGATCGCGGGCTCCGCAGGCTCCATTTACAGCCGTCAGGGTAGCCGCCGAGTGCTCATGGGTCAAGCAACGGGCCGCTCGTCCGCGAGCACGTTTTTGTGCATTTGCAAACCTTTGTTGGCCCGGCAAATGCTCATCTACCGTCGCCGGAGGTGGCTCTACATGGCAACCACGACAAGAGTCGGCGGCGCGCCGATGACCTCGGTCGCGCCCGCGCGTTGGTCGGCGTCGCTGCTCTCGGGATTGATCGCGGGCGAGATCGGCGCGGTGGTGATGGCGGTGGTGATGGCGATCGCATACGCGGCGATCTTCCAGAACGCGCTCGGCTTCACGTATCCGCTGAACGTGATCGGCGCGATCCGTTATGGCGACGTCGCGCTGGTGTCGCTCACGCCGGTCGGCTATCTCTGGGCGCTCGCGTTCCACCTCGGCGTGGCGGCGATCTGGGGATTGGTGTTCGCGGTGGCGGCGACGGTCCTGCGCTGCGATAAAGATCGCTGGGCGCCGATCATCCTCGGCCTCGCGATCGGCCTGGCGGCGCAGATCGTCGACGTCAACATCATCGGCCCCGGACTGCTCGCGCGGCTGCACGGCCACGACATCTGGGCCGAGCAGGTGCCGCCGTGGGTGAGCTGGTTCTCGCACGTCGCGTTCGGCCTCTCGTTCGCGGCGTACGGGCCGATCTTCCGCAAGCTGTGGCTGCGCTTCGTCGGCCGCGACGATCTGCTCGCGCGCGATCCGCGCCTCACGTAGTTCGCTCGCACGCCGCGCGTCGGATCGGTTAAAACGCGCTATGTCGCTTTTTGGCCGGCTGCGCGCGCTCGTCGACAATCCGCTGCTCGCTCTCGCCCGCGCCTTCACGTGGCCGGTGCCGCGCATGTCGGGGCGCGCCGCGCTCGCCGGGCTCTCCGCCGACGTCGAGGTGCTGCGCGACCGCTGGGGCGTGCCGCACGTCTATGCGCGCTCGCTCGAGGACGCGATCGCGGCGCAGGGTTACGTGCACGCGCAGGATCGCTTGTGGCAGCTCGAGCTGAACCGGCGCGTCGCGCACGGGCGGCTCTCGGAAATTTTCGGCGAGCTGGGGTTCGAGACCGATCGCATGCTGCGCACGCTGCGCCTCACGCGCATCGCCGAGCGGGCGCTCACCTCCTCCGACGACGAGACGCGCCGCCTGCTCGACGCCTACGCGCGCGGCGTGAACGCGTTCCTCGAGACGCATCGCTTTCAGCTCCCCCTCGAATTTACGCTCCTGCGCATCGACCCCGAGCCGTGGCGCCCGCTCGACTCGCTCGCGTGGGGCCAGATGATGGCGTGGGCGCTCTCGTGCAACTGGGACTCGGAGCTGCTCAACGGCGCGCTGGTGGCGCGGCTCGGCGCCAAGCGCGCGGCGCGTTTGATCGGCGAATATCCGCGCGACAATCCGATCGTCGTCCCCGATCACGAATGGGCGGCGGTGTTCGCGCGCGTGATGGAGCAGTTTCACGCCGCCGAGTCGTGGCTGCCGCTCGCCGGCTTGCGCGGCCTGAGCAACAACTGGGTGGTCGACGGCGCCAAATCCTCGACGGGAAAACCGCTGCTCGCCAACGATCCGCACCTGGCGCCGCAGCTCCCGTCGATCTGGTACGAGAATCATTTGATCGCGCCCGACTTCGAGGTCACCGGCGTCTCGATGCCGGGCGCGCCGGGCGTGGTCATCGGCCACAACGCCGACATCGCGTGGGGCTTCACCGCGGCGGTGCCCGATACGCAGGACCTCTATCTCGAAGAGTTCGATCCCAACGACTCGAAGCGCTATCGCTACCAAGATTCGTGGGAGCGCGCCACCGTCGAGCGCGAAGAGATCCAGATCAAGGGCGAGCGCGGGCCGCGCTTGGTCGAAGTGGTGTCGACGCGGCACGGGCCGATCATCACCGGCTTGAGCCCGCTCGCCGGCGGGCGCGCGATCGCGCTCAAGTGGGTGGCGCACGAGGAGAGCGGGATCCATCGCGCGGTGCTCCAGCTCAACCGCGCGCGCGACTGGGAGTCGTTCCGCGCCGCGCTCGGCGACTGGAGCGCGCCGGCGATGAACGTGGTCTACGCCGATCGCGCCGGCAACATCGGCTATCACCTGGCGGGCCGCGTGCCGATTCGCGCGCGCGGCATCGGCCTCGTGCCGGTGCCCGGCTGGAGCGGCGAGTACGAGTGGACCGGCACCATCCCCGTCGAGGAGTTGCCGCACGCGTTCAATCCGCCGCAGCACTACCTCGCGTCGGCGAACAACGTGCAGGTGGGCGCGAGCTACCCGTACTTTCTCTCGGCGGAGACGATGAACGGGTTTCGCGTGCGGCGCATCGTCGAGCTGCTCACCGCCAAGGACAAGCTCGACGCGGCCGACTTCGCGCGCATCCACGTCGATCAATATTGCGCGCCGGCGAAGGCGTTCTGCGCGCTTCTGGCCGCGCTCGCGCCGGCGCTCGCCGAGCGGCCGGAGCTGGCGGCGCTCGGCGATCCGGCGCAGTTCGCGCTGCGCGCGCTCGCGACGTGGGATCACGAGCTCGGCGCCGAGTCGGTGCCGGGCGCGCTCTACGAGCTGACGCAGTACTTCGCGCAGCGCCGCGTGTTCGCGCCCTGGCTCGGCGACTTGATCGATCATTATCTCGGCGTCGGCTATCACCCGCTGCTCAACCCGGTGATCCTCGGCCGCGTCGATCGCACCGCGCTCATCGCGCTCGAGATTCTCGAACGCGACGAGCGCGAGTGGCTCAAGAATGAGAGCGGGCGCGCGATCGATCGCGTCGAACTCTTGGCCGGCGCGCTGGCGGACGCGATCCGTTATTTGCAGACCACGGTCGGGCCCGACTCGTCGAAATGGCAATGGGGCGCGATCCACCCGGTGGCTTTCAATCACCCGCTCGGGGCGAAGAAGCCGCTCGACAAGATCTTCAACCGCGGGCCGTTCCCGTACGGCGGCGACACCAACACCGTGTGGCAGGCGGCGTGGGTGCCCAAGCTGCCGATCTCGGCGGAGGGCGGGTTCACCGCGTCGTGGCGGCAGATCGTCGATCTCGCCGACTGGGACGCGTCGCGCGGCGTGCACGCGCCGGGGCAGTCGGGCCACCCGGCGAGCCCGCACTACGACGATCAGATCGCCGCGTGGCGCTCGGGCGAGTACCACCCGATGCTCTGGTCGCGCGCCCGCGTCGAGCAGCACGTCGAGGCGCGCCTGGTGCTCAGTCACCGCTAGTGCGTCCTCGACACCCCACTTGCGCGCGCGTAAGTCCGCGATGGGCGTGAGGCGGCGGACGGCATCGTTTTTGTAGTTGCCGGGCGCGATGACCTCGCGACTGTTGTGCTTGCCGCTCGCGCTCGCGCTCGCGCCCGCCGGTTGCGCCCGCTCGTCCGATGCCGCGCCGACGCGCGCCGCGCCCGCCGCCACCGTCGCGCGCGAGCACGACTCCGAGGAGTCGGAGCGGCGCCTGCCCGAGCGCGCGCTCGACGTGCGCATCAACGGCAAGCCGGTGGCCGCGTGGCAGCCGGAGCAGATCGCCAACGTGCCCGCGGTGCGCGTGCAGAACAAGCAGGGCGCGGCGCGCGAGGCGTGGTCGATCGACGAGCTGGTGCACCGGCTCGCCGGCCCGACCGCCCGCGTGGTGGCGGTGCTCGGCCCGAACGCGAAGCGCGTCCCCGTCGAGGCCGCGCCCGGCCGCACGCTGGTCCTGCGCGTCACCCGCGACGGCGACTACAAGGCGCAGTGGGCCGAGGGCGCGCCGCTCATGCACGACGTGCGAGGCCTCGAGCTGGCGCAATAATTTGAAGGTCACCGCGCCCTCGCACCATTCAAGGTCATGCGCGCGTCTTTCTGTTTCGTGCTGGTGATGGCGGCGGGCTGCGGCGATCCGTCCAACCGCGGTAAGGGCAACGGCCACGGCGACGGCGGCGCGTCGCAGGGCGACGGCGGCTACGTCAACAACGGGCCCAGCTTCTCGACGATGTGCAACGGCACGCCGACGACCATCAGCGGCAACGTGATGGCGCCGAACGCGGTCGATCCGATCGCCAACGCGTTCGCCTACGTGCCGATCTCGACGGGCAGCTTCCCCGCCGGCGTCTCGTGCGACCTGTGCGATCAGCCGGTCGACGGCGCCGGCGCCACCGCCACCACCGGCGCCGACGGCCACTTCACGCTCGACATCAGCCAGCTCCCGCCGATGGCGCAGGTGCCGTTCACCGTCAACAAGGGGCGCTTCCGCCACACCGGGATGCTGCCGATCACCGCCTGCCAGGACAACAACATCGGCGCGCCGTTCACCGTGCTGCCCGGCAAGAGCGGCCCCGGCGACGACATCCCGAAGATCGCGGTCACCACCGGCGTCAAGGATCAGCTCGACGTGGTGCTGGCGGCGATGGGGCTCGATCAGAACGTCGGCTTCGACTGCTTCGAGAACCGCACCAGCACCACCAGCACGCTCACCAGCCCGTGCGGCAAGCGGCTCATGGCGCAGGGCGCGTCGGCGCCGACGCTGACGGCGCTGCTCAAAGATCCGAACATGCTCGCGCAGTACAACATCCTCTTCATCTCGTGCGCGCGCGGAAAGTTCAAGACGCTGTCGGCGGCCGACCAGATGACGGTGACGACCAACCTGCACGACTGGGCGGCCAAGGGCGGGCGCGTGTTCGCCACCGACAACGCGTACGACTACATCGCGCAGTCGTTCCCGAACGACGTGACGTTCCTCGGCGGCAACACGACCATCGACGCGGCCAACGTCGGCGTCGGCAGCGTGACCATGCCGGCGACGTACACCGGGCGCATCAACGACACCACCATGGCGGCGTGGCTCACCGCGGTGAGCGCGCTGCCGTCGGGCTCGAACACGCTGCCGCTCACCGGCTACCTCACGCAGTGGTCGGTGGTGCAGAGCGTGCCGATGTCGACCGCCGACGAGGTCGACGCCACCGACGCGCAGGTGCAGCCGACGGGCGGCACGGCGATGACCGGCTCGTATCCGCAGACCATCCGCTTCGACGTGATGTCGCCGACCACCAACATGGCGTGCGGGCGCGCCATCTTCTCGTCGTACCACACGCTCGAGGCGACCATGGGCGTCGACGCCACGCAGCTCTCGCCGCAAGAGCGCATCCTCGAGTACCTGATGTTCGAAGCCGGCGCCTGCTCCGGGCCGATCAGCTAGCCGGGACGCGAAGCGGACCCGGCTATCCGCGCAGCTTCCCCCTCACAGCACCAATTCGTCGACGACGTTCGAGAGCGAGGCGAGGTTGTTCACCACCTCGACCTTGTCGCAGTACGGCTCGTAGTCGCGCATCGCCGAGTCGCCGAACGCCCACGAGATCGGCGGCTCCGGATTCAGCCACAGCACCCGCTTCGCGCGCCCCTTGATGTCGGCGAGCGCGCCCGCCTCGGGCGGATTGTAGTTGTTGCGCGCGTCGCCGATGACGATCACCGTCGTCTTCTTGGTGACCACGTCGAGGTAGCGGTCGGCGAACATCTTGAACGCGCGCCCGAAGTTCGAATTGGCGTAGACGTTCACCACGCCGCCCGCGTACGCCAGGTCGACCGCGCGCTGCAATTCGTACTTCTTGAACAGGTCGGTGCACTCGCCGAGATCGGACACGAACACGAACGAGCGCACCTGCGAGAACAGCTCCTGTAGCGTGAACGCGAACTGCAGCATGAAGCGCGACACGTGCCGCACCGAATCCGAAATATCGCAGAGCACGATCAGGCGCGGCTTCTCGACGCGGCGGCGGCGGTGCTTGATGACGAACGGCACGCCGCCCGTCGCCAGCGCGCGCCGCAGCGTGCGCCGCGTGTCGAGCCGCCCGCGCCGCTCCACCTTGCGGCGCAACGACGCCATCTGCCGCAGCTTGCGCGCCAGCCGCGTCACCTCGCCACGCAGGCGCAACAGCTCCGCCTCGCTCATCGCGCCGAACGGCTTCTGCGACAGGATCTGCTTGCGCACCTGCTCGACGTAGTTGAGGTTGCGCCGCTCGAACTCGTCCGAGACGTAGCCGCGCACCGACGAGCGCACGCGCTCGAGGTTGGCCTGCGCCGCGCGCATGACCTTGTCCGCCTGCTCGGCGCCGATCTTTCCCGCGAGCCGCCCGCCGAGCGCGCGCAGCTCGTCGCCCGCGCCGCGAAAGTTGAGCGCCTCCAGGAGATGCTGCGTGAAGAACCCGATCTGCAGCGGGTTCACCAGCCGATCGAAGTCGACGCGGATCCCCGACAGCCGGATCAGCGCCTCCACCTGGCCGCGGCGCAGGCCGAGCCCCATGCGCGCGAGCGGCTGCATGCGCGACGCCTCGTCGGCGAGCATGGCGATCAGGTGCTCGATCTGCTCCTCGGTGAGCCCCTCTTTGAGCAGCGCCTCGACCAGCGGCGGCGCGCCTTCGCTCTCGGCGCGCGCGCGAAAATCGGCGCGGCGGAAGAAATAGAGATCGAACAGCTCGTTGAACGGCTCCTCGTCGACGCGCCGCTTGACCAGCACCGCCTGCAGCGCCGCGCGCAGGATCTCCGGATCGTCCGCGCCGATCAGTTCCGCCGCGCGCACGAGGTCGAGCATCTCCGCCGTCGAGACCCGCAGCCCGTTCTTGCGGCACAGGCGCACGAACTCGGCGAGCGGGTGCAGCATCAGCGGGCTTTGAGCGCGGCCTCGACGGCGGCGTCGACCGCGTCGGTGTCGGCGACCGCCACCTCGCGCACCACGCCCTGCCGATCGATCACCACCATGGTCGGCAGCGCGTACACGTGATAGCTGCCCGACACGCCCTCGTTCTCGTCGGAGGCGAGCGGATACGTCACGTGAAAGCGCCCCGCCGCCTGCGCCACGATCGCCGCCGACTCCGACGACACGCCGAGCACCTTGAGCCCGCGCGCCGCCAGCTTCTGGTGCATCTCCTCGACGTGCGGCATGGCGGCGATACACGGCCCGCACCACGTCGCGAAGAAATCGATCAGCACCACCTGCCCCTTGAGCGCCGAGATGCGCGGCAATTTGCCGCCGGCCTGAATCGTCGGCTCGAAGTCGGGCGCGGGGTGGCCGACCAGCGACGTGCGCTCGAGCGCGCTCATGCTCGGCCGCGCCTCGAGCGTCAGCTCGACGGTGCGCGGCTTCCCCTTGGCGTCGACGACGCGCAGCTTGGCGACGTGGCCGACGCCCGCCTTCTGCACCGTCTCGACCAGGATCTTGGCCGTCGTCGACGGCACTCCGTCGACGGCCACCACCTCGTCGCCCTCGTGCAGCCCGGCGCGCTCGCCCGGCGTGCCCTCGAGCACGCGCTTCACTTTCGCGCCGCCGTGCGAGCCGCGATCCAGCTCGATGCCGATCCACGGCATGTCTCCCGCGTACGCGATTCCCGAGGCGAAGAGCAACCCGAGGCCGAGCAAAGATTTCATCCGGCGTACCCATGGGCCCGAAACCAGCGGACCGACTTCTCAATGGTGGTCTCGAGCGGGGTCACCGGCAAGCCGAGCTCGCGGCGAGCCTTTGAATTGTCGAAGTAATGCGTCGTGGCGGCGTACTTGGCGGCTTTGTAGGTGGCGAGCGGGCGCTGCTTGCGCGCGACCGCGTACTTCTCCATCGCCCAGCCGATTCCGGACGCGGCCCAGATCGGGATCTTCCTCGTCGGCGCCGGCACGTCGGCCACGCGCGCCACCAGTTCGTAGAAGTCTTTGAACGTGACGTTGTGATTGGCCAGGATGTAGCGCTCGCCGACGCGCCCCTTCTCGGCGGCCAGCACGTGCCCCTCGGCCACGTCGTCGACGTCGACGGCGCAGAAGCCCGCGTCCATGTAGCCGGGCAATTTTTTTTGCAGCGCAGCAATGATGAACGCCCCCGTCGGCGTCGGCGCGCTGTCGCGCTCGCCGAAGGGGAAGCCCGGGTTCACCGCCACCAGCGGCAGCCCCTCGCGCGCGAAGCGGAGCGCGTCGACCTCCGACAGCCACTTCGAGCGGATGTACGCGTTGCCGTCGTCCCAGTCGCGTGAGCCGAACTCGTCGGCCTCGGTCGAGGGCTGCCCGTCCTCGCGGCGCCCGACCGCGGCGATCGACGACGTGTAGACGACTTTTTGCAGGTTTGCTTTATAAGCGGCCCAAAGCACGGTTTTGGTGCCTTCTACGTTGACCCGGTACATCAGCGCCGGGTCCTTGAGCCAGATGGCGTAGATCGCCGCCAGGTGATAGAGCGTGTCGGCGCCCTTGAGCGCCCCCGCGATGGCGTCGCGATCGTTCACGTCCCCGACGACGATCTCGACGTCGAGCCCGTCGAGGTTCGCGGTCTTGGCGCCCGGCTCGACGTAGCAGCGCACCTCCTTGCCGCGCTCGAGCAGCCGCCGCACCACCGACGATCCGATGAACCCGCTCGCGCCCGTGACCACTGTTTTCATCGCTGACTCACATGTAGGATATTTGACTTCATCTGACTACCAATCTAAGATTTTACCATGCTCAGCGCGAGGGATTGGATGAACAAGCGGCACGCGATGCGGTTCGAGAAGGTCTTCCCGGTGATCCTCTCGACCGAGGCGTTCGGCGAGTGCAACGCCATGGCGCGCAACATCTCGGCGGGCGGGATCCTGATCGAGATCTCCGAGCCGATGCCGCTCGGCACCGAGGTGCGCGTGCACTTCTGGATGCCCGACTCGCAGGCGACCATCGTCGCGCGCGGCGAGGTCAAGAACCACTACTTCCTCAACTTCGCCGACGGCGCCGGACAGCGGTCGCTGACCGGCATGGCGATCCGCTTCACCGAGTTCGAAGCCGAGTCGCGCGAGCTGCTCGGGCTCGGCCTCACGCGCATGCGCATCCTGCACTGACAGAACAGAACATCCGGGTCCGCTTCGCGTCCCGGCTGCTGATAGTTGCTCGTCCGCCCTCGCACTGCTAAATCCGAGGCGTGCTGATCGCGATCTGCCTGGCGCTCGCCGCCGCGATTCCCGAGACGCCGCCGGTGAGCGAGCAGGAGCTCGATCGAAAGCTCGCGCAGCTTCGCGCGCCGGATCCGCAGGCGCGCATGCAGGCCGCTTTGGCGATCGCGGCCCTTCCATCCGAGTCGATGGACGTCCTGGCCAAACGGCTCGAGCGCCCCTACTCCACGCACGTCGAAATTTATCGAAGGCTGTTTCTCGCCATGTGGGCGCAAGTTCCAAATTGGAAAGGCTTCGACCCGATGTGGATCAGCCGGCCGGAGCCGCCGTGGAAGCCGCCGCCGCGCGTGCCCGGCCAGCCGCGCGCCAAGCGGCCGCCGCCGCACGACCCGGAGACGCTCGACTGGCTCCGCGCGCTCAACGAGGTCGATCTGACGCTGCCCGAATTGGTCGCGCCGATCCCGATCGCGCCGACCGCGCCGGTGCCCGCCGGCTCGCCGCAGGCGCCGCTCGATCCGCTCACGCCGACGGTGGCCGATCTCGAGCGCGCGCGCGCCGAGGCGATGGAGAAGGTCGCGCTCATGCGCGGCATCGCCGGCTCGCGGCGGCTCGACGCGGTGGATCCGATCTTCAAGCTCGCGTTCGAGCTCGAGGGCGTGTACCGCGACGAGTGCGGGCGGCAGATCCGCGCCATGGAGAGCGCCGCGGTGCCGGCGCTGATCCGGCTCATGTACCAGAAGGGCCCGGCCGCGCTGCACCTCTCGAAGCAGCGGCGCTACGCCAGCTACCAGCTCGACCGCATGGATCGCGCGCGGCCGATGAAGGCGATCAACGCCGCGCCCGACGATCGCGTGCGCTCGGCGATCGTGCACGCGTACGGCGAGGAGCGCGCGCTCGACGCCGTCGAGGCGATCTTGAACCAGGTGGACTCGCCGTCGCACCGCGTGCGCAAGGAGGCGCGCTGGGCGTGGCTGCGCTACGTCACCGGCAAGCCGCCGCCGCCCGCGCCCAAGCGCAAGCGCAAGCTCCCCGGCGGCCGCGAAGAAGAAGAGGAGAAGCCCGACTACCTCACCTACCGCGAGATCGCCGAGCTGGCGCTGCGAAAACAGATCGAGGCGATCAACGGCGAGCCGGCCGATCCGAAGGCGAGCGCGGCGCAGCTCACCGACGAGCTGTTCGCCTACTACGACCGCCAGCACGCCGCCGAGTGGAACGCGCAGTTCGAAGCGGCGCGCGCCAAGGAGCAGGCCGGCGACGTCCGGAGCGCCACCGACGAGTACGGCTGGATCCTGGCGCACGATCCCAACTACGCGCGCCGCGGCGAGATGGCGCACGCGTTCGCGCGGCGCGGCGACGAGCTGCGCGCGGCCGGGCGGGTCGGCGACGCGCTCGGCTACTACCGGCAGGCGATCGATCTCGATCCGAAAGGGCCGGAGGTCGGCTACGCGGGGGCGCGCGTGGCGATGCTCGACGGGCTCGAGGCGCTCAGGCTCGGACACGCCGATCCGGGCCTCTTCAGCCGAGCGCTTCAGCTCGACCCGTCGCTGGCCGACGCGCGTGCGGGGCTGGCGCGCGCCGAGTCGATGCGCAGCCGGCGCGTGTGGCTCGAGGTCGCCGAGACGCTGGCGTCGGTGTTCGGGCTGGCGTTCGTGATGTGGCTGTTGTGGCGGCGCACGCTGCCGCGAAGACCGGCGACGTCGTAGGCGGGCGTTACGGCGCGTCGTCGGGCGGAGGCGGCGTCGGCAGGCGCGGCAGCGCGCGCTCCGGCTCGGGCCCCGGCGCATGGTGCGGCGTCGCGTGATGCGCGGGCGGCGCGTGGTGCGCGACCTTCGCCGGCTTCTCCGCCGCCGGCTTCTCCACCGCCGCAGGCTTTTCGGCCGCCGCAGGCTTCTCCGCCACCGCCGGCTTGTCCGCCGGTTTCTCGACGGCGACCGGCTTGTCGGCCGGCTTCTCCGCCGCCGGCTGCGTGCCGAGCGGCGTCACGATCGGCTTGTCGCCCGGCTTCTCCGCCGCCGCTTTCTCCGGGGAAGTAACTTCCTTCGGGGAAGTAACTTCCTTTTGGGTAGTAGCTTTCTCCGGGGAAGCGGGCTTGCCCTCCGGCTGCGCGTCGGCGCTCTTGGTCATGTGCCCCGACAGGTACCAGAAGCCGAGCGCCACCGCGATCACCAGCAGCACCACCACGTACTTCATCCCGCCGCCGCCGCCGCCGAGGTTGCGGCGCACGTCGTCGTAGTCGCCCAGGTGCGGCGACGACAAATCTCCGCCCATTCCCGACGGGCCGCCCGGCTCCGTCGAATCGGGACGATCGTGATTGAGGACGTTCGGCATGGTCGGGTCGGTCGCCTCCACCGGCAGCGCGGCCTCTTCCTGCGCCTGGCGCTCGCGCCGGCCGGGGAACAGGTCGTTGAGGTATGCCGCCACATCGTGCGAGGTGCAACGAATCCCGCTGCCGACGAGGAACTCCTCGAGCGCCTCCTGCAGATCGCGCGCGGAGGCGTAGCGCGCCTGCCGCTTCTTCGAGAGCACGCGCTTGAGGATCGCCGACAGCGCCTCCGGATAACCCTCGATCAAGATCTCCGGCGCCTGCGGATCGTCGTGCAGGATCTTGATCGACAGCTCCGCCGGGTTCTGCCCGTCGAACGGCTTCTGCCCGACGGTGAGCTCGTACATCACCGAGCCGAGCGAGAACAGGTCCGAGCGCGCGTCGATGGCCTCGCCCTGCACCTGCTCGGGGCTCATGTACGGCACCTTGCCCTTGATGACGCCGACCTCGGTGCGCCCCTGCTTGGCGACCGCCTTGGCGATGCCGAAGTCGAGCACCTTGGCCACGCCGTCGAAGGAGACGATCACGTTCGAGGGCGTGACGTCGCGGTGCACGATCCCGAGCGGCTGCCCGCGCGCGTCGGTGGCGCGGTGCGCGTGGTCGAGCCCCTCGGCGACGTTCGAGAGCAGGCGCAGCGCGATCGGCAGCGGCACGCGCCCGTGGCGCTTCGACTCGGCGTCGATGATCTGCTGCAAGTCGACGCCGTGCACGTGCTCCATCGCCAGGAAGTAGTCCTGCCCGCCGACGGTGCCGAGGTCGTAGATCTGCACGATGTTCGGATGCGACAGCCGCGCCGCGATGCGCGCCTCGTCGAGGAACATCTGCACGAACTGCTGATCCTGCGACAGCGACGGAAGGATGCGCTTGATGACGCACTCCTTCTCGAAGCCGTGCGGTCCGTTCTGCCGCGCCAGGTAGACCTCGGCCATGCCGCCGATGGCGAGCTGGCGCAAGAGGATGTACTTGCCATACGGGCGCGGGTAGCGGCTGGTCTCGTGCACGACTTCCAAAGTCTAACCCCGTCGCAAGGATGCCTCAAGCTTATGGTACGGTTTCGCGCGTGAACATTTTGCCGACGCCGGAGCAGCAGGCGATGGTGGACACGGTGCGCCGCTTCGTCGAGCGCGAGGTGCGTCCGACCGCGCGCGCGCTCGAGCACGCCGACGAATATCCCACCGCGCTGGTCGAGCGCATGCGCGAGCTCGGGCTGTTCGGCATGGGCGTCGCCGTCGAGCACGGCGGGCTCGGGCTCGACTACGTGACGTACGCGCGCGTGTTCGAGGAGCTGTCGCGCGGGTGGATGAGCCTGGCCGGCGTGCTCGGGACGCACGGCATCGTGTGCTACCTGGTGGCGACGTTCGGCACCGAGGCGCAGCGGCGCGCGCTCCTGCCGCGCCTGGCGTCGGGCGCGCTGCGCGGCGGCCTGGCGCTCACCGAGCCGGAGGGCGGCAGTGACGTGGCCGGCCTGCGCACGCGCGCGCGGCTCACCGGCGGCGCGTGGTCGATCTCGGGCGCGAAGCAGTTCATCACCAACACGCACGAGGGCAACCTGTTCGCCGTCGCCGCGCGCACCGGCGCCGCGGGCGCGGCGGGAATCTCCCTGTTCCTCGTCGAGAAGACCGCCGCGCGCGCGCACTCGATGATCGAAGGCGCGCCGCTCAAGAAGCTCGGCTACAAGGGCCTCAAGACCTCCGCGCTCACGTTCGATGAGTGCCTCGTCGAGGCGGAGGCGCTCGTCGGCGGCGAGCCGAACCGCGGCTTCGAGCAGGTGATGAGCGGCCTCGAGGTCGGGCGCATCAACGTGGCGGCGCGCGCGGTCGGCGTGGCGCGCGCCGCGCTCGAGGACTCGCTCGCCTACGCCAAGACGCGCGTGACGTTCGGCAAGCCGATCGTCGAGCACCAGGCGATCGCCCACAAGCTGGCCGACATGGCCACCGACGTCGAGGCGGCGCGCTGGCTGTATCTCGCTGCGGCGCACAAAAAAGATCGCGGCGAGCGCTGCGATCTGGAAGCGGCGATGGCCAAGCTGTTCGCGTCGACCATGTGCGCGCGCGCCACGCTCGAGGGCATCCAGATCCACGGCGGCTACGGCTACACCGACGAGTACGACGTCGAGCGCTACTACCGCGACGCGCCGCTGTTCACCGTCGGCGAGGGCACCAACGAAATCCTGCGCACGCTGATCGCGAAGCAGCTCGCGCGGCGCTCGTCATGAGCGGCAAATTCATCGTGCTCGAGGGCATCGACGGCGCGGGCACCACCACGCAGGCGGAGCTCATCGGCGAGCGGCTCGGCTTCGCCATCACGCGCGAGCCGTCGCGCGGGCCGATCGGGCGCACCATCCGCGAGCTGCTCTCCGGCGGCGACGTCGACGAGCGCGCGATGGCGCTGCTGTTCGCCGCCGATCGCATCGATCACCTGCGCGCCGAGATCCTGCCCGAGCTCGCGCGCGGGCGGCACGTGCTGAGCGATCGCTACGTGCTGTCGTCGATCGCGTACCAGTCGCTGGCGGTCGAGCGCGCGTTCGTCGTCGAGATCAACCGCTTCGCGCCGGCCGCCGACCTGACGATCTTCGTGCGCGCGCCGGTCGACGTCGCCGAGCGGCGGCGCGCCAGCCGCGGCGCGGTGGAGCGCTACGAATATCGCGCGCTGCAGGAGCGCATCGCCGCCAACTACGAAGCCGAGCTTTTGCACGTGCCCAACCTGGTGATCGTCGACGGCACTCGCACCGTCGAGGAGGTGTTCGCCGAATGCCGGCGCGCCATCGAAAGTTGCATCGGCGCGGGCGGCGGCTCATCCTCGGCCTGACGATGAACACGACGATGACGCGCAATTTTTTGATCGTGGCGCTGCTCGCGGGCGCGCCGGCGCTGGCCGACACCGCGCAGCCGCCACCGCCGGCCGCGCCTCCCGCGGCGACGGCGCCGGCGGGCGTGATCGCGCGCCGCGAGCTCGTGCGCATGCTCGACGCGGCGCCGGGGATGTTCCTGCAGAAGGTGGTGCCCGAGCCGCGCTTCCGCGGCGGGCGCTTCTACGGCTGGCGGCTGGCGCAGTTTTTTCCCGGCGACGCGCGCTTCGCCGGCGTCGACGTGCGCGCGGGCGACGTGATCCTGCGCGTCAACGGCTCGTCGGTGGAGCGGCCCGAGCAGCTGATGGAGGTCTGGGACGGCCTGCGCAAGGCGCGCGAGCTGGTGGTCGAGCTCGAGCGCGCCGGCGCGCCCAAGCGGCTGCGCTGGATCATCTCCGAGTAGCTTTCGCCGTCGAGAATCGCTAACATCGGTGCGCCGAGGAGGTGCCCATGATCTCGTACGAGGAGCTGAGCGCGGCGCTCGAGCGCTACCGGGCGCGCACGCACGGCGAGGCCGCTCCGCCCGCTCACCTGTCCGCCCCGCCGGCCGCGCACGCCTACTCCGCGCCGCCCGCTTTCGACGAGCCACCGACGGGCGAGGTGCCGATGCCCGAGGAGACCGCGCAGCACCACCCGCTCGGCGCCGACGACGAGAGCACGCAGGTCGGCGGCATGCCGGGCACCGCGGGCGCGCCGCCGCAGGCCCCGCTCTCCGACGAGCATTCGAACGAGCTCGACATCCACGACGTCCTCTCCGACGAAGAAGTCCACTAGCCGCGAAATGATCGGCGCCCTGCCGGAGCACGTCGAGCGCTTCACTCTCGACGGGGAACGCGTCACGCGCGCGCGCGTCCCGCCGCGCCTGCCGGGGCCGGCCGAGGTGGTGGTGCGCGTCGACGGGTGCGCGCTCGGCGTCGAGCCGCGCGCCGAGATCGCGGGCGAGGTGATCGCGGCGGGCGACGCGGCGGCGGAGTGGCTCGGGCGGCGCGTGGTGGTGCCGCGCGCGCTGCCGTGCGGCGACTGCGAGCTCTGCCGTCGAGGACGCGCCGCCGTGTGCGCCGCGCGCGCGCCGCGCGACGGGCTGGCGACGCACGAGACGGTGCCGGCGCGCTTCCTGTGCTCGGTCGAGCCGCCGCTGTGGCCCGACGGTGAGGAGCTTTGGAGAATGGCGGCGCTGGCCGACGCGGCGGCGGCGCCGTACGCGGCGCTGGTGCGCGCGGGACTGGCGCCGGGCGATCCGGCGGTGGTGATCGGCGGCGGCGCGCGCGGCGCGTTCACCATCGCCATCGCGCGGGCCAAGGGCGCGCACCCGGTGATCGTCGACGGCGACGCGCGGCTTCGCGAGCGCGCGCTCGGGCTCGGCGCCGCGTTCGCGCTCGACGCCGCGCTGGCGCCCGACGAGGCGCGCGCCGACTTCGAGCGCCAGGCGCGCGAGCGCGGCCTGCGCGTCGAGGGCACCAAGATCCTCGAGACCACCGGCACCGCCGCCGGCCGCTACCGCGCGATCGCCATGCTCCCCGACGGCGCCACCGCCGTGCTGCTCGACGGCTCGCGCGGCGAGCCCGCGCCCGCGCCCGCGATCGACTGGGAAAATTTCGCCGCGTCGGAGCGCACGGTGCTCGGCGCCGCCGCCGCGCACCCCGATCTCTACCCCGAGCTGTGCGCGCTCCTCGTGCGCGGCGAGCTCGCGCTCGCGCCGCTGGTGCGCGCCGTCTCCGTCGACGAAGCCGGCGCCGCCCTGGCCGCGCGCCGCGCCGGCACGCTCGTCGAGTTGCCGATCATCCGCCCCAACATGCGTTGACACTGCCGGGGCGGCGCGAGCATACTCCGCCCCCATGTTCCCGGGCTTCACCGTCGCAGACTTCGAGGCATTCGCGCCGAAGAAGTGGAAGTCGAACGCGTTCAACCGCGAGCGGCTCGAGGTGAAGCAGAAGCTGCTGGCGCTCGGCCGCGAGCTGCAGTCGATCATGCTGAGCGCCGACGGATCGCCGCTCGCCGTCGAGCCGTCGGTCGAGCACCCGGCGCTGTGGAACCACAAGCAGGTCGAGGCGCAGCACCTGTTCTTCTCGCGCAACGAAGGCGCGCGCAAGGAGCTCGACGCCATCATCGATCGGCAGAAGTCGCTGGCGTCGATGATCGACGACCCGACGCCGCTGCGCAATCACGTGTTCCTGGTCGCGTCGGTCGGGTTCGATGCGCTCGATCTCGCGGTCAAGCTGCACCCCGACGCGCGCGTCGATCGGCAGAACCTCGAGCGCAAGTGCGAGGACCACTTCGAGCGCGAGAAGCTGGTGCGCGCGCTGCACCATCTCGGCGCGCCGTTTCGCGCGGGCGTGACGCCGGGGCTCGCGCCCGTCGGAGAATTGGACGACGCGCGGCTGGGCGAGATCATCGCCGCGCTGGCCGCGCCGCAGGGCCTGGTGCCGCCGGGCGCGCCGGCCAAGCTGCTCTACATCGGCCGCGCGGTGGCGCGCGACGAGGCGATCGCCGCCGGCGCCGCGATCGTCGAGACCGCGCGCGCGGCGATGCAGTCGCTGATCGAGATCTATCGCTTCATCGCGTGGTCGCGCGACAACGACTTCGTGTCGATGCGCGAGGCGCTGCAAAAAGAGAAGCAGGCGCGGCGGCAGAAGGGCCTGGCCAAGAACGACGCCGTGCGCATCGTGCGCGGCATGTTCGCCGGCAAATCGGGCGTGGTGCAGGAGATCGACGCCAAGGGCGGCCTCAAGGTGCTCGTCGGAAAAGTGGCCGTGAAGATCGACGTCGAAGACGTCGCCAAGAACTGACGCGCGCCGGCGTCCGCTAGCGCTTCTTCGCGCGCAGCGCGCCGAGCTTCGCCGACGCGCTCTTCAGCTCGTTCATCGCCGCCTTGTCTTTGTGCTTCTTCGCCAGCTTCATGCGCGCGGCGATGCTCTTGCCGAGCTGCGCCTCGAGCTTCTTCACCGCCGCCGGGTTCGCGCCGGCGTCGGCGGCCTTGCCGAGCGCGTCGACGGCGCCGGCGAGATCGTCCTTCTTCGCGGCGGCCGCGGCCTCGGCGAGCAACTTGTCGGCGCTGGGAGCGGGCGGCGCGGCGGCGGGCGGTGCGGGAGTCGGAGCGGCGGGCGGCGGCACGGCGGCGGGCGGAGTCGGAGGCGGCGGCGCCGGCGGCGAGGCGGCGACCGCTTCCGGTTTGGGCGGCGTGGGCGCCTCCGCTCCCGACGAGCCGCGGCCGAGCACGAAGTACAAAACCACGGCGAGGATCGCCACCCCGACGATCACGCCGGCGATGATGAACCACTTCTTCGACGAGTCGATCTCGGCGAGCATCTCGTCTTCGCTCATGCGATCGCCCGGCACCGCGACCGCCGGCGGCGCCGCTTTGATCACCGGCATCGCCTGCGTGGCGCCGGTCTTGAGCGAGAGCCGCGCGCGATCCTGCGCGCTCACGTCGACGTTCTCGGTGTCGACCGCCGCCTGCTTGCCGGTGGTCCCCGTCGTCGCGAGCGGATCCTCGGTGGCGTGCGCCGCCTGCGCCTTGGCCATCTCCTCCTCGATCTCGCCCTTCTTGAACCAGGCGGTCTCGCGGAATCCGCCGCCGGCGGCTTTCTTTTCGGTGGCGGCGGCGACGCGGTTGGCGGCGGCCGTGGCCATCGCGGCCTGCACCGCGGGCGGCGGCTGAAGCGGGCGTTTCTCGACGGCGGTGGCGATCGGCGCGGCGGCCGGCGGCGAGGGCATCGCGGGCGCGGGCCGCGCCTCCGCCATCGTCGGCGCTTGCGGCGCGCTCGGCGCGTGCGCGGGCGCCATCACCGGCGGCGACGGCATCGGCTGCGCATCGGGCACCAGCGTGCGAGCATCCGGCGCCGCCAGCGGCATCGACGGCGTGGTCACCGCCCCCATCGACGGCGTAGTCGGCGCGGCCAGCGGCGCCATCGACGGCAGCCCCATCACCGTCGCCGCCATGGCGCGCGGCTGCGCCGCCGGCATCGACGGTGTGGTCGCCATCTGCGTGCGCGCCATCGCCGCCTCGTCGCGCAGCCCCGCCTTGTTCGACGCCGCCTCGATCTCGCCGAGCAGCTGCCGCAGCGTCAGGTGGCGCCGCCCGCCGCTCTTCTCCAGCGCCTTGAGCACGATGCGATCGATCTCCGGCGACAGCCCGCCCGGCCGCTTGGTCGACGGCGCCGACGGCGTCGCGCTCACCTGCTGCTCGAGCTGGCTCTGCGCCGCGCCCTCGAACGGCGGCCGGCCGGTGAGCGCGGCGTAGAAGATCGCCCCGAGGCTGTAGATGTTCGAGCGCTGATCGACCGGCTTGCCCTCGACCTGCTCGGGCGACAGGTACGCCGGCGCGCCGAAGACTTTGTCGGTCACGCGCTCGGCCAGCCCGAACTCGCCGACCTTGACGCGCCCGTCGGGCCCGACCCAGACGTTGCGCGGCGCCACGTCGCGGTGGATGACGCCGACCTTCTGCGCCTCGGTGAGCGCCTCGCCGATCTGCAGCACGATCGAGGTCGCGCGCTCGACCGGCAGCGCGCCCTCGCGCGCGATCAGCTCCTCGAGCGTCGAGCCGGCCACCGTCTCGGTGGCGACGTAGATGCGCCCGTCCTCGGTGCGGCCTTGATCGATCACGCGCACGATCCGCTCCGACGCCACCTTGCCGAGCTGCTTCAGCTCGCGCAGCGCGCGATCGGCCATGGTCGCGCTCGGCAGCGTCTCGGGCGCCACCAGCTTGAGCATCACCGGCGCGCCGCCCGACTGCGCGTCCTGCGCTTCGGCCACCGCGCCGGTCGGCGTCTGCTCCTGCGGACCGGTGATCAGGAATCGCCCGGCGATGGGGCGCGGCTGGTTTTGCAGCGTCGAGGCGGCGGGCACTTCGGCGACCACGGGAGCGGGAGCGGCGGCGGGCGGCGGCAGCCTGGTGGCATCCATCGGGCAGAAATTCGCGTCGTCCGGATACTGATTGCCGCACGCGGGACAGAGTCGCATCCGCTACCCCATTCTCAGGTCGCCAAATTGTATCGTCCCGACGTGGGGACGGCAAAATATAAATGTGCGGCGGTAGCGGCGGGAAAAACTACTTCGCGGAGGTCTTGTGCGCGGACGTCTTCGTCGCTTTTGGCGCGTGCGCCTCGTGCGCCGGCTTGCCGGGCTCGCCGAGACCGGCGAACAGCTCCGCGTAGCTCGGCGTCGAGTGGCGAGCGTCGGCGTTCTTGCGCTTGCGGCCCATGTTGACGTGCGCGCGCACGCGCTTGTGCCAGGTCGCCATCGTGTTCGAAGCCATGGGAAACGTCCTCCGAAAGAGGCGGTTACTTAGCCCGATCCGTCGGCAATGTCAAGGCGCTACATCCGCGAGACGGAGTAGACGCCGTCGATGCGCTGGAGCGCGCGCATCACCGTCTTGAGCTGCTCGAGATCCGAGACCGAGAACTGGAAGGTGTTGATCGCCTTGTTGTCGTCGAGCGAGCGGCAGTTCGCCTGCGAGATGTTGACGCCGAGCGAGTTGAACGACTGCGACAGCGACGCCAGCAGGCCCGGCTTGTCGGCGCACACCACCTGCACCGAGACCGGCCGCGGGCTCTTGAGCTTGCCGTCCCACTCGACCTCGACCTTGCGATCGGGATCTTGATCGACGCCCTTGGAGCAGCCGAGCGTGTGCACGGTGACGCCGCGCCCGCGCGTGATGAACCCGACGATCGGATCGCCCGGCACCGGCGAGCAGCACTTGGCGAAGCGCACCAGCACGTCGTTCTCGCCCGCGACCTTGATGCCGACGGTGTGCCGCCCGGTGACGCGCCGGATCAGGTTCGACGCCAGCTGCGCGATCGGATTCGTCGACGGCGCCGCGGCGTCCGGATCGACCGGCTCCTTGCGCTTGTCGGCCGGCACCACCGCCTCGATCACGTCGGCCGGCAAAATCTTTCCGTAGCCGATCGAGACCAAGAGGTCGTCCTCGGTCTGCACCTTGAGCTGCTCGGACGCGCGCGCGAGGTCGCCCGACTTCTGCGCCTTGTTGAACGTGAGGCCGTACTTTCGGAACTCGCGCTCGAGCAGCTCCTTGCCGAGCGTCTTCGACTTCTCGCGCTCGGCGGTGCGCAGGTAGTTCCGGATCTTGGCCTTCGCCGACGAGGTGATGACGTACTTGAGCCAATCCTTGTTCGGCTTCTGGTTGGGCGAGGTGATGATCTCGACGGTGTCGCCGTTGCGCAGCGTGTAGCGCAAGGGAACGATGAGGCCGTTCACGCGCGCGCCGGAACAGTGGTGGCCGACCTCGGTGTGGATCGCGTAGGCGAGATCGATCGGGATCGCGCCCTTGGGCAGCGCCTTGACGTCGCCCTTCGGCGTGAAGACGTAGACCTCGTCGGCGAACAGGTCGATCTTGACGGTCTCGATGAACTCCGTCGGGTCTTTCAGATCGCGCTGCCACTCCATGAGCTGGCGCAGCCACGCGAAGCGTTTTTGATCTTTTTCTTCCTTGCCGCTCGCGCCGCCGGGCAGTCCCTCTTTGTAGCGCCAGTGCGCCGCGATGCCCTCCTCCGCCACGCGGTGCATGTCGGCGGTGCGGATCTGCACCTCCATGCGCTCGCCGCGCGGCCCGATCACCGACGTGTGCAGCGACTGGTACATGTTCGGCTTGGGCAGCGCGATGAAGTCTTTGAAGCGCCCCGGGATGGGCGTCCACTTCGAGTGCACCACGCCGAGCGTCTCGTAGCAGGCGCGCACCGACGGCACGATCACGCGGAAGGCGACGATGTCGAACAGCTGCTCGAGCTCGCGCCCGGTCTTGGCGATCTTCTGGTGGATCGACCACAGGTGCTTCGGCCGCCCGTACACCTGGCACTCGATGCCCGCGTCGATCAATTCCTTGTGCAAAATGACCGATACTTCGTCGATATATTTCTGCCGTTCCCTATGATATTCAGTTACGCGCTTCGATAGTCCTTCGTATTCCTGTGGATACAGGTACTTGAATGATAGATCTTCAAGCTCCGTTTTTATCCACTGAATTCCCAAACGATTGGCTAATGGAGCGTAAATCTCCATCGTTTCGCGCGCGATGCGCTCCTGTTTTTCCGGAGGCATGGCGTCGAGCGTGCGCATGTTGTCGACGCGATCGGCGAGCTTGATCAGGATGACGCGGATGTCGCGCGCCATCGCCAGCAGCATCTTGCGAAAGTTCTCGGCCTGCCGCTCCTCTTTGGTGTTCCACGGAATCTTGCCGAGCTTGGTCACGCCCTCGACGAGAAACGAGATCTCGGAGCCGAACGCCTCGGTGATCTCCTCGGTGGTCGCCGACGTGTCCTCGACGCAGTCGTGCAAAAGCCCGGCGCAGATCGACGGCACGTCGAGCTTGAGCTCGGCGATGGTCGTCGCCACGCCGAGCGGATGCACGACGTACGGATCGCCCGAGCGGCGCAATTGCCCGTCGTGCGCCTTGGCCGCGTACGCATAGGCGCGCTGCACCAGGCCGAGATCGGCGGCTGGATGGTAACCCTCGACCTTGGTCAGGAGATCCTGTAGGCGAAGCTGCATCACCGACGGAACAACTTAACGCATCGAGCCGGGGGTATCAACCGCCGCCCGTCGGGTCGGACTCCGCTTCCTTGACCAACTGCTCGGCCACCGGCCCCATGCGATCGATGCCGCTCTGGGCCGCGAGGTAGATCGCGCGCAGGCGATCGTAGGCGCGCGCGATGTCGTCGTTGACGATCAGATACTGGTAGATGCCGTACTGCTTGAGCTCCTCGTGCGCCTTGCGCAGGCGGCGCTCGATCACCTCGGGCGCGTCGGTGTCGCGCTTGTGCAGGCGCCGCTCGAGCTCGTCGAGCGACGGCGGCAGCACGAACACCAGCACCGCCTCCTTCTCGAACTTGGCCTTGATCTGCCGGCCGCCCTGATAGTCGATGTCGAACAGCACGTGGCGCCCGCCCTCGAGCGCCTGGCGCACCGCCTCGACGGTGGTGCCGTAGCGGTGCTGGTGCACGTCGGCCCACTCGGCGAACTCGCCGTTCTCGATCATGGCGTCGAAGCGCGCGCGATCGACGAAGCAGTAGTCGACGCCCTCCTCTTCGCCGCGGCGCCTGGGGCGCGTGGTGTACGAGACCGAGAAGATCACGTCGGGGAACTCGGAGATCAGGCGCCGGCACAGCGTGGTCTTGCCCGCGCCCGACGGAGACGAGACGACGATCAAGAGCCCGCGCGGCTTGGGGAGATCTTCACTCGACATTCTGGATCTGCTCGCGCAGGCGCTCGAGCTCCGCTTTGGCGTCGACCACGCGCGCGGCGCACGACGCCGATTGGCACTTGGAGCCGACGGTGTTGACCTCGCGGTTCAGCTCTTGCGTGAGAAAATCCAGGCGGCGGCCGCTCGGCCCGCGGTCGTCGACCACGCGCTCGGGCTCGGCCAGGTGCGCGGCAAGGCGCGTCAGCTCCTCGGTGACGTCGACCTTGTCGGCGAGGATCGCCACCTCTTGCGCCAGCCGCTGCGGATCGACCTCGCCCGGGCCGAGCGCGCGCTCGAGGCGATCGTGCAGGCGGCGGCGATACAGCTCGGGCGCCTCGCGCGTCAGCTCGCGCAGCTCGCCCGCCAGCCGCGCCACCGTCGAGAGCCGCGCCTTGAGATCGCGCGCGATCGCCTCGCCCTCGCGCGCGCGCGACTCGGTGAGGCCGGCCAGCGCCTCCTCGAGGCCCGGCTTGAGCGCGGCCCACAGCGCGTCCGACTCGGGCGCGCTCTCGCCGACGCCGAGCACGCCCGGCTGCGCGGCGACGAGCTGAAGCGAGATCGGCTCCGACATCGACAGCGCCGCGCGCATCTTGTCGAGCGCCGCCGCGTAGGCGCGCGCCAGCTCGACGTCGACGTGGACGTGCTGCGGAACGCCGCCGCCCTCGTCGCGCACGCTCACCGTCACCACGCCGCGATCGAGCTTCGCGCGCAGGAGCTGCGTCACCTGCTGCTCGAGCGCCGCGTCGGACCACGGCAGCCGCCACTTCACCTCGAGGAAGCGGTGGTTCAAGCTGCGCAGCTCGACGACGAGGCGCCGCCCTGCCACCTCGCAGGTCCCTCGTCCGTAACCAGTCATGCTGCGCATTCGGTCGACCGAGCTTACTGGCTCTTGCGATACCAGGCAACCGTGCGCGCGATGCCTTCGGCGAACTTCACGCGGCCGGTGTAGCCGAGGATGCGGCGCGCTTTCGAGATGTCGGCGAGCGAGTGCTTGATGTCGCCGGGACGCGGCGGCTCGTGGCGCGGCGGGATCTTCTCGCCGACGATCCCGGCGATGACGTCGACGACCTCGAGCAGGCTGGTCGACTCGCCGCACGCGATGTTGAACATCTCGCCGGCGGCGCCCGGCGCGGTGCACGCCAGCAGGTTCGCCTCGACGGCGTTCTCGATGTAACAGAAGTCGCGCGACGTGTGCCCGTCGCCGAAGATGGTCGCCGGTTTTTTTTGCAGCGCCGCGGTGACGAAGTTCGGGATCACCGCCGCGTACTGCGACTTCGGATCCTGGCGCGGGCCGAAGATGTTGAAGTAGCGCAGCGCCACGGTCTCGAGGCCGTACGCGAGATGGAAGACGCGCAGGTAGTGCTCGGAGGCCAGCTTGGCGACGGCGTAGGGCGAGAGCGGATCGGGGATCATGGTCTCGACCTTCGCCTCGCCCGGCGCCTTTTCGCCGTACGCCGACGAGGAGGCGGCGAACACCACGCGCTTCACCTTGGCTTTTCGCGCGGCGTCGAGCAGCAGCACGGTGCCGTGCACGTTCACCCAATCGGAGCCGATCGGATCCTCGATCGAGCGCGGCACCGACGGGATGGCGGCCTGGTGCAGCACGTAGTCGACGCCCTCGACGGCGCGCGCCACGGTGGCGGCGTCGGTGATGTCGCCGCGCAAAAGCTCCACACGCCTGGCGTCGACGAGGCCGGCGATGTTTTCGGCGCGGCCGGTGGCGAAGTTGTCGAGGATGCGGACCGTCTCGCCGCGCTCGACCAGCGCGTGGCTGAGGTTCGAGCCGATGAAGCCCGCCCCGCCGGTCACCAAGTAATGAGCCATAAGAGGTTCTAGTTCGCCGTGAGGCGCAGTGTCAACGCCGGACGCGTGAACGCGCGTCTACAGCCCGTCGCCAACTCGCGGTCACAGCGCGCGCTTCTCGACGGCAAATCCGCATCGGCGCTATTGAAAAGTACCCATACCCCTGGCATGCTTCATGATACTCGCCGGAGCCAAGTAGAAGGAGGCCGCCGATGAGGAGTCCGTTGAGCCTGGCCGTAGTCGCGACGACGCTCGCCGTCGCCGGGGCGGCGCAGGCGCAGCAGCCGGTGGACCCGTACAACGGGCCGGTGCAGGTCGCGCCCCCCGCGCCCGAGCCGCCCGAGGTGCTCAACCCGTACGGGCAGCAGCCGTACTATCCGCCGCCGGTCTATACGTACCCGGTCGCGCCGCCTCCGCCGGTCTACAATCCGCCCTACTACGTCTATCCGCCGGCGCGGCCGATCTACATCCCGGCGCCGCCGGTGGTGTACCGCCCGACGCTGCGCTGTACCAACTGCGTGCGCGCGACGCCGCCGAAATGGGACGGCGCGCGGCGCTTCTCGCTCGGCGTCGACGGCACGGTGATGGGCCTCAACCAGAAAGTCGGCAACGACAACCTGGTGCTCGGCGGCGCGGGCGTGCACTTCCGCTTTCGCTCGCGCGGGCGGTTCGGGCTCGAGCTGATGCAGAGCTTCCTGCACGCCGACTATTGGAACGGCAACTATCAGCGCAACAGCTACCCGTTCCAGATGTCGCTGATGCTGTACCTGATGCCGAACGACGACAAGCACCACTTCAACCTGTACGGGCTGGCGGGCTTCGGCGTGATGTTCGACAGCATCAAGATCTTCGACAACCCGGCGCAGGACTTCGTCGAGTGGGAAGGCCACTTCGGGCTCGGCGCGGAGCTGCGGCTCAAGTGGTTCGCCATCGAGGCGGACGCGCGCATGCTCGGGCTGATTCGCGACGACTCTGCGGGCGCAGCGGGATTTTATCAGGGCGTGCAGGGCGCGCCGGTTCCCGGCCGCACGTGGGGCGCGTCGGGCAACGTCTACGTCTCGATCTGGTTCTAGCTAGCGCTGCGCGAGCACGCGCTCTCGGGCGCGCGCCTCGGCCTCGTGGCGAAACTTCCTGATCATCTTCGACAGCTGCCGATAGTGGACGCCGCTCGCCGTCGCCTGCGCGACCGGCGCGGGCGCAGCAGCCTCGGCGCGCACCGTCGACGGCACGACCGCGAACACGAGCGCAACAGCGACGAGAAAGGAACGCATGACAGCTCCTGGTAGGTTTGATACCTACATTACCCTACCAGGACGTGTTTGGCAAAAAATCGGGGGCTAGAACGCGGCGCGGAGGACCATCAGCAGGCCCCAGTTGATGAGCGAGGTGACCAGCGAGCCGAGCATCGCCGAGCCGAAACCGTCGACCTCGACTCCGCCGACGACCTTGTCCGCCGCCCAATACAACAGCCCGTTCAGCACCAGGATGAACAGCCCGAACGTGAGCAGCACCAGCGGCAGCGACAGCATGATCAACAGCCCGAGGCACAGCTTGTTCAAGATCGCCAGCACCACCGCGAACAGCAGCGCGCCGCCGAACGTCTTCACGCGAATTCCGGGCACCACCTTGGCGGTGATGAGCACGGCGACCGCGAAGACCACGAACTGAATGATGTGGTGGATCATGATGGGACCCTCCCTATGGAGCATTCAACGGCCGAACGCCCCGGAATGTTCCTAAAGTCTACGCCTGCTGGTGACGGTCGCCAGCGCTTTCGGCGCGGTCAGCGCAAGATCGCGCGGAAGCCGTCGCGCCAGGCGGCGGCGAGCTCGCTCACGTCGGCGTCGATCAGCCGCCCGCCCGCGCCATCGACGGTGAAGCGCCGCCCGCCGGTCGCGCCGAGGATCGCCAGCGGCGCCTTTTCGCGCGCGGCGACGGCGCGCACCTCGGCCTCGCGCTCGGGCGCAAACGCGATCACGATCCGCGACGGCGCCTCGCCGAACAGCAGCAGATCGGCGCGCAGCGCATCGTCGAGCCGAATCGCCGCGCCAATCGGCCGCCCGCTCACGCAGCACTCGGCGAGCGCCACCGCCAGCCCGCCCTCGGCGCAGTCGTGCGCGGCCGCGACCAGTTGCGCGCGCACCATCGCCCGGCACGCGCGCGCCACCGCCAGCTCGCGCGCGAGGTCGAGCTTCGGCGGCACGCCGGCGACGCGCCCGTGCACCACCTTCAAATACTCCGAGCCGCCGATCTCGTCGGTGTTCACGCCGAGGAGCGCGATCCGCTGCCCGTCGCCGAACCCGATCCCGACCGCGTCGCGCGCGTGCTCGAGCAGCCCCACCATGCCGATCGTCGGCGTCGGCTTGACCGATTTCCCGTCGGTGTCGTTGTAGAGCGACACGTTCCCCGAGACCACCGGCGTCTCAAGCGCGCGGCACGCGTCGCCGATGCCGCGGATCGCTTCGACGAGCTGCCACATCACCTCGGGCCGCTCGGGATTGCCGAAGTTCAAGCAGTCGGTGACCGCCAGCGGCTCGGCGCCCACCGTCGACAAGTTGCGGTACGACTCGGCCACCGCCAGCCGCGCGCCCTCGTACGGATCGAGCGCGCAGAAGCGCGAGTTGCAGTCGGTGGTGAGCGCCAGCCCCTTGCACGTCTCGGGATCCTTCGCGCCGTCGAGGATCCGGATCACCGCCGCGTCCGCGCCCGGCCTGAGCACCGTCCCGACGCGCACCATGTGATCGTACTGCCGGTAGACCCACTCTTTCGACGCGATGTTGGGCGACGACAGGAGCTGCGCGAGCGTGCGCGCGAGATCGGCCGGCTGCGGCAATTTGCCGCTGTCGAGCGCGCGCTCCGCGTCGAGCGACGCCGGCCGCGCGAACGGCCGCTCGTAGCGCAGCCCCTCGGCGAGCGGCGCCACCGGAATCTCCGCCACCACCTTCCCCCCGTCGAGCACGCGGATCTTCCCGCTGTCGGTCACGCGCCCCACCACCGCCGCGTCGAGATCCCACTTGTCGAAGATCGCGAGCGCCTCGGCCTCGCGCCCGCGCTCGACGACCGCCAGCATCCGCTCCTGCGACTCCGACAGCATCAGCTCGTACGCGGTCATCCCGGTCTCGCGCCGCGGCACCTGGTCGAGGTCGAGCTCGATGCCGTTGCCCGCGCGCGCCGCCATCTCCACCGACGACGACGTCAGCCCCGCCGCGCCCATGTCCTGAATGCCGACCAGCACGTCCGAATTCATCAACTCGAGACACGCCTCGAGCAGCAGCTTCTCCGTGAACGGATCGCCCACCTGCACCGTCGGCCGCTTGGACTCCGACTGATCGTCGAACTCCGCCGACGCCATGGTCGCGCCGTGAATCCCGTCGCGCCCCGTCTTCGCGCCGAAGTACAAGACCGGGTTGCCGAGCCCCGACGCCGTGCCTTTGAAAATCTTATCGGTGCGCGCGAGGCCGACCGCCATCGCGTTGACCAGGATGTTGCCGTCGTACGACTCGTCGAAGAACACCTCGCCGCCGACGGTGGGCACGCCGAACGCGTTGCCGTAGCCGGCGATCCCCGCCACCACGCCCTCGACGAGGTGGCGCGTCTTCGGATGCTCGGGCCGCCCGAAGCGCAAGCTGTCGAGGCACGCGATCGGCCGCGCGCCCATGGTGAACACGTCGCGCAAAATCCCGCCCACGCCGGTCGCCGCGCCCTGGTACGGCTCGATGAACGACGGGTGGTTGTGCGACTCCATCTTGAAGACCACCGCCTGCCCGTCGCCGATGTCGACCACGCCGGCGTTCTCGCCCGGCCCCTGGATCACGCGCGGCCCCGACGTCGGCAGCCCGCGCAAATGAATGCGCGAGGACTTGTACGAGCAGTGCTCGCTCCACATCACCGAGAAGATCCCCAGCTCGGTCCACGTCGGGTCGCGCCCGAGGATCTGCTTCACGCGCGCGAACTCGTCGTCGGAGAGCCCGTGCTCGCGCGCGGTCTGCGCATTAATGAGTGAGTGCTCACTCATTTATACCCGCCTTCCCTTGCCTTCGAGGTGCGCCTTGAGCGACTCGAAGACGAGGCGCCCGTCGGCCGAGCCGAGCACCGGCTCCGACGCGCGCTCGGGGTGCGGCATCAGCCCGACGACGTTGCCGCGCGCGTTCGAGATGCCGGCGACGTTCCCCATCGAGCCGTTCGGGTTCGCCGCCTCGGTCTCGCCGCCGCCCGCGTCGACGTAGCGGAACATCACCCGCCCCTCCTTCTCCACCGCCGCGAGATCCGGATGCACGAAGCGCCCCTCGGCGTGCGCGATCGGCACGCGCAAGAGGCGCCCCGCCGGAATCCCGCTGGTCCACGGCGTCGGCTTCCCCTCGACGACGAGGTACACGTCGCGACACTCGAAGTGCAAGGACGCGTTGCGCGTGAGCGCGCCGTCGAGCAGCCCCGCCTCGCACGCGATCTGAAAGCCGTTGCAGATCGCCAGCACCGGCCCGCCGCGCTCGGCGAACTCCTTGACCGCGCCCATCACCGGCGAGTGCGCCGCCATCGCGCCCGCGCGCAGGTAGTCGCCGTAGGAAAACCCGCCCGGGATCACCACCGCGTCGACCGACTCGCCGCGCTCGCCGAGCGACGTCTCCTTGTGCCACGCGTAGCGCGCCTCGGCGCCGACGACGCGGCCGAGCACGTGCAGCGCGTCGTCGTCGCAGTTGGAGCCGGGAAACCTGACGATGGCGATCTTCATTCGCTCACTTCGTAGCGGTACTCCTCGATCACCGTGTTGGCGAGGAGCCGCTCGCACATCTCTTTGAGGCGCTTCTCCGCCGCCGCGCGATCGCCCTCGAGCTTGAGCTCGATGTATTTGCCGATGCGCGCGTCCGCGACCTCCGCGAAGCCGAGCCGCGCGAGCGAGCGCGCCACCGCCTGTCCCTGCGGATCGAGCACGCCGCGCTTGAGCGTCACGTACACCTTGGCGTGGATCATTTGATCTCCAGGTTGCGCTTGATGCGTTCGAGCGGCGGCTCGGTGTTGGGCGCGAACGTCCGCCCGGTCACCAGCTCGTACGCCTCGATGTAGCGGCGCGCCGCCTCGACGCGCACGTCGTCGGGCATCGGCGGCGGCGGCCCGTCGCCCTTGTAGCCGAGCCCGACGTAGTAGCGGCGCACGTACTCCTTGTCGAGCCCGCGCGGCTCCTCGCCGGCGGCCAGCCGCGCCTCGTAGTCGTCGGCGTACCAGTAGCGCGACGAGTCGGGCGTGTGGATCTCGTCGATGAACACGATGCGCCCGTCGGGCGCGCGCCCCAGCTCGTACTTGGTGTCGACCAGGATCAACCCGCGCTCGCGGGCGCGCTCCTGGCCGAATTTGAACATGTTCAAAACCATCGCCTCGAGCTTCTCCCAGGTCGCGGCGTCGACGAGCCCGCGCTCGATCACCTGCGCGCGCGTGACGTTCTCGTCGTGCCCGCCCTTGGGCGCCTTGGTCGTCGGCGTGATCAGCGCGCGCGGCAGCGGCTGGTTCTTGCGCATCCCCTCGGGCAGCGTGACGCCGCCGAACTCGCGCCGCCCATCCTGGTAGTTGCGCCAGATCGACGTCGAGGTCACGCCGGTCAAATACGAGCGCACCACCATCTCCACCGGCAGCGCCGCGCACTCGACGGCGCGCGTGACGTTGGGATCGGGCGCGTCGATGAAGTGGCTCGGCGCGATCGCGCGCGACTCGATGAACCAGTACGCCGCGAACTGGTTGAGCACCTGCCCCTTGAACGGCACGGTGCCGAGCACGAGGTCGAACGCGCTCAGCCGATCGGTGGCGATCAGCGTGCGCATGCCGCCACGCGTGTAGTTGTCGCGCACCTTGCCGGCGTAGCGCTCGCCGAGCTGCGTGAAGTCGGTGCCGTCGAGCGTGCGGCCGAGCTGCGCGCGCAGGATCTCCGCGGCGATCACGCGCGCTCTCCGTCGGCGTCTTCGCCCGAGAGCAGCGTGCGCTCGAAGATCGCGTCGGCCCAGCGCAGGTGGTGGCCGAGGTCGAAGCACGCCTCCAGCTTGTCGACGGGCAGCCGCGCGGTCACCTCGCCGTCGTTGATCAGAAGCGCGCGGAAATCGCCGTTCTCGTCGCGCGCGCGCAGCGCCGAGCGCTGCACCAGCTCGTAGGCGCGCTGCCGCGGCAAGCCGGTCTTCACCAGCGCCAGCATCACGCCCTCGGAGAAGATCAGTCCGCCGGTCACCGTCAGGTTCTTGATCATGCGCACCGGGTGGACGATCAGCCCGTCGACGAGCGCGGCCGCGCGCCGCAGCATGAAGTCGGCGAGCGACGTCGCGTCGGGCGCGATCATGCGCTCCACCGACGAGTGCGAGATGTCGCGCTCGTGCCACAGCGCCACGTCCTCGAGCGCCGCGCCGGCGTACGCGCGCAACAGCCGCGCGAGGCCGGTGAGGTTCTCCGCGAGGATGGGATTCTTTTTGTGCGGCATCGCGGACGAGCCCTTCTGGCCCTTGCCGAACGCCTCCTCCGCTTCGCCGACCTCGGTGCGCTGCCAGTGGCGGATGGTGAGCGCGATCCGCTCCACCGACGAGCCGACCAGCGCCAGCGCCGAGAACAGCTCGGCGTGGCGGTCGCGCTGCACGATCTGCGTCGGCACCGTCTCGGGGTGCAGGCCGAGCGACTGCAGCGCCATGCGCTCGATCATCGGGCTGAGATTCGCGTACGTGCCGACGGCGCCGGCGATCTTGCCGACGCAGATGTTGGCGCGCGCGGCGGCGAGGCGGCGGCGGTTGCGGCGCGCCTCGGCGTAGAAGCCGGCGAACACCAGGCCGAGCGTGGTCGGCTCGGCGTGGATGCCGTGCGAGCGGCCCATGAGCGGCGTCGCGCGGTGCTCCTCGGCGCGCCTCTTGAGCGCGGCGCCGAGCGCGTCGAGCCCGCCCAAGATCTCGTCGGTGGCGGCGCGCAGCTGGAGCGCGAGCGCGCTGTCGAGCACGTCGGACGAGGTCATGCCGAGGTGCAGCCAGCGCGCGTCCTCGCCGGCCAATTCCTCGACGTGCGTGAGGAACGCGATCACGTCGTGGCGCGTCTTCTCCTCGATCTCGAGGATGCGCGCCGGCTGGAGCTTGCCTGCGGCATTTTGCCGCACGCGCGCGGCGGTGCCGGCGGGCACCGAGCCCTCGCGCTCCATCGCCGCGCACGCCGCCAGCTCGACCTCGAGCCAGGTGTCGAAGCGCCGCTGATCGCTCCACAGCGCGCGCAGCTCGGGTCGCGAATATCGATCGATCATTGCAATTCCTCGCCCGCGCGCGCGGCGAAGTTGAAGGCGAGCTGCTCGTTGAGCCCCGGCTCGACGGTGACGCGGCCGTTCTCGACGACGATCACCGGCGTGCCGCGCGCCTGCGTCGCCACGATCACGCGCCCCGCGCGCCCGAGCACGCGATCGAGCGCGCGCTTGGCGAGCAGCGGCCGATTGTTGGCTTGCGAGATGTGCGCCGCGATCACCAGCCGCGGCGGTTTGCCCGCGAGGCACATCGCGCGCAACAGCGCCGCCGCTTGATCGTTCGACAGGTGGCCGAGCCGCCCGCCGACGCGCCGCTTGAGCGACGGCGGATACGAGCCGTGCTTGAGCAGCGTGACGTCGTGGTTGGCCTCGAGCACCAGCACGTCGCAGCCGGCGTACGCCTGCGCCACCTCGGGCGCGTCGTGCCCGCAGTCGGTCAGGATGCCGACGCGCGCGCCGCCGCCCTCGAGCACATAGCCCACCGTCTCGACGGCGTCGTGCGGCAGCAGCACCGGGTGCACCGCGATCTCGCCGACGGTGAAGCGGATGCCGGCGAGCACGCGCGCGGTCGAGTCCCAGCCGCACGCCTGGCGCGTGCCCTCGGTGGCGAACACCGGGCGGCCGAGCGCGGGCGCGCAGCCGGCGTGATCGGCGTGATCGTGCGTGACCAGCACCGCGGTGACGTGCGCGAGGGTCAGCGGCCCGTCGGGCGCCGGCACGCGGGCCAGCCGCGCGACGATCTCTTCTTTGGGCAGCCCGGCGTCGACCAGCAGCCGCGTCGCTCCCGCCTCGACGAAGGCGACGTTTCCCGACGAGCCGGAGCCAAGCAGGGTGAGCCGCAAGGGACCACCCATATAGCACCGCGCGCGCTCCGAGAAAAGCCAAACAGCGTCAGCGACGGACGGGATCGGCGCAGCAGCGGAAGCCGACGAACGGCGCGCCGTCGGGCAGCGGGCTGCGCACCACGTTCGAGCAGCGCGCCTGCGGATTGCCGGTCTCGGCCGAGCCGCCTTTCTGCGCCGGCGCGCCGCGCGACGAAACCCACTCGGCGACGTTGCCGCTCATGTCGTACGCGCCCGACGCCGAGCGGCACGACGCGAACGTCCCCGCCGGCGCGATCTCGCCGCCGCCGCCCTTGGTGTTGCAGCGCGTGGCGTCGAAGCTCTGCCCGTACGGATAGCTCGCGCCGTTCTTGCCGCGGCACGCGCGCTCCCACTCGACGTCCGAGCACAGCCGCTCGCCGCGCAAGCCGCACAGCCGCGCCGCCTCGTCGAAGCGCACCTCGGTGCGCGGGATCGTCTTGCCGCCCGGATATTCGTAGAGGTCGATGCAGAACGGCGCGCGGCCGGCGACCAGCGCGGCGCCGAGCGGACACGGGCCTTCGAGCGGCAGCGGCGGCGACGCGATCGGCTTGGGCGCGGGCGGCGGCGGTGTCGGCGCTTCGGCTTGCGGGTGGCGCAGCGCCTCGGCCTGCGCGCGCAGTTGATCGGCCAGCCGCTGCTTGTCGGCGCGATCGCGCTCGAGGCGCAGCTCGCGCATGTGGTGCACCACGCCGACGGCGATGGCGGTGACCGCGAGGACGCCGCTCGCCACCAAGAGCAGCGCCAGCATCGGCAGGCGCCGCGCCGACGGCGGCGCGGGCAGCGGCGCGACCATCATCGTCGGGTTGGTGCGCTTCTTTCGCGACGGCAGCGGCGCGACCAGCGGCGCGGCGAGCGGCACGGGCTTCGGCGGCGCGGGCGCGGGCCACGGCTGCGCGACCGGCGCCGGCTCGACGGGCAGCTCGCGCACCTCGATGCTCGGCAGCTCGACGGGCGGCGGCGCGGGGCGCGGCGCGATCTCCAGCTCGCGGGCGCGCGGCGCGGGCGCGGGCGCGGCGAACAGCGGCGTGATCGGCGTGGCCGGTGTGACGATCGGCGGAAACAGCGGCGGCGGCGCCTGCTGCGGCGGTGGCGGCGGCGCGACTTGCGGAAACGCGGGCGGCGTCTTGCGCGGCGCCGGCGACGTCGGCGCAGGCGCTTGCGCGGGCGGCGGTTGCGGGAGCGGCGGTTGCGCTTGCGGCGGTGGCGGCGGCTGCGCTTGCGGCGGGAGCGGCGGCGGTTGCGGCCGCGGCGCGAACACCGCCTCGGGCGGCGGCTCGACGAGCGGCAGCTCGGTCGGCGCCGTCGGCGTGACGATCGGCGGAAACTTGCTGCTCGCCGGCGTCGGCGGCGTCACCACGATCGGAAACGCGCCGGCCCCCACGCGCTCGCCCGCCGCCGGATCGGTCGCGCCCTCCAGCTCGTGCTCGTCCGCCTCGTCGCCGCTCTCCTCCTCCGGCGCCAGCTTCTCCACGCGCGCCGTCAGCGTGTCCTCGCCGAACTCGATCGCCTCCACGCGCGGAATCGGCCGCGTCGCCGCCCCGTCCGTCCCCCCTTCCGCCGCCTCCGCCGGATCCAATTTCTCGACGGGCACCGTCTTCGCCGCGTCGGGCTCCAACAAGTGAACACGTTCAGTTTTGTGCTCGCCGTCGTCTTCGTCGAGCTTCGCGTGCGGCCGCGTCTCGAGCGACAGATCGTCCGCCGGCTCGTCGTCGTCGCCCTCGTACTGCGCCTCCATCTCCAGCTCGAGGGTCTGCGTGTCGGTCGACTGCACGCGCAGCGGAAAGATCTCGTCCTCCGACGCCTGGCGCGTCACCTCGCGCCCGCGCAGCCGATCCAGCTCCTGCTCGTCGACCTGGCGCGTCTTGTCGTCGTGCTGCAGCAGCGGATCGATCTTCGGCGTCGGCACCGTGTCCTCGCCGACGAATGGCGGCGGCGCGCTCGGCTTGGGCGCGCGCGGCTTGGGCGGCGGCGCGCCCGAGAGCGCGCGCTCCACGTCCTCGCCGAGCGCCTCGGCCGACGGCGGGCGCAGGAGCGGATCGTCGGCGAGCGCGCGCTCGAGCACCGCCACCAGCGCCGGCGTCACCCACGCGCTCGGGCGCGGCTGCGGATCGGGCATCGCGCCGCACAGCATCTCGTACGTCAGGATCGCCAGCGCGTAGACGTCGGCGCGCGCGTCGGGCGGCAGCCCCGCGCGGATCTCGGGCGCGAGCCGCGACCACGCCGCGCTCCCGCGCATCGCCTCGAGGTAGCGCTTGCGCGGCAGCGCCGGCGCGATGCCGACGTTGGTGAGCTTGACCGTCTCGGGCAGCGCCATCACCGTATCGGCGCGCAGATCGCCGAGCGTGAGCCCGAGCTGGTGCACGTGCCCGAGCGCCGAGCGCACCTGGCGCAAGATCGGCCGCGCCTCGTCGGCGGAGAGCGGCGGCGTGCCCCACGCGCGCCGATCGATCCGCTCGCGCAGCGTCGGCCCGAGCACCCACTGCACCGCCACCGCCACCTGCTCCCCGTCGAGCGCCACGTCGTAGACGCGTAGCAGGCTCGAGTGCGACAGCCCGCGCGAGCGCTGCAGCCGCTGCATGAACGCGCGCCGGCTCGCCCCATCGGGGAGCAGCTCGGGCGCGATCAGGCGCAGCGCCACCTCGATCTCGATCTCGCGATCGAACGCACGGTAGAGCGCGCCGAGCGGCTTCTCGGCGACCAGCGCGCGGATCTCGTAGCGCCCGCAGACCCGGTCGCCCGGCTTTTTCGCGGCCGCCACGTTACCGGCCCGTGTGACCGTAGCCGCCCGCCCCTCGCGCCGTCTGACCGAGCGCCCCCTCCTCGAGCTTCACGCGCTCGACGCGCGCCACCACCAGCTGCGCGATGCGCTCGCCGGTGCGCACGACGAATGGCTCGCCGCCGAGGTTGATCAGCAGCACCTTGATCTCGCCGCGGTAGTCGGCGTCGACGGTGCCGGGGCTGTTGAGCACGGTGACGCCGTGCTTGAGCGCGAGGCCCGAGCGCGGCCGCACCTGCGCCTCGAACCCGCGCGGCAGCTCGACCGCCACGCCCGAGCCGACGAGAGCGCGCGCGCCCGGCGCGATCGTCAGCTCCGTCGAGGATTCGAGCGAGGCGTAGAGGTCGAGCCCGGCCGCGCCGTCGCTCATGTAGCGCGGCAGCTCGGCGCCGTCGCGCAGCCGGGACACGCGGACCACGGGTTCTTCGGACTTCACGCGCGAAACTTTAGCAGATCCGCCACGCGCGTGAGAGGGAGCTAGCGGAGGTTGTGCACGACTTCCGGCTTTTCGCCGAGCGCCTCTTTGCGCGACAGGCGGATCTTGCCCTGGCGATCGACGGCGATGACCTTGACCAGGACCTCTTCGCCCTCGTTGATCACGTCGGTGACCTTGTTCACCCGCTTGACGTCGAGCTCCGAGATGTGGATGAGCCCGTCGGTGCCCGGCAGGATCTCGACGAATGCGCCGAAGTCGACGATGCGCCGCACCACGCCCATGTAGAACTGCCCGACCTCGGGCTCGGTGGTGAGGCCCTTGATGATGTCGATCGCCTTCTTGGCGCTGGCGTCGTCCGACGACGCGATCGAGATCGTGCCGTCGTCCTCGACGTCGATGGCCACGCCGGTCTGCTCGATGATCGCGCGGATCATCTTGCCGCCCGGTCCGATCACGTCGCGGATGCGATCGGGCTTGATGGTGATGGTGAAGATGCGCGGCGCGTGCGGCGACAGCTCCTCGCGCGGCGCGGCCAGCGCCTCGGCCATCTTGCCGAGGATGTGCAGCCGCCCCTCGCGCGCCTGGTACAGCGCCTTCTGCAGCACCTCGCGCGACAGCCCCTGGATCTTGATGTCCATCTGCAGCGCGGTGATGCCGTGCCGCGTGCCGGTGACCTTGAAGTCCATGTCGCCGAGATGATCCTCGTCGCCGAGGATGTCCGAGAGCACCGCGATCTTGTCGCCCTCTTTGATCAGGCCCATGGCGATGCCCGCCACCGGCTCGATGATCGGCACGCCCGCGTCCATCAGCGACAAGCAGCCGCCGCACACCGCCGCCATCGACGACGAGCCGTTCGACTCCAGCGTCTCGGAGACGATGCGGATGGTGTACGGGAAGTCCTCGAACGTCGGCAGCACGCGCGAGAGCGCCCGCTCGGCGAGGTGGCCGTGGCCGACCTCGCGCCGCGACGCCGAGCGCATCATCTTGGCTTCGCCCGTCGAGAACGGCGGGAAGTTGTAGTGCAGCATGAAGCGCTTGGTGACGTCGCCGAGCAGCGAGTCGATGCGCTGCACGTCCTGCGCGGTGCCGAGCGTCGTCGACACCAGCGCCTGCGTCTCGCCGCGGGTGAACAGCGCCGAGCCGTGCGTGCGCGGGATCAGCCCGACCTCGCACGAGATGTTGCGGATGTCGGTGGTCTTGCGCCCGTCGAGGCGCTGCCCCTCGTCGACGACTTGCGCGCGCACGATCTTCTTGTGCAGGTCGCCGACCGCCGAGGCGATCTCTTTGTCGCGCGGCTTGCCGTCGGCGCCGAGGAACTCGGGCCCGAGCTCGGCGACGATCGCCTTGGACGCGGCGGCGTTGGCGTCCGAGCGCTCGTGCTTGGCGACGGTGCGCGAGGCGTTCTTCACGCGCTCGTAGCCGACCGCCTTCACGCGCTCGGCGATCTGCGCGTCCTTGACCGGCGCGACGTACTCGCGCTTCGGCTTGCCGACGGCGGCGCGCAGCTTCTCGATCAGGTCGAGCAGCGGCTGCGCGGCCTGGTGCGCGAACAAGAGCGCGTCGATCATCACGTCTTCGGAGAGCTGGCCCGCGCCGCCCTCGACCATCACGATCGCGTCGCGCGTCGCGCAGACCACGAGATCGAGATCCGAGTGCTCCGACTGCTCGAACGTCGGGTTGACGACGAACTGGTGGCCGTCGGGGCCGTTGAGGCGGCCGACGCGGACCGCGGCGTACGGCCCGGCCCACGGAATGTCCGAGAGGTGCAGCGCGCACGCCGCGCCGGTCATCGCCAGCACGTCCGAGGGATTTTCCTTATCGAACGACAGCACGGTGCCGATCACCTGCGTCTCGTTGCGCCACAGCTTGGGGAACAGCGGGCGCGACGGCCGATCGATCAAGCGGCACGTCAGGATCTCTTTTTCCGTCGGGCGCCCTTCGCGCTTGAAGTAGCCGCCGGGGATCTTTCCCGCGGCCGCGGTCTTCTCGGTGTACTCGACGGTGAGCGGCAGAAAGTCCACGCCTTCGCGCGCGCTCTTGTTGGCCACGGCGGTGACCAGCACCATGGTGTCGCCGTAGCGCACGACCACGGCGCCGTCGGCCTGCTTGGCCATCTTGCCGGTCTCGACGATCAGCTGCTTGCCGCCGAACTCGATCGTTTCTTTGATGTACATGCGGTTCTCCTTGAAATGGAGACCGGCGGCCGATTAGTCCTTCATCGCTGTCCCCGAAAACGCGCGGGGACACCGATGGAGAACTAAGTTCGGTCCGCCGAGCTCAGACGGAATGGGCGTTACTTGCGAATGCCGAGCGTGTTGATCAGGTTCCGGTAGCGATCGAGGCTCTTGACCTTGAGATAGTCGAGGAGCCGGCGACGCTGGCCGACCAACTTGAGGAGCCCGCGACGGGAGTGGTGATCCTTCGCGTGGGTCTTGAAGTGCTCCGTGAGGTAGTTGATGCGCTCCGAGAGCAGCGCGATCTGGACCTCGGGCGAGCCGGTGTCGCCCTCGTGGGTCGCGAACTTGCCGATGACGTCTTTCTTGCGTGCGGTAGCGAGGCTCATTTGAAAGTCCTTCTTCTTTTTCGTCGCGTTTTTGGCGCGTAGTTAATGGCAAATTGCCATAGTTTGTCAACTGAATACGCGTACCAGGCGGAGCGCTCCCGACGCCCGCTCGGCGACCGCCAGCAGCGTGCCGTCGGGGCGGAGCAGGCGCGTGTAGCCGTCGGAGGCGGCGGGCAGCGCGGCGACCACGTTCACTTTGCCGTCTCGCACGTCGCGCGCCTGCGCCGGATCGAGGGCGAGCGCGGGCAGGTGATCGAGCGCGCCGGCGGGATCGACCAGCGCCAACTGCGTTCCTTCGATCGCGTCGACGGCGTCGAGCGGGATCGCCTGCTCGACGGTGAATCGGCCGACGCGCGTGCGGCGCAGCGCGATCAGGTGCGCGCCTGTGCCGAGCCGCGCGCCGAGATCGGCGGCGAGCGAGCGGACGTACGTGCCCTTGCCGCAGCGGATGGTGAAGCGCACGCGCCCGTCGGTGAAATCGTCGACGCGCGCCTCGAAGATGTGCACGTCGCGCGGCTCGCGCTCGATCTCGACGCCTTCGCGTGCCAGCTCGTAGAGCCGCTTGCCGCCGACGCGCAGCGCCGAGTGCATCGGCGGCACCTGGCGGATCGCGCCGACGAAGCCGGCGAGCGCGGCCTCGACCTCGGCGCGCGTCACGTGCGAAGCGTCGCGCTCGTCGAGGATCTTGCCGTCGGCGTCGAAGGTGTCGGTGGTGACGCCGAGCCGCGCCTCGGCCACGTAGACTTTTTCGCCGGCCATCAGGAACGGCACCAGCTTGGTCGCCTCGCCGACGCAGACCGGCAGGACGCCCGAGGCCATCGGGTCGAGCGTGCCGGCGTGGCCGACGCGCTTCACGCCGGTCGCGCGGCGCACGCGCGCCACCACGTCGAACGACGTCGGCCCGCGCGGCTTGTCGACGACCAAGACGCCGTTCATGCGGCCTTCAGCGCGTCGGCGAGCGCGGCCTTGAGCGTGGCGAGCGCGGCGTCCGCGGGCAGCGGCAGCGTGCAGCCGGCGGCGGCGCGGTGCCCTCCTCCGCCGAGCTTCGCCGCCAGCGCGCCGACGTCGGCCGAGCCCTTCGAGCGCAAGCTGACGTGCACTTCGCGCCGCGTGATCGACACCAGCACGCCGATCTCGACGCCGGCGAGCCCGCGCGCGTAGTTGACGAACCCGTCGGCGAGATCGGGCGACGCGCCGGTCTCGCCCAGCATCTCGTCGGCGAGCGTCAGGATCGCGGCGCGCGGCGGCGCGTCTCCGACGAGCTCGAGCGTGCCGAGCACGCGCGCGAGCAGGCGCAGGCGCGCCGGCGGCCACGCCTCCTCGCTCTCGAGCGCGAACTTCCACGGCTGAGCGCCGGCGGCGACGCACGCGGTGGCCAGCTCCATCGTCTCCACGTCCGTCGACGAATAGCGGAACCAGCCGGTGTCGGAGGCGAGCGAGCACCACAGCGACTCGGCGATCGGCCGATCGATCGCCACGCCGAGCCGGCGGAGCAGGCGCGCGACGATCACACCCACCGCCGACGCCGACGAGTCGCGCAGCACCAGATCGCCGAACGGCTTCACCGACGCGTGGTGATCGAGCACCACGATCGGCCCGGTGACCTCGCGCGGCGGAAAGCGATGGCCGAGCAGCCGCGCGTCGCCGCAGTCGTGCACGAACGTGGCGTCGAAGCGCTGGTTGGCGCCGACGGTGGTGCGCACCTCCGACGCGCCCGGCAAAAAACGCAGCCGCTCGGGCGGGAGATCGTGATCGTAGAGCGCGACCTCCTTGCCGAGCGCGCGCAGGCCGTGCGCGGTGGCCAGCATCGAGCCGAGCGCGTCGCCGTCGGGGCGCGCGTGCGCGGCGCACAAAAAGCGCCGGCCGCGGCCGATCAAGGCCGCGACGTCGTCGAGCCCGGTCACGGCTTCTCCGTCTTCTCGGCCGCGATCTCGCGCAGGAGCTGCTCGACGCGGCCCGCCTTGTCGTCGGTGTCGTCGAGGTGGAAGCGCAGCTCGGGAACTTTCTTCGCGCGCAGCCGGCGGCCGATCTCGCGCTTGAGCCAGCCGGCCGCGCTCCCGAGCCCCTTGAGCACCGCGCGCTGCTGCTCGTCGTCCGCGCCGTGCACTGCCACCTGCACGCGCGCCACCGACAGATCGTCCGAGACGCGCACGTGCGTGACGGTGAGCAGCCCTGCGTCGCTCACACGCGGATCTTTCACCGACGGCAAGAGCGCCGCCAGCTCCATGCGCACCGACTCGGCGAAGCGGATCGCGCGATCACTCATGCGTCACTACTCTTCGGGCTCCCAATGTTTGTATCCGCCCTCGGACTCGAACGGCTCGTCGTCGCCGTAGTTGATGTAGTCCTGCTCGTCGTCGGTGATCTTGGCGACCGCCAGGTGCTCGATGAACTGCAAGATCTTTTGCACCATCGCCTGCGTGAAGCCCTGCTCGTTCGACACCACCGCGAAGCCCAGCTCCGCCGACTGCCAGTTGTCGGCGTCGCCGACCTCGGCGATCGCGCAGTTGAACTTGTTGGCCACGCGGTCCTTGATGCGGCGGAGCACCATCCGCTTCTCCTTCAGCGAATGGCTCTCCGAGATCATCAGCGTGACGCGACAGACTCCGACCACCATGATTCAGCTTCGGCGCTACAGCGTGGCGGCGATCTCCTCGATCTCGTAGGCCTCGATGATGTCGCCGATCTTGACGTCGTTGAAGTTCTCGAGCCCGATGCCGCACTCGTAACCCTGCACCACCTCGCGCACGTCCTCTTTGAAGCGGCGCAGCGACGTCATCTTGCCCTGGTAGACCTGCACCGAGTCGCGCACCAGGCGCACCAGCGCGTTGCGCTTGACGGTGCCCTCGGTGACGAACGAGCCGCAGATGGTGCCGACCTTCGGGATGGTGAAGGTCTGGCGGACCTCCGCCTTGCCCATCGCCTTCTCGCGCTTGACCGGCGCGAGCAGGCCGACCATGGCCTTCTTCACGTCGTCGAGCGCCTCGTAGATGATGTCGTAGAGCTTGATGTCGACGCCCTCCTGCTCGGCGAGCTGCTGCGCCTTGCCGGCGGGACGCACGTTGAAGCCGACGATGATCGCGTTGCCGGCCTTCGCCAGGTTCACGTCCGACTCGGTGATGCCGCCGACGCCGGCTTGAATGACGTCGACCTTGACCTGATCGGTGGCGAGCGCCTGCAGCGACGACTTGAGCGCCTCGGCCGAGCCCTGCACGTCGGCCTTGAGCACGATCTTGAGCTCCTTGACCGCGCCCTCCTTGATGCGGTCGAGGATGTTCTCGAGCGTGACCTTCGACGTGCCGCCGAGCTCCTTGTTGCGGCGCGAGGTGCGGCGGTGATCGACCAGCTCCTTGGCCTGCTTCTCGTCGGAGACGGCGTTGATCGACTCGCCCGCTTCCGGGACGCCGCCGAGACCGAGCAGCTCCACCGGCGTCGACGGGCCGGCGTCGTTGAGCGAGCGCCCCTTGTCGTCGAGCATGGCGCGCACTTTTCCGACGAACTCGCCGGCGACCACGGTGTCGCCGACCTTCAGCGTGCCGTCCTGCACCAGCACCGTCGCCATCGGGCCGCGGTTGCGATCCAGCTTGGCCTCGATGATGGTGCCGCGCGCCAGCTTGTTCGGGTTGGCCTTGAGCTCGAGCACCTCGGCCTGCAGCCCGATCATCTGCAAGAGCTGATCGATGCCCTGCTTGGTGCGCGCCGAGACGTCGACGTAGATCGTCTCGCCGCCCCACGCCTCGGGGATGAGCCCGTGCTCGGAGAGCTGCTGGCGCACGCGCTCGGGCGTCGCGCCCGGCTTGTCGATCTTGTTGACCGCGACGATGATGGTGACTTCGGCTTCCTTGGCGTGGTTGAGCGCCTCGACCGTCGTCTGCATCACGCCGTCGTCGGCCGCGACCACCAGCACCACGATGTCGGTCGCCTGCGCGCCGCGCGCGCGCATGGCGGTGAACGCCTCGTGACCCGGCGTATCGAGGAACACCACGTCGGCGCCCGCCTCGGTGGTGATCTTGTACGCGCCGATGTGCTGCGTGATGCCGCCCGCCTCGCCCGCGGCCACGTTGGCGTCGCGGATGGCGTCGAGCAGCGAGGTCTTGCCGTGGTCGACGTGACCCATGATGGT
>Ga0070741_10002944_pt1 | contig 43866 bp, 40 predicted proteins | sample Coa_R1_4_FD_66440 | JGI IMG/M metagenome (GOLD analysis project Ga0070741, IMG submission 66440) | Surface soil microbial communities from Centralia Pennsylvania, which are recovering from an underground coalmine fire - Coalmine... | ecosystem: Environmental > Terrestrial > Soil > Unclassified ... | reverse complement strand
TTTTTTTTGAAGGGAAACGACGATGCCAGCCGACCAGAGTTTTGACGTAGTGAGTAAGGTGGACATTCAGGAGGTCAAAAACGCGATTGACCAGGCAAGCAAAGAGGTACATGCGCGTTTTGATCTGAAGAATTCGAAATCCTCGATCACACTTGAAGGCAACGATGCCGTTCAGCTTGCCAGCCAGGATGAGTACACGTTGAAGGCGGTCATCGACATTCTTCAGCAGAAGCTCGTCAAGCGCAGCGTTCCACTGAAGAATCTCGAGTACGAGAAGGTTGAGCCCGCTGCCGGGTCGACGGTGCGGCAAAAGATCAAGCTGAAGCAGGGCATCGGCTCTGATGTCGCCAAGAAGATCGTCGCAACGATTAAGGACTCGAAGAAGAAGGCGCAGGCAAGCATTCAAGGCGACACGGTTCGTGTGAGCTCGAAGGATCGTGACACGCTCCAGGAGATTATGGCCATGCTGCGCGGCAAGGACATGGGCGTGGATCTTCAGTTCACGAACTTCCGGTCCAGCTAGTCTCGCTCGGTCAAAACCAAAGTTTGCTTCTGCGGCAATACCACCACTTGCGTCTCCTGCTACTCTGAAGAGAGGGTGAGTCTTATCTCCATTGCGACCGCAACCGAGGTCTTCGACTTGTTGCGCGACGACCTCGCTGCGGTTGAGCGCGAGTTCGCGCGGCAGTCCGACTCTCCGGTGCGGGTTGTTACGGAGATCGCAACGTATTTGATCGCCGGTGGCGGAAAGCGAATCCGGCCGATGATGCTGCTGCTCGCAGCCAAGGCGCTGGGCTGCGAGAGCGAGTCACGCATCCGCATGGGCGCTGTGGTCGAGATGCTGCACACGGCGACGCTGGTGCACGACGACATTATCGATGAAGCGGATACTCGCCGCGGACGGCCGTCCTCAAACACGACATGGGGCAATGCCAAGTGCGTGCTGGCCGGCGACTGGCTGTACATGCAGTCGTTTCAGACTGCGCTGGCTGAGCGAAACTTTCGGATCCTCGACCTGCTGATCTCTCTGACCCAGCAGATGGTCGAGGGCGAGCTGCTGCAGATGGAGAAGCTCGGCCACCTGATCAACGAGGAAGAGTACTTCGACCTGATCTATCGAAAGACCGCTTGTCTGTTCAAGGTGTCGATGCATTTGGGCGCGGTTCTGGCGTCGAACGATGCGACCCTTGCGGCGCCGTTTGAAGATGCGCTTGGCGAATACGGACGCAACCTTGGCCTCGCATTTCAAATTGTCGATGACGTGCTGGACCTCACGGCGGATGAAGATCGTCTCGGCAAACCGGCAGCGTCAGACCTGCGCGAGGGCAAGGCGACGCTGGCGGTCATCCACGCGCTGGAGCGCGGCACCGGTGCAGACCGCGAGGCGATCCGGACGGTCCTGGCGGAGCGGCGCTTTGAGACTGTGACTCACAGCCAGATTCTGGAAATTCTGCACAGGCACGGTTCGCTCGCGTATGCGATGGATACGGCTTGCGCTTACGCTGAGGCCGCGCGGCAGTCGATTGCAGAGCTGCCCGAGAGCGATTACAAGCGCGCTCTGCTCTGGGTTCCGGGCTTCGTCACGAGCCGCGACCGATAGCGGCTACTGCTCTTCTTCAAGGCCGTCGGATTCGTCTTGATCTTCTTCGACCGCCATTGCCAGATCTTCAATGCGCCCGGGGCCCTTCTGTTCCGGGTCGAGCAGCACCTGGATGCGGCTTTCTGCGCTTGAGAGCTGCGCTTTGCATGCGTTCGACAGATGCACGCCTCGCTCAAACAGGCTGACACTTTGTTCCAGCGTGAGTTCGCCCTGTTCCAGCTGCTCGACAATCTTCTCGAGTTCCGCGAGCTGCTCTTCAAAACTACCGGGGTCCCCGGCCTGCTTGCCGGCTGGGGCGGGAAAGTTAGGCATTGATCGCCGCCTCCTCGCGCAAACCGAGCACCTCGGCGGCAGCATTGAAGTTTCCGAACGGCGCGCTGACCTGGACGCCCTGTACCTGGCCGCGCACCTCCGCAAGCATCTCCTGCGCAATCGCGAGCCCCGTCGCCAACGCCGCCTGCTTGTTCGCGGCTGCTGCCATTCTGGTGAGGATCGCGTCAGGCATCGAGACGCGGAGATCGTTCTTCATGAACTCGGCGTTTCGCAGGCTGGTGAGCGGCCAGATGCCCGCGATCACCGGAATCCTGAACTCCTCGATGCGGCGGAGGAACTCCTCGAGCAGGCGTTGGTCGAAGACCGGTTGCGTGATGCAGAACTCCGCGCCAGCCTCTACTTTGGCTGCGAAGCGGCGCACCTCGTAATCGATATCAGGCACGCCCGGGTTCGCCGCAACCGAGATGGTAAATCCGGATGAACCGCCGATGGGGTTATGGCCAATGTCAACGCCGCGATTGAGTCCCCGTACAATGCGCACGAGCCCGATGGCATCGACGTCGAACACCGCTGTAGCGTCCGGGTAATTGCCAATCTTCGGCGGATCGCCCGTGAGACACAGGATGTTTTTGATGCCGATTGACGCGGCGCCCAGCAGATCGCTTTGAATGCTCAGGATGTTGCGATCGCGACAGGTGTAATGCAGGACTGTCTCGATGCCAACCTTCTGCTGGATCTGCAGGCACAGGCTCTGCGCGCTCATGCGTGCGCTGGCGCGCGGAGAATCCGGCACATTGATGGCGTGCACGCCACGCGAGGCAAGCAGCGCAGCGCCGGCAAGTTCCTTGGAGCAGTCGAATCCGCGCGGCGGGACGATCTCCACCAGGTGGACGAACTCTCCCGCAGCGATGCGCTTGCCGATCTCGGAGCGTTCTGCAAGCGCCGGCGGTTCGACTTCGATATCGGCTGGAAGCTCGGCAGAGCCACTCGTGCCCACTGACACGATGCCTTGATCCTGTGCCTGCATGGCCCGGATTTCCGAGCGCATCGCACGAATATGCGCAGGAGTCGTTCCGCAACAGCCGCCGACCCAGGTCGCGCCTGCGCGAATCGCTTTGCGTGCGAAACGCGCCAGGTACTCAGGTGAAGTGAGATAGATGTTGCGGCCTTCGATGTTCCTGGGCATCCCGGCGTTGGGCATCGCGACGAGCGGAAGCTCCGTCTCCGGCCGCATGCGCTCGATCGCCGTGAGCACCGTCGCGGGGCCCACGCTGCAGTTACAGCCAATCGCATCCGCGCCCGCGGCGGTCAGGCGCTGGGCTGCATGCTCCGGCGTGCTGCCGTCCAGGCAGTTTGCCTCCTCGTCGACCGTCATCAGCACAATCAGCGGGAGCTGCGGGGCCGCTTCACGGGCCGCCGCAATCGCCTGCTCGGCTTCATCCAGAGACATCATCGTCTCCAGAATCAGCAGGTCGACGCCGCCCTCCGCAAGCGCCGCGATCTGTTCCGCGAAGGCTGCCCGCGCGACGTCCGGATTCAAGGTTCCAAAGGGCTCCAGCCGCACGCCAAGCGAGCCGACCGCGCCCGCCACATAGGCTTCCGTCGCCTGCTTCTCACGGATTGCCGCAACACATTGCCGGGCCAGCTTCGCGCCGGCCAGGTTGAACTCCCTGACCTTCTCGCCAAGCCCGAAGTGCTCCAGACGAAAGGAGTTCGCGCCGAAGGTGTTGGTTTCAATGACCTCGGCGCCCGCGAGCAAGTATTGCTCGTGGACTGACCGCACCATCTCGGGCTGGGTGACATTCAACTCGTCGTAACAGCGGTTGATGAACACACCGCAGCTGTACAACATGGTGCCCATGGCGCCATCGCAGAGCACCGGCCTGCCGGTAAAGAGCTTCTCCAAAGCTGCGGACATCGTTCTCCCGTCGTGAGGTCGTTCTCTCATCGTATAACGCTCGGCAGCCGAAAACACGGGTTCCGGAACGTCGGGATCAGTCCAGCAAGAGGCGCTGCTTTGTTATACTTTGGCCTGACGCAGGCGGCGTTTGGCGGCGCAATTTGTGCCCTTAGCAGCCACCGGTGTCCCCCGGAGTCGCCCAGTTGAAGAATCGCAGGATCGCAGCCCAGCTAGTTGCGGGCATCTTTCTGACCGCCCTCACGCTGACATTGACTGCGTGCAAGGTCCTTTACAAAACCCCACAGTACAACTACGCAGGCCGGCCCACCCCGCCCAGCCAGATGCAGCAGCGCGTGCTCGCCACCTACACCAACGGCGGGGCTGCTGGCGGAGCCCAGATGCTTGACGGCCAGCGCGATCTTCGCGGCAACGTCCAGAACACAAAGTTGAGTTTCCCAATCTCGGGCTTCTCCGCGGCGGAGCCAACCACGATCCTGAACTTCCCCGAGCAGACCCGCGGATACGTGCTCTCCTACACACAGGGAACGCTCATCGGCATCAACTACAGCACGGAGGCGAGCGCAGGACCCGCGGCAACCTTCCCTGCAGAGCCGGCCTCGGTCGGCGGTGCCTACGACGGCTCTCTCTTCGCCGCTGCATCTTCCCAGAACAGCCAGGTTTACGTATCGAATGGCGGGGCAACCTACGCGCTCAATCTGCCGAACGTCTATCGCGTCGCGGTCAACCAGGGCGTCACTATGATTCTCGCGATGGTGCGAAACTCAAACACGCTCTACCGGATCGTCAAACTTCCCGCCAGCAACAATCCAGTGGTGCCGCCCGGCGCGGTCGACTGCGAACCGCAACTGCTTCCGGTCTTCTGCGTCGTCCCGGTAGCCGGCACGTATGACCGTCCGACGGACGCCAGCTTCTCACTCGACGGGAACACTGTTTACGTCCTCAACTGCGGCCCGGAATGCGGAGGAACGACAGCCGGCGTCAGCGTTCTGCAATCGAGTGCCCTGCTGATCGACAACATCCCCACCGTGAACCCGCTCTCGCCCTCCGCTCCTTCGCCGTTGGCGAGCATCGGAGTTCCCAATCCGATCCCCATCCCTGGCGGGGCAACCACTGCGCTTTCGAACGGCACAACCCTCTATGTGGCTGGGCAGTCGCTCTATAGCCTTGGGACGGGCGGAGCACTGAATTCAACTCCGCGCGCCGACGGCCTCTTCACCGGCTACCTGACTGCCGTCAACCTGAGCAACTACTCGGTTTCGCAGCCGATCTCTATCTCTGACGGCACCCACACCAAGCTGCTCTTCGCCGACGACAACACCCTCTGGGCTGGCTCACAACAATGCGCCAGCGGCGAACGCGTGGCGAGCGGCCAGAACTACAACTGCCTGACCATGGTCAACATCAGCAAGGGACCGGTCGGGACCGCCACAGTGATTCCGAATGTGACACCCGGTGGAACCACCACGGTTCCCTACCCCAACACCAATCAGAACCAGTACTACTACGGCGACCTGACCGGCCTCTGCTGGGTGCAGGGCTATCACAAGGTGTTTACAGCGTATGGCGGGCAGATTCACGCCTTCTACACCGGCGGAACCATCACCGCTGAAAACGACCCTGCCGTGGGCACCACACCTGCCGCCGGTTCTGAAATCAACAACACCAACATCACCATCCAGGGAACGGTCCTCGACGTCGCCTATATGGACGCCCTCACCAACAGCGCGAACTGAGCACTCACCCATGTCCACCGGAGATCCTTCGCAGACTACGGTGGACATCCTCGCCATCGCGGCGCACCGCGATGATGTCGAGCAGACCTGCGGCGGAACGCTGCTCGTCCAGCAGTCGCTCGGCTGGCGGACTGGCATCTTCGATCTGACTCAGGGCGAATCCGGCACGCGCGGAACCGCCGAGGATCGCGCCCGCGAAGCCGCCGAAGCTGCGCGGATCCTGCGCGTCAATCATCGCGAGGCGCTCGACCTCCCCGACGGCAATGTTGAGAACACCCGCGAAAACCGGCTGAAGATCGCCGCCGTGCTTCGCCGCCTTCGTCCCCGTGTCGTGATCCTGCCGTATTGGCAGGGCCGGCATCCGGACCACTACACGACTGCAACACTTGGCTATGAGGCCTGCTTCGCCGCCGGGCTTTCGAAGCTGGATCTCCCGCCAGAACACGGCGCTCCCCACCGCCCGTACAAGATTCTCTATGCTTCCCTCTATGCGGACGTGCGCCCGACCTTCGTCGTTGATATCACGCCGCACATCGAGACACGCCTTGCAGCCCTGCTCGCCTATCGCTCGCAGTATGGCGAACAACCGGCGGGTTCCGGCCTGTTCGTTCCGGAAAATGATATCCGCGAGCGTACCTTTGCGACCGCGCGGCACTACGGCCTGCTCGCCGGTGTGCGCTACGCCGAGCCGTTTGTTCAACGCGAGGTCTCGCTGGTCAACGACCTCATGATGCTTCCTGTTCAAAGCATTTAGCGAACCGGGCCAGTGAACGCTCACCCCAAGCCGCGAGCGTCAGATACTCTGGGAGATATGACGAACCGCCGTTGGTGCGCCCTGCTCGTCCTCGCAGGGCTTTGTGCAACACCCTTGCGGGCGCAGAGCTCCGCGCAGAGCACAACAACCACTCCTGGTTCCGCAGCGGCAGCGCAACGGGCTCGCCAGCTCGACGCCCTCAAACCGCCAACGAAGGACGACCTGATCCGCGGCGCCTACGGGCCCTATCGCGCAAACAATGACCTGCTCTCCTACGCCCTCAAATTGCGGGTCGACCCGGACTCCAAGACCATCAAGGGTTCGAACACGATTCGGTTTCGCATGCTCGAGGATGGCACGCGGATTCAACTTGAACTCACTCCGGCGCTGACCATCGTCGGCATCACCTACAACGGCAAGCCGCTGCACTACACGCGAGACGGCGACACACGCACGCTTTACATCGATTTTCCCGAGACACTCCACAAGGGCAAGACCTACGAGGTTCTCTTCGCCTACTCCGGGCATCCCGTCACACAAGGGCGATTCGGCTGTTTCTCCTTCGACAAAGACAAAGAAGGCAAACCCTGGATCACCACAGCCTGCGAAGAAGAAGGCGCCAGCGTCTGGTGGCCGAACAAGGACCAGTGGAAGGATGAACCGCAGGACGGGATGGAGATCGACGTAGACGTTCCGAACGGTCTGATGGATGTATCCAACGGCCGCTTCGAAGGCTCACATGATCTCGGCGACGGATACACCGAGTGGCGCTGGCACGTCCACTATCCCATCAACAACTATGACGTCGCGCTGAACATCGGGGAGTATCAGCACTTCACTCTGCCTCCGCACGGCAAGACGACGCTCGACTTCTATGCGCTGCCGGAAGATCTCGCGAAAGCCAAGGTGCAGTTCGCGCAGGTCCCCACGATGCTCGATGCGTACGAGCACTATCTCGGCGAGTACCCATTCGACAAAGATGGCTACAAGCTCATCGAAGTTCCGTACGCCGGCATGGAGCACCAGTCAGCCGTCGCCTACGGCAATCACTTCGAGAACGGCTACTACGGCCGCGACTGGACCGGCGTCGGCATCAGCATGAAGTTCGACTTCATCATCATCCACGAGAGCGGACACGAGTGGTTTGGCAACGCGATCACTGCGCAGGACCGCTCCGACATGTGGATTCACGAGGGCTGGACGACCTACATGGAAGGGATGTACGTCGAGTACCGCTGGGGCAAGGATGACGCGATCAAATACGTCAACGGCATGAAGCCCAAGGTGCACAACGAGCGCCCGATCATTCCTCCGCGCGGCACCAATGCTGAGCCTCCGCAGGACCAGTACTTCAAGTCCGCGCTCATGCTCAACACACTGCGCAGCATTATCAACGACGACGCGAAGTGGTGGGCCGACGTGCACGACTTCTACCAGAACTTCAAATATCAGACCATCATGACCGAGGACGTCGTTCGGTGGTGGAACCAGCGCACCGGCATGAATCTCACACCATTCTTCGATGAGTACCTCCGCCACGCCGCGCTGCCTGTCCTTGAACTCCGGTTCAATCCCACCGACAAGACCATGAGCTACCGCTGGAAGGCCGACGAGCCAGGCTTTGCAATGCCGATTCAAGTCGGCGATCCAAATCATTGGTCGAAGATCACGCCAAACACGACAACATGGCAGCCGATGCCATGGAACGGAACGGCCGATGAATTTCATGTCGACACCGACCACTATTACGTCGAGGTCAGTCACACGGACGTCGTTTTGTCCGCAGGTATCAGGATCCAATGAAGCAGAAGGCCTTTGCGTTCGCACTTCTTCTTCCACTCGCAGGATGTGGCTACCATCAGGTCGGCTCCGCGACGCGTGTTCCCGCTGATGTCCGCACCGTTTCGGTACCCATCTTTCAATCCAAGGTGCAGGCCTACAACAGCGAAACGGCCTTTACTGAAGCGGTTGTGCGCGAGCTCAACACGCACACGCGGTATCGCGTGCTCACGAACGTTAACTCGAGCACACCTGCAACGAATCAAAACGCCGACGCGACCCTGCGAGGAACCATTCTCACGCAGGCGATCACACCGCTCACCTACGACGCGTCCAGCGGGCAGACCTCCAGTTACCTTGTAACCATTACTGCCGACGTCGCACTCCTCGGCCACGATGGAACCGTGCTTTACCGCAACAACGCCTTCGCATGGCGTGAACAGTATCAGTCCACCCAGGACCTCTCCGGCTTCGTGCAGGAGGACTCTGCTGCCGTTCGGCGCATCGCTCGCGACTTTGCCCAGGCTCTGGTCAGTGACATGATGGAGTCGTTCCGATGAGCGCTTCCAACACCGCCGGCCCGCGCAGCTTTGCAGCGATCGACCGCTTCCTCGCCGAAGCAGCCTCTGATGCACGCCGCTCCGGTTACGTTCTGCTTGGCGACGACGCCTTCCTGATGCAGCGTGCACGACGCGGCATCCTGGATGCTCTCGTACCCAGCGATCTTCGCGATTTCTGCCTGCACGACCTCGACCTCGCCGATACATCCATCTTTGAAGCGCTTGACCTCGCACAGACACCATCCCTGATGGCGCCGTTTCAGGTGCTCTTCATCCGCAATCTGAAGACGCTCTACGGGCGCGGACAGAAGAAAGACGAGTTTGCCGCCATCGACGACTACTTTCGCCGGGCAAATCCGCAGGCTTTGATCATCTTCATCGCCGACCACATCCGCTTGCCGCAGGATCTGCGCACCATGGACATGCAGGACAAGGACCGCGCCGAAAAGATTCGCGAAACGCTGGGCGACGCCTGTGGAATCGTCGAGCTCCAGCACGTCAGCGATGACGATGCCATCCAATGGGCAATCCGCCAGGCCGCCTCGCAAAACATCCGTCTGACTGACGATGCCGCCCGCGAGCTCGTCGATTCGCTTGGCGCCGAAATGCTTACGCTCGAAAGCGAGCTCTCGAAGCTCATCCTCTATGCGGAGTCGCAAAACTCCTCCGCCATCGAGCTTGCCGACGTCGAGACGATGGTCTCCGCCGCAAAGCAGCGCAGTCTCTACGAGCTCACAGACGCGATCAGCGCCAAGGACGCACCGCGCGCCGTTGCCCTGCTGCACGGTCTCCTGAATGCCAGCGAATCGGGCGAAGACTCGGCCATTGGCCACGTCTTCTCTTTGGCCAAAACCTTCCGCCAGATGCTCGTTCTCAACGAGAAGCAGGTTCGTGACCAGCGCGCGATCTGGCAGGTTCTCTGGCCCGGGTTCCGCGTCGCTCCATTCGCGGCCGACGCGCTTATCGCGCAGGCACGCCGCTATCGCGACCGCTCCGAGCTTACTCGCGGCATTGAGCTCATCGCCCGCGCCGACGCCGAGCTCCGCTCCAACCCCGCAGACAAACGCCTCGTCCTGGAACGCCTCGTGCTTCGCCTTGCGGCAACGAACCAGCCTGCCGCGCAGGATCGCCTGACGGATGCGTGATGCTCAATTCCTGGGCGGGCGCCTGTTCCCCACGGGGATATCAGCGCCCTGTTGTGACGGTATGTAGTTCGGATCACTTGTCACCGCCGGGTCAGGCAAACTCACCGAAACACCCGAGAGCGTCACAAACGCCAGCCCGTCCTTCTTGATCGAGACGTCGATATTGTGCGCTCCTGTGCCCAACTGCTGCGGGCGCGGGAACTCCACCACGTAGCGATTACGCAGCATCGCAATCCACTGCTGCAACCTCTTCTCGAGATCCCGGGCGCTCGCCTGCATCACAATGCCCCCGGTGGATTCGCACAGACTATGGAAAGAGTCTGTCTTATCGCTTCTCCACACGCTTTCCGGATCTACATACTCATCGTTCATACCAAACAGCGCAACGCCTGCGGCCGCCGCATAGCTGTGAAGATCGATCCACGTCACTCTGCTCCCCGAGTCCGCGCCGGCGCTGACCACCAGCACGACGGGCCGTCCGGCACTCCCGCTCAGCTCCTTCACGACGGCCACCATCGCGCCCCACAGATATACATGATCCCCGCATTTAGAGCCGCTCTTCGTCGTGCTCAGCCCCGGCGCACTGAGCGCCCTTTGAACCGCTCCCTTCACGCGTCCAGGTACGGCAGGTATCAACAGCGCTGAACGAATCAGGCTGCAGTTCAGTGCGTAGATGGATACGTGGTCCTGCGCGTGCAGCGACTTTGCTGCCATTCCCTCCGCTGCATCCGCAAAGCTCTCGATCAGGTGCCTCTGCGACCCATTCACATCCAGCAGAATCGCGAGCTCCAGCGGGTCATCACCTTCCATCCGTACATGCGTCGGCGCAAACTTCTTTCCCTGGTCAAGACTCACAAGGAAGCGGCGAAAGTCGATTGGCGGAAGCGGCCGCTTATCGTGGTCCAGCACGAGTGTGGGCACTTGCACGACATTCGCATAGACCTTCAGCGTGAAGACCGGCTTCTGGTCCTGTTGCGCGCGGCAGCACACGCCTGGCAGCAGCACGCCGGCCCAGGCGCAGAACAGCAATAGAGTCCTCGCAATGGCACTCCGCCGCATCATGGAACCGCATTATCTCAAAGCCGCCGCTGCACAAACAGCTACAATCCCCATTGCGGCCACACGGCAGCATCCATGGAGGACATCGAATGGCGCTTGCTCGAAGCGGGCACGCAATCGCTGCAATCTTTCTCTTCAGTTCAATCGGCCTGGGCTTCGCACAAACCAAAACGCCTCCGGCCCCGCCGTCCTCAAGCCAACCTTCGCAACAGGACCAGCGGCGCCAGCTCGACGAGTTCTACAAATCCCACTACACCAAGCACGAATATCACGTCGCCATGCGCGATGGCGTGAAGCTCTACACCGTCGTCTACGCGCCCATCGCCGATCAGTTCACTGATCACGGCCCTTATCCGTTCCTCATCTCGCGCACGCCGTATAGCTGCGGCAACTACGGCAACAACATCATCCAGCCGCGCGTCACGAATAATTCCACCCTCATCCACGACGGCTACATCCTGGTCTGCCAGGATGTGCGTGGCCGTTGGGCCAGCGAAGGTCAGTGGTTTGAGATGACGCCGTCAAAGGACGGCAACGGTATCGATGAGTCGACCGACATGCACGACACCGTCGATTGGCTTCTGAAGAATGTTCCGAACAACAACGGCAAGGTCGGCATTCTCGGCATCAGCTATCCCGGCTTCTACGCCGCGGCCAGCATCATCGACAGTCATCCCGCCATCAAAGCCGCCAGTCCGCAGGCGCCCATCATGGATCTTTGGATGGGTGACGACTCTTACCACGGCGGCGCGTTCATGCTCGACGCCAATCACTCCTTCTACGCGCCGTTCTTCGCGCCGCAGAAGAACCCACTGACCAGGGAATCCAAAAGCAAGTTCGAGTTCCCCACGCACGATGCGTATGCCTACTACCTGCACATGGGAACACTCGCAAATCTCGACTCGCCCGCAGGCGGCACAAACCCTTACTTCCACGACCAGGTCGCTCATACCACCTACGACGATTACTGGCAGGTTCGCAATCTGGCGCCGCACATGCACGGTGTCAAAGCCGCTGTGCTCGAGGTCGGCGGCTGGTTCGACGCAGAGGATCTCGCCGGCCCGGTGAAGCTCTTTCACTCCATCGACAAGCTCAGCCCCGACGCACCGGAGAACACGCTCGTCGAAGGCCCATGGGTGCACGGTGGCTGGTCGCGCGGCCTAGGCAATCGCCTCGGCGACATCACCTTCCCCGACACACCCTCAGCTTTCTATCGCGACAACATCGAAACACCGTTCTTCGCGCACTGGCTCAAAGACAGGCCCTGGACTCCCCTGCCCAAGGCCTACACCTATGAAACCGGCTCGGACGTGTGGAAGAAATACGACGCCTGGCCACCGAAGCAGGCTGTCTCGAAGACGGTCTACCTTCAGCCCGACGGCGGGCTATCCTGGTCAGCGCCTTCCGCACCGGCCAGCAGCGATCAGTACGTCAGCGATCCTGCGCATCCGGTGCCGTTTGTCCCCTACATCACCGACACCGACGTTCCGCAGCGCTACATGGATGACGATCAACGCTTCGCCACACATCGCGGCGACGTCCTCGTCTACGAAACCGCGCCGCTCACAGAAGACGTTACGATCGTTGGCCCAATCAAGCCCCACCTCAAGATCGCGTCGTCGGGAACAGATTCCGACTTCATCGTGAAGCTCATCGACGTTTACCCCGAAAGCTACAAGACCCCTGACGAAGAGAACCAAGGCAAGCGCATCACGGGCGCTCCACCCGTCTTCCTCGCCGGATACGAGATGCTCATTCGCGGCGAACCTTTCCGCGCGAAGTTCCGCAATTCGTGGGAGCATCCAGAACCCCTGACGCCCGGCAAGATCACGGACATCAACTTCACCATGCAGGACATCAACCACACCTTCCTGAAGGGGCATCGCATCATGGTGCAGATTCAGAGCTCGTGGTTCCCTCTGGTCGATCGCAATCCTCAGGTCTTCATGGATATCTACAAAGCGAAGCCCGAGGACTTCCACAAAGCGACGGAGATCGTCTTCCATCAAGCCGACGCCGCCAGTGGAATCGAATTGCTCGTCATGCCCCGCTAACTCACCTCGCACGAGAACAAAGAACCGCCGGGTACCTCACGGCGGCTCTCCTGGTTCAGCCAGCAAACTCAAGAAGCCTTCCCAAACGGCTCCTCCAGACTGATGCTCTGCGGCGTAAACAACTCCGCGCCGTTCTCCGTGATGTGCATGTCGTCCTCCAGCCGCACACCAAATTTCCCGCGCAGATAAATCCCCGGCTCATCCGAGAACACCATGCTCTTCTGCAACAGCCTCGTATTTCCCTGCACCAGATACGGCCACTCATGCATGTCGAGTCCGATGCCGTGCCCCACGCGATGCGTGAAGTAGTCATAGCCCGGCCCGTAACCTGCATCCACAATCACCTTGCGTGCTGCCGCATCCACACTCTGCGCCTCGACGCCGGGCTTCGCAGCAGCCAGCGCGTCGCTCTGCGCCCGGTGCACAATGTTGAACACCTTCTTCTGCTCATCGCTTGCCTTGCCGTACACCCAGCTCCGCGTGATGTCTGACGTATATCCATCGCACGTGCATCCGTCGTCGACCATCACGATGTCGCCCTCGCGAATCACCTGCACTTGCGTGCTGCCATGCGGCACCGCGGAGTACGTCCCCACATTCAACGATGCCTCGCCGCGCACGCCGCACCTCGCATAGGCCTTGTCAATCAGCTCAACAAACCGCCGGTTCGTATCGCCCGGTCCGCAGGTCTGATACACCGCGCGATACACGCTTAACGTAATCTCATTCGCCAGCTTCAGCAGCGCCAGCTCCGCCGGCGACTTGATCATCCTGCAGCCCGCCGTCACCGGCGTGGCCGACACAATCGTCAACGCCGGACACGCCTGTGCAATCGCATGCGAAAACTCAAACTGCGTGTGCTCCTCAATCCCCAGATTCCCCGTCTTCACCGCCGACTCGCCAAGTCCCCGCCGGACCAGATCGAATGGACTTTCGTTCTCCTGCCAGAAGTACGAGAGCGTCGACTCCCGCTCCGGAAAGTTCGCCAGCAACTCCGCCGCGCGATCGCGCTCAAGCGCCGGGCAGATTAAAAAGGGCGCCGCCGCCCGAGGCAGCACGTACGCGAACAACCGCTCCGACTGGCCCCAATGCGCGCCCGTGTAATACACCAGCGACGCTCCCGTCGTAATCACAACCGCATCAATCTTGTTCGCCGTCATCAGGTCGCGCGCCCGGTCCAGCCGCGAGTTCCGCTCACTCACCGTAATCGGCACAATGTCCTTGCGCCGGTCCGTCAGCGCCACAATCGCCGCAGGCAGGCCTTCCTCGGCCGCAGGCGCAACCTGGCTGCCGCGCTTCTGCGCATCCAACGCAAATGCAGGATCGGGGCCCCCGGCGAGCGTCCTTTGCTTGCCGGGGTAACACGCTACCGCCGCAGAAAGCACAAATCTTCGTCGCGAAAGCACCCCTGCATTGTAGGCGCACCGCCGAGTACCCTAATATCAGGAGCCTCAGGAAACTTAGGAGCCATCCGCCCCATGATCACGTCCGTGCAGCAGCACATCCGCCGCCAGCAACAGAACTTCGCCGAAGCCAGCGGCACCTTCAGCTGGCTGCTCAGCGGCCTCACGCTCGCCACCAAGATGGTCGAAGCCAAAATCCGGCAGGGCGGCCTCAGCGACGTCCTTGGGGCCAAGGGCTCCATCAACGTGCAGGGCGAGGTCCAGCAGAAGCTTGACGTCTACGCCAACGAAGCGCTGCTCCACACTCTGGGCGCGCGCGACTCGGTCGCCGCTCTCGTCAGCGAAGAAAACGAAGAGCCCATCATCATCAACGCCGACCCCGAATCCGGCAAATACATCATCGTCTTCGATCCGCTCGACGGCTCCTCCAACATCGACGTCAACGTGAACGTCGGCACCATCTTCTCCATCCACAAACGCCAGCCCGGCCAGAACATCGAGAGCGCAATCCTCCAGCCGGGCTACAAGCAGGTGGCTGCCGGCTACGTGGTGTACGGGCCTTCCACTGTGCTCGTCTACACCGCCGGCAACGGCGTGCACGGCTTCACGCTTGACCCCACGATCGGCGCCTTCGTCCTCACCAACGACCAGATGCGCATGCCCGAGCAAGGACCCTACTACTCCACCAACGAAGCCAACGAGTCCTCGTGGCCGCTCCCCTACCAGCAGTTTGTGAACCGCCTGCGCCGTGGCCAGCTCAACGGCAAGCCCTACAGCTCGCGCTACATCGGCTCGCTCGTCGCGGACTTCCACCGCACCCTCCTCAAAGGCGGCGTCTTCCTCTACCCGCCCACGCAGAAAGCACCCGCGGGCAAACTCCGTCTCCTCTACGAAGCCAACCCGCTCTCCTTCATCGCCGAGCAGGCCGGCGGCGCCGCGATCAACGGTACGCAACGCATCCTCGACCTCCAGCCCGAATCCATCCACCAACGCACTTCGCTCGTGCTCGGCAGCCGCGTCGAGGTCGAAGCCTTGCACGCCATGGTGGCAAAAGAAGCTGCTGATCATAAGAAAGAAAGCTACTGATGCCGACGCAAACCAGCGCGCAACGCCTCTACTACGACTCGCCCATCCTCGAGTTCACCGCTCACGTTACCGACATCCACCTTGTCGCCAAAGACCCCGCCGCGCAGCCAGATTCCGCACAGCTGTGGCAGGTCGCGCTTGACCGCACCGCCTTCTATCCCGAAGGCGGCGGCCAGCCCTGCGACACCGGTCTCCTCATCGCCACCGCGCCCAGCGGCGCCACACTCGAAATTCCTGTAGAACGCGTCGAAGAGGACGAAGCCGGCGAGGTCTGGCACTTCGTTCGCAAGCCGCTCGCCGCCGGCACCGGTATCAGTGGTGCCGTGGATATAGCCCGGCGCACCGATCACGAGCAGCAGCACTCCGGCCAGCACCTTCTCTCCGCTATTTTTTTGCGGGAGCTCAACGCGCGCACCGTCTCCTTCCACCTCGGCGCCGAGAGCTCCACCATCGACCTCGCACTTCCCGAGGGAATGGACAAGCTCAGCGAAGACGACCTCCGCCGCGTCGAAGAGATCACCAACCGCGCTGTCTACGAGAACCGTCCGCTCATCACTCACTGGGTCGAGCGCACGCTCGCCGAGCAGATGCTCGCCCGCGGCGATCTCCGCAAGCTCCCGCCCCTCGAAGGCCCCTTCCGTATCGTCCAGATGCAGGGCATCGAGTTCAACGCCTGCGGCGGCACGCACGTCCGCAGCACCGGCGAGATCGGCAGCATCCTCCTGCGCCGCGTCGAAAAGGTTCGCCAGGGTTGGCGCGTCGAGTTCGTCTGCGGTCTCCGCGCCGTCCGGTCCGCCCGCCGCGACTACACGCTCCTCGACACCGTCGCCCGCACCCTCACCGTCTCCCGCACCGACGTCCCCGAACGCGTCACCAAAATCCTCGAAGACAAAAAATCTCAAGCCAAAGAAATCAAGAAGCTCACGCAAGAGCTCGCAAAAGCTCAGCCCAGAACCACCCCTTCTGCCTGAGTTCAACTGGCCCGATCAGTGGCCAGGCAAAGCGCCAACGGCGCGCAATATACCAGCCTAGGGCGAAGCCCTAGGTCACACAATCATTGAAGTATTTGAGGGGCGAAGGCCCCTACAAACACCCGAGTACTCTCACCCAGCCAGATGCTCATTGGTGCTGAGGAGTTGAAGTTGGGGCCGATGACAACGGCGAATCTTGCATAGCAGATGAAGGCGTTCTTGAAGAAGAACTGAGTAGGTCAACACACCGCGGTTGCCGCGCGGTAAATGGATTCCCGTCATTATCCACAGTGCGGCAAAGTGTACCCGTAGTTGTGTCAAGCGCAAGCGCGGCCGGGAATGGCAACCCCGGTATTTGGTTGAACTGAACCGGAAGGAATCGTGGTTGCGATAACGCGCTAGTTGATACCGCGGCACATGGCGCAGGCACCTTGTCGCATCCACAAATAGCAATTACAGGCAGAAAAGCGGTCCACATGACAAGTTCTCGCATGGCGCAAGCCTACATGCGCATTACAGCCCGATGTATTACGAAGGGTCGGATAGGTACTCAAACGATAAGCTTTAATCCGTGCCCCTCTACGCCGACGTCGCGCTACCGGTCCCACTCGACCGCGCCTTCACCTACGCGCTCGGCGACCTCACCCCAGAAATCGGCGCACGCGTCCTGGTCCCCTTCAGCGGCCAGCGCCTCCTCGGCATCGTCATCGGGCTGCACGACAACCCACCAAGACCCGCCGCCGATTCGAAACCAGTCGAAATAAAAAAAATCGAGCGCCTCCTCGACGACGCCGCACTCCTCTCGTCCGAGCTCCTCGAGCTCGCCCGCTGGATCGCGCAGTACTACTGCGCGCCGCTCGGCGAAGTCCTGCGCGGCATGCTCCCCCTCACCGCCGAGGTCCGGCGCCACTGGGTCTACCGCATCGCCGAGCAGGGCCGCCGCGTCCTCTACGAAGGCGCGTCCAAGGGCTCCTCGCGCCGCAGCAAACTCAGCCCCGAAGACCAGAACCGCGAGTACGCCGTCCTCAACTACCTCGAGCCCGGGGAATCCGCCAAGCTCGCCGCAATCCGCTCTGCCACCGGCGCCAACAAAGCCATGCTCGACGCCATGGTGAAAAAACGCTGGCTTCTCCGCGAACCGCTCGCCGAGCAGCGCGACGCTCGCCGCCTCGAAACCGTCGCCATCCTCGAGCACGAGAGAACGGAGAACGGAGAACAGAGAACGCTTGAACCCAAACGCCTCCCCAAGCTCAACGAAAACCAGCTCGCCGTCATGGCCGAGCTCGCCGGCTGTGGCGGCCGCGAGCTGCTCCGCGAGCTCCGCGCGCGCCTGCAACGCCGCGCTATCCCAGATTCCTCGCTCAACACTCTCGTAAAGCGCGGCCTCATCCGCCTCGAAGACGCCCCGCAAGCGTTCCACATCACCTCACTCGCCTCGCACGGCAAGCGCTTCGCACACGAGCACACCCTCAACGAATCCCAGACCGAAGCCCTCGCGTCGATCGTCGCCGCCATGCAGCGCAACACCTTTGCGCCGCACCTGCTCTATGGCATCACTGGCTCCGGCAAAACCGCCGTCTACGTCGCCGCCATGCAGCGCGCACTCGCCAACAACAAATCCGCTCTTCTCCTCGTGCCCGAGATCGGCCTCACTCCCGCCACCGCCGCCCAGATGGTCGCCGCCTTCGGCTCCGAGGTGGCCCTCCTGCACTCACAACTCACACCCGACGAGCGCGCCGAGCAGTGGCACCGCATCCGCCGCGGCGAGGCTCGTATCGTCGTCGGCACACGGTCCGCCGTCTTCGCGCCCATGCCAGCACTCGGCCTAATCCTCGTCGACGAAGAGCACGATGGCAGCTACAAGCAGGAAGAAACCCCGCGCTATCACGCCCGCGACGTCGCCGTGATGCGCGCCAAACTTCTCGGCATACCCGTCGTCCTCGGCTCCGCCACACCCTCCCTCGAATCCTGGAACAACGCCGAGCGCGGCCGCTACACCCGCATCGAAATGCTTCAGCGCGTGCAATCCCGCCCGCTCCCTGTCGTCGAAATGATCGACATGCGTGCCGAGTTCCGCGAAACCGGCCAGGAACAGCTCTTCGCCCGCCAGCTCCTCGAAGAGACTCAATCCACACTCGACCGCAACGAGCAGGTCATCATCCTGCTCAACCGTCGCGGCTACTCGTTCGTCGTGATGTGCCGCGCCTGCGGGGAAAAAATCGAGTGCGAAAACTGCGCCATCTCACTCACCTACCACAAGCACTCGGACGAGTCCGACCTCTCCGGGCCGGCCCGCGTCGGAGCCCGCCTCGAATGCCATTACTGCGGCTTTCGCCGCGGCGTTCCCTCTCATTGCCCCAAATGCAACAGCGAGCACCTCTTCTTTCTAGGCGCCGGCTCCCAGCAAGGCGAAGAGCGCCTGCAGGAGCTCTTCCCCAACGCACGCATCGGTCGCATGGACCGCGACACCGTCCGCACGCGCGGCGACATGGAGCGCCTGCTTCAGCGTCTCCACTCCGGCGAGATCAACCTCCTCGTCGGCACGCAGATGATCGCCAAGGGCCACGACATCCACGGCGTCACGCTCGTCGGCGTCGTCGGCGCCGACTTCGCGCTGGGCCTCCCCGACTTCCGCGCCGCCGAGCGCGTCTTCCAACTCCTCACGCAGGTCTCAGGCCGCGCCGGCCGCGGTGACAAGCCCGGACGCGTGCTCGTCCAGACCTACCAGCCCGACCACTACGTCAACAGATTCGCGCGCGAACACGATTACACCGGCTTCGCCGCGCGCGAGATGTACTTCCGCCGCGCCATGCGTTACCCGCCGTTCGCCGCTCTCGCCAACGTGCTCATCCAGAGCGAACAGTTCGAAGACGTCCTCGCCATATCCACGCAAATCGGCAACTGGCTCGCCGCGAACCGCCCCGAATCCGTGCGCATCCTCGGCCCCGCGCCCGCGCCCATCCCGCGCATCAAGCGGATCTACCGCTATCACCTTTTACTGAAGTCCGAGCGCCGCGACGCCCTCAGCGCGCTGCTGCGCTCCATGCTCGCCCACATCGAAGCCGCAAACATCGCCCGCCGCAACGTCACTGTCGACGTCGACGCACTCCACCTTATGTAGAACTCTTCATCGCACCTCGGCCGCTATTTATTCTGTGCCCCGGAACTGCCTGCCTCGCTATCGGAGTCCGATGGCAGCTGCACGGTCGTTTGCTCTGGAAGAAGTGCGAGTTGTTCCACATCGGCCAAGTCGATCAAGCGCCCCACCTGGCGTTTGTTCTCGATCAGGTCATGCCTTGAAATGAAATGAACAAGCACGCCATCAATCTCGACATCCACACGGTTGCGCCAAACCTGATCAAACGGCATCGCGCCGATGGATGTCAGAAGATCGATGCGGCCGTGTTCCGTTTCCAGTTGATACTGCGCATCCTCAGTCAACAGGTCAGTGAAATGGACATTTTCGAGGGGTGCTCCAAGGGCCGTCAGGGCGCGAAACGTGGCTTGGGCGTTGGCCTCGGTCGGCCGGATGAAGAGGTCGAGGTCCCGCGTGTTGCGGACAAAACCGTGAGCATTCACGGCAACGCCGCCGACTACGGCATATTCAACGCCGGCCTTTAGGAACGCGGCGAAGAGTGATACCTGCTCGCTTCTCTGGCTCATCTTCCCCAGGTTCGATCAGATTGTTGTCCGCAAGTGCCCAACCAGCAATCACGCGTTCCGCCATGGGTCTCATCGCCCAGAAGCGGGCCTCCCGCAAGCGGTCTTCATTCCATGTCACTCGATCCACGGCGGTAAAGTTGATGGACATCGCGCTCTTCTCTGGCTCGAACCCTACCCGACCAGGTGCAGCTCTTTCCCCGGCTTGAACCGCACCGCGCTTCCCGGCGAAATACTGACCTCTGCACCGGTCCGCGGATTCCGTCCTACACCAGTCTTCCGCGGCTTCACCGTAAACACGCCAAAGCCGCGCAGCTCGATGCGGTCTGAGCGCCCCAGCGCCTTCTTCATGCCCTCGAAGATAGCGTCCACCGCAGCCTCCGCCTTGGTACGGGGCAATCCGGTGCGCTCGACGATACGCTGAACTAGATCCTGCTTGATCATCTCGGCCACCTTCCTTCCGTCTTCGCTGTGGCGCTGGCTTCGCAAACTACTGAAAAACCGGCCCGCTACCCCAGATGCTAGGTAAGCCGATTTCACTTGTCAAACGCGCTCACAGCAGTTTGAGATACGCTCAAAGGAAATGTAGACCGATACAGGTACTCTCAACTACAAAGGCACGCGCGCTCCTCAGCGTGCGGTCCGGGAGAATTGATGTCGATCAAAAGTGACAAATGGATTCGTCAGCAGGCCCTTCAACACCGCATGATTGAGCCCTTCAGCGAGAAACAGGTACGCGAGGGCGTTATCTCCTACGGTCTCTCCTCCTACGGTTATGACCTCCGCGTCTCCGACGAGTTCAAAATCTTCACCAACGTCAACAGCGCCATCATCGACCCCAAGGCCTTCGACGAACGCTCCTTCGTGACGGTTCAGGCTCCCAGCGTTATCATTCCTCCGAACTCGTTCGCACTCGCGCGCTCCATTGAGTACTTCCGGATTCCGCGCGATGTGCTCACGATTTGCGTCGGGAAAAGCACCTACGCCCGTTGCGGCATCATCGTCAACGTAACTCCGTTCGAGCCCGAGTGGGAGGGATTCGTCACACTCGAGATCTCCAACACCACTCCGCTGCCGGCGCGCGTCTATGCCAATGAGGGCCTCTGTCAGATACTCTTCTTCCAGGGCGATGAGGTGTGTGAGGTAAGCTATGGCGATCGCAACGGCAAGTACATGCGGCAGCAGGGTATCGTTCTTCCAAAGCTTTGACGCATTTTTCCTGAAGGTGTATCCCGGAGCCGGAACCGCCCGGGCCGTTTTCCGGCGAAGAAAACGGCCTCGCACGATCTCTACAGAGGCCCAGTATCAGGAAAAATGTGTTAACTCACGGGCCGCGTACTCAGGTCGCAGGAGGCCGAACGGACAATGACCAACCCAGCATCGGCGAGAATCGGCCTTGTCGCCTCCGACCCGCTTCGTCTGGTCGGCATGGAGGCCATTCTCTCCGACCTGCCCGGCATGGAAGCCGTGCCTCTCGAGCTCGACCAGATTGGCTCCGCGCCTGATGTCGCGGTTCTGATTCTCGAAGCCCGCAGCGGCGGCGACGCGCTCCAGGACCTCGTCGCCAAACTTCGCCGCGAGCACCCGCAACTGCGCATCGTCGTCGTCGGCGAAGGCCTCGATCCCCTGGTGATCGAGCAGGTCATCGGTGCCGGCGCGAAGGGCTATCTCGCCGAGACCGCCAGCGAAGCCGAAATCCGAATGGCCCTCGAAGTCGTCCTCGACGGCTCCGTCTGGGCGCCCCGCAAAGTGCTTGCCAAGCTGATCGAAGGCGGCAGCACAACCGCGTCGGCTGCGTCCGTCGGCGGGGACCGCATCGAAAAGCGCATGACCGCGCGCGAGCGCGAGGTTCTTGAGCTCCTGATGGACGGCCGCTCCAACCGCGCCATCGCCGAAGCGCTGGGCATCGACGAAGCCACGGTGAAGGCCCACCTCGGCCGTATGCTGCGCAAAACCGGCGCCCATAACCGCGTCGAGCTCACACTGCGCGCCATCGAAGAGCGGTCCGCCCACTAGCGGGCAGGTCCCGGCTTCAGCCCGGGGCTCAGCGCGTCACCCAAAACTGGTGAAATCCTGAGTAGTACGCGAAGAACCCCTTATTTCTGTCATGTCACGGGCAGCTGATCGCCCTGACTCGCTGACCCGCTGACCTGCTGACTCGCTGACCCGCTGACCTGCTGACTCGCTCCCGAAGGTCTACAGCCCTCCGTACTCTTGTTCAGCGGAACAGCTTGTCGCACCCTTACAGCAGTACAGACCTGGGAGAAGAGGGTTGTAGGTACGGCCACTGGCCAGCCTGCAACCCATTTTTTTTGGCAACCTGCACCTCTCGCCCGTCCATCTCACGGCATGGACAATAGCGGAGACTCAAGCCGGAATCGGCCTCCAACCCCCAGATTCTGAAAGGCAATCTCGATGAAAAAGCATTTGGCTGCAGTCTGTGGTTTTGCGATGCTCGCGGGTATGCTCCCGGCCCGCGCGGCAGACATGCACAAGATGGACGACCGCCTCACCAGCGCCGCGGAGGTGATTCAGGAGATCATGGCGACCCCCGACAAGGGCATCCCCGAGGGCATTCTCGAGAAAGCCCGCTGCGTCGTCGTCGTTCCTCACTACAAGAAAGGGGCCTTTGTCATCGGCGCGCAGTACGGCCAGGGCGTCGCCACCTGCCGCACCGCCCGCGGCTGGAGTGCTCCCGTCTTCGTGAAGCTTGAGGGCGGCAGCTTCGGCTGGCAGATCGGCGGCCAGTCCACCGACCTCGTTCTCATCGCGACCAACGAAAACGGTCTCGAATCGGCGCTCAAGAGCAAGGTCAAGCTCGGCGCGGACGCCTCCGCAGCTGCCGGTCCGGTTGGCCGTAATGCCGAGGCCAGCACGGACGTCGCGATGAATGCCGAATTCCTGACCTATTCACGGGCCAAGGGTCTCTTCGCCGGTCTGGACCTCTCCGGCACCGCCCTATACGAGAACAAGGACGACATGGACGCCGAATACGGCAACACCGACTTTGACCGGATCCTTCACGGTGGCACCCCTGTTCCGGCCAACGCACAGGCCTTCGTCCACACCGTCGCGCGATACTTCGTCTCCGCGCGGGAACACTAGATCATCGCGCAGTGCGCTGATGATTCGCTGGCCAAAGGGACGGCGCACTGCCGTCCCTTTCCTTGTTCCCGTCCTGTTCGCACAGCCTAACCTTTCTCTAAAATCCGTCTATAAGTACAAAGCGAAAAGCACGGGAAAAGTTGACTAGCGAAAACACGGGAAGTCGATAGCGACAACTCGGCCTCACTCTTCCCCCAACCTGGAAAGGCATTTCAATGAAAAAGGTTCTGGCAACACTCTGTGGTTCTCTCCTGCTTGCGGGCTTCCTCCCTGCCCACGCCGCCGACATGGGCACACTCAACGAGCGGCTCAACTCCTCCGCCGACGTGATTGAGCAGATCATGGCTACGCCCGACAAAGGCATCCCCAGCTCCATCCTCGCCGGCGCCTCCTGCGTCGTCGTCATCCCCAAATACAAGAAGGGCGCCTTCGTGGTCGGCGCGCAGTACGGCCAGGGCGTCGCCACCTGCCGCACCCCCCGCGGCTGGAGCGCTCCGGTGTTCGTGAAGCTCGAAGGCGGCAGCTTCGGCTGGCAGATCGGTGGCCAGTCCACCGACCTCGTCCTCGTCGCCATGAACCAGAAGGGCCTTCAGGACATGCTGAAGAACAAGTTCAAGATCGGTGGTGATGCCGCCGCATCCGCCGGTCCGGTCGGCCGCAACGCACAGGCTGGAACGGACTGGAAGCTCAACGCCGAGTTCCTCACCTACTCGCGCTCCAAAGGCCTCTTCGCCGGCCTCGACCTCGACGGCACGGTCCTCGACCAGAACAGCGATGACATGGCCATCGAGTACGGCAGCCCGATTCCATTCCAAACCGTTCTGCACGGCGGCGTACCCGTTCCCGCCAACGCGCGCCACTTCGTCAGCACCGTCGCCCGTTATTTCGTCGCCGCCAAGGCGCGATAATCCTCGCGGCATCCGCCGGTTAAACCAACAGGGACGGCGTCAGCCGTCCCTGTTGCCTGTTCCCTAATCCCTGTTCCCTGATCGTCAGCTGCGGCCGCTCTCATGCAAAGGCGTCGTCTTCGAATGCACATCGCGCCTGCGGCTGTAGGTTCTGTGCTGGCAGCTCTCGCACTCCCACGGATACAGCCTGAACAAAACCATCACGCTGTCCAGAATCCCGTGGCGCTTCACGCGCCGGAACTTCCGGTGTCCGCAACTGGAGCAGGGCCGCACAGATACCTCGATTGATTCGATGATAGCTCACCAGCATGACTCCAGTGACAATTCTCAGCAGCACCATAGTCGTAAGCCCCCACTGATGACACCGTGTTCATCACCTCTCTTGCGTAAACTGGGAGCCGTTGACGACCCGCATCAAACCCCAGCCCGCAAGACGTCCCACTCTTCGCGAGTGGCTGGAGTACATCACTCTCCGTTTCATCGTCGCCATACTCAAATGGCTCCCGCATCCCATCGCGCGAGCATTTGGCTCCGCCATCGGCGCACTCGCCTGGCAGTTCGTCCCTCGCCTCCGCCGCATCGGCCTGCGCAACCTCTCGCTCGCCTTCCCTGAAAACGGGGATGCCAAATCCGAGGCCGACCGCACTCGCATCCTCCGCACTCTCTACCGCTACCTCGGTTGGCAGATGGCCGAGTTCTGCCGCATGCCCCGCGCCACGCGCGCCGACGCCCAAAATTTCTTCCGCTACGAAGGCCTCGAACACTTCCTCGCCGCCCGCAGCCGCGGCAACGGCGTCCTCGTCCTCACCGGACACCTCGGCGCCTGGGAATTATCCAGCTTCTACCACTCCCTCATGGGTTACCCCATGTCCATGGTCATCCGCCGCCTCGACAACCCGCTCGTCGACGCCTTCGTCAATCGCATCCGCTGCCTCCACGGCAACCGCGTCCTCCACAAAGACGACTTCGCCCGCGGCCTCCTCCAGGCCATGCACCGCGGCGACACCGTCGGCATCCTCATGGACACCAACATGACGCCCCCGCAAGGCGTCTTCGTCCCGTTCTTCGGCACCCTCGCCTGCACCGCCTCCGGCCTCGCCCGCGTCGCCGCCCACTCCCAGGCCGCCGTCCTCCCCGGCTTCATGCTCTGGGAGCCGCGTGAAAACCGCTACGTCCTCCACTTCGGCCCCGAGCTCACCCTCCAACGCACGCCAGACCCCAGCGCCGACGCCCTCGCCAACACCGCCCTCTTCACCGCTACCATTGAGTCCTGGGTCCGCCGCTACCCCGAACAGTGGCTCTGGGTCCACCGCCGCTGGAAGACCCGCCCCGAAGGCGACCCAGGCCTCTATTAACCTCGCTCCGCAGCAACCCACTGTGTCAGATCGCTCGGAGGTGTCACGCCGCTTCTGAAGGGGCACGGCTTCAGCCGTGCCATAACCGGGAAAAACGAATCGGGCTTTAGCCCCTGAGGTATGCTCTCCTATCCTCACCACCGAAGTCTGAGGGGGACATCCGTGAAACCACACCACCCAAACCACCTCACGCTCAACCAGCTCGCCGAACTCGTCGGCTCAGCGCCTGCCAAACCCTCGCCAGCCAAACTCACCGGCGTCGCCGCCGTCGAAGACGCCGACGCCCACTCCATCGTCTTCGCGCAGGACGAACCCGCACTCCACGCGGCCATCGCCTCCAAAGCCGGCGCCATCCTCGCCTCGCGCAACAGACTCACCAACCCCGAGGCATTCGACGACCCGCGCATCCTCTGGGTCCGCGATCCGCGTTACGCCATGGCCGCCGCCGCGCGCGCCCTCACCCCACAACCCACCGCATCCGAGATCCACCCCTCCGCCATCATCCATCCCACCGCAAAACTCGGCGCACGCGCCCGCATCGGCGCCGGCACCGTCATCGAAGCCAACGCCATCCTCGGCGACGACTGCACCCTCGCCGCCAACGTCACCATCTGCCAGGGCGTGCACATCGGCCATCGCGTCGTCGTGCAGTCCGGCGCCGTTCTCGGCTCCTTCGGCTTCGGCTACGCCCGCAATCGCGACACCGGCGAATACCTCCTCTTCCCCCAGCAAGGCACCCTGGTCATCGAAGACGACGTTGACATCGGCGCCAACACCACCATCGACCGCGGCGCCCTCGGCGAAACCCGCATCGGCAGCGGCACAAAGCTCGACAACCTCGTCCACATCGGCCACAACTGCCGCATCGGCAAAAACGTCATCATGGCCGCACAGGTCGGCATCTCCGGCTCCTGCACCATCGACGACGGTGCCATCCTCGCCGGCCAGGTCGGCCTCGGCGACCACGTCCACATCGGTCCCGGCGTCGTCCTCGGCGGCCAGGGCGGCGTCTTCCCCGGCAAAGAAATCACCGGTACCGGCCAGGTCTTCGCTGGCACCCCCGCCGAACCCCTCGCCAACTACCTCAAATCCCTCGCCCGCGTCCGCCGCCTCAAGTAGTCCGAGCCATCACTGAAACGTGTCGCAGTTCACGCCGGGGAAGTCGCAATCCAGCGGCCGGAGCTTCCATTCAGTTTTCTTTGTCCTGCCAGCCAGTACACCCACCGTTTGAGCTGCAGAGGCAAATCCCGGCGAAACGACAACGACGTCGTAACCACCTTGGGCGAGCAGCAGTTGAAAGTCACCTTCCCTATCCGTGTGCGTGACGAGTGCGAACCTCTCCTCGGACGGGACGCGCCTGCCTACAAAAACGCTTGCCCCAGCAATGCTCGCCCCAACAACATCAACAACGTGACCGTAAATGTTTCCCTCTTTGGTTCGCTGGGCTGAAGGCCGTGCGATAGCCGCCAAACACAGCATCAACGCCGCAACATAACTTCTTTTGAGATAACTTCTTTTGAGCCGACGCCAGCTGTTCATAGCCGCCATCCTCTCACGCGCGCGACTGATCATAGAATCGAACCAATGCCTACCATCGTCATCGGCGGACACACCCGCAACATCGGCAAGACCTCGGTCGTCGCCGGCGTGTTTCCGGGCAATGTTAGCCTCATCTCTGCCATCAACTGCTGCCGTGCAGGAAAAGTTTTCAGGGCCCATTGAAACCAAGGGGACGTCGAATGGCAAATAGGAATCTCACGAGCCGGGCGCTCGCCACCGCCACAGTGCTGACAAGCCTCTGTGCTTGCGGTGCTTCCATCATGCTTGCTCAGGTTGAGCCGAACGGCCACAGAACAACAGAACATCAACTGACCCAGCCGGAGCGGACTGAGGTTATTAATAGCCTGCTGAAGTGGATCGAATCGGACTACATCCTGCCTGAGGTCGGAGGGCAGATGGCCCAGGCGATCCGCGACCATCAGGCCAGACATGAATACGATTCCATCACCGACGGTGAACAATTCGCCAGGACCTTAACTCAAGATCTGCAAGCCGTGAGTCACGACCACCATCTGGGAGTCGACTATTCCGCGGAGCCGGTGAGCGCTCAGCCGATGGGGGAGCCGTCCATGGAAGACATCCGCAAGTTCCGCCTTGCGGGTGAGCGGCGAAATTTTGAGTACCGCAAGGTTGAGGTCCTGCCCGGAGGAGTCGGATTATTGCAAGTAGACGGATTTTATCCTGCAGATTACGTGCGCGAGATAACGGCAGGAGCCGCCGGATTCCTGTCACACACAGATGCGGTGATTCTCGATTTCCGACAAAATCACGGTGGCATGGTCGATGGTCCCTTGCTGCTGCAAAGCTATTTCTTCAAAGAAATGACCCATATCTCCGATTCGTACAACCGCGCCGAGAACACCACCCGCCAGTTCTGGACGATGCCGGTTGTGCCGGGCCCGAGTCTCGCTGACAAGGACCTGTTTATTCTGACGAGCCACGACACATTTTCTGCACCAGAGGCATTTGCATACGATATGCAGGCGCTCGGACGCGCAAAGATCGTGGGAGAAGTCACGGGCGGAGGGGCTCATGGGACAAAGCCTTATCGCTTGTCCACCCACTTCATCGCGTCGATCCCGTTCAACAGGGGGATCAACCCCATCACGCATACGGATTATGAGGGAGTCGGCGTGAAGCCAGACGTGCAGGTTTCAGCCGGGCAAGCCTTGCTGACCGCACATATTTTGGCCTTGCGCGGCATACTGGCCCGGACAACCGTTGAGCCAGAGAGAAAAGCGGAATTGGAGAAGTTAATCGGAGATTTGGAAGCAAAACTAAAGAGCGGAAGCCTGGAAGAGTGAGTCGAAATGGTGTTGCCCACAAAGCGCCCACCATTAGCATTTTCAACTTCGCCAACTTCCGAAGTGCGAACGTGCAAATTCGAAACTGAACGAATTCAGAAGCTCAACCCATCTGCAAGCGGTCACGGATCATCCAATCACCGCCCCCTTTAGCCCATTAAGGGAACAGCTAAGAATTTGCAGCTGATAGCTTTCTCCTATGCCCATCATCGTCATCGGCGGACACACCCGCAACATCGGCAAGACCTCGGTCGTCGCCGGGCTAATCTCGGCGCTGCCGCAGATGAACTGGACCGCCATCAAGATCACGCAGTTCGGCCACAACCTCTGCTCCGCCAATGGCGAACCCTGCGACTGCCAGACCGCTGACCACACCATCGCCATCTCCGAAGAGCGCAACCCCACCACCGGCACTGACACCTCGCGCTTCCTCGCCGCCGGCGCCGCCCGAGTCTTCTGGGTCCGGACCCGCCAGGGCCAGCTCGCCGAAGCCATGCCCCGCCTCCGCAAGCTCCTCGCCGACTCCGAAAACACCATCATCGAATCCAACTCCGTCCTGCGCTTCCTCAAGCCGGACCTCTCGCTCTCCGTCCTCGACCCCACCATCGCCGACTTCAAGCCCAGCGCCCTCCGCTACCTCGACCGCACCGACGCCCTCATCGTCTCTCACAGCGCTCCGCCCACCGGCACCACCATCGAATCCCTCACTCGCGCCTGGCCCGCCATCTCTTCAAGCATGCTCACAAAGAAGCCCCTCTTCTTCACGAACCCACCCGTCTACGCAAGCGACGACCTTATCCAATTCGTTACCGCAGAGCTCCGCCGAAACGAGTTCGCATCTCGAAGCTCATAGCGAGCCGATCGCTGCAACAAGCGATTGGTTTTCGAAAAGCTGATAAGGATGAATCTGAAGGCGGGAGGGAAATGGTCTCATCTTCCCCACTCTCAGTTTACAACTTGCAGCAGGGCTTGCCGCAATACCCGGTTCTTGCCTCATCATCGTCTCTCATTCACGGAGAGGGGCATCAGAGCCATGTCGGTAACGGATAGCAGATTTCGTCAACAATTCTTCCACGGCACGCGCGCAGATCTTCAGCACGGCGATCTCATCATGGCTGGCTTCAAGTCCAACTACGGCGAAGACAGATTTCTCTCCTGGGTGTACTGCACCGGCACACTGGAGGCTGCCATCTGGGGCGCGGAACTGGCCGTCGGAAGTGGACCGGAAAGAATCTATCTCGTCGAGCCAACAGGACCGATCGTCGACGACCCCAACCTCACAGACAAAAAATTCCCTGGCAATCCGACTCTGTCGTATCGCTCCCGTGATCCGCTTCGTGTCGTCGGCGAGGTCACCAGGTGGCAGGGCCACTCTCCCGACCAGATCCAACAAATGAGAGAAGGCCTTCGACGTCTCGAGGAAAACGCCGCCGAGATCATTGATTGAGTCTGCATTTCCCACATTAACCCCGCTGGTCCCTCACACTTCCGCACAGCAAATCCTCAGCACTCCACGCCTAGACTCGCCTCACCTCCGTTATCACCTCCCCTTTGCGAGCCTCCCCATGCGCCTGCGCACTTCATCGCTCACAGCAATCCAGAGAATTTGGTAAGAAAAATCCTGTCTCGCAGACTATTACTCTGGAATGATCTGCACGGCATCTTTGTCGCGGCCCATGTCAGTGGCGCAAACAACCTTCGAAGAGATTCTCCGCGAGCATGGGGCAATGATTCGCCGCATTGCCTTCAGCTATGAGGCTGTCCCGCAGCTCGCCGACGAACTCGTGCAGGAAATCTACATCGCCATCTGGCGCGCACTGCCCTCATTCCGCGGCGACGCCTCGCTGCGAACGTTCCTCGCGCGCATCGCAACAAACCGCGCGGTAACGCACGTCGCCCGCGCCATGAAGATGCCGCCATCCGTAGAGCTCGACGGGCAACTCGCCTCCAGCACCGCCTCGCCGGAGCTCCAGGCGATTGCGCGCGATCGCGCAACCCTGCTCATGACCGCCGTACGACGTCTGCCGCTCACATACAGACTGCCAGTGATGCTTGTCCTCGAAGGCTTGACCTTTGAAGAGGTCGGCCAGGTGCTCGGAATCACCCCGAATGCTGTGGCCGTCAGAATGTCACGAGCCAAACTACTTCTAAAAAACTCGATTGGAGAAAACAATCATGAATGATGAGAACGCCTACTGGGACAATCTCGGTGTCGCCTGGCGCGCCTCCAGCTCGGACATCCAGCGCGTAACACCGCTTCTGCAGGCACGCTTGCGCCGCCAGGCATTCGGCATCGGCATCTCTGTCACACTCGGACTCCCGCTCTGCGTTGCAGCTCTCGTCCTCGGAATCCTCACAATCTGGCACGGCTGGACGGCCGGGATCTGGAACTTCGTGACGCGCGGTACTGCAATCGTTCTCATTTCGGCTCTCCTGATCCGCGCGCTCACTTCTTTCCTTCCCTTCCGGGCACGCACCGGGACACAATCTCTCGCGGACATGCTTGAAATCGCGAGCGCCCGGATCAGGCGAACCCTCTTTCTCATCGGCGCCGCAATCGCTGCTTGCGTCATCTCCGCCGCGTTCGGGCTCGCCGGTGCCGCACTCCGCATCCACGCCGGATCACCTCCGCACCTCTCGCCCTTCATCGACCTCGCGATCATCGCGTTAATCATTGCATTTCTTTGGCTCTACGCACGCACCCTCTCCGCCGAAGCCGACAAATTCGAGTATTTACAACGAACTCTCGCCGCCGACAGATAACTTTGATTCAGCCTTAATGCACACGACGTGGGTGCCCCGTTCATGACGCAGCTTCATCGCGGCATGAGCGGCTTCCATGCTGCCGCAGGCCGGAACGAAGGCGCCAGCCGAAGTGACCGAATTGCGTTTCTCGACCGCACCGGGCGACCCGTCAACAACCCACGCCGTCGGGTCCCCATTCATGACGCAGCTTTATCGCGGCATGAGTGGGCTCCACGCTGCCGCAGCCCTGAGCGAAGCCGAAAGGCGAACCGACTAAATCGCCTTCCTCGCGCATCGGCACACCCTCCGTAGCATCCTTCTTCACACCTCCCGTTATCCTGAAAGAACCCACCTCCAAGGAGGCGGTATGAACAGGACCTCCTCGACCGCATGACCGACCGCATCAACCGTAGAGATTTCGCCCGGCTGCTCGGCCTATCCGCAACGGCCGTATCACTGCCCGCCGCCGCCGTCGCAGCTCCAGCGCACCACCAAGACATAACCGCGGTCCGCAGCTTCCCCAAAGGCTTCCTCTGGGGCACAGCCACCTCCGCCTACCAGATCGAAGGCGCCCCCGACGAGGCAGGCCGCGGCCTCTCCATCTGGGACACCTTCTCCCGCGCCAAGAAAACCTACACCGGCGAAAACGGCGACACCGCCGATGACGACTTCCACCGCTATCGTGAGGACATCGCCCTCATGCAGGAGCTCGGCATCAAGGCCTATCAGTTCTCCGTAGCCTGGCCGCGCATCTTCCCGCAAGGCACAGGCGCGCAGAACCCGCAGGGCTGGGACTTCTACGACCGCATGCTCGATGTCCTGCTGGCCGCCGGCATCGAGCCCTACTGCAACCTCTATCACTGGGATCTGCCCGAGGCCCTGATGTCCGTCGGCGGCTGGCAGAGCCGCGACACCGCGAAAGCCCTCGCGGACTACTCCGCCGTCGCCGCCCGCCACCTCAGCGACCGCGTCAAAAACTTCATCACCATCAGCGAAATCACCGCCTTCGTCGATGCCGGCTACCGCTATGGATCTGACGCGCCCGGTCTGAAACTCACCAACGCGGAGGTCGCGCAGGTCACCCACAACGTGCTTCTGGGCCACGGCCTGTCCGTCCAAGCCATCCGCGCCAACGCACGCCCGGGAACCAGAGTCGGCATCGCCGACAACGCGGTCAGCACCCTTCCAGTTATCGAAACTCCCGAAAACATCGAGGCCGCCCGCAAAGCCTATCGCGAGGAAAACTCCCGCTCCCTCACGCCGATCATGGAAGGCCGCTACACCGATCTCTACCTCAAAGGTCTCGGTGCGGACGCGCCGAAGTTCACGCCCGAGGACATGAAGATCATCAGTTCCCCGCTGGACTTCATCGGCCTCAACATCTACGAGCCCACCTGGGTCCGCGCTGCCGAAAACGAATCCGGCTACGAAGTCCTCGACATGCCCAAGAGCTACCCGCACATGGCCGCTCTCTGGCTGCAGCTTGGCCCCGGCGGAGCCTACTGGTCGCCGCGCTTCCTGCATGAAATCTGGGGAGTCGACGAGATCTACATCACCGAAAACGGCGCCGCCAGCACCGACGTCCCCACCAAGTCCGGCGAAATCCTCGACGTCGATCGCATCTTCTTCCTGCGCAGCTACCTCTCCCATCTCCAGCGCGCCGTCAGCGAGGGCATCCCCGTCAAGGGCTACTTCCTCTGGAGCCTCATGGACAACTACGAGTGGTCCGACGGCTACGCCATGCGCTTCGGAATCACCTACGTCGACTACACCACCCAGAAGCGCACCATAAAGCTCTCCGGCGAGTTCTATAAGCGCATCATCGCCACCAATGCCCTTGCCTAGAAAACTGCAGAGAGCAACTTGACAAAACCCACCCCCGGAACACCCCCTCCATCACGAACCCGACCCCGAACGCCCCATTCCCAAAATGGGAAGGTCCAGATCTAAGTTCAATCTTGTGAAGATTTTGCGCAATTTAAGGGGGGAGGGGGGGTACCCGCCCTCAGAACCAGAAAACCCCGCCCCAAAACAAAAGAGGCAGCCTCGCGGCTGCCTCTCGCTGTTCTCCCGCAAGAAAAATTTAGGCTGTCGTCGGAGCGCCCTCGTTGTAACCAGGTTTGCGGTTCCCCTCAGGCTTCAGCACCTTCTGCGGCTCCTCGTCGGCAGCGGCCAGCGGCGACTTCACCGGCGGAAGCTCCTTGCCCTGAATCAGCAGCTCGATCTCCGCCGCATCCAGCGTCTCGCGCTCCAGCAGAGCAATCGCCATCCGGTGCATCACGTCGCGGTTCTCGTCCAGGATCTGGTGCGCCGACTTGTAGCCCTCGTCGACGAACTTCTTCACCAGCCGGTCGATCTCTTTCGCCGTATCGTCCGAGTAGTCCCGCGACTGCGCAATCTCGCGGCCCAGGAAGATCTGCTCTTCCTTCTTGCCGTAGGTCAGCGGCCCGAGCTCGCTCATGCCGTACTCGCACACCATCTTGCGAGCCAGCTCCGTCGCGCGCACGATGTCGTTGCCTGCGCCCGTGGTCATGCGGTCCATGAAGATCTCCTCGGCGCAGCGCCCGCCCATCAGGATCGCCAGCTGCGTCTCGAGGTAGTCCTTCGTCACCGTGTGCTTGTCCTCTTCCGGCAGGTGCATCGTCACACCCAGCGCCATGCCGCGCGGAATGATCGTCACCTTGTGCAGCGGGTCGGAGTGCTTCCGCTTCGCCGCCACCAGCACGTGCCCGGCCTCGTGGTACGCCGTGTCGCGCTTGTCATCCTCGCTCAGCAGCATGGACTTGCGCTCGGCGCCCATCAGCACCTTGTCCTTGGCGATCTCGAAGTCGTACATGTGCACGGCCTTGCGATTGAACCGCGCCGCAGTCAGCGCCGCCTCGTTGACCATGTTGGCGAGGTCCGCACCCGAGAAACCCGGTGTCCCACGCGCCAGCACCTGCAGGTTCACGTCATCGGCCAGCGGCACCTTCTTGGAGTGCACGCGCAACACCTCTTCGCGCCCGCGAATGTCAGGACGATCCACAATCACGCGCCGGTCAAAACGTCCCGGCCGCAGCAGCGCCGGATCGAGCACGTCAGGACGGTTCGTCGCGGCGATCAGGATCACACCATCGTTCGACTCAAATCCGTCCATCTCGACGAGCAACTGATTCAGCGTCTGCTCGCGCTCATCGTGTCCGCCGCCCAGGCCGGCACCACGGTGCCGCCCCACAGCGTCAATCTCGTCGATGAAGATGATGCAGGGAGCATTCTTCTTGCCCTGCTCAAAGAGGTCACGCACGCGGCTTGCACCGACGCCGACAAACATCTCGACGAAGTCCGAACCCGAGATGGAGAAGAACGGAACGTTCGCCTCGCCGGCGACAGCGCGCGCCAGCAGGGTCTTGCCGGTTCCCGGAGGCCCGACCATCAGCACGCCCTTGGGAATGCGTCCGCCCAGCCGCTGGAACTTCTGCGCCTCGCGCAGGAATTCGATAATCTCCTTCAGCTCTTCCTTAGCTTCATCGACGCCGGCGACGTCCTTGAAGGTCACCTTCTTCTGCTGCATTGAGAGCAGACGAGCGCGATTCTTGCCAAAGCTCAACGCCTTGTTTCCGCCCGACTGCATCTGGCGCATCATGAACAGGAACAGCGCGAGAATGACGGCGATCGGCGCGATCTGGAAGAGAATGTTCAGCCACAGGGTGCCATTCTGATCCTTCACGGTGACGTTCACGCCGTGGCTGATCAGGTTGTTGTACAGGTCCTGATAGGTCGCGGGAATCGTGGCGTGGAAGCTCTCTTTGCCGTCCTTGAACTTACCCGTGGCCTCGGTGCCGTTGATCGTCACCTCAGAGAGCTTGCCGGCCTGGGCATCGTTCATCAGCTCGGTCAGGCTGATCGCCTGGTCGTGACCCGGATTCATATTGGTCACCACGTACCGCCATCCCACCAGGAGGCAGCCCACCGTGAGGACCCATATCAGGAGATGTTTAATCGTTGAATTCAATCCGCTTCCTCGTTTCCTGCTTCGCCGGGCTCTTGCACTCCCTCATTGCTGAGGAACGGTCTCCAGCCTTGCTGCTAACGCACTCAACTGTTAGACGACAAGATTGGCTAGAGGGTGCATAAACCGAACGTTCGGGGTGCACGTCCGGGTCGCAAAAGCGCATTCCTGATTCTACCCCCGGCCCGCCGGTTCCCCGACAGCTTTTCTACCGGTTGTCTTTGCAACGAAAGGAGCAGCCTCGACTCGGAGTTGAAGCTCCCTCGCCGTGCGCTCCGCCCGCAGACCGTGGCCAAGCTCGAGCCGGGCCCCGGTGCGGGCTGCAATCGGCGGATGAACCTCCGCCAAACCCGCCAATGCCAGCAACTTGGCCGTTTCCTCCGAGGACAGATGGCAGCCGAGCGAACGAGCCGCCGCCCTTACCACGCGCCTGCACACAGCAGACGGCATGGCCCGGAGCCGCTCCACCTCGATAGCACAACTACTATTACCGGTAACGGTACTCACGGCACGTCCCCCACCGCGAACCGGCCGCCCTGGCAGGACGACCTGCGGCAGCACCTTGGCCATTTCTCTGTCCCAAAACGCTTCTTCGTCGCGCGCGATTTCCGACAAGCGTGCGAGTGTCGCGTCAATCCCGGGATTGAACGTTCGTAGCATGGGCATCAGCTCATGGCGGACACGGTTTCTCGTCAATGAGAGGTCCTTATTCGTCGCATCCTCGCGCCACACCTGACCGCACTCGCGCAAAAACGCCTCAACCTCCGCCCGCCGCACTCTGAGCATTGGCCTTACGATTCGCACTTTCGTGCCGGCGCCTGATCTCTGATCTCTGTTCTCTGGTTGCTCCACCACCGGCGCGATCCCACCGATCCCCTCGGTCCACGCGCCCCGGATCAGTTTCATCATTACGGTCTCAGCCTGGTCATCGAGCGTGTGCGCTGTCGCGAGGACGTCGGCTCTGCACTCGATCAGGACCCGCCAGAACACCCCATACCGAAGCTCGCGCGCCGCTTCCTCCAAGCCCTCGCGCTCGTGGCTCTGCCGGGCGGCGACGTCCACGCGCTCCACCATCAGAGGCACCTCCAACCGCGCGCACAAATCCCGTACGAAGGCCTCGTCCGCGTCTGCATTGGCGCCGCGCAGTCCGTGGTGCACATGGACGACGCTCAGCACCACGCCCAAACTCTCTTTGGCGCGATTTGCGTCGATCAGCGCGAGCAGCAGCGCTGTCGAATCCGCACCCCCCGAGAGTGCCACGCACACACGTTCGCCCGCGCTCATCAGCGATTGATCGATCGCAAGCCGTCTCTCGTTCGTCATCGTGTTAAACCGAGTCCGCACATCGCGCTACCATCACCTTATAGAGCATTGACTCACGATGAACAGTTCCCGTTTCCGCAAATTGCAAGCTGTCCTCCTCGCTTCCCTCCTGGCACTGATCAGCTTCTGCTCTGCGCCGGCATCTGCGCAGGACATTCACGTGCGCGTCGATCCGCACGGGCCGGGATCGACCGCGAGCTCTACGGACTACACGTCCATCCAGCAGGCGCTCGACCATGCTCCACAAGCTGCAGCGCCATACCGCACCATCATCGAGATCATCCCGGGCACGTATCACGAGCGAATCAACGTCACGCGCAACCGGCCGCGCATCACGCTGCTCGGCCTTGGCAAATCGCCTGAGGACGTCATCGTCACCTACTCGATGAACGCAAAGCAAGCCGGTGGAACTTTCTTCACCGAGACCGCACAGATCAACGGCGATCAGTTCGAGGCCGATAACCTGACCTTCGAGAACTCCGCGGGGCCCACGGGACAGGCGGTTGCCGCGGCTGTGCGTTCCGATCGTTCCATCTTCAAGCATTGCCGGTTCCTCGGAGATCAGGACACGCTGTTTGCGGATTTCGGCCGTCAATATTACGTGGACTCGTTCATCGCCGGCGGCGTCGATTTCATCTTCGGCAACGCGACGGCCGTGTTCGATCACGATACGATCAGCGAGATTCGCAACGGCCAGATCACAGCCCAGTCGCGCACCTCGCCGGAGCAGACGACCGGTTATGTCATCGATCACTCGCGCATCACGCATGATCCCGTGCCGCCTCCGCCGGGCAAAACCGGAGGTGCAGGCTTCGGGCTCGGCCGACCGTGGCGCGCCTACGCGCGTGTTGTGGTGATGAATACCGAGCTGCCCGCCGACCTCGATCCCGCAGGCTGGTCGAAGTGGAACGCTCACGACACTTCATCGCCGACCGCCTACTATGCTGAGTTCCACAACACCGGGCCGGGCGCGAATACGTCACAGCGCGCCCCGTGGACGCACCAGCTCACGGAGAAGGAAGCCGCTGCATTTTCACCCCAGAACTTCCTGCGCGGCAGCGACAACTGGAACCCGGTCGCTGAAGCAGCGCGCCTTCCATAACGGTGCTGCCCGGCACGCTCTTACAAGCCGGCGTACCAGTCGTACCCGAGCTTCATCCAGAAGTCGTCGGGCCTGGTGTCGGTGTATGCGATCAAGCCGATGCGTTTGATCTGCTTGTAACCGTACTTGATGGGCATATGCAGACGCAGTGGAGCTCCGTGCTCGGCGCGCAGCGGCTGCCCGCTCATCTCCATGACCAGCGTGCTCTGCGGATGCCGCGCGGCTGCCATGTCATAACCGCAGTAGTAGTCGCCGTCGGGCGTCTCCATATAGACGTAGCGCGGCATACGTCCATTCACTGGCGCGGGTGGGAAGGCGTCGATGAAGTCGCGCAGACGCACGCCTGACCATTGCGTGATCTGGCTCCAGCCCTCGATGCACTTGAACTCCGTCACGAGGTCAACGCGCGGCAGCTTGCGCAGTTCGTCCATGGCCAGCAACAGCCCCGGTGTGCCGATGTTCAGGGAACTCGCCGAGGCACCGGCCTCTGCAGTGCCCATCCTGCGCTTGCCGCTGATCGCCTGCGCCATGGCGTCGAACCTCGCGGCAATATCGATGTGCGGCAGGCCATTCACCTTGGGTGTTTGCGATGAAAGATCATGCGATTGCTCGGGCATCTGCACGCTGGGCGCTCCGCCGGGCTGCACTGCTCCCGCGCGGCCGCTCTTCAGGTCGGGCATTGTGTCCATCAAGGATGCGTCGCTGTAGCGGTACTCCCACGCTGTCACATCGGGCGCGTAGAAGCGCGAACGCTGCGGGTCGCGTACCCCTGCAACCTGCAGACGCCAGCTGTCCGGTACGAGCGCCTGCTCCATGCCGATGACGCCGTTCATTCGCAGCGGCACGGCGCGGGTCAGCGGATACGTTGGCGACAAGCCGCGCTCGCGAAACACCGCGCGACTCACTGCGGCGTCCCAATCAATCACGCCGCGCAGCGCCGACTGCAGCCTTCCAACCTGCGTGCTCTGATCGATCGCTCGCCATGCGGCGTAGCCAGCGGCAGCGGCAACTCCGCCGACGAGGAAACTGCGGCGCGTCCTGCGTGCGCTCTCGCGGCGAACCATCTCTGCATCGCCACGGACAATCTCAATCTCGCGTTCGTCGAACTCGTTCATACGCTGGCTCCCACGCTCGGCGGCTCGTCTTCGCGCATTGCTCCCGTGGGCTCGCCAGTCTCAGCATCGACACGCTGGCCGCCGCTGACGCTTTGAATCTCCAATCCGCTCACCATCGAGCGGAAATTGTTCCATCCGGCGAGCACGACCTGCACCACATGGACGAGAAAGAAACCGCAGAAACCCATCATCAGCCAGAAGTGTTCCCAGCGCGCCATCTCGTAGCCGCCCAGCGCGCTCGTCAGCCAATGCAGTTGTGCGGGCCTGTAGATCGCGAGCCCCGTGAGCAGCGCGCCCGCACCCATCAGCACAATCGCGGAGTACGCGATCCTCTGCGCTCCGTTGTACTTGCCCTGCGGTGGCAGTCCTCTCCTGCGCGCCGCCGGGACGTGCAGGTCATAGAGCGTCACCCAGATGGCATCGGTGAAGGTGCGCCGCTTCGGCCACAGCACCCGCCACTCCCCGCTCACCGCGAGATAGATTGCGTACGCGATGCCGTTGATCGCGAACAGCCACATCACGAAGAAGTGCCACCCGAGCCCTGTTGTGATCTGATACGGCGCGTTCAGCAACTTCCAGAACCAGTCCGGAAAGAACCTCACCAGCGTCCAGTGACCTATGCCGATGCGGTAGACCTCGTGCGGATGCTGGTACGGCGGAATCGAGTCGCCCCAATAGATCAGCAGGCCGCTCCAAATCATGATCGCGAGCAGCGGGAAGTTGATCCAATGCATCCAGCGGATCGCGCGCGGATGCTTCTTCACAAGGCGCAGCTCTCCGCTTTCGTCCCCTGCCGGTTCTTCGACCATCATCGAAGATTCTCCTTCGCCAAGTCTGCTCTTCAACGTCGTTCCTTAGCAATACGAATCTGGCCGGGTCACAGATTTGTAATCATTTTGCGTGCCAACTCCGGGATAGCGAGAACGTCTGAGATTCCGCGGAAAATCTGCTAAAATGAGGCTTTGTGAGCTCCTCTTCCACGCTCGAAATTCAGGCATCCAGGAAAACCCAGAACACCTCCGAAGCTGAACGGCCGAAGGTTGGTTTTGTGTCGCTGGGATGCCCCAAGAACCTCGTCGACTCCGAGGTGATGATGGGCCTGCTGCACCGCGGCGGCGCTGAACTCACGCCGCGCGCGGAAGATGCCGAGATTCTGGTCGTCAACACCTGCAGCTTCATCGACTCGGCCAAGCAGGAGTCCGTCGACACCATCCTCGAAATGGTGGAGCACAAAATTGCAAACGGCGGACGCGCCAGGAAGCTCATCGTTGCTGGGTGCTTGGTCGAGCGCTATCGCGACGAGATCCGGAAGAACATCCCCGAGGTTGATGCCGTTGTCGGTACCGGCGAGCTCGAATCCATTCTCGAAGCCGCGGGACTCTCGCGGCCCACATTCGTAGAGATCGACTCACCGTTCACGATTCTTACGACTGCGCAGATTGACCGTCACGCCTCATCCGTAAATCAGCACTCGCGGCCCGAATCCGATAGCGCACAGCTCGTTCACGAAACGGCGAGCCGCGCGGAAGGCGACGCGCGCGAGGCTGCCGGGCGCTTCTCGCGTGAGGCATGGGACGGCGCACACACTGCGCTGCCAACGTATCTCTACACGGCCGAGACGCCGCGCATCCTCACCACGCCGCGTGCCTCCGCCTACATCAAGATCGCCGAAGGCTGCGACCATCCGTGCAGCTTCTGCATCATCCCCCAGCTTCGCGGGAAATTCCGTTCGCGTCCGATTGCATCGATTGTGGCCGAAGCGCAACAGCTCATCGCGCAGGGCGTGCGCGAGATCACGCTCATCGGCCAGGACACCACCTGCTATGGCGAAGATCTCGCGGTTGCGGCGAGCGGAAAGCGTCCGGAACTCGCCGATGTCCTCGATTCGCTCGCTCCGCTTGATGGCCTCAAGTGGCTGCGCTTCCTCTACGCGTATCCCAACAAGATCACGACGCGCCTGCTCGAGACCATCGCGCGGCACGACAACATCGCGAAGTATCTTGATGTGCCCTTACAGCACGCGAGCGCCAACGTCCTGCGCCGCATGAAGCGCGGAGGCAGCGCCGATCGCTTCCTGCAGATCCTCGACAAAGCCCGCAGCATCGTTCCCAGCCTTGTCCTGCGCACATCGTTCATCGTTGGCTTTCCCGGTGAGACCGACGACGATTTCAACGAGCTCTGCAATTTCGTCGAAGCTGCGAAATTCGACTGGCTCGGTGTCTTCTCCTACTCCGATGAAGAGGGCGCGCAGGCCTTCACGCACGAGAGCAAGGTTCCGAAGCGCACGATCGAGAGTCGCCGCCGCAAGCTAATGAAGCTGCAGCAGAAGATCTCCGCAAAGGCAAAGAAGCAGTGGGTCGGACGGGAGGTCGAGCTGCTCGTAGAAGGCGAGTCCGAAGAGACGGAGCTTCTCTGGCAGGGACGCACACTGGAGCATGCACCGGAGATCGACGGTAAAGTGCTGATCAACGATTTCGGTCCGTACGAAGAGCTGGTGCCGGGCACCTTCTACCGCGCCGAGATCACCGAGTCGCACGATTACGATGTCATCGCGAGGATCCTCGAGTAACGCACCATGTCCACGAAACCAATCCTCTGCCCCACCTGCAAGAAGCCCATTGACCCGACGGCCGAAGACTTCCCCTTCTGCTCGGAGCGCTGCCGTCTGCTTGACCTCGGCGCGTGGGCATCGGGAGCGTACAAAGTTGCTTCGCCCATCCTTGATCCTGAGCTCCTCGAAGAGGTTGAACAGGCTGAGCTCAACGCGGAGCGCCGCCGCGAAGGCAAGCCCTAATTCCAACTAGAAGCCCGCGTCATTTCTGAATCTTTGCAACCTGAGGCGCGTCTCACTCAGAGAGTTCCCGTTTTGGTTTTGGAGCGTCGGTTTTGCGTTACGGTCTACCGCTGTTTCTGCTTCTTTCCGCGTCTGCGCTCTCCGCGCAGCAATTGCCGCTGCCCGCTGCTTCTTTCTCGTCATCGCAGCCCAGCGTTCGCGCGGCCGCCGACCTGCCTGACGATCCGGCCGTCGTTCTGCAACAGTCCTCAGCCATTACCGGCCCGCAGTCGGACTCGGATCAGGCATCGCCGTCGGAAAAGCCGCACACGCCTCCACCACAGCCGAAGCGCATCCTCGGCATCATGCCGAACTATCGCGCCGTGAGCGCCGGCGTGAAGCCGCCTCCGGCAACACCGGGCCAGGCCTTCAAGATCGCCACGCGTCAATCCTTCGACTACTCTGCCTTCGTCTTCGTCGGCCTCACGTCGATGATCGCCGAAGGAGACAACAGTCACCCGAAGCTCGGCAAAGGCATCCCGGGCTTCTGGGCCTACTCCTGGCGCGGATTCGTTGATAAAACCGACGGCAACTACTGGGTCGTCTGGATTCTGCCCACCGCCTTCCACGAAGACGAACGCTACTACGCGCTGGGCCGCGGGCCCGTGCTCAAGCGCCTGGGCTATGCTGTCACGCGCGTCGTCGTCACACCCGACTACAACGGCCACAATACGATCAACGGCGCCGAGCTCGTCGGCCGCGGCATCGCGCAAATGATCGGCACTACTTACTATCCAAGCTCCGATCGGACCGTCAGCGCGCTCAGTGAGAAGTACGCATACGCTCTGCTGCGTGATGCTTCGACCAACGCCTTCCGCGAGGTCTGGCCCGATATTGCGGCACACCTCTTCAAGCATCATCAGCACCAGTAGAGACGCGTATCCACTACACTCAAGCCATCGATGCCTGCGCAGCTTCGCAAAACTACATGGGCCTGGATCGTCGCCACCTTCTTCGGAATTGGCACTTTCAAGCCCGGCCCGGGAACCTACGCGTCTGCGGCGACGACCGTTCTCTGGCTCCTCGCAGCATTCCTGCTGCATCACAACACGTTGCATCTGCTGCTCGCGACGCTGATGGGGCTCGCGCTCAGCATCGCGATTGGCATCCCCGCCGCTACACGCGTCGCGGTTGAGTCCGGTCGCAAGGACCCGAGGTTTGTGGTGATCGATGAGGTCGCAGGGCAGCTCGTCGCATTAATCGCAGTCAGGCCCGACTGGCCGCACGCTTTGCTCGCGCTTCTGCTCTTCCGCTTCTTCGATATCCTCAAGCCGCCACCGATCCGCAGCCTCGAAGCCCTCCCCGGCGGTACCGGCATCATGGTTGACGACCTGGGCGCCGGCATCTACGCGCTTATTCTCGTGCAACTCATCACGCACGTTCTCCGTCACTAACCAACAGTTGGCCCTATGCGCCTGCTCGTTGCCGCGACCCTCTGCGCCCTCGCCGTTTCTTCGCACGGTTCCGAAACCCCAGGCCCATATTCGGCCGCATTTGCCTCCGGCGAGCTGCCCGTCTACGCTATTCACCCATGAGCCTGCTTCACCCCAACCGGCCAAACTCCAATCCCCAGGCTCCGCACCTCGATCGCCTTACGCCGCGCGCCGCCATCCCCGGCGGCAGCTTCGAGATCTTCGGCTCACACCTTCTGCCAATCACCAACGATGGCCCGCAACTCGCACCCCAGCAAGCAGGCTCGCCGGGAATCCCGCAGCTTGCACCCCGCCAAGCGAGCTTGCCGGGGACCCCGCAGCTTGCACCCCGCCAAGCGAGCTTGCCGGGGACCCCGCAGCTTCCTCAACTTCCGGCTGCCAGCTTTGGCGATACAACCGCTTACTTTGATCTCGTGCGCCCCAATCGCGCGCTCCTTCGCGTGCCGGAGGGCGCCATCGCCAGCGACCTCACGCTCCGCACCAACGGTGTCCCCTCGAACGTCCTGCACGCGAACATTGCCGTCCCGATGGCCGATGAACTGCACCTCGTGTCGAACCCCGCAGTGGATGCCGACGGCAATCTTTTCGCGATGATCAGCGGCCCGCGCGGCGAGCGCACGCCCGTCTCCATCGTCCGCATCGGCCGGGATCTCCAGGCGCGCCCCTTTGCGCGCGACCTGCTCAACATCTCCGCGCTGGCCTTCGGCCCCGACAGCTATCTCTATGCAAGCTCGCGCGCCGAAGGCACCGTCTACCGCATCTCGCCGGAAGGCGACCACATCTCCACCTTCGCCGAAGGCATGGGCATCGCCACCGGCATCGCCTTCGATCGCGACGGCAACCTCTTCGTCGGCGACCGCTCCGGCACCATCTTCAAGGTGGGCCCGTACGGTTCGCGCAACACCGGCGAGGTCTTCGTCTTCGCCACGCTCGAGCCCTCCGTTGCTGCCTACCACCTTGCCTTCCGCGATGACGGCATCCTGCTCGTCACCGCACCCAGCACCAGCTCCAACCAGCCCATCTATGCCATCGCCCCCAACGGCGACACCAGCGTCTTCTACCGCGGCCTCGGCCGTCCGCAGGGTCTCGCGCTCGAC